>Ga0137412_10003195_pt1 | contig 13078 bp, 6 predicted proteins | sample CZODoug2_1_16fun_FD_122160 | JGI IMG/M metagenome (GOLD analysis project Ga0137412, IMG submission 122160) | Vadose zone soil fungal communities from Angelo Coast Range Reserve, California, USA - CZODoug2_1_16fungal (Hybrid Assembly) | ecosystem: Environmental > Terrestrial > Soil > Vadose zone... | reverse complement strand
TCCCATTCCGAACCCGGAAGCTAAGCCCTTCAGCGCCGATGGTACTGCACTCGGTAGGGTGTGGGAGAGTAGGACACTGCCGGCATTTAACCTGATTGTGGGGGGTTGGTTCGTGGCGATGGATATCGCCGGAACCAACCCCCCATTTTTTCGCGAGCACGCCAGGGTTCGGCGCCGGCGCGAGTCGGCGAGTATGCCCTAAGCCCCTGACAAACTCGCGAGATGACGGTCGCGATCCGTTCGTTCATGCACAACGCCCTGGGTTATCCACAGCTCAGGAGCGGCCGCTGGCTCTTGCCCAGACGGCCGGAGAAGCTGGAAGCAGCCGGCAATGGCCGGTGGGGACCCAGCGAAAGCGAGACAGCAAATGAACGAGACGACGGTGACCATCATCGGCAATGTGATTACCGACGTGAAAGCCCGGCGCACCGCGGAGGGCGCTCGGGTGGCGAACTTCCGGATTGCCAGCAACGAGCGGCGGTTCGACAAGGCAACCGGCGAGTGGGTGGATGGCGACCGGCTGTTCGTCACCGTGACGTGCTGGCGCAAGCTGGCCAACGGGGTGGCGGCCTCGCTGTCCAAGGGCGATCCGGTGGTGGTCACCGGCCGGCTGTTCACCCGCGGCTACGAGGTGGAAGGACAGAAGCGATCGGTGACCGAGGTGGATGCGATCGCCGTAGGCCCCGATCTGTCTCGCTGCTCGGCTGAACTGCTCCGGGTCCGCCGGGCGGCCTCAGAGGACGCCCCCATCGCCTCCGAGGAGGCGGAATCGCCCTCGGTGCCCACCCCGTCCACCCCCGCGGAGCTGGAGCAGGAGCGGCCGGCTCTGGCGGCGGTGGGAAGCGCTTCGTCCTGAGGAGGTGCGGGAATCGGGCCGCCCCGGTGCGCAACTACGATTGAGGGCGTGGCTGAGTTCATCTACACCATGCGGAAGGTGCGCAAGGCGCACGGTGACAAGGTCATCCTCGACGATGTGAGCTTGTCGTTCCTACCTGGGGCGAAGATCGGAGTCGTCGGTCCGAACGGTGCCGGTAAGTCGACGGTGCTTCGGATCATGGCCGGTCTCGAGCACGCCAACAACGGAGACGCCTTCCTGGCGCCCGGCGCGACTGTGGGGATGCTGCAGCAGGAGCCGCCGCTCAACGAGTCGAAGACTGTGCTGGGCAATGTCGAGGAGGGCGTCGGGCCCATCAAGCAGAAGCTCGACCGGTACAACGCGGTGGCCGAGAAGATGGCGACCGAGTACACCGACGAGCTGATGGAGGAGATGGGTCAGCTTCAGGAGGAGCTGGATCACGCGGACGCGTGGGATCTGGACTCCCAGCTCGAGCAGGCGATGGACGCATTGCGGTGCCCCCCTCCGGACGCTGAGGTGACCCAGCTGTCCGGTGGGGAGCGTCGCCGGGTGGCGCTGTGCAAGCTCCTGCTCAGCAAGCCCGACCTGCTGCTGCTGGATGAGCCGACGAACCACCTCGACGCGGAGAGTGTGTTGTGGCTCGAGCAGCACCTCGCCAGCTACGCGGGCGCGGTGTTGGCCGTCACCCACGACCGGTACTTCTTGGACAGGGTCGCGCAGTGGATCCTGGAGCTGGATCGGGGGCGGGCCTACCCCTACGAGGGCAACTACTCGACCTATCTGGAGAAGAAGGCTGAGCGGCTGGCGGTCCAGGGCAAGAAGGACATTAAGCTGCATAAGCGGCTGACCGACGAGCTCGCCTGGGTGCGTTCCGGTGCGAAGGCGCGGCAGGCGAAGGGCCGGGCGCGCCTGCAGCGCTACGAGGAGATGGCCGCCGAGGCGGAGAAGACCCGCAAGCTCGACTTCGAGGAGATCCAGATTCCGCCGGGGCCCCGGCTGGGCAGCGTGGTGGTCGAGGTCGATCACCTCGACAAGGGCTTCGACGGCCGGATGCTGATCAAGGATCTGTCCTTCTCGCTGCCGCGCAACGGCATCGTCGGAGTGATCGGTCCCAACGGGGTCGGGAAGACGACGCTGTTCAAGACGATCGTGGGCCTGGAGCAGCCTGACTCGGGCACGGTTCGGATCGGTGAGACGGTGCGGCTGTCGTACGTGGACCAGAACCGGTCGGGAATCGATCCGAACAAGACGGTGTGGGAGGTGGTGTCCGACGGCCTGGATTACATCAAGGTGGGCCAGGTTGAGATGCCGTCACGCGCCTACGTCGCCGCTTTCGGTTTCAAGGGGCCGGAGCAGCAAAAGCGCGCCGGGGTGCTTTCCGGAGGCGAGCGGAACCGGCTGAACCTGGCGATGACCCTGAAGGAGGGCGGCAATCTGATCCTGCTGGACGAGCCCACCAACGACCTCGACGTAGAGACTTTGTCCTCGCTGGAGAACGCCCTGGAGCAGTTCCCCGGTTGTGCGGTGGTCATCTCCCACGATCGGTGGTTCCTGGACCGCGTGGTCACGCACATTCTCGCCTGGGAGGGTGATAACGATCACCCGGCTTCGTGGTTCTGGTTCGAAGGCAACTTCGAGGCGTACGAGAAGAACAAGGTCGAGCGCCTAGGGGTGGAGGCGGCCCGACCACACCGGGTGACACACCGTAAGCTGACGCGCGACTGAGCGTCGCTTCGCGGACCCCAGCCGCGATTGAGCAGCTCACCTACACCGCAGTGCTGACGTACCAGGAGAATCCGTGCAGCCGACGGGGTTGACCACCGCCGCGGCGTCGGCGCTCGCCTCGGCGCCGGCTGTGCTCGACCTTGCGGAGGGTTCCCGGTGGCGGGCACCGGAGATCACCGCCGCGCTCGCGGAGCACGCCGCGCGGCTAGCGCGGGACAGCCACGACAGCGCCACCGCCACGCTCGCCGAAGGTTGGCTGCTGCAGGGTCTTGCCGCTGTCGGTCGGGGAGTACCCGCTGTCCCTCGGGCTGTCGCGGCGTTGGCCGAAGCCACCCGGGCGCACCACGTCCCGGCCAGCGACCGGCTCCGGGTAGCTCTGGCGGGAGTGGCGCGGTCACTGGACGACCGGGGCACCGCCCTGGTGCTGCTGGCGCCGGTGCTCACCCGCACGGGTGCCCCGGCGCGGGTCCGCGCGGACGCCCACCTGGAGGCGGCGCTGTGCCGGGACGAGCGAAGTGGCCCCGACGGCGGCCAGCAGGTCGAGGTCGCCGTGACGGCGCTACGTCAGCTCGGCGGAGAGTACGGCGAGCTCGGTCTGGCCGCGGTGGACGCGGCGCTGGCCGCTCAGCAGCGGGCACTGCGGCAGCTGGGCGCGGCGGTCGAGCACGCGCGGGCGGGGTTGCGGCGGATCCTGGGCGAGCGCGCCGAGGGCGGTGTCCTACAGCCGGTTTCGCCCTATCTGGCCGCCACGCTGGGCCTGGAGCTCGCCCTTGCGCTGCTCGACCAGGGGCAACATGACGCCGCCCAGGAGGTGGCCCGCTCCGTGCTGTGGTGGGACGCCCAACCTGGGGCGTTGGTGCCGCTCGCCCGCTTGAGGCTAGCGCTGGCGCACCGGGTGTACCTGCCCTCCGGAGCGCGGGATGAGGCGCTGTCCGCCGCCGAGTGGGTGGCCGCGGCGGTCGACCAGCGCGACCTCCCGGAGCTCGAGGTGGAGTGTCACGGCCTGCTCGCGGAGCTGCGGGAACGGGGCGGAGAGCTGTCCGAGGCGCTGGCCGCCAGCCGGCGAGCGCACGGTGCGTACCGCGCGCTCGCGTCCTCGGTCGAGCGCGCGCTGGTCCTGCTGGTGCGTGCGGCCGGGGAGGTAGCCCCGCTCGGCGACGGGGAGCTCGACGGCCCGTTGTCCCGGATGCTCACGCCCGCCGGCCCCGGTTCGCCAAGCCAGGGGACGATTCGGCCCGAACCGGAAGGTCTCAACGGGTCCGCGGCATGGATGACCGGGGCGGGAAGGGTGTGGCAACCGTCGGTCCAGGCGCCGAGGCACCCGGCGTCTGTGACGCCCAGACGGCCCACCATCGGAACGACCGGATCCGGGGCGGACGCCACTGCGGGGCTCGATTCAACCGATCCGCTGCTCAGCCGCTCGGCCGGAGGCTCGAGCACAGAACCTGCCCTATCGCCGTCGGAGATCACCGCGCCCGGTCTGCGCACATCGGACGGGTTGACCGGCTCGGCGCCGAGTACGGAACGGGACGCGCTATTCGGGCCCGATTCGCGCGGCGCGGTCGACCCGTTGGGCGTCCCCGGATCGTTTGCCAGCCACAACCAGCGGGGAGTCGCTGACCCATTGGGCCTGGTTGACCCGTTGGGTGATCACGACCGGCGAGGCTCGAGTGATCCGTTGAATGGGCGTGACCCGCTTGGCGGCTATGACCGGTCGGGTGCCGGTGATCCGTTCGGCCGGCGTGATCCACTGGGGGATTCCGATCCGCTCGGCGGTCGTGAGCCGCTCGGCCCGGTCGACCCGCTGACCGGGCGAGCTTCGCATGAACCTGGGCTCGGTGCGCTCGGTGCCCCTGGCCCGTTCCGTGCGGCTGACGCCTTCGGCGAAAGTAACGCCCTATCCGGCGCCGCCGATCAGCTGCCCGGTGGTTCGCTCTCCGGTGATCCGTTGGGCGCCGGGGGCTCCTCGATGCTCGGCTCGCCATCGATGTCGGATGCGCCGGCCGGGCTGAGCGTTGCCGAGCTCGCCGTGGAGCTCCTCGGCATTACCGACGCGGCCGGGCGTCCGCCTCATCTCGTCCTCATCGACGTGGCCACTCCGGACGGTTCGGCCAGCGGTCCCTCGGTCACCGCGTTGGCCAGGAGCATCGCCTCGCGGGTGTACGACCAGCTGCCGACCTCGGGACGGCTGTACCTGCTCGAGCACGATGCGGTAGCGATAGCCCTGCCGGAGACCGACTACCAGGCCGTCACGCGGTGGGTTCGGACCGTGTCCACCGGACTGTCACTGCGCTGGCCGGAACTGGCGGCGGAGCTACCCCGAGCGGCATTCCGCATCGATGTGCGCCGGCTCGACGGAGATCGCACATTGGCCGAGCAGCTCTGGGACCTGCGGGTGGATCGCGCTGCCCGGACTGGGGAGGCATCCGGGCATCCAGCCGGGCGCCAACTCCCCGACGAAGGCGGCGCCCCGCCCCCGACCGGTCGTCATCTCGCCGGTTCGCCCGAGTCCCCGCCGGTGGCCCCGGATCCGGTAGCGAACTGGTTCAATGCTCGTCCGGGGAGTGGTGGCCGCCGACGCCGTCCGGACGGCGAAGGTGGCTATCCCGGCGCGCCGGTCACCCAAGACGAGCGGGGGACCCAGCGGCGGGGCGCGCCCGGAGGCCGATCGGTCGGCCCCCTCACGTCGAACGACCAGAACGGGGCCAGCGCCCCGCTCGGCGGGAGATTGCTCGGCGACCCGCCGGGGTTCGAGGTACCCGGCTTCTCCACCGCACCCAGCCGGCTTGCCATGGCCGAGCCGCCCCCCGCTCCCATACCGGCCCGCGCGGATCCTGCCCGGACTGCCCTCGCCGGCGTCGAGCCGCCGCCGGTGGCCTGGGCCCGCAACGGCCAGGCTGCTGGTCGTCACCCGGCCGGTGCCAACGGCCACCCGGGCGACTTGGCGGCCGGGATCAACGGTCATACGGCCGAGCGGGGCGGCGTTACGAACGGGCATGCGGTCGAGCGGGCTGCCGGTACGAACGGGCATGCGGTTGAGCGGGCTGCCGGTACGAACGGGCATGCGGTTGAGCGGGCTGCCGGTACCAACGGTCACGCGGTCGAGCGGGCAGACCACGCCGATGGCCAGGCCGCCGATGGCCACGCCGCTGAGCCGGACGGCGGGGAGCCCCCCAGGAACGGTCGACGGGGCCCGCGTACGCGTGGCCAGTCCAGCGCGCGGCCGAGTGACTCGACGCCACTGTCGGAGCTCAGTTTCGCCGAGCTGCTGGCCGGGGCGCTGGCCGCGTACCGGGAGAGCTAGGAGCGGCATCATTCAGGACCCTGCTGGAGCGCCCCGCGCTGAGTCGGTCACCTGATGGCGGGCGGTGGGTGCCCTGCCACTGGCTAGGGTGGGACGCGGCCGAGCCTTGCGTACGGGGTTGGCCGGAGGGGAAATGTCATGAGCTCGACGGGAACTCGGTCCCGGGGGCCGGGGAACGAGCACCACGATGAGGACGGCGGCGCCAACGACCAGGGCGGAAGCCGGTCGGGGAGCGGCGCCGGGGCGCGCGGTGGCGCGCACACGGCGGCCAGATCCGGGGCGCTGGCCCGCGCCCGGGTGACCGACCCGGACCTGGCCGAGCTCACCGAGCTGTACTTCCGGCACACGCCGCTGGAGGACGTCGCCCCCGCCGCGCCCGAGCAGCTGGTCGCCGCCGTCCGCTCGCACTACCAGCTCGCCGAGCAGCGCAGCCATGGCCGCCCGGTGCTCCGCGTCCGGGACGGCTCGGAGGAGCTGGGTAGGTCGTGCACGGTGGTGGAAATTGTCACCGACGACATGCCATTCCTGGTCGACTCGGTGACTGCTGGAATTCGTCGCTCGGGCGCCTTCGTCCAGCGCGTCATGCACCCCCTCGTGGTGGTCCGCCGGGGGCTGACCGGGGAGCTGCTCGAGGTGTTCCCGGACGCCAATCCGGATGCCCCGCCGCTGGGCACCCAGCTCGAGTCGTGGATGCACATCGAGACCGATCCGCTCAGCGACGCCGACGCAAGGGACCGACTGGCCAATGAGCTGTCCCGGGTGCTGGAGGACGTCCGGGAGGTCGTCGAGGACAGCGATCGGATGAAGCGGGCGGCGGTCGACTTGGCCGCTGCCCTGCGCGCCGATCCGCCGCCGCTGGACTTCGGTGAGGTGGAGGACGGCGCCCGGCTGCTGGAGTGGCTGACCGACGAGCATTTCACCTTCCTGGGCTACCGCCAATACGAACTGGACACCTCGTCGGAGGAGCCGAGGCTGACCGCGGTGCTCGCGTCGGGGCTGGGTGTGCTGCGCGGCGACAACCTGTCCAGCCGGTCGTTCGCCCCTGGGTCGGACGCGGTGGAGCGGGCCACCGCGCGGGGGCTGCTGCTGTTTAGCCAGGCCAGCTCGCGCAGTCGGGTGTCGCGTCCGGTGTATCCGGACTACCTGAGCGTGAAGACGTTCGACGCCAAGGGGAACGTGACCGGGGAGCACCGCTTCCTCGGCCTGTTCAGTGTCACCGCGCTGTATGAGAGCCCGCTGGACATCCCGGTGGTGGCCAGCCGGGTGCGCAAGGCAATCCGTCGCGCGGGCTTCCCGCTGGAGTCCTACTCCGGCCAGCGCATGCTCGAGGTGATCGCCAGCTACCCGCGCGAGGAGCTGTTCCAGGCCAGCGCACAGGAGCTCTACGACACCGCGATCGGGGTGCTGTCGCTGGCCGAGCGGCGCCGGCTGCGGCTGTTCCTGCGCCGGGACCCGTACCGCCGGTTCTTCTCCTGCATGATTTACCTGCCCAGGGACCGGTACACCACCTCCTCCCGGCTGGCCATGCAGGACGTGCTGCTGCGCGAGCTGCACGGGAGCTCGGTGGACTACACCGCCAGGGTTACCGAGTCCAGCGTGGCGCTGCTGCACGTCATCGTGCACACGGATCCGGACGAGTCGATCGAGGCCGAGCCGGATCCGCTGCAGGAGCAGCTCACCGACGCGGTGCAGACCTGGGAGGACCGGGTACTCGCGCACACCGAGGAGCAGCTGGAGCTGGCCGCGTCGCTGCGCCGGTACCTGCCGCTGATCCCGGCGGCGTACAAGGAGGACTTCGACGCGGTCGAGGCGGCGGAGGACCTGGCCCGGTTGGACGGGCTGGCGGATGACCCGGTGATGACCTTCTACACCCCGTCCAAGGCCAGCCGGGGGCAGCGGCGGTTCAAGCTGTTCCTGGCCGGCGAGGAGGTGGCGCTCACCGAGCTGCTGCCGGTGCTGCAGCAGATGGGCGTGGAGGTCATCGAGGAGCGGCCGTATCAGATCACCCGGCCGGACGGGCAGCGTTGCTGGATCTACGACTTCGGCCTGCGGATGGACGCCGCGCTGGAATCGGCCACCCGGGAGCGGGGCGCCGACGCGGTGCAGGCCGGGTTCTGCTCGGCGTTCGCGGCGGCCTGGCGCAAGGACATCGAGGTCGACCGGTTCAACGCGTTGGTGCTGCGCGCCGGGCTGTCCTGGCGGCAGGTCGCGCTGCTGCGCGCCTATGCCCGCTACCTGCGCCAGATCGGCACCCCGTACGGCCAGCAGTACCTGGCCGACACGCTGATCGGGCACGCGCCGGTGGCCGCCGCCCTGGTGGGGCTGTTCGAAGCCCGCTTCGACCCGGTGCTGGATTCGCCCGAGGCTCCGGCTGGTGACCAAGAGGCCGGTGACCAGGAGCGGGTCACGCTGATCGAGCGGCGGCTGGCCGAGGTGACCGGGATGATCGACGAGGTCGCCGGGCTGGACGCGGACCGGATCCTGCGCGGGTACCTCAACCTGATCACCTCGACGACGCGCACCAACTATTTCGCCGGTGACGACACGAGGCCGTACCTGGCGCTGAAGTTCAACCCCGAGCAGATCAGGGAGCTGCCCCGGCCGAGGCCCCGGTTCGAGATCTTCGTCTACTCGCCGAGGGTGGAGGGGGTGCACCTGCGGTTCGGCCCGGTGGCGCGGGGTGGTCTGCGCTGGTCGGACCGGCCGGCGGACTTCCGCACCGAGGTGCTGGGCCTGGTCAAGGCCCAAGCGGTGAAGAACGCGGTGATCGTGCCGGTGGGCGCCAAGGGCGGGTTCGTGGTCAAGCGCCCGCCGGCCCCGACCGGCGACCCGACGGCCGATCGGGAGGCCGCGCAGCGCGAAGGCATCGCCTGCTACCGCATGCTGATCTCCGGGCTGCTGGACCTGACCGACAACTTGAAGGACGGCGCCGTCGTCCCGCCCGCTGGGGTGGTGCGCCACGACGCCGACGACAGCTACCTGGTGGTGGCCGCGGACAAGGGCACCGCGACGTTCTCCGACATCGCCAACGCGCTGGCCGTGGAGCGCGGGTTCTGGCTGGGCGACGCGTTCGCCTCCGGCGGCTCGGTGGGTTATGACCACAAGGCGATGGGCATCACCGCGAAGGGCGCCTGGGAGAGCGTCAAGCGGCACTTCCGTGAGTTCGGCGTGGACACCCAGAGCCAGGAGTTCTCCGTGGTGGGCATCGGGGACATGTCCGGTGACGTGTTCGGCAACGGGATGCTGCTGTCTGAGCACATCCGGCTGGTCGCCGCGTTCGACCACCGGCACGTGTTCGTCGACCCGGACCCGAATCCGGCGGCTTCGTTCGCCGAGCGGCGCCGGGTGTTCGGGCTGTCCCGCTCCTCCTGGGAGGACTACGACCGCTCGCTGATCAGTTCCGGCGGTGGGGTGTGGTCGCGCACCACAAAGGCGATCCCGGTATCGGAGCCGATGCGGGCCGCGCTCGGCCTCGACTCGGATGTACGCAAGCTGACCCCGCCGGAGCTGATCAAAGCGATCCTGCTGGCACCGGCCGACCTGCTGTGGAACGGCGGCGTGGGCACCTACGTGAAGGCCGCCTCGGAGGCCAACAGTGAGGTCGGGGACAAGGCCAACGACCCGGTCCGGGTCAACGGCGAGCAGCTGCGGGTGCGGGTGGTCGGCGAGGGCGGCAACCTGGGGCTGACCCAGCGCGGCCGGATCGAGTTCGCCCGGGCCGGCGGCAAGGTCAACACCGACGCGCTGGACAACTCCGCCGGGGTGGACTGCTCGGACCACGAGGTGAACATCAAGATCCCGCTGGGCCGCCTGGTCACCGCCGGAAAGCTCACCGAGTCCGACCGTCGCGAGCTGTTGCACGAAATGACCGACGACGTCGGCGAGCTGGTGCTGGCGGACAACCACAGCCAGAACGCGATGCTGGGGATCGCCCGCTCGCACGCTCCCGGCATGTGCTCGGTGCAGGGCCGGCTGGTCGCCGACCTGGAGGCACGCGCCGGGCTGGACCGGGCGTTGGAGATCCTGCCGGACGCGACCGAGTTCGCCGCGCTGGAACGGGCCGGGCTGGGCCTGACCTCGCCGGAGCTGGCGACGCTGCTGGCACACGTCAAGCTGGACCTGAAGACGTCGATCCTGGACGGCGACCTGCCGGACGCGGCGGTGTTTGCCGGGCGGTTGGCCGAGTACTTCCCGGTGCCGCTGCGCGAGCGGTACCCAGACGCGGTGGCCGCCCACCCGCTGCGCCGCGAGATCGTGACCACCCTGCTGGTCAACGAGATGGTGGACGGCGGCGGCATCACCTTCGCGTTCCGGCTGGCCGAGGAGCTGGCCTCCGATGCCTCCGACGCGGTGCGCGCCTTCGCGATCACCGCCAGGGTGTTCGGGCTGCCCGAGCTGTGGGATGAGATCGAGCAGCTGGACACCGGTGGCCGGATCGACAGCTCAGCGGGGCTGAGCACGGCGGTGGCCGATGAGCTGGTGCTGGAGTCGCGCAGGCTGCTGGACCGCTCTGCCCGGTGGTTCCTCACCAACCGGCCGCAGCCGCTGGCGGTGGGCGCGGAGATCGCCCGGTTCGGGCCCACGGTGGCCGCGCTGCGCGACAGCGTGCCCAGGATGCTGGTGGGCCGGGAAGCCGAGGCGCTGACCGCCCGGACCGCTGGCCTGGTCAAGCAAGGGGTGCCCACCGAGTTCGCCGAGCGCATCGCCGCGCTGCTCAATGCCTTCGGCTTGCTGGACATCGTGGAGGTGACCGAGTTGTCCGAGCGGGAACACTCCTACGACGGCACCGCACGCGAACCCAGGGAGGTCGCCGAGCTGTACTACGGGCTGTCCGATCACCTCGGCGTGGACCTGGGACTGACCTCGGTGAGCAAACTGCAACGCGGCAACCGGTGGCACGCGCTGGCCCGCCTGGCGCTGCGCGACGACCTGTACGGCTCGCTGCGGTCGATCACCCTGGACGCCCTGCGGGAGAGCGGCGAGGGGGAGAGCGTGTCTGACAAGATCGCCCAGTGGGAACGGACCAATGCCTCGAAACTGGGCAGGGCGCGGGCCGCGCTGCAGGCCGTCGGCGAGGCCGACAAGCTCGACCTGGCCACCCTCTCCGTGGTGTCCAGGCAGCTGCGTGGGCTGGCCCGATGACGGCTCGTAGCGGAGATGCCGGGTGAGCCGGTTCCACGTCGAGGTGCCGCTGCGCTGGGCTGACCTGGATGCCTACCGGCACGTCAACCACGCACGCGCGGTGACCCTGCTGGAGGAGGCCCGGGTGGAGCTGGTGTTCCACCGTGCCTCCGACGAGGGCGCCGGCGCGTGGTCGGACGGCCTGCTGGTGGCCAGCCTGCAGGTGAACTACAAGGTGCAGATCCCGTACCAGGGTCAGGCGGTCCGGGTGAGCATGTGGACCGACCAGGTGCGGGCGGCGTCCTTCCTGATCCACTACGAGATGCACACCGGCCCCTCCGAGGAGGACCCGGTGGCGGTCACCGCGCAGACCAAGATGGTGCCGTACGACCTGGTGGCCGGGCGCCCGCGCCGGTTGACCGAGCTGGAGCGGACCTTCCTGGCCCACTGGTCCGACGGCCCCGACGCGTCGACCGACGGCGTGCCGGTGCCGGCCCGCCCTGCCAGGTCCGGATGAGCCGGCCGGCGGGCCCGGGCGCCGAGGCGGGCGCGCCGGTGCTGCACGTCCCGGATGGCGTGGAGCGCGACGAGCTGGCCGGATTCGTCGCCCGGGTGGTGCAGCTGGACGCCACCTCGGTGGTCCGGCTGCGTGCGGCTGAGCAGCAGGTGGTGGCCTGGGCGAGCACGCCGTTCGAGGTACTCGCCACCCGGGCGGTGACCGGCCAGCTGTACCCGGTCGACCTGACCGTGCCGGCCAGCGAGCTGCTCGCGGCGCTGGCCGTGGTGCGCCACGCCGAGGTCGACCCGGGAAGCAGGGCGGACGCCCGATGGCAAGCGGAGCTGCCACCCGCGCATGGCTGGCTGGTGGTCGGCGAGCTCCCGGCCGGCGAGCTGGCGGCGCTGGCCGACGAAGGCCTGGCTCGGGCGCGCGAGCATGGCGGGACACATGGGCACGGCGGCGAAGCTCCGCTGCCGACAGGCGAGCTTTTGGACCGGACGTCGTGCACAGCCGAGGGCAACGGCGCGCGGGTCGACGTGCCGCTGCGCTGCCTGTTCACGCTCTCCGGGCTGGGCCTGCTGGCCGGCGGCGGGGGAGCGGACCGGATTGCGGTGTCGACCACCGAGGACGGCGGCTGGATCCGGTTGGACACCCCCGACACGGCGGTGGTGCGGCGGCGGCGCGCGCTGCTCCCGCTGGTGTTCTGAGCCGGGCCGGACCAAGCCGGTCAGGCCAGCCAGACCGCGGTGTCGGGTGGCAGCTGGCCGTCCTCGGCGAGTGGCGCGCTGGCGATCAGCGGGTCGCCGGGGGGCAGGGGCACGGTGACCGACGAGGTGTTCAGCGCGCAGACCAGCGTGGTGCCGGGGCGGCGGTAGGCAAAGCAGCCGTCCGGAGCGCCGTACCACTCCAGCTCGTCCCCGGCGAAGCCCGGGTGACCACGCCGAATCTCCAGCGCGTGCCGGTACAGCGACAGGGTGGACCTGGCGTCCTCCAGCTGCGCCTCCACGGTCAGCCCCTGCCAGGAGTCCGGCATCGGCAGCCAGGTGGCGTTGCCGTCGGTGAAGCCGTAGGCGGGTGCGCTGCCCTCCCACGGCACCGGCACCCGGTGCGCGTCCCTGCCCCGGCGGGTGTGCCCGGAGCGCTCCCACACCGGGTCCCGCAGCGCCTCGTCGGGCAGGTCCACGCTGGGCAGCCCGAGCTCTTCCCCGTTGTACAGGAAGATCGTTCCGGGTAGCGCGAGCTCGACCAGGGCCAGTGCCCTGGCTCGGCGCAGCCCGAGTTCGCCGCCGCCCAGCCGGGTCACCGGCCGCGTCACGTCGTGGTTGGACAGCGTCCAGGTGGGCGGCGCTCCCACCCTGGACACAGCCTCCAGCGAGTGCTCGATGGAGGCCCTGATCTCCTCGGCGTCGAACTTCGCGGTGGTGAGTCGGAAGTTGAAGCCGAGGTGCAGCTCGTCGGAGCGCAGGTAGCGGCTGAACCGATCGTCGTCGGACACCCAGATCTCGCCGACCAGCACCCGGTCCGGATACTCGTTGATCACCGACCGGAGCATCCGGTGCACCTCGTGCACCCC
>Ga0137412_10003194_pt1 | contig 13079 bp, 19 predicted proteins | sample CZODoug2_1_16fun_FD_122160 | JGI IMG/M metagenome (GOLD analysis project Ga0137412, IMG submission 122160) | Vadose zone soil fungal communities from Angelo Coast Range Reserve, California, USA - CZODoug2_1_16fungal (Hybrid Assembly) | ecosystem: Environmental > Terrestrial > Soil > Vadose zone... | reverse complement strand
TGAGCTCGATCGATCCTATGTGGATGTACCGGCCCAATGGCTTGAAAAATGATGGACGACGCTACCGAAAATGACGAAATCCGAATGCCGGAATGACGAAACTGGATCCGGCCTTTTATTATTCAAGCTTCCGTCACTGGTTCGTCATTTGCCCGAAGCCAGTCGCCACAGCCAGATGCAGAGAATAGCCGCAATGATGAGCGCGACCCAGCTTACGCCCATTGGAATGGTCAGGGTTCCGACAGTGACTTGGGCTTGCTTAATCAGTCGCACCAGATGACCAATGGCAAAGATGCCAAAAAATATGCTCGCGACGCGTAATCCAGTTTCTTGAGAGTTCATGCGGAGATTCTTGTAATTGCGTTCCGATTTGTCAGCAAAAATACGCGCCTACGCTTGGGTCCTCCGCAGCGACGCCGCTTGAACCAGGATACCAAGAATCACGAGCCCAATGAACAAAATGGTCGATCCGGAAGGCGGAAGGACGATCGTGCTTTGAATCAGATGGGCGCCGATAAGAGCGGAGACAACGATCAGCGCCCAATCAAACAAAACGAGCAGGAGAATCGCCCCGATCACTCCGCCAACCAGAAAAATGAAGGTGGAGTGTTGCGCATACTGAACAAAAAATGCGGCGGCGATTGCTCCGGCGAGCTTGCCGCCGGCGAGGAAACCGAGAACAGCGATCGCAATTTTCTGAAGGAACAGCGCAAGCAAAGCTCCAATTAGACCAAGGACTAGCGCAACGGTTAGCGCCAGGAGAGGCGACGGTTCATGAACAAGATGGGGCGCAATTTCTACACCTGCTGCGAATCCGACTGCAGCAACGCACAGCCAAAACAATTTCCGGCCGAATAACAGAATTACGATGCCGATCAACGCGCCAACAATTGCGACAGAAAAATGCATCGAAGGATTTTGGACGGCCATTTTGTAGAGGCGTTTGTGGCAAACGCCTGTTTATTTGATTTCGGTGCTTGATACAAGCACCGTTCGATCTCCTTGCCATCTGCGGTAAAATACGCGAAGTAAGGGCGCGTCAGCGTGACAGCGCACCCTTTTATTCGGGCTGTAGCGAAGCTTGGTATCGCGCCTGGTTCGGGACCAGGAGACCGTGGGTTCAAATCCCACCAGCCCGACGTCATTCAACTGTCAGGGGAGAATGTTTTATTGTTACGTGTTGCGCAGTGAGAAAACCGGACGCCGCTATGTCGGTTCTTGCGAAAATTTGACTGAGCGAATTCGGCGCCATAATGCCGGTGAATCCAAGGCAACGAAACACGGCGTGCCATGGGCGCTTATCCACAGTGAACGCTTTGCGACTCGCTCGGAAGCATTGCGACGCGAGCGATATTACAAGACCGGAAAAGGTAGAGACGAGCTTGATCAGATATAGTAGAGCGGTCGCCGCGGCGACAGACCGTGGGTTCAAATCCCACCAGCCCGATTAGTTAATTATCAAAGTTGGCGGAATTGACGTGGCCTCGTCCTCGACGCCTGGGAAGTCGTTTCTCTTTTGATAGAGTGTTAATGCTTGCCTAACAACAAATCCGTTGGTTCCGAAAGCGTTCGGACTTGACAACGGGCTCCTTCACTTGGAAAGTCAGCACTCGTTTTTACCATGCTCGCCCCGCAACTTACCCCATCCGCTCTGGCCGGCAGTTTGCCGGTCATTCTTCAATTCCCGACGGAAGCAATCCGCCCCGTCCCTTCCTTGCGCCATATGACGACTCAACTTTTGCAAGAAGCAGCTCAGGTGATCCCGAATCAGCAACTTCTGATCAACGTCGTTTCCAAACGCGTTCGCCAGCTTGGCTTGGGACATCGGCCCATGGTTGAAACGACGCCACGCATGTCGCTCACCGATATTGCACTCAAGGAAATCATCGCTGGCAAATTGACCTACGAGGAGCTCCCCGAGTCGTCGGACGGCGCCGCGTAGCCCGGCGTCCAGTTTCCAACTACTGTGACGCGCGTTGTCGGTTGCGTTCACCGGGTTCATCGCGTCGTAGTGTGCGATGTCCTCAGCGCATTTTGGGGTGACGCGCTGGATTTTCCTCTGAGGACAGCGGACGCTACAGCCAAGTGAGCGATGAGCAGAATCGAAATTCATTCGGAACATGGCAGCTGAGTCGATTACCAATCGCAAGGTCCTTCGCGATTATCACATTCTGGAGCGTTACGAAGCGGGCATCGAACTAAAAGGCAGCGAGGTTAAGTCGATCCGGGCGGGCAAGGCAAATATCGGTGATGCGTTCGCCCGAATCGAGAATGGCGAAGCCTTTCTTTACAATGCCGATATCCAACCGTACGAACGCGCCAGCCACGAAATCCCGGACGCAAAACGGGTCCGCAAGTTATTGTTGCATCGGCAGGAGATCGACAAGCTTTATGGCGAGACTCAGGTCAAAGGTCGGGCGTTAGTTGTTCTCAAGCTGTATTGGAAAAACGGGAAACTAAAAGCCGAGCTGGGGGTAGGGCACGGTAAGGAGGCCCGTGATAAGAGGGCCGATCTAAAGAAACGCACAGTGGATAGGGAGACAGCGCGCGAAGTCGCGCGTTTCAACCGAAAACACGGGTAATATAGGCAAGCTCCTTTCAAGGAGCGGTGGTCTCTAGTCCGCCGCCCCAAAATTGGGCGGATTGGAAACCACCCCTCCTTGGCCCAGCGGTTTGCTGTGAATCTTTCAGTAGCGGACTGTAATTCTGAAATGAAATCTCGCGTTCTGCTGCTACCAGGCGCTCTCCTGGCTGGATGGCTGATTTCTCGCGCCATTCGCACCTCGCGTTATACGTTGCGTGACAAAGTAGTCGTCATCACCGGCGGTTCGCGCGGACTCGGGCTTGTGCTTGCACGACACATTTGCACACAAGGCGGTAGAGTTGCCCTCATTGCGCGCAACCCTGATGAATTGGCGCGCGCTAAGGCTGATCTCACTCCACGCGGCGGCGCGGTCCTGACCATTCACTGCGACTTGCTCGATGCCGCACAAATTGAAGCCGCTGTACGTCAAATTATCGATCGCTTTGGCAGGATCGACATTTTGATCAACAACGCTGGAATTATCGAAGTTGGTCCTTTTGAGCACATGACGCGGGAAGATTTCGAACGCGCCATGCAGCTGCATTTTTGGGCGCCCTACGAGTTAGTTTCACGGATCGTTCCTGAAATGCGCACGTGGGGTGGGGGACGCATTGTTAATATTTCTTCAATCGGCGGGAAGGTCGCCGTGCCGCATCTCGCGCCATACAGCGTCAGTAAATTTGCGCTGACTGGTTTCTCCGATGCGATTCGCACCGAGCTCGCACGCGACAACATCCATGTCACCACCGTTGCACCTGGTATGATGCGCACCGGGTCGCATGTGAATGCAAAGTTCAAGGGCAAACACGACATAGAATTTGCATGGTTCGCCGCTGCAGCGGGAGCGCCGGTGATTTCAACGAACGCGGATCGCGCTGCGAGGAAAATCCTGGCTGCCTGCCGTCGCGGCCAGCCATCGCTTACACTTACGTTTGCCGCGCGTGGCGCCATTCTTGGAAACGCGCTCTTTCCAAATCTCACCGGCTATATGATGAAGGTTGTGAATCGGTTTCTTCCTGGAACAGCCGACGAGGCAGGCAATGAATCGCAGGCTGGCGCGCAAGTGCACCGCCTGACACCGAGATGGCTGACGCGCTCGGCTGATCGGGCGACACAGGAAAACAACGAAGAGAGAAGCCAGCCGTAATAGCCACAATCAGTCTTATCGCGTTCGGATTTCATTGAGCGTTGGACGTTCGGCGTTGGGCGTTGGACGTTTTCTTCCTGATGTCGAAGCGTCTCTTCGTTGCAATCGACCTACCCGAGTCCACGCGCCAATTGCTTGCAGACCTTGATCCGCGTGTTCGCGGTGTGCGCTGGACCGAGCCGGCGCAAATGCATCTGACGCTCAGTTTCCTGGGCGACGTCCCGGATGAACCCGATTCTGCCCTGCGAGAAAAACTTGGCGTGATTGAGTTTGGCGCTTTCTTTCTGTCCATTGTTGGCGTCGGAGCGTTTTCTGCAAAGGGTGCGCCGAAAATTATCTGGATCGGCGTCGGTAAGGCGCACCCGCACTTGTTTCAAATTCACAAGCGGGTGCAAGAGGCCGCGCTGGCTGCTGGCCTCGACCCGGAGCTCCGCCCCTGGCATCCGCACATTACGCTCGCGCGTTGCCGCGATGTGTCCGCGCAGTCGCTCCGAAAGTTTCTGCAGTCGAATGCCGAGTTCGATGCCGGACTGATCCACGTCGCGGATTTCCATCTCTATTCCAGCAAACTGACTCCCGCCGGTCCGATTCACACGCGCGAGCTCACTGCATCAGCCAGGTGATTCGAGCTTCGTAATTCGGAAAACGATTTAGCGATGTAACGAATTTTACGAATTACGTTATGACAATCCCTTGCTCGAAAGGGGCGCGGCTACATGCTCGAGAGATCGTCCTTCGGCTGGGACGCCAATCCATGCTTCAATGATTGCACCGAAAACCATCAACGCTGCTGCCACCAGATATCCGATGAACAACGCGGTAGTCGATCCGGTGCCGATAATCCATCCGAATAGCAACGGCGCGCCAACTCCGCCTGCCAGCGTTCCGATGGCATAGAAAAGTGCGATCGCCAGCGCGCGGATTTCCAACGGGAAAATTTCGCTCACAGTCAAGTACGCAGAGCTCGCCGCCGCCGATGCAATGAAGAAAATAATCGTCCATGCCAGAGTCTGTGTTTGCGCGGTGAGCACGCCTGCGTGAAAAAGCCAGCCGGTCACTGCGAGTAAAATCCCCGCGAGCCCGTACGTAACGGTGATCATCTTCTTGCGTCCGATTGTGTCGAAGAGATGCCCAAGTACCAACGGACCCAGCACGTTCCCCAACGCAAACGGCAACAGATAGCTGCCTACATTTTGCTCGGGCACGGAATAAAACCGCATCAGCACCAGCGCGTAAGTGAAAAAGATAGAGTTGTAGAAAAAAGCCTGGGTCAACATCAGTACAAAACCGAGAACCGAGCGCCGGCGATGCTCGTGCACGATCGCGTCCCAAATTTCGTGCCACGGCGTATGCGTGCGCGTTCGAATGCGCGTTGGTGCTTCGCTGTAGACGGGATCGTTGATCCCGGCTGCGTGCGACCCTGTAATTTTTCGTTCCACTTCGCTGACGATCCGCTCTGCTTCGTCGTTGCGCCCATGAATCATCAACCATCGCGGACTCTCAGGAATCCAGCGTCGAAAGAAAATCACAATGAGACCCAGCGTCGCGCCGATTCCAAAAGCGAATCGCCATCCCAGCCAGATCGGTATCCGGCGCGGATCGAGCAGAACCAGCGTAGCGGCTGCGCCGAGTGCGGCGCCGACCCAGTATGAACCGTTAATGATCAAATCAACACGGCCTCGCACGCGCGCGGGAATCAGTTCGTCGATCGCGGAATTGATTGCCGCGTATTCGCCGCCTATGCCGGCGCCAGTCACCGCGCGAAAGAATGCGTAGCTCCAAAAATTCCAGGAGAAAGCGGACAGCGCCGTGCCGATGAGATAAACTGCGACCGTAATAAAGAACAATTTCTTGCGGCCAAATCGGTCGGTGCCATAACCGAACAGCAGCGCGCCGAGCACCGCCCCTGAGAGGTAGCAGGTTGCGCTCGCGCCTACCCGGGTGGGCGTCAATCCGAGTGTTTCAGGGAGCGTTAAAATGCCGCCTAACGCTCCGGCCAATGTCACTTCAAGGCCGTCGAGAATCCAAGTGGCTCCCAGCGAGACCACGATCAGCCAGTGCCACGAACTCCACGGCAAGGCGTCCAGCCGCGCAGGCACATACGACTCGATCGTTTCGCCATTTGCCATCCTGTGAGTCTTTCGCGCAAAGAAGGACGTGACGCAAAATGTGCTTTTGACCTAACGAGGCGATCGGGTGGCGAGAGTTCTTTGCAGGCCAAGGGCGGCCTGGCTCCATCGAGATGCACCAGCGCTGAACAGTGGAGTTGTTCGGATCAACGAACAGGTTCTAGCTTATCACTTCTACCGGATCGCCTTTCTGCACCATGCCTTCCACGAGAACAGCGCCATAGACGCCCGCCATGCCATCGTGAGCCTGCGCTACTTTCTTCAGTATCGCCGGTGTCTGTTCTCCCGTATTCGGATCGAGCGTGATTATCATGCAGCGTGAGTCTCGTTCGAGAACGGTGATAACCACCTTCGACCCGATGCGCACCGATCGGCCGACAAATTCGTTTTCAGCGAAGCCGTTGGCGGATGTTAAGTCCACATAGACATTTGCTCGGAAGCGCCGCTTATCCACGGGAGCGCCTGTTTCTTCGGCGAGTTGCTGCGCCGATTGCAGACTGAAGATCGACACTGGACGGCAATCGGTCATGGCTCGCTGCGATTGCATCAGGGTGACATGATGCTTTTGATCGATGTCTGTTCGGACAATCTCGATCAGAGCGGGATCATCAATCGCGAGCGTCTTTCCGTCCGGAGTCTCAACATCGACAATCAACTCTGCGAGATTGGCTAAGAGAGGATTCGCGTTTCTGCTTTCTGCCTCGATCAAGTTAATAGGTCGCGCCGCTTTGTCAGGATAACGAAAGCGCGGACGATATTGCAGAAGTCTTCGCTGGTCGCGCGCTGTGAAATAAGGGAACCCCTTGTGATTCGCCGAGCTTCTGAAGGCAAAGAGGCGATCGCCATAGATTCCCGAATACCCTGCAAAAGCTTCGTCCAACTCTTCACCGCGCATGCTCTTAACGGGATACCGCCACAGGCTATCTACCTTTCCGATGATGCTCATGAACGTAACCTATCTTATAAACGCGCAGCGTTGTAGCCACGGCAGAGCCTGCCCGCCGCGGCGGGTGCCGCCGTGTTCGTAGGGGCAACAACGCCCAAAGCGCCTCGACACAGCGAGGCGGCTACAACGTTCGCGCGCTGCCAATATACAAATTAGCGTTAAGCGAAACTCCTACTTCTCATCGAGAAAAGTGACAGCGCCCGTATCGAGACTGTAGTAGCCGCCAATTACCTGAATCTCGCCAGAATCAACCTTAGCCTTGAGAATCGGCGTTGATGAACGCAGCGCTTTCACGACGTTCTTAACGTTCGCTCTCACTGTCGTGTCGAGATCGTCTTTCGCCGTGGCTTCAACCGCAGGCCTGATGGCTGTGACTAACGATTCGATGTGCCCGGGTGCTTTGCCTTTGGCAGCAATTGTTTCTCTGGCTGCTTTCACCGCGCCGCAACTCTGATGCCCAAGCACCAAAATCAGCCGTGTACCTAAATGATCGACGGTATATTCGATGCTGCCCAGTCCTTCATCGTTGATCACGTTTCCCGCAACGCGAACAATAAATAAGTCACCAAGCCCCTGATCGAAAACAATTTCTGGCGGCACGCGTGAATCGGAGCAACTGACGATGCCGGCAAACGGATGCTGAGTGTTTGCCAGTTCCGTGCGCCGTTCCGCTGTCTGACCGGGATGTTGAAGATTACCGCTCGTGTAGCGGCCATTGCCTTCTTTTAGCTTGGAGATTGCCTCCGCGGGGGCTACTGACGGCTGGTCGGAGTGAGTCGGATCAGCTGCTCGCGCAAATTGACTTGCTCCGAGCAAGCTGACTACGATGAAACAAAATAAGTGTCGGTTCTTTTTCATGGCAGCATTTTATGAGGCCACTGGCTTGTTCGATCAATTCGAAAGTGAGGAAAAGAATGGAAGCTGCGCGATTCACTTTCGCTTGTGAATGACGAGGCGATTCCCGTCGGCATCGCGAAACGCCGCCCAATGGCAAACCTTCGTTTCAGCCGGTCCGAGGAAGAAGGCGATATCGTGTTCGCGCAGGTGTCTGACAGCGCCTTCGAAGTCGTCGACTTCAAATGTGACTGACATGCCGTCAGGAGAAACGGGCCAGTCAGGGTTACTTTCGATTGCAAATGTTCCGGCGCCGACGTCGTAATCGATGCAATAGGGATCCGAACCGACCGGCGCGTTTGGTTTCAATCCCAGTATGCCTTCGTAAAAGGCACGGGCGCGGCTCATGTCGCTGACAGCGCCGCAAACGAAGGCGATCTCTTTGATCCTCATTGTTCTCTAGCTAATGAGGTGATTTCCACAAATCGAGGTCGAACGCTACTCTTCCCTAACGTTTGAACTGGGCGGCGCACGCTTGCGGGCGTCGGCTGGAGTGAATTGTCAGGTGGCTGCGTTCCGTGGCTCGCCACGATGTCCCCGCACTTCGTAACAAAGCTCCACCATACCGCTCTTATAGGCTTTGACCTCCGTCAGATGGAGGGTGACGTCTCTGTCGAGCTTCTCGAAGAACCGTATCCCATCGCCAATCAAGATCGGCAGGATCGAATAACGAACTTCGTCGGCTAGCCCGAGACGGAGGCATTCGCCGGAAACTGCGCCGCCTCCAACAAACCAGATGCTACGAAACGTGGGCCGCAGGCGCCCATTCACGAACTGCGCAAGAGCGCCTGAGTAGAACTCGACGGTGTCCCGGGTTCGCGGCAGATCGCGACTTGTGAGGACGAAGGTGGGTTTGTCGCCGTACGCCCAACCCAACCCTTTGGCTTCAAAACCCAACGCGGTCTCATAGGTTCGCGACCCCATGACGTAGCAGTCGATCGTCTTGAGAAAGGTCTCGACGAATCCTGGGTCCAGGGTGTCTCCGCCTGCGAATTCGTCTGAGGTTTCGAGCCAGTCAACGCGCCCGTCCTTTCGAGCAATGAAGCCGTCGAGGCTCGCCGCCATGTGAATCGTTACGCGAGAATCAGTGTTTGCCATCATGTCGCCCTGTCGTGGAGTTCTGGCATTTTGAATTGGTTCCAGCGCCGCTCCTCCTCGTCGGGCGGAACATCCTCAACGTGTGTGGCAACCCACCAAATATTGCCGCAGGGGTCTTTGATGCCTCCATACCGCTCGCCGGAAGGCAACGTCATCATCGGAAAAACAGATATTCCGCCGGAGTCGAGCGCGCGCTGATAGACGGCGTCACAATCCGCCACATATAAGTAAATCGAACCGGGCATCGCTCCGAACTCCGGCGTCGGGTCGGCCAGCATAAGCATCGAATCGCCGATTCGAACCGTAGCATGCATAACTGCGCCATCTGGGCGCTTTTGCTGGAAGATCACCTCGCCCTCAAATGCTGCCGAGATGAACTCAATCAACCGTGCGGCTCCTTCGGCGAACAGATACGGAGTGATGGAATGGAATCCTTCAGGTATTGGTTTAGTGGGCATTCGTTACGTAACGTTTATTTCGAGACAACGCTCCATAGGCCTAACGAGACAGGGATCAGCCACCGCTGGCGGAGCGTGACAAGCATGAAAAACTGTTCCATAAAATCAAATTTGAACAACACAGCGGCCCGCCTGAGGCGGGTTGGCTCCAGCAATTGGTTAGGCGTTCTGCGAATCGGGGAGATGTGCAGCTCTGCATACTGGGCTCTGGCGGATGAGTCCAGAGGTCACTTTTGCGCCGAGCACCATACCTGTAGCTCGTTTACGTCCACATCGACTTTGCGCGCGGGTACACCCTGTCTCGTGAGGTCTTGAACAGTCTTTTCGGCAATCGCGACCCATTCCTCGTATGTCTTTTCCAACTCGTCGGCATCGGTGGAGAGAGAACGAAGTAGCTGCCATTGGTCTGCGCGAAACCAAGCAATCCCGGCGACAATCTCAGGTTTCCCAGGCATGGCCGCGAATCTATCCGATTGAGCATGCTCACGAAAGCGATGAATTTCAGCCCTCTCGATGGAAGGGTTAGGCCTCCGGTTCGTGGCAAACCACTTCGATATTGTGCCCGTCCGGAGCGATGACAAAAGCTGCATAGTAGTTCGCGTGGTATTCCGGGCACAGACCAGGCGCACCATTGTCTTTGCCGCCCGCCTCCAGAGCCGCGCGATAGAAAGCTTCGACTTGCTGGCGATTCTCAGCCGTGAACGCCAAGTGAAGATGCGCCGGCTTCTCCTCGGTTTGGTACAGGCACAATGAGGCCTTACCCTTTGGGCTAAGCTCGACACCGTACGTCGGCGGCCCCTCCGAGACAACAGCTACGCCGAGCGGTTCGAGTGCCTTGAGGAAGAACGCTTTGCTCGCTGCATAGTCGCTGACTCCGAATTTGACGTGGTCAAACATGAGTTCTCCTGAAGTGTATGGGCCTGCGCAAGGTCTAACGTCAAAGATGAGCCTTGTTAGGCCGATTGTTCATCTGTCGATTCGCTTCTCGTAGCATAGACTAACCGGATCCTCCCTGTATTCCCCAAAGGGCGGAATACGCAGAAAGCCCACACGCTCGTATAAGCTGATAGCGGCGTGCTGGAAAATGCCGGTCTCCAACCGCAGGGTCTCAACTCCGTGCTTCCTGGCGTAGTCCGCCAAGTGGTCTAGGAGCAATTTGGAGAGACCTACGCCCCGAAATTCGGGGCGCACATACATGCGCTTCACCTCCCCATAATCGGAGCCAAATAACTTGATGCCTGCACAGCCAGCGGGCGCGCCGTCCACACGAATAACAAAAAAAGCAACGGAATCGGCAATCAGCTTCTGAACGCTAAAACCGTGCCGACTCTCACTCGGGTAGAGCGGCTCCAAGTAGGCATCAAGCTCGGCAATCAAATTCGCGGCGTCAAAAGCGGCTGGATGTTCCGAAGTGATGATAGGTGCCACTCCCATAATGCCGCCTAACGAGAATAAGCTGAGCGACCGCTGACGAGAGCGAGTAGCACTTCAGGTTTGAGTGTTGAAGTCATCAAAAGTAAATTTAAGCGTCGGTCAGCGGTTCGCTCCAGCGCTTGGTTAGGCGGCCGCTGGCACACCGTCGAAGAAGTCCACGATCCCAGTCTCCAGAGAATACTCAGCGCCTACCACGACAAGCTGCTCTTTCTCGATCAACTGCTCGAGGACTTCCGATCCCTGTCGCAGATGGTTTGCCGACACCCGGACGTTTGCCCTGACGGCCTGGCGCACCAGAGCATCCGCGTCGTGCCTGAGTTCTGTCGCGAGCAACGCTTCTACGGATGGCCGAACGCGGTCAACGATCGACCGCAGGTTCCGTGACTGATTCTCCTTGGGTCGCATGAGTTCTTCCAGCGTGGCTAAAACAGCGCCGCACCGAGAGTGGCCTAGCACCACGACGAGCGGTGTAGAGAACCGCTCCGCAGCGAACTCGACACTGCCGATTTGAGAGGAAGCCACGATGTTTCCAGCAACGCGGATAACAAACAGGTCGCCTAGGCCTTGGTCGAAGACGATCTCCGCCGGCACCCGCGAGTCGGAACATCCGAGAATAATGGCGAAGGGCTCCTGGCCTGCGGCCAACTCGCTGCGGCGCGTCTGGTTCGTAAGTGTCGCGTTCCTCCGCATGCCGGAAACGAAGCGGCGGTTCCCGTCTCGCAGACGTTCAAGTGCTTCTCGCGCTGAGATCATCACACCTTGATCCTCGGCCGCCTAACGAAAAAAAGCTGAGCGACCGCTGACGAGAGCGAGCGTGGCTGCGACTGAAACCATTTTAATCATTAAAAACGTGAACACGCGCCGGGCGGCGGTTCGCTCCAGCGCTTGGTTAGGCGTTTGCGGCCTTGCGGATCACGTCGAGCACGAAGTCTGGCTGGGAAAGCATCGGCACGTGGCTGCTGTCGATCTCATAGGTGGTCGCGCCCATGCGCTTTGCCAGGGCCCGCTCTAGATCCGGATGCACGGTATAATCCTTTTTGGCGACGATGTACCAGCTCGGCTTCGACTTCCAGGCAGTTCCCCCGACTTTCGCCTCGAACAGATCGGGTTTCGGCGCGCCCTGGGTCGCCCAAACGAGCTTCTGCTCCTGCTCCGAAAGGTCGCCGCAGAAATACTTTGTGCCCTCCGGACGCAGCCAGATACGTCCGTCGACGACTTCTATGTGGGAAAAAACGTCGGTCTTCGGGAACTTGGACTGCTGCGTCTGAGACGTTTCATCGGCGTCCGGTGCGAGCGCGGCGATGTAAACCAGCCCGGTAACACGATCGTCAGTTCCGGCGCCGGTAATGACACTTCCGCCGTAGGAGTGGCCGACGAGGATAACGGGGCTGCTCACCCGGCCTATCGTTGCTTTCGCCAAGGCAACGTCCTCTGCCGTTGTGTTGAGGCCGTGCTGCGTCGCAATACATTCATACCCCTCCGCCTGAAGGGGAACGATCAGCTTACTGAAGCACGAGCCATCGGCCCAGAGCCCATGGCAGAATACGATACTCTTTTTTGTCTTTGGCATATTTGTCTCCTTTGATTTTTGGTTCGACATACTTGTTTACTTTGAAATTTTGCGCGTGTTGATAGTGCCTAACGTGCCAGGGCTCAGGCACGCGGGGCTGATGGCGTCGTCCGTGAAAGCGGAATTGGAGACGCCATTCCGGGTTGCTTGCCGCAATTTGTTAGACCGCTCGTTCTGCATACCTCAAACTATGACAGCCTCCAGCTTCGCGACAATCCCTGCGTCCGGCTTCCTCCACGCAAAGCTGCCGTTCTTGGCGATGACACCAACCATGAAATGCTCGGCGCTCATCTTAAACGGTACATCAGAGCTGAAACGTCCCAAAAACTCAAACGATGCCGGCTCAACGGTCGAAAGTGGAAAAACGATGCCCATCGGAAACATGACACGATTACCCATCACACCAAACAGGAACTGCCGCACCTTCTGGTTCTCCGGCCCTTGGAACACGGCCGGCCACTCGACCTTCGGCAGAACCGAACTCTTCCAAGCCACAACCGTAGACGTCGGGCTCACCGATTCTATCCGCTCAAAATAGGCATCGAAGAGTGCATCCAGCTTTTGCTTTGCCTTGGTCCAGTCTTTCCCGATGGAGTGGCCCCAGCAGCTACCTTTTGGTGGACGATATACAAACATAGGTTTGAGTGGTCTAACGACCCAAGCTCAGCGACGGCGGCCCGCCGCCGTTCGCTGCAGCGCATGGTTAGGCATCAGTGTAAAACCTTTCTTGAAACAACTCTCTGCCCATTTTCGTTGATGATTACTAATTCGTGATCATCAACACGAATAATCGGTTCTGGCGGCACCTTCCGCGGCAGA
>Ga0137412_10003192_pt1 | contig 13083 bp, 9 predicted proteins | sample CZODoug2_1_16fun_FD_122160 | JGI IMG/M metagenome (GOLD analysis project Ga0137412, IMG submission 122160) | Vadose zone soil fungal communities from Angelo Coast Range Reserve, California, USA - CZODoug2_1_16fungal (Hybrid Assembly) | ecosystem: Environmental > Terrestrial > Soil > Vadose zone... | reverse complement strand
GACAGCGAGACCACCGTGTTCACACCCTTCGCGACGTCGATGGACAGCGAGAAGATGATCGCGAGGCTGATCAACATGCCGACGAGCAGGGCGATGCCCCACATCGCTGAGAGCTGAACGTGCACCCGGTGTACGAAGGCTTCCTCGCCCGGTTGCCGCTCATCGTCGTCGTGGTGCATCCGCTCGGAGACCACCTGCGTCAGCGGCTTTCCGATCACGCACGAGCCGAGGAAGACCAACGCACCGATGCCGCCGACGAGGGTGTCACCCGCCATCAGCATCCTGGCGTTGGAGGTGGCCAGCCCGACGGCCAGGCTCAGGCCGAAGTTCAGCATCAGGTACCCGGCGAACGGATCCAGCCTGCGGGCCCGGATCGCGTCGTAGCCGACCTTCACCCCGGCGAGCACGGTCGCCGACAGCAGCGCGACGTACTCCGACGCGCCGAGTGCGCGTAATCCGTAGTAGGCGATCAGCGGTGGCGCGACGTCGAGCAGGATGCCCCGCAGAACGGGCCGTTCGAGCGAGCCTTCTTGGTCGGTGGTGTCGTTGCTGATGTCTCTGCTGATGTAGTTGGTGATACAACTGGCGTCGTTTCGGGCAAACGCGCTGCCCCCCTACCGGATTCACTCATCGGCTCGATCCTATGTGTCCCGGCTGGGCGTCCGCTGTGCGCCATCGAGCCAGGGGGAGGAATAGCCTCGCGGCCATGGCCATCACACCAGACACCGTCATCGCCGTCACTGGCGCCAGTAGCGGAATCGGGGAGGCGACTGCGCGTCTACTCGCCGCACGGGGCGCCTCGCTAGTGCTCGGCGCGCGCCGCACCGACCGGCTGGACCAGATCGCCGCCGAACTGCGGGCTCACGGTGCCGCGGTGATCACGCGTGCCACCGACGTCGGCCGCCGCGAGGATCTCGACGGTCTGGTCGGGCGTGCCGTCGACGAGTTCGGCAGGCTCGACGTGCTGGTCAGCAATGCAGGCATCAGCAAGATCGGGCCCATCGCGGACGGCGACGTCGACGGCTGGTCGGCGATGTTCGACGTCAACGTGCGAGGCGTCTTGCACGGCATCGCCGCGGCACAGCCGGTGTTCCTGCGCCAGGGCGCCGGCCACTTCGTCACCATCGTCTCGACGGCCGGGCTGAACGTCGTGAAGAACATGACGGTCTACGCCGCGACGAAGAACGCAGTGCGCACGATCATGGAGGGTGTTCGGCAGGAATCGACCGACGGCGTCATCCGCACGACGTCGATCTCACCGGGGTTCGTCCGCACCGAACTCGACGGTTCGATCGACGATCTCGCGATGCGCGCCCAGATCCGCCGCAACATGGACGATTTCGGTCTTCCACCGGAGGCGGTGGCCAGGGCCGTGGCGTTTGCCATCGAACAACCGCACGACGTGGAGATCGGCGACATCACCATCCGCCCGACGGTGCAGGGCTAACCAGTGCGAGGGAGTCGATGGTCGTCGGCCCTATCCTCAGGACGGTCGCGCTGGAAATGTCGTAGAACACCCCGAACACGTCGAGTCCTCCTCGTAGGTGCGGCTTCTCGACCAGGGGGTGCCGGGTGAGGGTCTCGACCTGCAACGCCACGTTGACCATGCTCAACTGATCGACGGGGCCAAAACCTGCGCTCGCTGCGGCTCGCGCGACGGGGTGGCGGCCATCGTCGAAGGCCTCCAGTGCGGGGTGGCCGTTCTCCAGCCATGTCGCCAAGGACTCCTCACCCCTGCTACGCGACGGATTTCCGCCGAGCAGCACGTTCATCGCGCCACAGCTGGAGTGCCCGCACACGACGATCGACGAGACGGCGAGCTTCTCCACCGCGAAGGCGATCGCCGCTTCCGTCGATGCGTCGTGTTGGTGAGCGGGCACCAGGTTTCCCACGTTGCGCACCGTGAAGAGGTCGCCGGGTCCGCTACTGGTGATGACGTTCGGCACGATGCGGGAGTCGGTGCAGGTGATGAACAGCGTTTCCGGGCGCTGCGCATGCGCGAGTTTCTCCAGATGCGGGCGGAGGTGGTGCGCCGTCCGACGCTGGTAGATCGCCAACCCGTTCAGCACGGAGGCGGAATCACGGTGGAGGCGTTGATCATCGGAGCCAGCACCTTGCCAGGAGCTCCAGGGCATGACACCTGAGCGGGCGTCGATGGACTGGATGTCACGGACCGGTGGCCCGTCGAGCGCGCTGTCCATCTCGACCGACCCGAGCTGGCGGATGTCCACCGTGCCGCCCTCTGCGCAGTGCTGGCGGCGCCAGTCTTCGATGGCCTGGTGCGCGGCGTGATCGATGAAGTCAACCGAAAGCTCCACGGTCACAGTCGTTCCCGCCGGTACCGATGCCAGCACGGCGGTCAGTCGGGGGAGCGACAGGAAGGTGCACGAACCCTCGATGACGACACGCCACGTGCTCTCGTCGATGGCCTCCGCCATGATTCTCGCGCGCACGACGCGCCACACCGTCATCGCGATCGACAGCGCGAGCCCGATCAGCACCCCTTCGAGCAGATTGAGGAAGACCACACCAAGGATCGTCACGGCGTAGACCGCGATGTCACCGGTGCGCCTTGCGGTTTCGATGTGGGCGCGCTTGACCAACTGGAAGCCGATGACGATCAGCAGCCCCGCCAGGGCGGCCATCGGAATCCGTTCTGCCAGACCGGCGAACGGCAGGGCGAACACCAGCACCCAGACACCGTGCATGATGCCAGAGGCGCGAGTCTTCGCTCCGGCGCTCACGTTCGTCGAACTGCGCACGATGACCCCGGTGATCGGGAGCCCACCGAGTGTGCCCGATGCGATGTTGGCCGCGCCCTGGCCGATCAACTCACGGTCGAAGTTGGTGCGCGGACCGTTGTGCATCCGATCGACCGATACCGCCGACAGCAGGCTCTCCACACTCGCGATCAGTGCAACCGTGAGTACACCGGTCGCAAAGGCGCCCCAATTGCCTTGCGGAAGGCTCGGCAGCGCGATGGCGTCGAGCAGTGACCCGTCCAGCTTGACCCGATCGACGTCGAACGAGAAGACGGACGCCACCACGGTGGCCGCCACGATGGCGACAAGCGGCGCAGGCAGCTTGCCGATCCGTCCTGGGACCCATCGCCACCCGACGAGAACGGCGATGACGAGGGCGCCGAGGATCACGCCGGGGCCATGCGCGCCGAGGATCTGCTCTGGCAGCTCCGCCACGTTGCGCAACGCCGAACTCTGCGATTGACCTCCCAGCAGCACATGGACCTGTTGCAACGCGATCGTGAGTCCGATGCCCGCGAGCATCGCGTGAACGACCACCGGCGAGATCGCCAATGCCGCCCTCGCCACCCGGCTCAATCCGAACAGGACCTGAAGGACACCGGCTGCGACGGTGATCGCGCAGGTCACCTTCCAGCCGAACTGGGCGACCAGGCCGGCGACCACGACGGTTAGCCCTGCTGCCGGGCCACTGACCTGCAGTGGGGATCCGCCGAGCGCGCCTGCGACGATGCCGCCGACCACCGCGGCGATGAGACCAGCCAGCGCAGGTGCGCCCGAGGCGATCGCGATTCCGAGTGACAGCGGCAGTGCGACGAGGAACACCACCAGCGACGCGGGCAAGTCGTAACGCAGGATCGGGCCGAGGCGTTCGCGGAGGTGGCCCGGGTGCCCCGAAATCTCGGAGTCGCCGGGGCGTGTGCGTAGCAAGATGTCGAACTCCTGTCGATGGCGGCGCCGAGCCATAGTCGCCGTTGACTGATCGTTTCGTGCCGGTTGAATGCTGGCGGTGGCGAAAAGGCCCCTCTCGCAGTCATTTAGACCTGAGCGGCTCAATTCACAAGTGCGAGAGTATTTGTCACGAGAACGGCGCGGCAATCAAAACCCTTGGACGCATAGACGATACAAATGTGCGCCCCTCCGCAACTGTTGGCACCATCACACTCGTCGAGACGCGCCCTGGCCTGGTTGCAATCGATTCGATTTCTCAAATACGTTGACCAGCAGAGTGTTACAGGATCGATGTGACGCACATCTCACGGGGTTCGCGTCGATGTTCAACATGAGAGGACCCTGTGAAGTTAGTGACAGCTGCACGAGTACCCGGAAGAATCGAGGAATGATGCTGACGTCGGGTAGGGCGAGCGAAGCGACGGGGGGATCGGTGAACCCTGGATCGCATCAACCCAGATCCACGATCCTCGGACAACTCCCGCCAATCCGCAGGGCCGACGGCTCCCCAATCAAGGTTCTGCTGGTCGACGACGAGCGCGCATTGACGAACCTGGTCACGCTGGCGTTGCGCTACGAAGGATGGGACGTCGAAACGGCGCACGACGGCCGGGACGCGGTGATGAAGTTCGCGACCACCGATCCGGACATCCTGGTGCTGGACATCATGCTTCCCGACCTCGACGGCCTACGCATCTTGCAACGGGTCAGGGCTTCGGATACCTACACACCGGTGCTCTTCCTGACGGCACGCGACTCGGTCTCCGATCGCGTGACCGGGCTCAGCGCCGGCGCCGACGACTACCTAACCAAACCCTTCGACCTGGAGGAACTGGTGCTTCGGTTGCGCGGCCTGCTGCGCAGGGAGGCCGACGCTGCGCCCGACGAAGCGGAGGAGACGCTGAGCGTCGGCGACTTGGTTCTCGACGTAACGAGCCGTGAGGTCACACGCGATGGCGACCGCATCGAACTGACCACCACGGAGTTCGACCTGCTGCGCTACCTCATGCGCAATCCGCGCCGGGCACTGACCCGTGAGCAGATCCTCGAGCAGGTGTGGAACTACTCCTTCGGAGGCAGGACCAGCATCGTCGATCTGTACATCTCGTACCTGAGGAAGAAGCTCGATCCCGGCAGGGAGCCCCTGATTCAGACGATCCGTGGGGTGGGATACCAAATCCGGCCGCCTCAGTGACACCGGTGCTCAGGTCTGGATGGTGGCGCCCCAGGACGCTCAGCAGGCAACTCATGCATGGGGTGTCCGCCCTGGTGACCGTCGTCCTCCTCGGATTCGGCGCGGTGTCGATCTACAGCTTGCACACCTACGTCACGACGATGAGTGACGCCGAGTTGGGCCACTCACTGGCCGCCTTCGAGCACTCGTATGCCAAGTGGCGGGCCGACGAGTCCGCAGACGTGAGCGGTCCAGGTGTCGACCGGGCGCTGACCGACTTCACCGGCCAGGCGACGGCCACCCTCATCGCGGTGGTCGAGAACGGAAGGGTTACCGACTCGGCGATCTTCTCCGACGGTGGCAACGCGGCTGCCCCCGCCGAGGCCATCTCCGCGATCGAGTCAGCGGACTTGAGCCAGGAGGCGCCGCGAACCGTCAGCTTCGGGGCACTCGGTGACTACCGGATGGCGAGCATCGCGGTGGGCGGCGGCGCGCGATTGGTATCGGCGCTCTCACTGGACAATGCCAATCGGGCGGTCGCCACGAAGACCGTCGCCGTCGTCGGGATCACCCTTGCTGCAGTCCTACTCACCGCCGTGGGCACCGTCGCTCTGGTACGACAGTCTCTGCGCCCCTTGCGCAGGGTCGCCGCGACTGCCGCGAAGGCGGCCAAGATGCCGCTCACCGACGAAGATCATCGAATCGTCACGCGGGTGCGGAAGGCCGACTCCGACCCCGACAACGAGGTTGGCATCGTGGGCGAGACGCTGAATCGCTTGCTGGCCAACGTCGATTCGGCGCTGGCCGCCCGCGCCGCGTCCGACCGGCGGATGCGACGCTTCCTCACCGACGCCAGCCACGAACTGCGCACACCGCTCGCCGCCATCCAGGGATACGCTCAATTGACCCGCCGCGAGAGTGCGGCGCTGCCCGCGACCACCGAGTACGCCTTGGCGCGGATCGAGTCGGAATCCCGCCGGATGACGGCGCTCGTCGGCGACATGCTGCTGCTCTCCCGGCTCGACGAAGGTCAGGGACTCGAGACCCGACGGGTCGATCTCGGTGCCCTGGCCGCCGATGCCGTCAACGACGCCGTGGTCTCCGCACCCGGGCACCACTGGCTAGCCGATCTGCCTGCCGAACCCGCGTGGGTGATGGGCGACAGGGCGCGCCTGCATCAGGTGCTGAGCAATCTGCTGGCCAACGCCCACCATCACACTCCGCCCGGTGTCACCGTCACCACCGCAATACGGGTGGCGACCGGTGTCACCGGTCGGCAGGTGCAGCTCACCGTCGTCGACGACGGTCCCGGCATCGACGCCAAGTTGATTCCCGACTTGTTCGACCGGTTCGTCAGGGGCCATGGGGGCGACGGGAACCGCTCCGACGACTCGAACGGCACTGGGCTGGGGCTTGCCATCGTCGCGTCCATCACCGAGGCGCACGGCGGCACGGTGACGGCGCGCTCGGGCGGAGGCGCCACCGAGTTCCGGATTGCGCTGCCTGCCGCGCAATGAGTTACGGGTTCGGGCAGACCACGTCGACGTAGATGGTGCTGAACTGATCCTCGTCGATCCGGTTGCCCGAGGAATCGAGGTTCGAGTCGTTCAACCCGTGCACGCCCGTGGCCTTGCAGAGCGACAGCGGACCGCTCGTCGGCCCGTTGATCTGGACGTGGTGACCCTTGGCCTCGAGATCTGCGACAGTGTCACTGGCCGAGCGGGTTCCGGTCGGCGCAGGCACTGTGGCACCGGCCACACCCTGCCCGAGGAACAGCATCGAGCCGACGGCGACCGTGGCGATGACGAGATACTTCATGGGCGAACTCCTTTGTCCGTGTTCGGTTTTCATCCGTACGCAAAACCGACGTTATCGACGCAGTGAGCACGGGGGAGACGCGGAAACGGTTCACATGCCGAACGCATAGATTTGCGTTCGGCATGAAGCCGGCCGCCAGACACCGAAATACCCCGTGGGGTAGCTACTTTGGAATTCGTAAGCGAGTCAACGAAGACAGGAGCAATCAATGAAGGTTCGTCACATCGCAGCAGGTGTCATGACGGGGATCGCCGCAGCGGCCATCGCCGCAGCACCCATCGCGTCCGCTGCCAACCCCAGCACCACCACCGACTCGGGTCGGGCCACGATCACTGACAAGCAGGGGCACACCGCGATCGTCGTGAAGCCGCCTACGGTCTCGTCGCCGAGCGTCTACGGTCCGTTCTCGTCGCCGCTGCCGTTCATCCTGTTCAACTAAAGCGGCGGCCGGCGGGTAGCGCCGACCTCGGGGTGAGCAGACAACGAGGCCGTGGAGCCGATTGCATGACAATCGACTCCACGGCCTTTCCGTGTCCGTTGAAGAGCGGCCTACGAAGCACTTTCACACAAGAAGGGAGCCTGCCGTTCGGGGGGTAACGACAGGCTCCCTGGTCTTGCGACGTGCGTCAGGCCGCTCCGCTAAGCGCTGGCCTGAGCGCCCAGCGTGCGCTGGATGTCGGGCAGCATCTGCTGCACCTGCTGACCCCAGTAGCCCCAGCTGTGCGTACCGGTCGCCGGGAAGTTGAACACGCCGTTGGTGCCACCCGCGGCGATGTAGTTGTCCCGGAACGACAGGTTGGTGCGCAGCGTGAACCCTTCGAGGAACTGCGCCGACATCAGGTTGCCACCGTCGGTGCCAGAGTCCAGATCCGACGGAGTGCCTGTGCCGCAGTAGATCCAGACTCTGGTGTTGTTGGCGACCAGCTGTCCGACGTTGATCATCGGGTCGTTGCGCTTCCATGCCGGGTCACCGGACGGGCCCCACATGCTTTCGGCGTTGTAGCCGCCCGCGTCGTTCATGGCCAGGCCGATCAGCATCGGCCACCAGCCCTCGGACGGGTTCAGGAAGCCCGACAGCGACGCCGCGTAAATCCACTGCTGTGGGTGGTAGATCGCGTAGGTCAGCGCGGTGCCGCCAGCCATCGAGAGACCGACGACGGCGTTGCCGTTCTGCGACACGCCCTGGTTGGCCTCCAGCGATGCCGGCAGCTCCTGGGTCAGGAACGTCTCCCACTTGTAGGTGTAGTCCTGGCCGTTGCCCTGCGATGGCCGGTACCAGTCGGTGTAGAAACTCGACTGTCCGCCAACGGGCATCACGACCGACAGGCCCGAGTTGTAGTACCACTCGAACGCCGGGGTGTTGATGTCCCAGCCGCTGTAGTCATCCTGCGCGCGCAGACCGTCCAGGAGGTAGACGGCATGCGTGCCGCCGCCCTGGAACTGCACCCGGATGTTGCGGTTCATCGACTGCGAGAACACATCCAGGTATTCCACCGGGAGACCAGGCCTGGAGAATGCTCCAGCTGTTGCCGAACCCCCGGCGAAGCCGATCAGCGTGGGCAGCATCGCCGCGGTGACGGCACCCACCGCCAGCCTGCGCAACCACGTTCCACGAATCTTTCTGACGAACTTCATAACGGCAACCGACCGCCTTTCTTCATGTCCTGTCAAGCAATCGCCGTTGCTTTGCGAGCGCAAGTGAATCACGTGCATGTGGTTCGCTTCGGCTCTCAACGCCGAGATGTGATGTCGCAGTTGGCTAACGATCAGGACTCGGCATCGAGACGTCGGCTGCCGATTTCGCGTGTGACCAGTGTGAATAGAGTGATTTCCGAGGTTCGGCGCGAGTTACGACTCGCCGCGCGCGAAGCGGTGCAACTGCGTGACGTGACGTGGCGTCAACTCGTCAAGACTCGTCACCCCGAGCAGCCGCATCGTCCGACTGACCTGCGCCGACAGGATCTCAATGGCGCGGTCGACACCGGCCTCGCCACCGGCCATCAGCCCATAGAGGTAGGCGCGCCCGACCATCGTGAACCGGGCACCGAGTGCGATGGCGGCGACGATGTCGGCGCCCGACATGATGCCGGTGTCCAGCAAAACCTCGCACGACCCGCCGACCTCCCTGGCCACCGCGGGCAACAGATGGAACGGCACCGGCGCGCGATCGAGTTGCCTGCCCCCGTGGTTGGACAGCACCAGACCGTCGACACCGAGGTCGACCACCGCCCGCGCGTCATCGACAGTCTGAATTCCCTTGACCACCAAACGGTTCGGCCACTGCGACTTGATCCAGGCCAGATCCTCGAACGTGACCGTCGGATCGAACATGGTGTCGAGGTACTCCGCGACGGTGCCCGGCCAGCGGTCCAGCGACGCGAACGACAAGGGTTCGGTGGTCAGCAGGTTGAACCACCACCCGGGGCGCGGGATGGCGTCGAGCACGGTGCGCACGGTCAACGTCGGGGGGATCGACATGCCGTTGCGGGCGTCGCGCAGCCGCGCCCCGGCTACCGGAACGTCGACGGTCACCAGCAGCGTATCGAAGCCTGCCGCGGCGGCGCGCTCCACCAGCGCCATCGACCGCTCCCGGTCCTTCCACATGTAGAGCTGAAACCAATTGCGGCCGTGCGGGTTCGCTGCGCGGACGTCCTCGATGGCAGTGGTGCCGAGCGTTGACAATGCGAACGGGATGCCGGCGCGTGCCGCAGCGCGCGCGCCTGCGATCTCGCCCTCGGTGTTCATCAGCCGGGTGAATCCCGTCGGCGCAATGCCGAACGGCTGCTCCACGCGGTCGCCGAGCACCTGCCAACCGGTGTCCACCTCGGCGACGTCACGCAGGATCGTCGGATGAAACTCGATGTCACGGAACGCCTGCCGGGCACGGGCCAGGGACAGCTCGTCCTCGGCGGCACCGTCGGTGTAGTCGAAGGCCGCCTTCGGCGTGCGTCGCTTGGCGATCCGTCGCAGGTCCTCGATGGTGAGCGCGTCGGCCAGCCGCCTCGCGGTCGGATTCAGGCGGGGCTTGCGGAACTGAAGTAGTGGCCCCAGTTCACGGGGCCGGGGCAGCCGTCGCTTCATCACGCGCCTAATCGTCCGCTGCGGCCAATGCTCGCCTCAGGCTCTTCCGTCGCTCTTCGATGGCCCGGCCGATGTCCTGCAGCAGCAACGGCTTTCGCTCGACCAGCTCCTCGATGTATTCACGTTGGATCTGCAAAACGGTCACCTCCTCGAGTGCATACGCCGACGCGGTGACGGCTTCGCGGGTGAGCGCGGTCTGCCCGAGAAAGTCACCCTCTTCGAGGATACGCACTGGGATGATCGCGCCGTTGTCTCCGCTCGCAACGAGCCGGACCCGTCCATTGACCAAGAAGGTCATGCGCTTGGGCACCTGACCCGCGAACTGGAGGTACTCCTCGGTGCCATATCGGGTGAGCGTCGCACGGGGGAGCAGTGCCTGTTGATCGGCGGCGGTCAACCGCAGCGTCGGCGCGATGATCCGCAGCGACGCCTCAAGGCGCTCAGGGGTGGCGAACTCGTCTTCTGCCTCGTCGAGGTGCAGCCCGGCCCTGCGCGATGCGTACCAGACCCACCGCAGGAACAGCGATTTGGCGGCGAAGTCATCGGCCGGCGTGCGCACCGGTATCCCCGTGCTGTACTGCAACGCGCCCGTGCGGTTGCTGGACGGGGCCGCGTCCGGTCGGAGCTGCGGCAGCGTCGCAGCAACCCGGTTCAGCATCGCAATGACATCGTCGGGCGGGTCGTCGACCGAGAACACCGTGCTTACGGACAGGCTGTGCGTACCCGGCGGCCTGCTGAAGTTGGTGAATGACGCCAGGGCCAGCACCGAGTTCGGCATGATCAACATACCGCTGCCGGTGTCGATATGCGTTGCGCGCCAGTTGACTTCGATGACGCGTCCCCGCGCGGTCGGAGCTTCGATCCAGTCGCCCAGCTGGAATGGCTGCTCGAAGAGCAGGAGCAGGCCAGAAATGATCTGGCCGACGGAGTTCTGCAGCGCGAGGCCCAGCACGATCGAGGTGACGCCGAGTGCGGTGAACAGTCTGCCGACGTCGGCTCCCCAGATGAAGGAGAACATCAGCCCAACACCGATGGCGATGATTGCGAACCTGGCCACGTCGAGGAAGATCGACGGAATCCGCTTGCGCCAGCTGCCTTCCGGCGCGCCCTGGAACAGGGTCGCATTGAGGCCGGACAGCAGCAGGACCAACACCACGAAGCCGAAGACGGTCGAGACGATGCGTACCGGTGTGGCCTCCGCCGAGACCTGGGTCGCCTTCACCAGAAGCAGCAGCAGAATGCCGAGCGGCAGGATGTAGTTTCGCAGGAGGTGCACGGGCCGGGCCAGCGCGCTGCGCCTGCGCTGCAATGCGTTGTGCAGCTCGGTGAGAACTACGAGCGCGAGTGGGAATCCCAGTGCAATGCCGACCGCCCAAAGGAACCACGGCGCGTCGAGCGGGCCGGTCATGGCTGGTCCAACCGGAATATCGGCTCCGTGTCGTCTCCTGCACCGACGTCGCCGGCGGGAGTGAAATGGCGAGAATCCCGCATCACGTCGTAGACGCGGGACGTGACGTATACGCCCGGTTGCGGAGATCCGCTTTGGACCTGGTTGGCGATGTCAACCGCTCCACCCCACATGTCATACGCCAGGCTGGCCCTGCCGACCAGGCCGCTCGTCACGGTGCCCGTGTCGATTCCCGCGCGCAACTCCAGGTCGTTGTCGGACTCGCTGTTGTAGCGGTCGACGATGCGCTGCATCTCAATCGCGAAATCCACCGTGCGGCGGACGTTGTCGATTCGCGGCACACTGAGTCCGCAGCTGGCGAGATAGCCGTTGTGAAGCGTGCGGATCCGTTCAATGCCAAGGCTTTCCGCAGCAGCATCGAACTGTCGGACCAATTTGTTGACGATGGCGAGCTGCTCGTCCGAGGTCAACTTCGAGACCAGCTCGTCCATGCCGACGATGTCGGCGAAGATCACCGTCACGTTCTGGTGGTCCTGGGCGATTGTCTCCTCACCGTCCCGGTACCGCTGCACCACGGGTTCGGGCATCAGTGACAGCATCAAGCGGTCGTTTTCCCTCCGCTGTTCGGTGAGAAGCTCCTCCTTGATTGCCAGGTTTCTGCTCATCTCGTTGAAAGCAACGGTGAGATCCCCGAATTCGTCACGAGACTGCACGGGCAGCGACACGCCGTACTCGCCCGAGCTGATGCGCTGGGCACCCGCCTCGAGCCTGCGGATTGGCCGCACGAACAGACGGGCCAGCAACATCGCCGCTATGCAGACCACGAAGATGATCACCGTCGTCGAGAGCACCAGCGTGCGCGTGAACGTCGCCACCGGCGCGAAGGCCTCGGATGTGTCGATCTTGGCGACGAGGGCCCAGTGCAGGCCAGGCACGTCGACCGGCGCGTAGGCCTGCAGCGTCTCGTGGCCCAGATAGTCCTCGGCGATCAGGGTGCCGCGCTGTCCGCGTTGCGCCAATCGCGTGGCTTCCGTCGCGACCGGCTGCACGAGAGTGGTCCCGTGCTGCCGGATCGATTCCTGAGCCACGTCTGGCGGGGTCCCTGCGTCGACGACGTCGCGCTTGAATTCGTCGGGATTCTCCAGAAAGAGGCGGGAATCCGAACGCATCAGATCGTCGGGGCCGACGATGAAAGTCTCGCCGGTCTTGCCCATCCCCGACTCTTCCCACCGCTTGTCCATCGTCATGAGCCGGTTGATCTTCGAAATCGGAAACTGTAGCGCCAGTACGCCTTCAACCCTGCCCTGCGGCCCGACGGGGGACACGAACCACGCCGTCGGCTCGTCGGCCGGTTCGTAGTTGCCGAAGTCGGTGACGCCGACGTAGTCGACGGTGTTCGAATCCAACGCCTTCATGTACGCCCCTGTGAGTTCACCGCCCTTATAGGGGCCGTCGAGCACGTTGGTGCCGAGATCCACGCCCTTGTATGCGCTGTAGACGACATTGCCCCGGGTGTCGAGGAGCAACGCGTCCTCGAACTCGAACCGAGTGACGATCTCCCGGAAGAAGTCGTTGAACCGGGCGTTGGCCGCGGACCAGGCGCTGCCGTCGCGGGCATCGTCGACCTTGATGGCCACGTTCCAGTCGGAGAACGGTGCGGTGTAGAAGGCCTGGAGGTAGCGCTGCGCATTCGCGGTCGGCAGCAGCGCATCGACGTCCACCTGGTCGCCGGACTCCTTGGCCTCTTCCTTCGCGAACTGGTTGTTGTAGTAGTCGACGAGCGACTGCTGTTGGGCCGGGCTGACGGTGGCTGCACCGAGTTGGTCGAAGCCTGCGGTGAATGCCTCGATGGCTTGAGTCGCGGTGGACCCGCGCGAGTAGATCGCCAGCGA
>Ga0137412_10003191_pt1 | contig 13084 bp, 13 predicted proteins | sample CZODoug2_1_16fun_FD_122160 | JGI IMG/M metagenome (GOLD analysis project Ga0137412, IMG submission 122160) | Vadose zone soil fungal communities from Angelo Coast Range Reserve, California, USA - CZODoug2_1_16fungal (Hybrid Assembly) | ecosystem: Environmental > Terrestrial > Soil > Vadose zone... | reverse complement strand
CGCCTTTGCCTCGTCCTCGGCGCTCTTGACCAGTGCCGCGGCCGCGGCGAGCGCCGGGCCAAGCGACACCGACTGCACCGGAACCTTGAGCACCGTATCGCGGCGGGCAGCGGCGGCCGGGTCGAGCGCGAGCCGCCTGGCGCGGCCGATGTGCCCCTGCGCGGCGCGCGCCGCGGCCAGCGCGCGTTCGTAGTCGATACCGTCCCGCTCGGCGAAGCCGGAATCTCCTGCTGCGATCGTACCTCGGCCATCGTACCTTCAGGCGCCGGATCGGCAAATGCATGAACAAAATCGAATGCGATCAGCGTACAAGAGAGACTGGCAAATGCAATCAGCACAAACCTGGCGATTCGGGATCTCATTCTCCGGCCCTCCTCATGGTCAAGCCGCGTTGGCGCAGTTGCTAGGCTTAGCACGGCCGAAAAATCATTTGTCACGGAAATGCAAAATATTTGTAAGCACTTGTCACGGAATAATCTTGGGCTCCCGGAAGTAAGTCCTCACAACTTGCCACAAAACTGCGGAAACCGCGTGGGTAGCGGCATCCTTCGCCGGAATTTGCTATCGTCAACTGCATGCTCCGACGCCCTGCGCCGGCTGGAACCTTGCTGACCTGCTCGCTCACATGACGGTCCAGCATCGCGGCTTCGCCGCTGCCGCCCGCGGTCACGGCGCCGACGAGTCGATATGGCGACCGGCCACCGTCGCCGACGCCGTGGCAGCCGACCCCGCCGGCGCCTACTCCGCGGCAGCCGGCGAGCTGATCGACGCGTTCGCGGGCGACGATGTACTCGACAGCGAGTTCGCGCTGCCCGAGTTCGGGCCCGGGGCGATGTTCCCGGCCGCGATGGCGATCGGTTTTCACTATGTGGACTACGTCGTGCACGGCTGGGATGTGGCTCGCACGCTGGGGAAGCCCTACGAGCTTCCGGTCGATGTCGTGGCCGCCGCGTTGCCGCTGGCGCTCGTGGTGCCCGACGGAGACTTCCGCACCATGGACAGCGCGCCGTTCGGCCCGGCGATCCCGTCAACGGATCCGGCCGACGACCTCGACCGCATCCTCGCTTATCTCGGCCGCTCGCCGCAGTGGCAGCCGACCGTCGTGCAGGCGGCCGTCGTGGCGGGCGACCCCCGCTAGTCGTGGTGACCGCCGGTGATCGGCGGTGAGATACTGCGACGATGGCCCCAATCCCGGTGCTGGATCGCGTCGAGGACACGGTGCGGCGTCGCAGCACCGACCTCGTCGAGTTGTCGCATGCGATCCACGCCGAGCCGGAGCTGGCCTTCGCCGAGCACCGCAGTTGCGCCAAGACGCAGACATTGGTGGCCGAGCGGGGTTTTGAGATCACCGCGGCCGCGGGCGGCTTGGACACCGCGTTTCGTGCCGATTTCGGCAGTGGTCCGCTGACTGTCGGGGTCTGCGCCGAATACGATGCACTGCCCGGGATCGGTCATGCCTGCGGCCACAACATCATTGCCGCAGCGGCCGTCGGCGCCGCGCTGGCGCTGGCCGACGTCGCCGACGAGTTGGGTTTGACGGTTTCGCTGCTGGGCACGCCCGCTGAGGAGTTCGGTGGCGGAAAAGTCTTGCTGCTCAACGCCGGAGTCTTCGACGACCTTTCGCTCGCGGTGATGGTGCATCCCGGTCCGGTCGACATCGCGGCTGCCCGGTCGCTGACCCTGTCCGCGGTCCGGGTGACCTATCGCGGAAAAGAAGCTCACGCGTCGGCCGCGCCGTTCCTGGGGGTCAACGCCGCCGACGCGGTCACCGTCGCGCAGGTGGCGATCGGGCTGCTGCGCCAGCAGCTGGCACCGGGGCAGCAGGTGCACGGCATCGTCGCGGAGGGCGGGCAAGTCGCCAACGTCATCCCCGCGCACACCGAATTGCAGTACACGATGCGTGCCACCGACGCGTCGTCGCTGGCCGATCTGGAAGCCAAGGTGGGCGACTGCTTCCTGGCTGGTGCGGTCGCCACCGGCTGCGACTACAGCGTCGAGCAGACCGAGCCGATGTACGACGCGCTCAAACCCGATCCCTGGCTGGCCGAAACCGTGCGCGCCGAGATGACGCGGCTCGGTCGTTCGCCCATCGACAAGGCGCTCGAGGCGGCGCTGCCGCTGGGCAGTACCGACATGGGCAACGTCACCCAGCTGCTGCCCGGCATCCATCCGATGATTGCCGTCGATGCCGGCGGCGCGTCGTTGCACCAGGCCGACTTCACCGCGGCGGCCGCGGGTCCCAGCGCCGACAAGGCAGTGATCGACGGCGCAATCATGTTGGCACGCACGGTCGTTCGCCTTGCCGAGTCGCCTGGAGAACGGGACCGCGTGCTGGAAGCACGCGCTCAGCGGGCGGCGTCATGAGCCTGTCCGACGTCGCCAACTCCTGGCTGGCCGCGCACAACGACGATCTGGTCAGCTGGCGGCGGCACATCCACCGCTATCCGGAGCTGGGGCGTCAGGAGTACGCCACTACGCAGTTCGTCGCCGAGCGGTTGGTCGAGGCCGGGCTCAACCCGAAGGTGCTACCCGGCGGGACGGGGCTGACCTGTGACTTCGGCCCTGACCGCGAGCCGCGAATCGCGTTGCGGGCCGACATGGATGCGTTGCCGATGGCCGAGCGGACCGGGGCCGCCTACGCCTCGACGATGCCCAACGCCGCGCATGCCTGCGGACACGACGGACACACCGCGATCCTGCTGGGCACCGCGCTCGCGCTGGCCGGGGCGCCGGAGCTGCCGGTCGGGTTGCGGCTGGTTTTCCAGCCGGCAGAGGAGCTGATGCCTGGCGGCGCAATCGACACGATCGCGGCGGGCGCGATGTCCGGAGTCAGCCGAATCTTCGCCCTACACTGCGATCCCCGGCTGGCGGTCGGCAAGATCGCGGTGAAACTGGGGCCGATCACGTCGGCGGCGGACATGATCGAGATCACGCTGACTTCGTCGGGCGGACACACCTCACGCCCACATTTGACCGGCGACCTGGTCTACGGGCTGGGCACGCTGATCACCGGACTACCCGGGGTGCTGTCCCGCCGCATCGACCCGCGCAACAGCACCGTGATGGTGTGGGGCGCGGTCAATGCGGGCGTAGCCGCCAACGCCATTCCGCAGAGCGGCACGCTGGCCGGCACAGTCCGCACCGCCAGCCGCGAGACCTGGCTGGGCATGGAGGACATCGTCCGGGAGACGGTGACGGCGTTACTGGCGCCGCTGGGCATCGAGCACACCCTGCAGTACAACCGCGGCGTCCCGCCGGTGGTCAACGAAGAAGTTTCGACGCGCATCATCACCCACGCCATCGAGGCGCTCGGCCCTGATGTGCTGGCCGACACCAAACAATCCGGTGGCGGTGAGGATTTTTCCTGGTACCTGGAGGAAGTGCCCGGCGCGATGGCCCGGCTCGGGGTGTGGTCAGGCCGCGGACCGCAGTTGGACCTGCATCAGCCGACGTTCGACCTCGACGAGCGGGCGCTGGCGATCGGGGTGCGGTTGATGGTCAACATCGTCCAGCAGTCCGCCGCGATCGATTAGGCGCGCGGAGGGCTTTCACTTCCGTCACAGCGAAGTCGGGATGCGCTTTGTGCCCACCTCCGAGCGACAACCGGGTCGGCGGGTGGCCGCTCGAAACGGGGTTGTCGAACGCGGGCAGATTGAATGCCCGCCGGAACGGAGAACTCACGGGGCGGATGGGACTGCGGCGTTATTCGCCGTGACCGGGTCCGACGTTGCGCGCCGGACAGGTCCGGATCTTGTGCACGTATTCGTCTGGGGCGCCGGCGATTTCAGCGGCGTCGGCCATTACGCCGATGTAGCGCGCCGACGGCAGACCGCCTTCCCAGGCGTCCACCACGTACAGCCACGCCAGAACCGGATCGGTCGTCGTGTCCGACGACACGCGTTCCACTCGGCACCGGATCTTCTTGTGGATGCCGAGTTCGGAACCCTCCCACCGATCCAGGGTGTTCTCGTCGGCCGGCGTCATGTCGTAGAGCACGACGAACACCTTGGAGGTCGGATCCTCCACGACCGTGGCCAGCGCGCCGTCCCAGCCGATGTCCTCGCCGCCGAACGTCAGCCGCCAGCCGTGCAACCAGCCGGTTCCAGCCATCGGCGAGTGGGGTGCACGCTGCTGCATCTGGTCGGGATGCATGTTCGAGCCGTAGGCGGCGTAGAGCGGCACGGGCAAAGCTTAGACGGCTACCGCTGAAGCGGCGGTCATCCGACGCGTTGGCTAGGTTAGCTCTGTGGCGACCCGCATTGTGATCATCGGGGGAGGACCGGCCGGCTACGAGGCGGCCCTCGTCGCAGCGGCGCGTGACGCGCACGTCACCGTCATCGACTCGAACGGCATCGGCGGCGCGGCGGTGCTCTTCGACTGCGTGCCGTCGAAAACTTTCATCGCGTCCACCGGTGTGCGTACCGAATTGCGCCGTGCTCCGGATCTGGGCTTCGACCTCGACATCGACGACGCCAAGATCTCGCTCCCGGAAATCCACGAGCGGGTCAAGACCCTGGCCGCCGCCCAGTCCGCCGACATCAACGCCCAGCTGCAGAACGCGGGCGTCGAGGTGGTCGCCGGCAAGGGTGAGCTGATCGATGCGAGCGCCGGACTTGCAACGCATCGCATCCAGGCCACCGCGCCGGACGGCAGCACCAGCACCCACGACGCCGACGCGGTGCTGATCGCCACCGGCGCCAGCCCCCGCGAGCTGCCGACCGCGCGGACCGACGGCGAGCGCATCCTGAACTGGCGTCAGCTCTACGACCTGCAGGCACTGCCCGAGCATCTGATCGTGGTCGGCTCCGGTGTCACCGGCGCCGAATTCGTGCACGCCTATACCGAATTGGGCGTCGACGTCACGGTGGTCGCCAGCCGCGACCAGATCCTGCCCTACGAGGACGCCGACGCGGCCGCTGTACTGGAGCGGATCTTCGCCGAGCGCGGAGTGCAGCTCGTCAAGAACGCCCGCGCCGACTCGGTGACCCGTACCGATTCCGGCGTGCTGGTGACCTTGGCCGACGGCCGGACAGTCGAGGGCAGCCACGCGCTGATGACGATCGGCTCGGTGCCCAACACCAGCGGTCTCGGCCTGGACCGCGTGGGTATCGAACTTGGACCCGGCAACTACCTGACCGTCGACCGGGTTTCCCGGACGTCGGTATCCAACATCTACGCGGGGGGCGACTGCACCGGGCTGCTGCCGCTGGCCTCGGTCGCCGCGATGCAAGGCCGGATCGCGATGTGGCACGCACTCGGCGAGGCCGTCACCCCGATCCGGCTGCGTACGGTCGCCGCTGCGGTGTTCACCCGACCCGAGCTGGCCGCGGTGGGTGTTCCCCAATCCGCCATCGACGACGGATCGGTGCTGGCCCGCACGATCATGCTGCCGTTGCAGACCAACGCGCGGGCCAAGATGTCGGGGCTTCGGCACGGCTTCGTCAAGCTTTTCTGCCGGCAGGCCACCGGTGTGGTGATCGGCGGCGTGGTGGTCGCGCCGATCGCCTCGGAGCTGATCCTGCCGATTGCCATGGCCGTGCAGAACCGCCTGACCGTAAACCACCTGGCGCAGACCTTGAGCGTGTACCCGTCGCTGTCGGGTTCGATCACCGAGGCGGCGCGACGGCTGATGGCGCACGATGACCTGGACTGACCCGCCGGGCGACGATGCGGGCCGCTCTCGGCCGAGGAGAAGCGCGGCAATTAGCCCAGGTTAGGTAGCCTTGGGCCCAACGACCTACTGACGAGTAACCGACAGGAGACTGTGCCGTGAGCGACCCGATTCGCGTCCCGGCGAGCGAGCAGACTCGGCCGGGTTCGTTTCTCGGGCCCGAACAACGGGCCGCGGCCTGGGAGCGCCTTGGCAGCGAGCAATTCGACGTCGTGGTGATCGGCGGCGGCGTGGTGGGTTCGGGATCCGCGCTGGATGCCGCCACCCGCGGGCTGAAAGTGGCGCTGGTGGAAGCACGCGATTTCGCTTCCGGCACATCGAGCCGGTCCTCCAAGATGTTTCACGGCGGGCTGCGATATCTGGAGCAACTGGAATTCGGCTTGGTCCGCGAGGCGCTCTTCGAGCGCGAGTTGTCGTTGACCACGCTGGCGCCGCACCTCGTCAAACCGCTGCCGTTCCTTTACCCGCTGACCAAGCGGTGGTGGGAACGTCCGTACACCGCTGCCGGCCTGCTGCTGTATGACCAACTCGGCGGTGCGAAATCCGTTCCCGCGCAAAAGCATTTGACGCGCGCCGGTGCGTTGCGGTTGTCCCCGGGTTTGAGGCGGAGCTCGTTGATCGGCGGTATCCGCTACTACGACACCGTCGTCGACGATGCCCGGCACACGCTGACCGTCGTACGCACCGCCGCGCATTACGGCGCCGTGGTGCGGTCGTCGACCCAGGTGGTGTCGTTGCTGCGGGAAGGCGACCGGGTGACCGGCGTTCGCGTCCGCGACTCTGAGGACGGCGCGATCACCGAGGTCCGCGGCCACGTCGTCGTCAACGCAACAGGGGTATGGACGGACGAGATCCAGGCATTGTCCAAGCAGCGCGGGCGATTTCGGGTGCGGGCTTCCAAGGGAGTGCACATCGTCGTTCCGCGCGACCGGATCGTCAGCGACGTCGCGATCATCCTGCGCACCCAGAAGTCGGTGATGTTCGTCATCCCGTGGGGCAACCACTGGATCATCGGGACCACGGATACCGACTGGAACCTGGACCTCGCGCATCCAGCCGCCACCAAGGCCGACATCGACTACATTCTCGGTACCGTCAACACGGTGCTTGCTACTCCGTTGACCCACAACGACATCGACGGCGTGTACGCGGGATTGCGCCCACTGCTCGCGGGCGAGAGCGAGGAGACCTCCAAGCTGTCCCGCGAGCACGCGGTCGCGGTGCCTGCACCGGGCCTGGTCGCCATCGCCGGCGGCAAGTACACCACCTATCGGGTGATGGGGTCCGATGCGATTGATGCTGCGGCGCAATATGTTCCGGCCCGTGTCGCACCGTCGATCACCGAGAAGGTGCCGCTGCTGGGCGCCGTCGGTTACTTCGCGCTGATCAACCAGACCGAACACGTTGGCTCGCTGGAAGGACTGCACCCGTACCGGGTGCGTCATCTGCTGGACCGGTATGGGTCGCTGATCGACCAAGTGCTGGCGCTGGCCGCCGACCGGCGTGACCTGCTCAACCCGATCGCCGCCGCACCGGGCTACCTGCGGGTCGAAGCGGCGTACGCCGCAGTGGCCGAGGGCGCGCTGCATCTGGAAGACGTCCTGGCGCGGCGGACGCGCATCGCCATCGAGTACTCGCATCGCGGCGTCGACTGCGCCCGCGAGGTGGCCGACATCGTCGCGCCGATTCTGGGCTGGACCGCAGCCGACGTCGACCGGGAGGTCGAGACCTACACGGCGCGGGTGGAGGCCGAGGTGCTGTCCCAGGCCCAGCCGGACGACGCGTCCGCCGATGCGCTGCGGGCCAGCGCACCGGAGGCCCGCGCCGAGATCCTCGAGCCGGTGCCGCTGACTTGAGGCGCCCGCCGCTGCCGCCACGCGACGGATTGGGGCCGGCGCGGCTGAGAGTGCACGGTGGACCGCTGGCCGACGAGCTGGCCAGGCGGTTCGGGCCCGATGTCGCCGCCAAGGCGATCGCCGGCGAGGTCGTCGATCAGCACGGTGCGGTGCTCGACCCGGCCGCCGTGCTGCCGGCCGGTGCCGTCGTCTACCTCTACCGCGATCTGCGCGACGAAGTGGCGGTGCCATTCGACATTCCGGTGCTGTACCAGGACGAGGACATCGTGGTCGCCGACAAGCCGCACTTCCTGGCCACCATGCCGCGCGGGCGCCACGTCGCGCAGACGGCGCTGGTGCGGCTTCGACGGCAACTCGGCCTAGACGAGCTCAGCCCGGCTCACCGGTTGGATCGCCTGACGGCCGGGGTGCTGCTGTTCACGACTCACCGCGAGGTTCGCGGGGCCTACCAGACGTTGTTCGCCCGTGGGGCCGTGCGCAAGACGTATGTAGCGAGGGCGGCGGTCGACCCGAACCTGGTGTTGCCGCGGGTGGTCTCTAGTCGTATCATCAAGCGCCGCAGCAATTTTCAGGCCGTCGAGGAAGCCGGCGAGCCCAACGCCGAGACGTTGGTGGAGCTGTCCCCCGCAAGCGGGTGGTGCCCCCAGTCGTCCGATGGTCTGTACCGGCTGACACCGCGGACCGGGCGCACCCACCAGCTTCGTGTGCACATGACCTCGCTGGGCCTGCCGATCTACGGGGACCCGCTGTATCCCAACGTCATCGACGTAGCCGCCGACGACTTCTCCACGCCATTGCAATTGCTGGCGCAGCGCATTGAATTCGACGATCCGCTAAGTGGGACGCGCCGCGAGTTCGTCAGTTCGCGACGGCTGGAGCGTCAGCCCTAGCAGCGCTCAGCGCCGCGAAGCATCGGTGTGAGGCCAGGAGCAACCCATGCCTGCAGCTCAGCGGTGGCCGTGTCTTGGCCCGGGAGGGTGACCCTCGGGACAGCGGCCGCCGCCTTTGTGGGTGCCACGCCCTGAACGACAGCCCGGAGAGTGTCCCAGGCTCGCGTCGTCAGGAAGCCGGCGTCGATGGAGCGAATATTTGTCAGATTGCCAAGTTTGACGTAGCTCAGGGTCGTCAGCACGTTTCTGTCCTTAAGTGACCCGACACGATCGTCGGGGCGTCTCGCAGTGACTGGCGCGGAGACTTTCCAATTTCGGTGATCGGCGTCACAGGCCGGTCTGCAATGACCAACCGCCAATCGGCGTGCGCAATTCCCACGGTACTTCCCGGGAGGCGTTTGGGCCGGGTGGGTGACAGCGCTTCGCGTGCCGTGTCTTGGGCGCGCCGGCCCTCCATGACGGCCTCGCCACCGCGTCAACCTGGGCGAATGCCGTATTCGAAACGTGGCCGAGAACTAGTTGACGTGTGATTAACAGCACCGACCCGTGATCTTTTCGATATCAAACGTCGGCGTGAGCCGACCGCGATATCCGCTAGGCCCGTTCGCAGCTGCGGCCAATTACCGAGGCGATCGGTCAGTTTTTCGTTGCGCACGCACGCTGGCGCTGGGATTGCGCGTCGGGAACATGAACGGGCGGGAAACTGGGGCCGAAATCGTGAGCATCGCGCCTTCAGCGGAAGCTGGACATAATGACCGAAGTGCGAATCTTGTTACCATGCCTCATGGATGCGAGCGACTAGCGGTGCGGCGTGCGATGCGCCGGTTCGATCGTCTTCTCTGTACCGTCTGAAGGAATTGGATTGAAGCTCAATCGATTTAACGCCGCGCTGAGCATTCTCGTCACTGGTGTGCTGCTCTTGTCGGCGTGTGGCGGTCACAACAACGCCTCCGGCGGGGGAACGACGACGAGCCCGGCTCCGGTGAAAGTGACCTGCGGAGGCAAGCCGGACCTGATCGCCGGTGGCTCCACCGCTCAGAAGAACGCGATGAGCGAATTCATCAAGGCCTTCGCGCAAGCCTGCCCGGGACAGTCCCTCAATTACACCGCGGATGATTCCAGTGCCGGGATCAGAGACTTTCTGGACAACAAAAGCGATTTCGCCGGGTCCGATTCCACGCTGACCACCGACGAGTACGCCAAGGCGCAGCAACGGTGCGGTTCGCCCACGTGGAACCTGCCGATGGTGGTCAGCCCGATCGCGATCGCATTCAACGTCAAGGGCGTGACGTCGTTGAACCTCGACGGTTTGACCGCGGCGCAGATCTTCAACGGACAAATCAATCAGTGGAACGACGGCGCGATCCAGCTACAGAACCTGGGTGTGCAGCTGCCCAACGAGCCGATTCGCGTCATATTCCGCGGCGACGAGTCTGGGACTACGGACAACTTCCAGAAGTATCTCGACACCGCTTCCAAGGGCACGTGGGGCTTCCCGGCCGGGCGGAAGTTCAACGGCGGAGTCGGTCAGCCCGCCGTCGGCAACGATGGCGCCGCCGACACCGTGAAAAACACCGAAGGATCGGTCACCTATCTCGCGTGGTCGTTCGCTCAGACGCACAACTTGAATGTGGCCAGCATCATTACGTCGGCCGGTCCGGACCCGGTGAAGATCAGTCCCGAGTCAGTGGGCAAGACGATTTCCACGGCTTGGTTCATCAGGAAGGGCGACGATCTCGCCCTCGACACCATCTCGTTCTACCGGCCCAACCAGCCTGGCGCGTACCCGATCGTGCTGGCGACGTACGAGATCGTGTGCTCGAAGTATCACGATCCGAAGGTCGGCACGGCCGTCCGGGCTTTCCTGCAGAGCGCCATCGGTCCGGGTCAGGATGGTTTGATTGGCGCCGGTTACATTCCAATTCCCACAGAGTTCAAGCCGCGACTACTAAACTCCATTAACGCTGTCTCGTGAGGAGTCGATGCTCAATGTTCGAGGGTATTTTTCACCGCAGTCAACCCGGTGTTCCAAGAGTTTTCCCACGGTAGTAAATCTTTTGAATCATGGAGTTCACGACGCTGCCCCCTGAGGTGATCTCCGCACTTATTCATTCGGGACCCGGTGCGGAATCGCTGGCCAATGCCGCCGCGGCGTGGCAACAACTCAGCGCCAACCTGGAAGACGCAGCGGATAACTATGCCGCGTCGCTGTCGTCAATGGACGAGACCTGGTACGGCCCGTCGTCGGCGGCGATGTTCCAGTCCGTCACGCCGTACGTGACGTGGTTGCGCACCACCGCGCAGCAGGCTCAGCAGACAGCAGCGGCCGCACAGACCGCAGCGGCCGCCTTCAATTCCGTACAGGCGTCAGTGGTTCCGACGGCCACCGTCGCCGCCAACAGGATGCGTCTGGCACAGCTTTTGGCCACCAACGTATTTGGGCGAAACCTTCCGGCCATCGCCCAAACCGATTCGGAATATCAGACGATGTGGGCGAACAACTCGGCGGCGATGACCCGCTATCAGGCTGCCTCCTCCCAGGCCGCCACACTGCCGCAGCTGACGTCGCCGACCTCGACGACCAATCCGTCGGCCCTGAAAACGCAAGCCAGTTCGTCGGCGCCTGCCGCGACCACCTCGTCGGGCCCCACCGTCGCGGCGGCCACTCCCGCCGACGCCCTACCCCCGGCCTTCGATCCCAACGTTGGCTTTGTCGGATTGGCGAACGCCTACGCCAACCAGTTCATCTCGTCCGGATTCCCGATCAACATGCTCAGCTACCTCGCCCAGAGCCAGTCGGCCCAGGCCCTGCAGGGTGTGAACAGCGCCGTTGGCCAAGGTGTCTCGGAGGGCGAGAACGCGTTGGGTGGGGCCGCGGCAAATTTGGGTGGGGGTGCAGCCGGAGCTTTGGGAGCGCTGGGCCAGAGCGGGGGAGGTCTGAGTGCGCTGGGTGCTGCCGGCCTCGGCGAGATCAACACCTCGGCGGCGCTGGGCGCCGCGGTGCCGATGGGTAATCTTTCCGCGCCGCCCAGCGCTGCGCCATTGCTGGCGACACCGGTACAGCTTGCGTCGGCGGCCACCCCGCTGGGCGCGGGCGGAGCCCCCGGGATGCCGATGCTCCCGCCGCTGATGCCGCCGCCGATTTCACCGGGCAGTGGCTGGCGCAAGCGCAAGGCGCAGAAGTACGAAGACATCGCGATCGGCGCCGAACTCAAGGGCAAAGTGATAAAACCGCCGCCGTCGGCGGGTTAGGCGAGACTGCCTTCAGCGACTCAGTCGCCGGGACGCGGCGGGCTGGTGCGCAGAGAGCTCAGACCGTGCTGGATACCTTCATCCACTTGGCTCTTGAGGTCTGATGTGCTGTCCGGCATCCCGGTGGCCGGGTCGCAGCTACAGCTGAGGGTGCCGAACTGGCTGGGTTCCGCGACGGCCGGCACCGCCGTCGCGACAGTTGCAGTGAGCGCGATCGCGGCGCCGACCATTAATTTCTCGATGATCAAAGATGCTCCGTTGGGGTCGATGCCCCAGTATGCGGGAGTCGTCAGGCTCCCGCATGCCGGGGACAGAACGCCGCGATGCTGACGCCGACGAAGAATCCGGCATGGTAGCCGTCCAGACCACTCTGCTGCATGATGTCGTTCGCGACGTCGCTCGATGCCCTGCCGCCATCGAGTCCGTCGCAGACCTGATGACCGGCGATGACCGCGGCCTGTCCGGATGCGAAGGTGATCCCCTTGGACTTCAACGCATTCAAGAAGTTGGAGTCGACGGCGTCGGCATGCGCGCTTGGCGCGGCGATCGCCATGACGCTGAACGGGGCGAACACCAGGACTAGGCCGGTCAGGATTGATCGCACAGGTTTGGGCGAGCGCACTGGGGTGGTCGTCCTTTCTCATCCTGTCCGCTGAGCAGAAGCGTTGAGTAGTGCTGACAGCAGCCGAAACCGCTGACATTGCGATCATCGCATGCCGCGCCCGGACTTTTGAAGCGCGCGGTGACGTCGACGCGGGGCGGTGTGATCGTTAACCGTCTAGACATGCTCTGGGCGTTCAACGTTGGCAGGCCGGGCACCAGTACGCAACCCGCTCGCCGCTGTCGTCACGCTTGATTGGCGTGCCGCAGCGACGGCAACTTTGGCCCGCTCGCCCGTACACCCACAGTTGCCGGCCAGCCCGCATGTCGCCGGTGGTACAGCGATTCTGCCGGAAGCGGTTGGCCCACAACATGTCGCGGGCGCGGACGACCAGTCGTTGGGGGTTGGCGATCGCGCTCACCGGCGCGGTGTGCAGGTGTCCGTTGACGAAACACAATTCGTTGCAGTAGACATTGCCGATCCCGGCCATGATCCGCTGGTCCAGCAGGGCCTCGGCGATCCGCCGATCCGGGTCTGCCGTCAGGTTGGCGGCGGCAACCTTGGGGTCCCAGTCCTCGCCCAGCAGATCGGGTCCCAGGTGGTCGACGACGTCGCCGTCATTGGCGCGTTCGAGTATCTCCAGCACGCCCAGGTCGATGCCAACCGCGCGGATATCGCTGGCTTCCAAGATGATCCGGACCCGATGGTCGACGCGGCTCGGCCGCGACGTGACTCGCCAACTACCGTCCATCTTCAGATGCGAGTGGATGCTGGCCGGTCCGACGCGAATGAACAAGTGCTTGCCCCTGCTGCA
>Ga0137412_10003189_pt1 | contig 13087 bp, 11 predicted proteins | sample CZODoug2_1_16fun_FD_122160 | JGI IMG/M metagenome (GOLD analysis project Ga0137412, IMG submission 122160) | Vadose zone soil fungal communities from Angelo Coast Range Reserve, California, USA - CZODoug2_1_16fungal (Hybrid Assembly) | ecosystem: Environmental > Terrestrial > Soil > Vadose zone... | reverse complement strand
GACGCCAAACCGCCGGTTTGCAAGATCATGGACTACGGCAAGTTCAAGTACGAGACGGCTCAGAAGGCGCGCGAGTCTCGCAAGAACCAGCAGCAGACCGTCGTCAAGGAACAGAAGCTCCGACCGAAGATCGACCCGCACGACTACGAGACCAAGAAGGGACACGTCGTCCGCTTCCTCGAGGCCGGGTCGAAGGTCAAGGTCACCATCATGTTCCGCGGACGCGAGCAGTCGCGGCCCGAGTTGGGTTACCGACTGTTGCAGCGCCTCGGCGCCGACGTCGCCGACTACGGATTCGTCGAGACGTCCGCCAAGCAGGACGGCCGCAACATGACGATGGTGCTGGCACCGCACCGCGGCGCGAAGACCAAGGCCAGAGCTGCACACGATGCAGCCGCGCCACCGGCGCAACGCGCGGCACCGGCGCCGGCTCCCGCCGAGCCAGCGGCAGCGCCGCCGAGCGAAGCGCCACCGGCTCCATAACTGAACCTGATCCACCACAGAACTAGAGGACAGCATGCCCAAGGCCAAGACCCACAGCGGAGCGTCGAAGCGCTTCCGCGTCACCGGAACCGGCAAGATCGTGCGCCAGAAGGCCAACAAGCGCCACCTCCTGGAGCACAAGTCGAGCAAGCGCACCCGTCGCCTCGACGGCCGTACCACGGTGTCTGCCAACGACACCAGCCGCGTGAAGAAGATGCTCAACGGCTGAGCGCAGCACCCCTGACGACCGCACGAGAATAGGAACACCCCCATGGCACGCGTGAAGCGCGCACTCAACGCCCAAAAGAAGCGGCGTACAGTCCTCAAGGCCTCGAAGGGCTACCGCGGACAGCGGTCCCGGCTCTACCGCAAGGCCAAAGAGCAGCAACTGCATTCATTGACCTACGCCTACCGCGACCGGCGCGCCCGCAAGGGTGAGTTCCGCAAGCTGTGGATCTCGCGGATCAACGCCGCGGCCCGGGCCAATGACATCACCTACAACCGCCTGATCCAGGGCCTCAAGGCCGCTGGCATCGAGGTGGACCGCAAGAACCTGGCCGAGATCGCCGTCAGCGACCCGGCTGCGTTCACCGCGCTCGTCGAGGCCGCCAAGGCCGCGTTGCCGGAGGACGTCAACGCACCGTCCGGAGAGGCCGCCTGATCCGGCGGGCAGGAGCGAAGCGACCCGGGGATTAATACCGTCCCCCCGCTCACCGAGCGATCGGCTCGCGTGGTGGCTGCGGCCAAGCTGCACCGCCACGTAAGCCGCACCCGCGCCGCACGTTTCCTCGCCGAGGGGCCCAATCTCGTCGAGGCAGCGTTGCGGCGCGGTCTCGTTGGTGAGGTGTTCGCCACCGAGGAGGCTCGGCACAAGTTCGGCGAGATGCTCGACGGCGCGCCGGTTTCCGTGGTGACTGAGCGGGCCGCGAAGGCGTTGTCGGACACCGTGACTCCGGTTGGGCTGGTCGCGGTGTGCTCGCTACCGGAGACCAGCCTGTCCGACGTGCTGGCCGCCCGTCCAGGCCTGGTGCTGGTCGCCGTCGCGGTCTCGGAACCCGGCAATGCAGGCACGCTCATCCGGTTGGCCGACGCGATGGGTGCCGACGCCGTTGTCCTGGCAGGGCACGGTGTCGACCCCTACAACGGGAAGTGCCTGCGCGCCTCGGCGGGAAGCATCTTCTCGCTACCCGTGCTCGAAGTCACCGACACCGAAGAGCTGATCGCGGCGTTGCAGGGGATCGGCGTGCGGGTGCTCGCCACCACCGTCGACGGCGAGACGTCACTCGACAGCCCCGAACTGGAGTCCGGCCTGGCCCAGCCGACCGCGTGGCTGTTCGGGCCGGAAGCCCACGGCCTGACATCCGAGGTCGCGGCGTTGGCGGACGTGCGGGTGCAGATCCCGATGCGCGGTGGTGCGGAGAGCCTGAACGTGGCTGCGGCCGCGGCGATCTGCCTGTACCAGAGCGCCAGGGCGCAGAGTTAGGCGAGCAGCCGCCGCCTTCCTCCCGCGAGCAGACATAAAACGCCCTGAAATGCGCGCATTCAGGGCGTTTTATGTCTGCTCGGCCCTAAGTGAGTAGCCCCCGCGCCACGTGGGTGATCTGCACCTCGTTGCTACCCGCGTAGATCATCAGCGACTTGGCGTCGCGAGCCAGTTGCTCCACCCGGTACTCGGTCATGTAGCCGTTGCCGCCGAACAGCTGCACCGCCTCCATGGCCACGTCGGTGGCCGCCTGCGAGCAGTACCACTTCATCGCCGACGCCTCTGGCAGCGAGATCGGCGTGCCTGACTGAGTCGCCTCGATCACGCGAAACAGCATGTTGCGCACGTTCATTCGTGCCACCTCCATGCTCGCCAACTTCAGCTGGATCAGCTGGAACTGGCCGATCTCCTTGCCCCACAACGTCCTGGTCTTCGCGTAGTCCACAGACAACCGCAGGCATTCCTCGATGACGCCGAGCGACATCGCCACGACGCCGATCCGCTCGGAGGCGAAGTTGGACCGCGCGCTGTCCCGTCCGTCACCGGCCTTGTTGTCCTCGGTCTCGCCGAGCAACCGGTCGCGGCCGAGTCGCACGTTGTCGAAGAACAGTTCGCCGGTGCGTGAGCTGTGAATCCCCATCTTGTGGAACGGCTTCGATTGCACGAAACCCTCCATGCCGCGGTCGAGCACGAAGGTGAGCACCTTGCGGTTGCGCTTCTCGACGCTCGGATCGCCCTCGTCCAGCTTGGCGTAGACGACGAGAACGTCGGCGTCGGGACCGTTGGTGATGAAGGTCTTCTGCCCGTTGAGGATGTAGTCGTCGCCATCGCGCACGACGTAGGACTTCATGCCGCCGAAGGCATCCGAGCCGGAGTCCGGCTCGGTGATCGCCCATGCGCCGATCTTCTCGTAGGTGACCAGACCGGGCAGCCAACGCTCCTGCTGGGCGAGTGTTCCCCTCGAGGCGATGGTGGACACCGTCAGGCCCAGGCTGACGCCCATGCCGGTCACGATGCCCATGCTGACCCGGCACAGTTCGCTGACCACGACGAAGCCCATGCCGCCCGCGTCGCCTCCGCCGCTGAACATTCCGCCCGACGCCGGCTTGGAAGACGACTCGCCGTCGCGCATCTTGGCCAGCCGCTTCTCCAGTGAGTCCTTGGCCATCACGTCGATGCCGAACGTCGTGAACAGCTTTCGGATGATCGGGTAGGGCGCCATGTCGCCGCTCTCGAGGTCATCGAGGTGTGGCCGGATCTCCTTGTCTACGAATTGGCGAACGGCATCGCGCACGGCAAGGTCGATCTCAGACCACTCGAGCATGTATTCAGGCTGCCTTTCCTGGCTTTTGCCGACCGCGAGCAGGCCGCAGGCCGGTCAGGGAGAACGTGGTGTGGACGAGCGAGCCTGCCCGCTCCATCAGGGACTTGTGGTGAGGCACGTAGTGCATGGGCAGGTCCCGGCGCTCGCGCGGCGGGGCCATGAACGCCGGCGCCTCCACCAACGGTGCGTCGGCGGGGATCCGGCCCGAGGCCCGCTTGTAGGCGGCGACCGCGCGGGGGTGCAGCCGGATCTCGTCGGGCACCACGACGAACGCCAGCTCGACGAACTTGCCGAACAGGCGCAGCAGCACCTCGTCGCTCGGCGTCCACCGCATGCCCGCCTTCTCCCGGACGGCCGGATCGAAGAGACCGGCGGCGATCCAGCGCTGCGCGCCGACCAGCGGTCGAAACATCTGGTCCCAGATGGGCGTCGGCATCAGGACGAACCACGGTTTGGGGATCCGGATCGAGAAGATGTCGAGCGTGGCCTTGTTGATCTCGAGCTCGTCGCGACACTTGGCCTCCCAGTACTCCTGGAAGTCCTCCCACGTCTCGGGGACCGGCCGCATGCTCATGCCGTACATCCGGTACCACTGCACGTGTTCGTCGAACAGCTGGTGCTTCTCGGCCTCGGTGAGGCCGCCGCAGAAGTACTCGGCGGTCTTGATGATCAGCATGAAGAACGTGGCGTGCGCCCAGTAGAAGGTGTCCGGGTTGAGGGCGTGGTAGCGCCGTCCGGCGCCGTCGACGCCCTTGATCGACTCGTGGTAACCCCGGATCTGTGCACCGGTATCGGCGGCGCGGTTGCCGTCGTACACCACGCCCATGATCGGGAACACCGATCGGGCCACCCGCTGCAGCGGTTCGCGAAGCAGGATCGAGTGATCCTCGACGCCCGCACCGAGCTCGGGATACATGTTCTGGATGGCGCCGATCCACACGCCCAGCATTCCGGTGCGCAGGTCGCCGAAGTACTTCCAGGTCAGGGAGTCGGGGCCGAGGGGATCGGCAGGGGCGCTTGCCCTCGCGGTGGTCTTCGATCTCGCGGTCATGGTGTCCTCGCTGACTTCCCAACCGGTGGTGTGCGGCCAACGATAATGTTGACAACACGCGTTGTCCATCATTTGCGGGCGCGTCGGACCGCACCGTTACCGACCTGCGACGCGCGCGTGAATACGTCGACATCGACCGGTCAAGATCAGCCATGACCAGCGACTTCGGTGGATATCTCGCCGACCACTTAGGGTGGCGCTGTGGATGTCGAATCGTTCGAGCGACGATCCGGCGGTTCCGGTGGGCAGGAGCGAAGCGACCCCGGAGGTAGATCCGGTGGGCCCGATGGGCAGGAGTCAAGCGACTCGGAGACCAGGCCCGGCGCGCTGGAGCGAAGCGACCTTGGGTTCAAACCCGGCGGGCCGTTGGGGTGGCTGAAGACCACCAACCACAGCCCCGAGGTCATCGCCTTCATCAGGCGCGCCCGTCGCACGCTGCCAGGCGATCCGGACTTCGGGGATCCCTTGTCCGCTGCGGGCGAAGGTGGTCCGCAGGCCGCTGCACGTGCCGCGGACCGGCTGTTGGACCGTGATGCCGCATCGCGGGAGTTCAGCCTCGCCGGCCTGCAGGTGTGGCAGGCGCTGACCGAACGCGTCTCGGGGCGGCCGGCCAACCCCGAGGTCACGCTGGTGTTCACCGACCTCGTCGGCTTCTCCGAATGGTCACTCGGGGCAGGGGATGACGCCGCCCTGCGGCTGCTGCGTCGCGTCGCCCAGGTGATGGAGCCGCCGCTGTTGGCCACCGGCGGCCGCATCGTCAAGCGGATGGGGGACGGCGCGATGGCGGTGTTCTCCCGTCCCACCACCGCGGTAAAGGCCGTGCTCGCCGCGCTCGAGGCGGTGAAAACCGTTGAGATCGACGGCTATACGCCGCGGATGCGGGCTGGCATCCACACCGGCAGGCCGCAGCGGATGGGTTCGGACTGGCTCGGTGTGGACGTCAACGTCGCGGCGAGGGTGATGGACCAGGCAACCAAGGGCGGCCTCGTCGTGTCGGGGACCACGTTGGAGCGGATCCCCGACGAAGAGTTCGACGCTCTCGGCGTGACGGTGAAACGCATACGCAAGCAACTGTTCGCGCCGAAGATCGCCGGGGTTCCCGAGGATCTGGCCATGTACCACATGAGGATTCGCAGGGATTTGCCAGCTGACGGTAACGGGGATGGTGTTTCTGCCGGCGCATAGTGGATGGTGATGGTGTCGGCACTGTGGTCTGGACTGGCCCGAATGCGGGTGACCGTGTCGTACGCGGTGATCCTGATCGGTGTCACCACCACGCTCTCGGTGCTCGGACCCACCGCTGCGGATCGCGTGATCCGGCACGCCAGTACCAATTTGCACAACCTCAATCACGGACACGTCGGGACGCTGCTCGGTAGCGCATTCGTCGTCGACGCCGGAGCCCCCTACCTGTGGTTGCCTGGGTTGGTCTGCCTGATGGGCGTTGCCGAACTCCTCTGGCGCAGTGCACGTCTGGTGGTGGCGTTCGCCGTCGGCCACATCGGTGCGACATTGCTCGTCGCGGCGGGTCTCGCCGCGGCAGTGAAGCTGGCCTGGCTGCCCGTCGCCATCACGCGGGCTGAGGACGTGGGCATGAGCTATGGGGCCACTGCCGTGCTTGGCACGCTGACCGGCGCAGTGCCCCGCCGCTGGCGCTCCACGTGGGTCGGTTGGTGGCTGGCGGTCGGCGCGGCCGTGGTCTGGCTGAGCGGCGACTTCACCGACGTGGGGCATGCCGTGGCGTTGGCCCTCGGCATGGTCGTGGCGACGCGGTTCGGCAGACCAGCACCGTGGACTGGCACGCGGGCCGTTCTGCTGGTGATCGGTGCGAGTTTCGGCTTCATGGTCCTGGCCAGCACCGTTCCGGCGATGCTGATCGCGGCGGTCTGCGGTGCGGCGGGGGCGGTGCTCGGCGCTCTGCTGGGTTGGTGGCGCCAAGAGATGGACCGATCACGCGCGATGGCGCCTCAACCGGCGCCGCCCCCACGGCCCGACGAGCCGCGGTTGAATTCGATCGTGAGGAAGTCCAGGAACGCGTCGACCTCGTCTTCGTCGTAGCCGCGCTTGCCGATCGGTGGCTTGGAGAACGTCACGTCGTGCAGGTCTGCGGAGGTAACGGCACCCCGTGCTGTCGGGTCTCGCAGCGTCGCCTCGACGCGTTCGAGGAACGTGTCGACCTCGTCTTCGTCGTAGCCCCGCTTGAACAGGCGTGGCTTGCAGAACGAGACATTGTGGACCTGTGTTGGGTTCAGTAGGTGGTGGCGTGCACCGGGGTCGGCGACGGCGCGCGGCTGGGCCAGCCGACGTTCGAGCTCGGCGATGCGCTGCTCCGGGTCAACGTCGTCCACCACCAAATCGTCCCACCTCGAAAGCACTGCTACCAGATGGAAACCAGTTTCTCGCCGTCGTTGACCATGGGGTCTTGGGGCTTGCATCCGAAGGCCTCGCGGAAATTGGGGACATTGGCCACCACCCCGTTGACGCGGAGATTGTCTGGCGCGTGGGGATCGCCGCTGACTTGTGCGATCAGAAATTCTTCTCGGGTGTTACTGCGCTTGGTTCGTGCGTACGCCAGAAAGAATCGCTGGCTGGGCGTATAGCCGTCGATCGTTCCGCTGGAGGATTCCTCCGCTGTTCTTTGCAGTGCGTCGGAGGCGACGAGTACGCCACCGAGGTCGGCGATGTTCTCGCTTTCGGTCAGCACCCCGAAGGTGAAGGAACCGCGGGAGCCGCCGTGTACGTCGGGCCTGCCGGGCACCAGGGCGTAGTGGTCGTACTGCGTGACCAGTTTGTCGGCTCGCGCCTGGAACTGCTTCGCATCCTCGGGGGTCCACCAGTCGACGGGGCTGCCGTCGCGGTCGCGCTGCCTGCCGTTGTTGTCGAAGGCGTGGGTCAATTCGTGGCCGATGATCGACCCGATCCCGCCGTAGTTGATGGCGGGATCGGCGTTCGGGTCGAACAAGGGTGGCTGCAGGATCGCGGCCGGGATGGTGATCGTGTTGTTGGAGCCGCCGTAGAAGGCGTTCACGGTCTGCGGTGAGGCGGTCCAGCGCGTGCGGTCTGTCGGCTTGCCGATCATGTCGAGCTGGGCGTCCTTGTCGAACTTCGCCGCGCGCACGAGATTGCCGAAGTAATCTCCCGGTTCGATGTCCAGGCCCGAGTAATCGCGCCACTTGTCCGGGTAGCCGACCTTGGCCACGATCGCGGTCCGCTTGTCCAGCGCGCTCAGCTTCGTCGGCGCGCTCATCCACCCAACGCTCTGGATTCTCGCCGCAAGGGCGTTGGACAGCTCGCCGACCAGCGCCAGCGCGCGTTCCTTGTCCTTCGCGCTGAACGTCCGTTGAACATAAAGACGGCCCAGCGCATCCGGCATCTCGGTATTCACGCTCTCGAGCGCCAACTCCCAGCGCGGAGGCGCCTTGGCAGTCCCATTGAGTAACTGGCTGAGTTGGAAGGAGGCGTCACGGAATCCACTGGACAACCGGCCAGCGAACCTGATCAGCACGTGTGTGCGCAGGTATGACTTCCATTGTTCGACGGGTGCACTCGCGAGCAGGTCGTTCACGCCGTGGAAGAACGCCGTGTCCGACAGCATGAACGAATCGACCGATCGCAGATTCTGCGCGTCGAAGTAGCGGCGCCAATCGAACGCCGGCGTCAGCTGATTCGCCTCCGCGACGGTGACAACCCGGCGAAGGCGGGCCGCATCTACGAGAGCCTCTGGAGTCAGAGTCGCTGCAACCATGCTCTTTTCAAAGCCGATCGCCTGGCCGGCCTGCACTGACGCCTCAGCGTCAGGGACCCCGGTGAGGGTGAGCAACACGCGTAGATAGTCGGTGTACCCGGCCAAGGCGGGCGCGTTCGCGGGATCATCGATGTAGTAACCGGAATTCGGCAGACCCAATCCGAAGTCGGAGACGGAGGCAATCATCGTCGATGCGTCGGTGGGGTCCGGCTCGGCGCCGAGCCCCAACAGGGTGGTGTCATTGCCGGTGGCGTCGTCGAGGATGAACGCCGTCAGGTCCTGGCGTGCGGCAATCGCGTCGATCTTGGCTAGCGTGGGTTTTATGGGGTCGAATCCACGCCGGTTGATTGCCGATTCGTCCATCGCGGACGCGTAAAGAGCGCCGATTTTCCATTCATCTGAGTCCACCTTGAGCGAACCAAGACGGTTTGCCGCGTCCTCGGCAATTCGCTTCGTGGTGTCGTCTGCCCGGTTTTGCATCTCATCGAGAATTCCGACCTGGGCCACGTCGGGCGGTATCGGCGTGGCGTTTCGCCACTTGGAGTTCACGAAATCGTCGAAGTTGGTGCAGGGGTTGACCGATCCGTCCAGGTCAGTGGTATCGAACGCGTGCACCGCTGGCAAGGCTTCCCGTGAACATCCTGTTCCACTGAGGATGATCACTGCTACCGCGGTCAGAGAAATACAGCGGCGCAACGGGATGCTCATCACTGCAGTATCGAGGTTCACCCCCGACCTGGGTCGACTGTTTCTTGATGCCGGTATCGAGAACCGATGTCAGGTGAACTCGTCCGCCGACGCCTCGATCCAGTCCGAGAGCCACGATTCCGGTGGGTCGTCGAGCAGTTCGCCGGGCATGAGCCATTCGTAGATCTCGGCGTAGGTCAGGGTGCGTTGGCCCTCGATGCGCCGGTTCAGCATGGCCGGCGACAGCTCGTGGAAACCGTTCAGGCCCATCGACGCGACGATCTGGGCGGCGCTGGCGACGGTGGCGCGCTGGTAGTTGAACACCCGAATGGCCTTGTCCGGCACGTTGAGTGCGCGTGTCCGCGCCGGGTCCTGGGTGGCGACGCCGGTGGGGCAGTGGTTGGTGTTGCACTTGAGCGCCTGGATGCAGCCGACGGCGAACATCATGGCGCGCGCGGACATCGTGAAGTCGGCGCCCTGGCACACGCGGCTGACGATGTCGACGCCGCTGGCGACCTTGCCGGACGCGCCGACGCGGATGCGGTCGCGCAGACCGGCGCCGACCAGGCTGTTGTGCACCAGCATCAGGCCCTCGGTCAGCGGCATGCCGACGTGATCCTCGAACTCCTGAGGCGCCGCGCCCGTGCCGCCTTCACCACCGTCGACGATGACGAAGTCCGGCGCGATGCCGACGGCCAGGATCGCCTTGCAGATCGACAGGAACTCCGTGCGCGCGCCGATGCACAGCTTGAACCCGATCGGCTTGCCTCCCGACAGCCTGCGCAGGGTGGCGATGAACTGGACGAACTCGGTCGGTGTGGAGAACGCGCTGTGCGCGGGTGGCGACACCACCGTCTTCCCGATCGGCACCCCGCGGGTGGCCGCGATCTCGGCGCTGACCTTGGCGCCGGGCAGCACGCCACCCAAGCCGGGCTTGGCGCCCTGGGACAACTTGATCGAGATGGCCTTCACCGACGGCAACCGAGACTTCTCGGCGAACGCGACCGGATCGAAGCGGCCGTCGGCGTCGCGGCAGCCGAAGTAGCCCGACCCGATCTCCCAGATCAGGTCCCCGCCCCCGCGCAGGTGATACGGGCTGATGCCGCCTTCGCCCGTGTCGTGGGCGAACCCGCCGCGCGCCGCCCCCGTGTTGAGCGCCTCGATGGCGTTGGCCGATAGCGCGCCGAAGCTCATCGCCGACACGTTGAGCATCGCCATGTCGTAGGGCTGCGTGCAGTCCGGGCCGCCGAGGCGCACCTTCGGGTCGAGGTTCTCGGCGAAGTGCGCGCGGATGGAATGCCGCAGGAACTCGTAGCCGATCGCGCTGACGTCGCGCTCGGTGCCGAATGGCTCGTCACCCTTGGTGGCCTTCGCACGTTCGTAGACCAGGTCGCGGGTCTCCCTGTCGAATGGGGCCGCCTCGGTGTTGGACTCGATGAAGTACTGCCTGATCTCGGGCCGGACGAACTCCATCAGGAACCTGACGTGCCCGAGGATCGGGTAGAGCCGCAGGATGGTGTGCCGGGTCTGCAGCAGATCCCAGGTGCCCAGTGCCGCGAGACCGAGCAGGATGGCGGCGGGTGCGGCCCACCAGCCGCTCCGCACGAGAGCGAGCACGACGGACCCCGCCCCGGCCAGGAAGATGATCGCGACGATGCGCGGCCGGATCATCACGGGGCAACGGTATCGCGTGTCGCGGCCCACATCTGGTCATCGCCTATGATCGCCGGGTGTCTGATCAGCCCATCGACCTCTCCGAGGACGCCCTAGCGAAGGCCGTCAGTGCGGCTCGCCGCGCCTTCGATCTGGCCGCCGACCTCGATGCGCTGGCCCGCGCCAAGACCGAGTACCTCGGCGAGCGGTCGCCGATCGCATTGGCGCGTCAGGCACTCGGCTCGCTGCCCAAGGCCGACCGCGCGGACGCAGGGCGCCTCGTCAACGTCGCCCGCACCGATGCGCAGCACGCCTACGACGAGCGTCTCGCGGCGCTGCGCGCCGAACGTGACGCGGCGGTCCTGGTGGCCGAGCGCATCGACGTCACGCTGCCATCGACGCGTCAGCCGATCGGTGCACGGCACCCGATCACGATCCTTGCCGAGCACGTCGCCGACACGTTCGTCGCGATGGGCTGGGAGCTCGCCGAGGGTCCCGAGGTCGAGACCGAGCAATTCAACTTCGACGCACTGAACTTCCCGCCCGACCACCCGGCGCGCAGCGAACAGGACACCTTCCACGTCGCGCCAGAGGGGTCGCGTCAGGTGCTGCGCACGCACACCTCGCCCGTGCAGATCCGCGCGCTACTCGAGCGCGAGCTGCCGGTGTACATCGTGTCGATCGGCCGGACGTTCCGCACCGACGAACTCGACTCCACGCACACCCCGGTGTTCCATCAGGTCGAGGGGCTCGCCGTGGACCGCGGCCTGACCATGGCTCATCTGAAGGGCACGCTGGATGCGTTGGCGCGGGCCGAGTTCGGGCCGCAGGGCCGCACCAGGTTCCGGCCGCACTTCTTCCCGTTCACCGAGCCGTCGGCAGAGGTCGACGTGTGGTTCGAGAACAAGAAGGGCGGGCCCGGCTGGGTGGAGTGGGGCGGTTGCGGCATGGTCAACCCGAACGTGTTGATCGCCTGCGGCATCGACCCCTCGACGTATTCGGGCTTCGCGTTCGGCATGGGCCTCGAGCGAACCCTGCAGTTCCGCAACGGCATTCCCGACATGCGCGACATGGTCGAGGGTGACGTGCGGTTCTCCCTGCCGTTCGGAGTCGGAGCCTGATGCGCGTTCCCTACAGCTGGCTCCGTGACGTCGTCCGAGCCGGTGCACCGGATTGGGATGTCTCGGTCGACGAACTCGAACGGGCGTTGATCGCCATCGGGCACGAAGTCGAGGAGATCATTCCGGTCGGCCCGGTAACCGGTCCGCTGACGGTCGGCAGAGTCGTCCAGATCGAGGAGCTCACCGAGTTCAAGAAGCCGATCAGGGCCTGCAAGGTCGACGTCGGTTCGCGCAACGTCGACGGTGCGCCGCGCGACATCGTCTGCGGGGCAACCAACTTCAACGTTGGCGACCTCGTCGTGGTCGCACTGCCCGGCACGGTGCTGCCCGGTGACTTCGCCATCGCCGCTCGCAAGACCTACGACCATCTGTCGGACGGAATGATCTGCTCGTCCGCCGAGCTCAATCTGGGCGCCGACCAGTCCGGGATCTTGGTGCTGCCGCCGGGCACCGCAGAACCGGGTACCGACGCGATCGAGTTGCTCGGTCTCGACGACGTGGTGTTCCACCTGGCGATCACCCCGGATCGCGGCTACTGCCTGTCGATCCGGGGAATGGCACGCGAGATCGCATGCGCCTACGACCTCGACTTCGTCGATCCCGCCGACGTCACGCCGCTGCCCGCCGACGGCGACGCCTGGCCCGTGACCGTCCAGCCGGGGACCGGTGTCCTGCGATTCGGTCTGCGTCCCGTGACCGGGATCGACCCGACTGCGGTGTCACCGTGGTGGATGCAGCGCAGGCTGCTGCTGAGCGGAATCCGTTCCATCTCACCGGCGGTCGACGTCACCAACTACGTCATGCTCGAGATCGGGCACCCGTTGCACGCCCACGACCGCAGCCTCATCACCGGTGGCTTCGACGTCCGGTTCGCCAAGCCGGGGGAGAGGGTCATCACCCTCGACGACGTCGAGCGTCGGCTCGACCCGGGTGACGTCCTGATCGTCGACGACGTTGCGACGGCCGCCATCGGCGGCGTGATGGGCGCGGGCACCACCGAGGTTCGGGACAGCACCACTGACGTACTGCTCGAGGCCGCGGTGTGGGACCCCGCCGCGGTGTCACGCACGCAACGTCGTCTGCGCCTGGTCAGCGAAGCGGGACGGCGCTACGAGCGCACCGTCGATCCGGCGATCTCGGTTGCCGCACTTGACCGTTCGGCCACACTGCTGGCCGATATCGCCGGCGGAACCGTCGAGAACACCTTGACCGACTGGCGCGGCGACCTGCCGCGGGACGAGTGGTCGCACCCGCCGGTGAGCATGCCCGTCGACCTGCCGGACCGCACCGCAGGCGTCGACTACCCCGCAGGCACCACCGAGCGCCGACTGGCCCAGATCGGTGCCACGGTCACGACGTCCGACGACCAGGTCACCGCAATCCCGCCGAGTTGGCGGCCCGACCTCAAGCAGCCGGCCGACCTGGTCGAGGAGGTGCTGCGCCTCGAAGGGCTCGACAAGATTCCTTCGGTGCTGCCGCTTGCACCGCCGGGGCGAGGCCTCACCGCCGCGCAGGAGCGACGCCGCGCGATCGGGAAGTC
>Ga0137412_10003187_pt1 | contig 13093 bp, 9 predicted proteins | sample CZODoug2_1_16fun_FD_122160 | JGI IMG/M metagenome (GOLD analysis project Ga0137412, IMG submission 122160) | Vadose zone soil fungal communities from Angelo Coast Range Reserve, California, USA - CZODoug2_1_16fungal (Hybrid Assembly) | ecosystem: Environmental > Terrestrial > Soil > Vadose zone... | reverse complement strand
AGCGGGGTGAAGCCGCCGAAGATGGCCACGCCGATGTTGTAGCCGACGGCCATGCCGGTGGCCCGGGTCTCGGCGGGAAAGAGGTTCGCGATCAGGGCGGCCATCGGCCCGAAGTACGCCGCCTTCAGCACACTGAGGATGCACAGCATGCCGAGCATCACGCCGATGCCGGGAAAGGTCACCAGGAGCAGGAAGAGCGGGTAGATCAGCAGCAGGATGAGCACGGCGGCCGGCATCATGAACCTGATCTGGCCGAACCTGTCCGACCAGTGACCAGCGAACGGCGTGGCGATCAGCAGCGCGATCCCGCCGACCAGTGCGGCGGCGAACCCGGTCGAGGCGGGCAGGTGCAGTTGCTTGATCGCGAAGGTCGGCATGTAGCTGAGCAGATAGTTGAGGCAGGTGGTCACGGCGAGCACGCCGATCGTGAGCAGTACCCGGGTCTTCTGCTCCCGCAGCACCTGGCGGCCCGGCGCCCGGTGCTCGCCTGATCCATCAGCACGGCCCGCGCTGGCCGGGACGAACTCAGGCGCCTCCGGCACGTGACGCCTGATGTAGTAGCCGACGGGCCCCACCAGCAGCCCGACGACAAACGGGATGCGGAAGCCCCACGACTGCAGCTGCTCGGCGGTCAGCGTGGAGGTCAGCACGGTGCCGAGCGTCGCGGCGAGCAGGGTCGCGGCCGCCTGGCTGGTGAACTGCCAGCTCGCCGCATAGCCCCGGCGGTGCGGCAGGTGCTCGACCATCAAGGCGGTGGCGCTGCCGAATTCGCCGCCCGCCGAGAAGCCCTGGATCAGCCGGGCGACCAGGATCCCGAGCGGGGCGAGCATGCCGACCGCGGTGTACGGCGGCATCACGCAGATCAGCAGCGTGCCGAGCACCATCAGCCAGATGGAGAGGGTGAGCGCGGGCTTGCGCCCGGCACGGTCGGCGTACGAGCCGAGGACGATCGCGCCGACCGGGCGGATCAGGAACGACGCGCCGAAGGTGCCCAGCGCGAGCAGCAGGGAACTGGTCGCGTCGCCGGCGGGGAAGAACGCGTGAGCGACGTACACCGCGAAGAAGCTGTAGATCGCGATGTCGTACCACTCGAGCGCGTTGCCCACGCAGGCGGCGGCGATGATCTGGACGGCCCCCGCAGGGTTCGACACGCCGGCGCTCGATAGCGCTGTTCGAGGTGGGACCGCCATCGGGCACTCCGTTCCGGTAGCGAGGTTCAGGTCACATTCCGGGACGGCCAGGGCCCAGCTCTCCCAGGTCCCAGAACAGGCCGGCCATGATCCGTGCGGCCTCGCGGGAGAGGGAGGCGAGCAGGTGCTCGTCGGGCCCGTGCTGCGCGCAGGCCGGGTAGGAATGCGGCACCCAGACCGTGGGCATGCCGATGACGTCGGCGAACACGTCGTTCGGCAGTGAACCGCCGAGGTTCGGCAGCACCGCGGCGGGGGTGCCGGTGGTCTGCTCGATGGAGGCCAGCGCCCACCCGACCCAGGGATCGTCCGGGCTCAACCGGGTGGCCGCCATCGTGCTGGTGACCCGCACGCCGACCATCGGGAACCCGTGCGTGTCGAGGTGCTTGCGGACGATCTGCTCCAGCTCCCGCCACGGCGTGCCGACCACGAAACGGAGCTGGCAGTGCGCCCGCGCCGTCGGAGGGATCGCGTTGACCGGCGCCCGCGGGGTGCCGGCGAACAGCGTCAACACCTCGAGCGTGTTACTGCCCAGCACCCGCTCGGCCGGCGTCAGTCCCGGCTCGCCCCAACCGTCGTCGATGTCCGGGTCGTCCGGCCCGCCGCCGGGGGAGATGTCGGCCAGCGCCGACCGCACCGCGTCCGGGATGCCCGCGGAGCGCAATCCGGTGACCTGGATCACCCCGCGTCCGTCCACCAGGGTGGCGATTGCGTTCGCGAGCACCGTCGCCGGGTTGCGCAGCAGGCCGCCCCAATTGCCGGAGTGGTGGCTGCCCTCCCGTAGGTCCAGGTCCAGGGTGAACCCCACCTGCCCACGCGAGCCGAGGAACACGGTGGGCTGCTCGGCCGCGAGCCGAGGGCCGTCCGAGGCGAGCAGCAGATCGGCGGCGAGTTCGTCCGCCCGCTCCGCGCACATCTCCCGCAGGCCGGGGGAGCCCGCCTCCTCGCCCGTCTCGACCAGCACCTTCAGGTTGAAGCCGAGCCGGCCGCCCCGGGCCGAGAGCACCTGCTCGAGCGCGGCGAGGTTGAGGGTGTGCTGGCCCTTGTTGTCCGCGGTCCCGCGCCCGTACCAGCGGTCGCCGTCGACCACGATCTCCCACGGGGAGAGGCCGGCGCGCCAGCGTTCCGGCTGGCCAAGCACGACGTCGCCGTGGCCGTACACCAGGACGGTGGGTAGGGAATCGTCCTCGTGGCGATGACCGATCAGGAATGGACCGGCGCCGGGAACGGGGTTCGCCACGATCGTCGACCGTGCTCCCAGGCGGTCCAGAGCGGGTGCGATCTCGTCGGTCAGGTAGCGGCGCAGGATCGGCAGCGAACTGGGATCCTGGCTTTCCGTTCGGAACGCCACCCGCCTCGCCAGGTCCGCCCGGAACGCCCCCGATTCGACGTACGCTGCTGCCTGCTCGACGGCTCTGCTGCGGGTCATTTTCCTCCGGAAGCCGACGAGCAAGTCCACCGTCGTCAGACAGGTCGCGAAATCGTAAGAGCCCGCCGCGGGCGAGGACCAGCACCGCTTCGGCAACGCATCGTTGCCGCACCGGCAAGGCGGACCGGCGGCTCAGGGCGTCCGGACCCGGTCGACCAGGTGCGCGATGAAGTCCTGAACGGTGTCCGGCAACGTGCGTCCGGCCATCGACTGGATCTGCAGGTAACGCCGGTGCATGCCGCGGTCGGTCACCGGGACCGCGACGAGCCCGTCGGCGGCCAACCTGCGCCGTACCGGCAGGTGCCCGGTGAGGGTCACCGCGTCGGCGAGCTTGGCGAACGTGTAGAGGGAACCGGAGTAGTCCGTCTCGAACACCGGCTCGAAGCTGAGCTGCTCGGCGCTGCAGCACACGTCGAACAACTGCCGCACCGTGGTCCCCTCGTCGACAATCGCGAGCGGGTAGGGCAGCAGTTCGGCGAGGGACACCGTGGGCTGCTGTGCGATCGGATGGGACGCGTTGACCACGGCGTGCACGTACTCCCGCTGCGAGTACTCCACCCGGACATCCCTGGCCGGGGTCAGGCTGAAGGTCACGGCAAGGTCGGCGCTGCCGTCCCGGACGCATTCGGTCGCCGCCGCCGAGGACGTGACGTGCAGGTTGAAGCCGACATCGGGCCGCTCCCGGTGGAACGAGGCGATCGCCTCGGGCAGTAGGTCCCAGGCGAACCCCTCCGAGCTGGCCAGGCGTATCCGGCTGCGGTGAGCACCGCGCGACCGCCGGATTTCGCCGATCACCTGCTCGACGTCCACCAGGTTGCGCCGGACGAACGCGGCGAGCCGGACCCCCGCTTCGCTGAGGACCATGCCTCGGGGGCGCCGCTCGAACAGCGGCACCCCGATCTCCTGCTCGAGGCGGGCGATCTGCCGGCTGATCGCCGATCCCGCCACGTGCAGCTGTTCGGAGGCCTCGCTGATCGAGCCGGCCTGCGACACCGCGAGGAAGTAGCGCAGTCCGGTGTCCAGGAACGGGGCGGATGGCGAGCTCCCCAGGCCGGGGCGCGGGCGGCGGCGGCCCGTGGAGCCGGCTCCGTCGTCGCCAGCTGTCACAGCTCGCGATCATGCCGGAGCATTCACAAAACCGCCGCTCGGTCAGAGTGCCCGCGGCGTGCTGCGTCTCCTCAGACCACCCTGGTTGTCAAGACGGCGCTGCGCAAAACTTGTCGCCTCCATGGGGTTGCCAGAGGGCCCCTGTCTCAGAGAACATCCCGGTCAACGCCACCTCCCACGCTCGACGCTCGCGCACGGTTACCGATCGCGGGCGGCGTCCGTGGACAGCCGGTGGTTGCGCAGAGTGCTCGCGCTAGCCTGAGCGCGTGACGAGGCGCGGACCCACGTTGAGGAGGTGTGCGTGAATATCAACATCCAGCTGCTGTTCACGATCAACGCGCTGGCACGATCCACGCCGTGGCTGCAGCCGTTCATGGTGGTCTATGCCACGGTCGGAGGCTTGGTGGTGTTCGCCGAGCTGATGTTCATCGGTTGGTGGATCGCGCGAAAGCGGGAGTATCTGCCCGCGGTGGCGGCGGCAATCTGGACTCCCGTGGGGATGCTCCTGGCGTTGGGGATCAACCAGCCGGTCGCGGCGGCGTTCGCCGAGCGCCGTCCCTACCTGGTGTACACGCACATTCTGACCCTCACCGAGCACAGCTGGGCGTCAGGATTCCCCAGCGACCACGCGGTGCTGGCCGGCGCGGTGACCGCCACGCTGTTCCTGATCAGCCGCCCGCTCGGCTGGTGCACCGCTCTGGCCGCGGCGATCATGGCGTTCGCTCGGGTCTACGTCGCGGAGGCCTACCCCCTCGACGTCCTGGTCGGGCTGGGTCTCGGCGCGGCGGTCAGCCTGATCGGCTACCTCCTCGTGCGTCGCGTTCTGGTGCGACTGCTGAGGATGGCCGACCCGACGATCTTCCGGCCGCTGACCACCGCCACTCCCCGTAAGGCAACACGGCCCGACTCAATCGCCAGAGTCGCCTGAGCCGGGCGGCGCCGCTGACCGGCCGTCGGTGGTGGGGGTGACGTGCCTGGTCGAGTTGCCGGGGTATGGCGCGCGAGAACGCGCTGAGATCCTCGACGGTGAACAGGACGCCGCCGGCGTGGACGGGCTCGGCCTGGTATGGCGGGACAAGATCGGTCACGTCGTGCTGCGCCGCGATGGTCGGCTCATCGCTCACGCGGGGTGGCTGCCGATAGAGCTGTCGGTGGGCGGGCGGGCGGCCGCCGTCGGCCTTGGTGGCGTCCTGATCCACCGCTCCTTCCGAGGTCAGGGGCTCGGGGCAACTGTGGTTGAAGCCGCGACGGACCGGATGCGGCAGCTGGGGAGTCCGATTGGCCTCCTGTTCTGCACCAACGCGCGAGTCCATTTCTATGAGCGACTCGGCTGGCGCGCGCTGCGCACCGAGTCGGCCGACTACATCGTTGCTCGCCGAGTTCAACGCGGTTGGGGTGAACCGCGTGGTCGAACCGACACCGCGTTGAGTTGATCAGTCCGGAGCTCGACCTGGCCCACCACCATGAGATCGACGTCGTTGACGAGATTTAGCGCAAGTGGCTCGTGTGGCGGGATGGATTGCCTGACCGGCGTGGGTCGGACTAACGCCGGTGAACGTTGATGATTGTGCCGGGACAGGAATACCCAGCATCCGATCGTGACTTGGACCCGGACATGACCGCCACTGCATTCACTCCGCGCACGCTGCTCGCGGAAAGTCGACTCGGTGTCCTCGCAACGATCAAGTCGGACGGCCGCCCCCAGCTTTCCCCCGTCATGCCCTTCTACGACGAGGCGGCCGGCGTCATCTACGTCTCGATGACCGAGGGGCGGGCCAAGACGGCGAATCTGCGTCGGGACCCCAGGGCCACGCTGGAGGTCACCAGCTCCGACGGCTGGGCGTGGGCCACCGCCGAGGGCACGGCGACACTCACCGGGCCGGGCACCGACCCGCACGGTCCCGAGGTCGAGGCACTGGTGGACTACTACCGCGCCGCCTCCGGCGAGCACCCGGACTGGGACGAGTACCGGTCGGTGATGGTGTCCGACCGCAGGGTGCTCATGGTGATGACGGTCGACCACGTGTACGGCGCCACGGTCCGCTGACACCGCTCCGAAGGATCTGAACGTGCGGACGGTCCTGGCCAGTTCACCGACATGGACACCAGGGCTGCGAACTCCTTGATCAATCTGCCGTCACGTCCATGTCGGCGAACCTCAGCTCAGACTCGGGTGCCGCCGAGGGCGAAGGTGTCCAGGAAGGTGTTGATGGCTGCTTCGGCGGCGCCCAGGAGCGGGGCGCTGTCGCCGAGCGCGGCGGGGACGAGGTCGACGGGGGAGTTGGACAGCGCGGGGCGGTGGTGGGTGATCGCGGCCCGGGCCTCGGCGTCGGCGTGCCGCAGAACGTGGGCGAACAGGCCGCCGAGGATGATCCGCTCCGGGTTGAACAGGGAGAGCAGGGTGGCGATACCGGCCGCGAGCGGGGGGACCAGGGCGGTGAGCGCGGCCAGGGCGGTGCGATCGCCGCGATCGGCTCGGGCGAGTAGTTCGGTGACCGCCGCGCGCCGGTCGTAGTCGGTCGCCGCGGAGATCCCCGCGTGCCGGAGCAGCGCGGCGGCGGCGATCTGCGTCTCCCAGCAGCCGTGGCCGCCGCAGTCGCACGATCGGCCGCCGGGATCGGTCACCATGTGGCCGACCTCGCCGCCGTAACCCGGCTTGCCGCCGACCAACAGCTGGTTGTCGACGATGATGCCGCCGCCTACGCCGAGCTCGGCGAACAGATAGATCAGGTGGTCGTGGCCGCGTCCGGCACCGCGTAGGTGCTCGGCGAGCGCGGAGAAGTTGCTGTCGTTGCCGGTCACCAGGGGGACGTCGAGATTCACCCGACGGCCCAGCTCTTCGCGCACGGAAAGGTCTCGCCAGCGCAACCGGGGGGCGAGCGCAACGGTGCCGTCCGTGGTGCGGACCAGGCCGGGGACCGCGACGCCGACCGCCAGCGGGGGTGAGTTGAGCGCTTTGAGCTGGTTCTCCACCAGGACGGCCAGCTGCTCGAAGGTCGGCCTCGGGTCACTGGGAACGTGCTCGTGGGGGACCTCGACTACTTCACCCACGGTGCCGCCGAGTCCGACCGAGGTGACCCGCAACGTGTCCACCCGGACGCTCACCGCGAGAACCCGTGCGTTGTCATCGCGGGGGGCGACGACCAGGGAAGGGCGTCCGCGCGCGCCGCTGGCGAACTCCACCTCGGACTCGGTCACCAGCTCCCGCGCGGTCAGTTCGGCTACCAGGTCGCCGACCGCGCTGCGGGTCAAACCGGTGACCCTGCCGAGCTCGACCCGGTTGGTGGCGCCGTGCAGGTGGAGGTGGCGCAGCACGGTCCGCAGGTTGTGCTGGCGGACGCTGGCGGTGTCTCGTCCGGTGCCCGGGGCCATCTCTCACCTCCTCGGAACGCGCGCGGACGCGCGCTGATCGGGACCTGCCGAGCAACTATCGCCCGGCCGTCGTCGTCGTTCTTGATCCTTGCATCGCGGGTTGACAACGACTTCGCCGAGCGTATGTTAAGTGCGGAAACAAAACCTTTCTTTCGTTGATCAACAGGCTCATTGCCCCAGGTCGGTTGCCCAGTCACGCCGCCCTCGCTATCCAGCACCGGTAAGAGGCAAGGAGGCCGGCAGGTGCGCGCGCTGAGCATTTATCGGGACACCACGGGCAGCACACTTGTACTCGATGAGGTCCCCGAGCCGGACCTGGGGGACGGGGACCTGCTCGTCGAGGCGCTCGCGCTCGGGGTGTGCGGCACCGACCGGGAGATCGTCGCTCGAGGACCCACGTGGGGCACCGAACGGCGGGACCGGTTGATCCTCGGGCATGAGTCGCTGGGGCGGGTCTTGGAGGCGCCCGACGGGGCGGAGATCAGCCGAGGGGACCTCGTTGTCGGCATCGTGCGTCGGCCGGACCCGGTGCCCTGTGGGTATTGCGCCGTCGGTCAGTTCGACCTCTGCGAGAACGGCCAGTACACCGAGCGCGGCATTATCGGGCGGGACGGGTTCGGCTCGGAACGCTTCCGGCTGGAACAGGAGTACGCGGTTCGGGTCGACCCCGCCCTCGGTCTGGCCGGCGTGCTGCTCGAGCCGGCCAGCGTGGTGGCCAAGGCGTGGGAGCAGCTGGACCACGTGGTGCGGCGCTCCCGCCGCCGCGCCCTGGTACTGGGAGCCGGGCCGATCGGGCTGCTGGCCGCCCTGCTCGGAGTGCAGCGCGGCTTGGAGGTGCACGTGGTCGACCAGGTGGAGCACGGGGCGAAGCCCAGACAGACCCGCGATCTGGGCGCGGTGTATCACAGTTCCACCCACGACCTCAGCGGCACATTTGACGCGGTCGTCGAATGCTCCGGCGTTCTGGTGGCGGAGGCCATCGCGCGCACGGCTCCGGGCGGTGCCGCCTGCCTGGTCGGCATCGGCGCTCCACACGGATCGGGCACGGTGAACCTGGCCGAGCTCAATCTCGACCTGGTGACCCAGAACAAGCTGGTCATGGGCACCATCAACTCGAACCGTTCCCACTTCGAGGCAGCGCATCAGGCGCTCCGCCAGGTCGACCGGCGCTGGCTCGAGGGGCTGCTGACCGACCGGTTGCCGCTGACGGACTGGCGCTCGGCGTTCGACACCAGTCCGGAACGGATCAAGGCGGTCATCGAGTTCGACGCCTGACAACAATCGTGGGTACGAGGAGTTTTTTTGTGAGACCGGCCGCGCCCCGCGTGCCCGCGCGGATTGGGAAAGGGTGCGTGTTGTAGTACGAAGAGAAGGGGTCAATGGTGATCACCGGGCGTTCGGGTCAGCGATCAAAGCGTGGGCAGGCGTGGGTTTATTTCTTCGCCGCATTGGGGGGATTGCTCTTTGGCTACGACACGGGCGTTATCGGCGGCGCAATCCTCTACATCCGAGATGAATTCCACCTGAGCCCGGCCTCCCAGGGGCTCGTGGTGAGTCTGCTGCTGCTCGGCGCAATCGTGGGATCCGCCGTGGCCGGGCCGCTCAACGACCGCTACGGGCGCCGACGGCTGCTGCTCTGGGCCGGCATCACGTTTACCGTCGGGGCGCTGGGCGCCGCGCTCGCTCCGGGCGTCGGCGCGCTCTACTTCTTCCGATTCCTGTTGGGCTTGGCCGTCGGTGCGGCGGCGGTGTCCGTGCCGCTCTACCTGTCCGAGTCAGCGCCCACCCGGATCCGGGGCGCGGTGACGACGCTGAACCAGGTTTTCATCGGCCTCGGGTTCTTCCTCGCGTACCTTGCTGACCTGTTGCTGTCCAGCTCAGGGGCCTGGCGGTGGATGATCGGCCTGGCGGTCATTCCCGGCGTCCTGCTCGCCGTCGGCATTGCGTTCCAGGCCGAGTCGCCGCGCTGGCTGGTGCGCCACAACCGCCTCGACGAGGCCCGCGAGGTCCTCGCCCGCTCACGCGGACCCGAAGATGTGGAAGCAGAGCTGGCCGAGATTGAAGCCGTGGAGCGGGCATCCCGGAACGAGGCGACCTTCCGCGAGCTGCTGCGGGCCCGCTGGGTGCGACCGGCGCTGGTGGCCGCGTGCGGGCTGACCATCCTCCAACAGTTCATCGGCATCAATACGATCGCCTACTACGCCCCGACATTCCTGAGCAAGGCCGGCCTTGGTGACTCGGCGGCCATTTTGAACAGCGTCGGTCTCAGCATGATCGGGCTTATTACCACGCTTATCTCCCTCGTCCTCGTCGATCGGGTGGGCCGGAAGCCGCTGTTGGTGATCGGGCTGGTGGGGATGGGCGTGGCGATGGGCGTCATGGGCGGCAACATTCTGATCAACGGATTCACCAGCGGTATTCCGGTGGTCATCGACATCGCCTGCCTGTGGTTGTACACCATCGCTTTCGCGCTCAGCTGGGGTCCGGTTGTCTGGGTGATGGTTCCGGAGGTTTTCCCGCTGCACTTCCGCGGCGCCGCCGCCGGGATCGCGACGCTCGCCAACTGGGCGGCCAACTTTGTGGTGTCCGCCGCCTTCCCGGTACTGCTGGGGGTCGTGGGCGAGGTGTACCTGGTATTCGCGGTGGTCTGCTTCCTGTCCATCGCGTTCACCATCTTCCTGGTGCCCGAGACCCGGGGCCGCAGCCTCGAGCAGATCGAGGAGGACCTGCGGGCCAGGACCCCTCGCATACTGCGGGAGGCAACCGGGGCGAACTGACCGCGGGCCTGAGCGGCTGGCCGGCGCCGAGATCAAAGCGGTGCGAAAAGCGCCTAGACACCTGGAAATGGTGGACTTCTTCCAGCTCGGATCCGGCAAAATCGGGCGCCTCAGCCGGTACCTCGAGGGGCACCGGATGGCCGGTGCCGAGCGGGGCCTTGTCCGGGACCCGGGAATGGAAGGGACCCAGATGACGGCGACCCGTCAAGCCTGGCAGCGACCGGTGCTGCGCACCGACGAGGAGTTCCAGCAGCATCGCTCGGTGGGATGGCTGGAGCTGTTCTTCGACCTGGTCTTCGTGGTGGTGATCTCGAGGCTCGCGCACCACCTCGCCGCGCATCTCCACGCGGTCGACGTGGTGAAGTTCGTGGTGCAATTCATGGCCGTGTTCTGGGTGTGGAACGCCTTCACCTACTACACCGAGCGGTTCGAGTCCGACGGCATGGAAAACCGGGTGTTCACCTTCCTGGCGCTGGTGCCGGTGGCCGGGCTCGCCGTTTTTGCCGACGACGGACTTGGCACCACCTATGTCGGGTTCGCGCTGGCCTACCTGTTTGCCAGGACCGTCAACCAGGTCACCTGGGCGCGGGCGGCCTGGCACGTGCCGGTTTTCCGGCCCACCGCCGCCCGGTTCCTGTCCGGGCACGTTGTGGTCACCGCGACCATCCTGGGCAGTTTCGCCACGCACGGCTCGGCCCGGTGGTTGTTGTTCGCGCTCGGGGTGGCCGTGGATATCGCCACGCCCTACTTCACCACCGCGCAGCAGGCCGTGCTGCCCAAGCTGTCGACCTCGAAGTTCCCGGAACGGTTCGGGCTGCTCACCATGATCGTGCTCGGTGAAGCTGTGGTCGGAGTGATCGTTGGGTTGTCCGGGCTTGCCGGGCAGGGGAACTTGGGTGGGTCCGGCATCAGTATGGGAGTACTAGGCCTGGCGGTGGGCTTCGCGCTGTGGTGGCTCTACTTCGACTTCGTCGGGCGCAGAACACCGCGGCCCTCATTCATCACCGCGTTGAGCTGGGTGTACCTGCACCTGGTGACGCTCACCGCGATCACGATCACCGGCGCCGGTATCTCGGTGGTGATCGCCGATGCCACGGCCGGTTCACTCACCGACCCCAGCCGATACCTCCTGGTCAGCGGCGTCGCGCTCAGCTTGCTCGGGATCGGGGCCCTGCAAACCACCCTGACCAGGACCCCCGACGAGCCCACCAATGCCAGGCTCAGCCCGGGGCTGCACTTTGCCGCCGCCGCGGTCACCGCGACGCTGGGCACGATCAACCTCGGCTGGAGCGCGCCCGCCCTGCTTGCCATGCTGCTGGCCGGACTTGCCGTACCCATGGCCTACGGCGCCCTTGTCTGGTTCAACCCGCCTTCATCGCGGCTTCCAAGTCCTCTGGCGTAACGCCGCCGCTGGTGCTGGTGCTGGCTGGTCGAGGCTCATCGAGCGAGCTTGCCTATGAACCGCATCGCGAACGATTCGGGTGGCTGGACGTAGGTCACCAGCACGCCGCATCGCGGTGAACAGAGCTCGTGCTTGTCCGGGAAGCGCGACGACCGGAACATCCGGGGGGCGTCCGTTCCACACCAAGTCCGGCAGGAACCCGACGGCATGGCCCCGCCGGATCAACTCCACATGCGCGGTCATGTCATCCGACTCGAAACCCACGTTTGGCTCGAAGCCAGCGTCCCGACAGAGGTTGGTTGCCCACACCCGGGCGCCGGCGCCCCGTGGTTCCATGACCCAGATCTCATTACCGGCATGGCGTATGTCGGGTACCCGCTGCGGGTCGGCGACCGCGAACCGCAATGGATCAGCACAGAGGTGAGTGTGTTCAATGTCCTCGACAACCTCGGCCGGAGATCCGGGGTAGACCTCGCCGATCACGATGTCGAAGTCCCGGGAGAGCAGCGAGGGGAGGGCGGATTCAGGCTCGACGACCGAGAGTTGCACGGTCAGATGTTCGTGTTTGTTCAGCTCCGCAAGTACCGGGAGGACCAGCGCGTGCGTCGCGGTCTGGAAGGACGCGATACGTACCGTGCCACGCGGTGGGCCGGACAGCGACGCAACCTCCGCGCTGGCCAGCTCCAACCGCGAGAGAATGGCGTCGGTGTGCGCGACCAACGCCCGCGCCGCCTCGGTGAGCCTGAGCTTCCTGCCGGCGCGTTCGAGCAGCGGGACCCCGACCTCTGATTCCAACTGATTGAGCTGCTGCGACACGCCTGACGGGCTGAGGTGCAAGGCCTCCCCCACAGCGGTGATCGTGCCGCGGTGGCTCAGCTCACGTAGCAGCCGCAGCCGGCGAAGCTCAAGCAAGCCCGCGGCGGTCATCGGCCGTCACACCGCCTCTCCAGGCGCCGGGTGCCCCGTGCGCTTCTGACAGGAAGTATGCAGTCGGGTACCCGGATTGGCCCTGGCACTAGTCGCTAAAGGCGTGCGGCCAACGACGACGAGTTCTGCCGAAGTCGCGCGCCTCTTCTCGTGGCTATGGTCCGGGTACCGGCAGCTGAATCTTTGACCCAGCGGAGGGGAAATCCATGACCGTCGTTCCACCCGGTTCCCTCGAGGTGGCCCTGACGACCGACATCGGCGAGGGATTCGGGCAGTGGGTCATCGCCGACGACGCCGCGTTGCTCGACGTGGTGTCCAGCGCGAACATCGCCTGCGGATTCCACGCCGGCGATCCCGACATCATGCGTCGCACCTGCGAGCACGCCGCGCGTAACGGCGTCGCTATTGGCGCCCAGGTCAGCTATCGGGATCTTGCCGGTTTCGGCCGCCGCTACCTCGCCGTGCCCGGTGACACCCTCACGAACGATCTGCTCTACCAGATCGGAGCGCTCGAGGCGTTTGCCCGGGTGGCCGGCACCCGGGTTTCCTACGTCCGCGCCCATGGCGCCCTCTACAACGTGGCCGCGACCAACGAGGAGCACGCCGCGGCGATCGTCGAGGCCACCCGGCTGTGGGATCCGCGGCTGCCGGTGCTCGCCCAGGTGGGGACCGCGACCTGGAAGCACGCCGAGCGAAACGGCATCCGTACCGTCGCCGAGGCATTCGTCGACCGGGCCTACACCAGCGATGGCCTGCTGCTGCCGCGCACCCAGCCCGGGGCGCTGCTGCGAGATGCCGACGAGGCCGCCGCCCGGGCTGTCCGGATCGTGACCGAGCACGAGCTCACCGCTGTCAACGGCGAGACCGTCGCGGTGACCGGGCAGGCCCTGCT
>Ga0137412_10003186_pt1 | contig 13093 bp, 12 predicted proteins | sample CZODoug2_1_16fun_FD_122160 | JGI IMG/M metagenome (GOLD analysis project Ga0137412, IMG submission 122160) | Vadose zone soil fungal communities from Angelo Coast Range Reserve, California, USA - CZODoug2_1_16fungal (Hybrid Assembly) | ecosystem: Environmental > Terrestrial > Soil > Vadose zone... | reverse complement strand
CGCCTCTCTTCCCCGCCGGGCGTCACCGTAGCAAGCCACCCGGCTTCAGGTGAGCGATTTCTGTAACACGTTCTAGTCGGATTCGGCTCGCATCCGGCGGCAGCTAAGGCTTGGAGAACGGAACCCCGGCCCGGCACAACACGTTCGCGAAGAACGTGTCCTCGCCGGTGCGGACGGCGAACGCCACGTCGAGGACAGCGGCCTTGAACTGCTCGTGTTCGACGGTTTCCGGTTGCAGCCCGAGGTCGACCAGGTGCCGATGGACGTGGGGGCTGACGGTGACGACGTCGCGGGACACCCAGCTGTGCTCGACCACCACGTCGTTCAGAACGGTCGCGGTGACGTCCGCGAACGTCGCCTGGCCGTAGCGGTACCCGAGGTCGACGCACGGGGTGTCTCGAGCCAGCGGCAGGCCTGAGTCACAGATGACGAAGGTGTCGGTGTGCCTGAGCGCGGCGAGGTGGCGGGCCAGCTCTGCGTGAATGATGCCGTCGCGCTTCATGAATCCATCTCCTGGACGGTGTGGGTCAGGGTCGGTAGATCCGGGTACGAGTCCTGGGCGCCGATGCCGCGTACCGCGAGGGCGCCCGCGACGACACCCCATCGGCAGGCCTGGACTAGGGGCTCCCCATCGGCCGACCGCGCGGCGAGGACGCCGGCGAAGGCGTCGCCGGCTCCGGTGGTGTCGACGACGTCGGACCGCACGGCATCGAGAACCGTTGTCACGCCGTCCGTGTCGGTCACGACCACGCCTGCCGCGCCCCGGGTCGTGACGACGGCACCGACACCTCGATCGCGGAGTCGCGCATGCGCCAGCGTGATCGCGCCGGTGTCGTCGACGCGATCGACGTCCGCCACGACGGCGAGCTCGTGCTCATTGACGACGAGCACGTCACAGCGGGTCAGGAGGTCGGGAGGCAGCGCCATGGCTGGTGCGGCATTCAGTACGAACGAGTTCTGCGTCTGTTCGGCCGCGGCGCGCACCACCTCGATCGGGATCTCCAGTTGTGACAGCACGACCGCGGCGGTGCGCACTGTCGCCGGTAGCGGCCGACCCGACCATAGTGCGTTCGCTCCAGGGATCACGATGATCGTGTTGTCTTGCTCGGCCACGGTGATCCACGCGGTCCCCGTCGGCTCGCCCTCGACCACTGCCACGTGTGTCGTACGCACACCACGAGCGACGAGCCGGTCTCTCGCCGTCGCGCCGTTGGCATCGTCTCCCGTACTCGCAACCATCTCGACGGTCGCGCCGGCCAGCGAGGCCGCGACCGCCTGATTGGCGCCCTTGCCGCCGACCGACGAGGTGACCGCTGTGCCGAGGACGGTCTCGCCGGGCCTGGGAAACCTTGGTGCAGTGACGATGTGGTCGACGTTGATCGAGCCGACGACGACGACGAATGGACCCGGGTCAGGCATCGGCATCACCGGCGATGGCGCCAGTGATGAGGCCGACGAGTTCGCCGCCGTCGGTCTCGCTCACCCGGCGGTGTGCCGCCGTGCGCCCGCGTCGAAGAATCCACGCACGGTCGGCCACCCGCATTACCTGATCCATGTCGTGGCTGACGAGTAGAACGGTCACACCGTTGGACCGAAGCCGGCCGATCAGCTTCTCCACTGCCGCTGTCTCACGTACTCCCAATGCGGCGGTCGGCTCGTCCATGATGACGAGCGTCGTGCCCCAGTTCGCGGCCCGCGCGATCGCGACGCTCTGACGTTGACCGCCGGACATCCGGCGCACGGTAGCGCGGACGTTGGGAACGTTGACGTCCAGATCGGCGAGGATCGTTGCGCTCCTTGCGATCATCTGCTTCTTGTCCAGTATCCGAAGGGGCACCACACCCTTCGTCAACTCGCGATTGAGGTAGAGGTTCTGCCACACCTGCAGATCCTCGATCAGGCCCAAGTCCTGGAAGACGGTTTCGATGCCGAGGTGCCGCGCATCGTCGGGTGATCCCAATTTGATGCGCTCGCCGCGGAACAGGATCTCGCCGTCGTCGGGCTCGTGCACTCCGGTCAGGCAACGCACCAGGGTTGACTTGCCCGCTCCGTTGTCGCCGAGCAGCGCGGTGACGGTGCCTTGCGAGATGGTCAGGTCGACGCCCTGCAGTGCGCGAACTGCATCGAATGACTTGGTGAGACCGCGTATTTCGACGAGAGGCGGCCCTTCGGGCTTCGTGTCGTTCACGGTTGCCTCATCCTGTCGCGCCGTCATTTCTGGAACCGGGAGATGAATGCGGCGCCGAGTACCACGGCACCGACGGCCACCGGTTGGTAGTTCTGTGAGATGCCGATCAGCGTGAAGCCGTTGATGAGGCTGGTCAGCAGCACCGCACCGACCGCCGAGCCGAGCACTGACGCGCGGCCGCCGAACAGGCTCGAGCCGCCGAGCACCACCGCAGCGATGGACGAGAGCAGCAATTCCGTCTGCAGGCTCGGATCTGCGCCTCCGGTGCGGGCGACCAGGAGGATTCCCGCGACGCCGCAGGCCAGTCCTGAGAGCAGATAGGCCAGCAACCTGGTGCGGGCGACGTGGATTCCCGTCCCTCGGGCGGCATCGAGATTGCCTCCCGTCGCCAATAGATGGGTTCCCGTCTTCGTCTTGAATAGCAGGAACGCCGTCAGCAGCGCAGCGACGATTGCGACGAGCCAGAACCATCGCACCGGGCCGACACCGTCGAGTGCCAGGCCCTGAAGGAAGGGCGAGGACACGGCAACGGTGTTGCCTCCGGTCAGTAGCAGGGTCGCGCCGCTGACGACCGACAGCGTTCCCAGCGTGACGATGAAGTCGGTCATGTTGAGCCGGGCCACCAGCAGGCCGTTGATCAGGCCGACGACGCCTCCGGCGACCAGTGCCAGCAGCATGGCGACCGCGAGATTGGCGCCGTGGGTGTAGGCGAAGCCGAGAGTGGCTGCGGCCCAAGGGAGATTGGAACCCACGGACAGGTCGATGCCCGCCACCGAGATGACCAGCTGCTGGCCCATCGCCAACACCATCAGGATCGAGGCGGAGACCAGCAGGTCGGTCAGATTCGCGACGGTGAGGAAGTTCGGCGTGGCGATGAAGAAGATGATGAAGACGATGACGAGGCCGATCGGGGCGGCATAACGCGCCGCCGCCCCGATCGACAGGCCGGGCCGGCGCTTCGCTTCAATCGCCGGCTCCGCTGGTTCTTCGATGGTGACTGTCATTACTTACCGTTGGTGATCGGGTTGTCGTACGGCTCGAACGGCTGCGGGAACGATGCCAACGCCTGGTCGGCGTTCGACTTCGTGATGAGCTTGATCGGCGCGACGACACGCTCTGGAACTGGCTTCTTGGCCACCAGGTTCACGCACGCCTGTACGGCCATTTGGCCTTCGGCGTAAGGGTATTGGCTGATGGTGCCCGACAGCGTTCCGTCCTTGACGGCTTGCAGGGCCGCAGTGATCCCGTCGACGGAGATGATCGAGATCGAGTCGGACTTGCCCGCGTTCTTGACTGCCTGAGCTGCACCGAGACCCATGGTGTCATTGGCGGCGAAGATCCCTGTGATGGTCGGGTGGGCCCGGAGGAGGTCGCCGGTGACGGTGAGCGCCAGGTTCTGGTCGTAGTCGGCGGGCTGTGCCGCGACGATCTGCAGCTTGCCCTGTGTCTCGTCGGTGAAGCCCTTGAGCCGGTTGATTCCGTTCTGCTCGCCTGCGATGCCCTGCAGCACGGCGACGTCCCCGTGGCCGCCCATGTCTGCCATCAAGGCCTGCGCGGCCTGCTGACCCGCCGACAGATTGTCCGACCCAATGAACGACGCGTAGGAGACACCGGCTGCCTTCGAGGCGTCCCCATCGATCTGGGTGTCGAGGTTGAGGATCGGAATGTTCTTCTTGGCAACGGGCACCAGCGGAGTAATGACGTTGGTGGCGTTGACCGGAACGACGCCGAAGCAGTTGTAGTCCTGCGCAGCCAGTGTGGAGATCTTGGCGTTCTCGCCAGTGGAATCCGTCTCGGAGCTGCCGGATTGCACGGTCACCTCCACTCCCTGTTTCTTGCCCTCGGCGATGGCTCCGTCACGCAGGGCCGCCCAGTAGGGGTTGGTGAAGTCCCGCGTGATGATGGCGATGTGTGCACCGCCGCTCGCGGTGCTCCCAGCGGGCTGGCGGTTGCAACCTACGGCGGACAACGCCAGGGTCCCGCACAGGAGTGCGGTCAGGGCGACGCGACCTTGCGTGCCCAACGGGTTTCTCATGGTGCTTCCTCTCTCGACGGCGTCCCCGCTGTGGAGACTGCCGATTTCCGGTCGGGGCGCTGGTCGCCCCGGCCCGTGTCGCTGGATGGGGCGGTGCCACACGACCCGCGGCGGACGAGCTGGCAGGCCGGATGTGCGCTGGCCGCCGGCTTTCCGCTCAGCAGCGCGAGCATCGCGTCGACGGCAGCGCCTGCCAGGGCGGCGATCGGCTGCGCGATCGCGGTGAGTGGCGGATCGAACAGGTCGAACCAGGGCGCGTCGTCGAAGCCGACGAGCGACATGTCCTCCGGCACGCGCACCCCGGCGGCCCGCAGCCCCTTCAGCGCGCCGACGGCCATCAGGCCGTCCGCCGCGAAGATCGCCGTCGGCGGCTGCCTCCGAGACAGCAATTGGCGTGCTGCGCGCGCCCCGCTGTCCTGCCGGAAGTCGCCTTCCACCACCGCGATCGCGCGTGTGGGCACGCCCCGCCGAATCAAGGCCTCCCGCAGAACGTCCCTGCGTTCCTGGCCCACCTGAGTTTGCAGCGGTGGGGCGATGATGCCGATTCGGCGGTGCCCGAGGGTCGTCAGCAACTCGGCGACCTCGTCGAGCGCGGCCCGCGCATCGCTACGCACGATCGGGCACTGCGCGAGGTGGCGGGCGGCAGCGCTCCGGCCAGTCACTTCCACGGGACGGTCGAGCAGCACCATCCGTGCTCCGCTGGCGCCCGCCTCGCGCAGACCTGGCGTCATCGCCGAGGTCGGCACCACGATCACCCCGTCCACCTGGCGGCCTGCCAGCAGGCTGGACAGGTATTCGTCCTGCCGATCCGGATCCTCGTCGCTGTTGCACAGCACCAGCGAATAGGCCTGCTTGGCGGCGGCTCGTTGTATCTCGCCTGCCAGCTCGGCGAAGAACGGGTTCGCCACGTCGCTGACGACCAGGCCGATGGTGCGGGTCGAATCGGTGCGCAATGCACGCGCGCCGACATGCGGTCGATACCCCATCTCCCGCGCGGCCTGCTCGACCCTTGCCCTGGTGGCAGGCGAGATACGGGGACTGCCGGACAGTGCCAGCGAGACGGTGGCGGCGGTTACGCCCACCTGTCGTGCGACGTCCTGCGCGCGCACCGTCACTCGACCTCCAGTTGTTTAATCGATTAACTTAAATGTGACACACATCTCAACCGAGGTCAAGGGGGTGGGTTCGCGCCGAACTAGTCGCTCATGCGCCGTGGCCGTCGGTGCGACGAAATGTGTTGGGGCGCTGGGTTTTCGCGAGAGTCTTCCCTTCTCATCCGCAGACCTCGGCGACGTGTTTATCCACAGCCTGGTCGCGAAACCGGTGAGGACCGGCTGATTCTGTCGGCTGTCGCAGTGAGCATCGGGACATGTTGCGACCATTCATCGGCACTGACGCGATCGGCGATGGCACACTCACCCGCGGCCAGTTGCGTTGGAACTCTTCCGCCGTCCATCCCGGGGTCTATCTGCCGAACGGCGTTGAACGCACACTCACCGTCAACACCGTCGCCGCCTGGCTCTGGACGGGCCGCCGGGGCATCATCGCCGGGCGCGCCGCGGCAGCTTTGCATGGCTCGAAGTGGGTGGACGATTCGACGCCGATCGAGGTGATCGCCGAGCACACGCGACCGCGCACCGGAATCATCGTGCGCGAAGAACGGATTGCAGCCGATGAGATCACCTACATCGGCGAGTTGCCCGTGACAACGCTCGCGCGTACCGCCCTCGACCTGGGCCGCCATCTGCGTCGTGACACTGCGGTCGCCCATCTGGATGCGCTGGCAGCGGCCACGGGCGTATCGGCGGACGATGCGATGGCACTTGCCGCCAGATACCGCGGCGCGCGGGGGATTCGACGGGCTGCCGTCGCATTGGCGCTGATGGACGCCGGAGCGCAGTCGCCGAACGAAATCTGGCTGCGTCTGCTGCTCATCGACGACGGACTGCCGGCGCCCAGAACCCAGGTGCGGGTGAGCGACGGCGTGCAAACCGCGTTCATCGATATGGGCTACGACGAGCCCATGGTGGGGCTGGACTACGAGAGCGCACACCACAGCGAGGACCGAGGGCAGTACGTTCACGACATCGGGCGAGCAGAGTTCATCGAGCGGCAAGGGTGGGACGACCTCCGGGTGGTCGCCGAACACGGTCGAGCATTGATCCTTCAGCGCGTACGCACGGCGTTCGCGCTGCGTGGATGGACACCACCATCGCCTTCCCCCGTCGCTTCGCTCGCCTCGATGCCGAGATCTGCACGGCGGTCGTGATTCTTCGAGGCGCGCAGCCCTGGCGCAGAAGTCGGCGAAATGCGAGCTACTTCTTGGCGGGAGCCTTCTTCGCAGGAGCCTTCTTCGCGGCGGCCTTCTTGGCCGGCGCCTTCTTCGCGGGCGCGTCACTGGAGTCCGATGAGCCGGACTTGCGCGCCTTCACGCTGGCCTCCAACTTGGCCAGCAGATCCGAGACGTCGTCGGTCTCGTCGAGTTCGGTCGGCTGCTCCTCGACGGTGAACGCCTCTCCGCCTTCGAGTTTGGCCTGAACGAGTTCGTGCAGCTGCTCCTGGTAGTCGTCGCGGAACTGATCGGGGTGGAAGTCGTCGGTCATCGACTCGACCACCGAGCCGGCCATCTTCAGCTCCGCGGGCTTGATCTCGACCTCCTTGTCGAGGATCGGGAAGTCGGGGTCGCGAATCTCGTCGGGCCACAACAAGGTGTGAATCACCATCACGTCGCGCTTGCTGAAGTCCTTGACCCGCAACGCCGCCAGCCGCGTCTTGTTGCGCAGCGCGAAGTGCACGATCGCCACCCGGTCGGTCTCGGCCAGCGTCTTGGCCAACAGCACGTAGGACTTCGACGACTTCGAGTCGGGCTCCAGGAAGTAGCTCTTGTCGTACATCAGCGGGTCGAGTTGGTCGGCGGGCACGAACTCGACGACCTCGATCTCACGGCTGCGTTCCTCGGGCAGGGTGGCGATGTCCTCGTCGGTGATGATCACCGTCTGGCCGTCGTCGGATTCATACGCCTTGGCGATGTCGCGGAACTCGACGACCTCGCCGCACACCTCGCAAACCCGCTTGTAGCGGATGCGCCCGTTGTCCTTTTCGTGCACCTGGTGGAACTTGATGTCGTGGTCTTCGGTCGCGCTGTAGACCTTGACCGGCACGTTTACCAGGCCGAAGGCGATGGAACCCTTCCAGATCGAACGCATAGCCCAGTATGGACCACGGCATCAGCCCCGTTGGAGAGCTTCGCGATCGGGCAAGTCGGCCCCGGCCCTGGCGACGGTCAACGCGGACGCCAGCGACGCCGCGCGCACGACGCCCTCCAGGGTTTCGGTGTCGATGCGCGCCAGGTCGGCCCGCCGCGACGCACCAAGCAGGTCCAGCGACCACAGCGCGTCGATGAGCCCGGTCATGAAGGAATCACCGGCGCCAACGGTGTCCACCACCTGGACCGGTCGCGCGGCCACCCGCACGGCGCCCGCGGCGCACACCGCGAAGGCGCCGCGCGCGCCCATCGTCACTGCGACGATCGACGGCCCCGATGCCAGCCAGTTCTCGGCGGTCCGCTCGGGATCGGTGTCCGGAGCGATCCACCGCAGATCCTCGTCGCTGGCCTTGACGACGTCGGCGCGTTCGACCAGACGGTCGATCCGTTCAATCGCGAGTTCGCGGTCGGCGATCAGGTCCTGACGGACGTTCGGGTCGTAGGTGATGGTGGCCGACGGGTGATACGCGTCGAGCAGTGCCGCCGTCGCCAGGCAACCCGGATCCAGGAACCCGGCGATCGAACCGGTGTGCGCGACGATCGGCGGCGCCACCTCCGGCGTGCCCGCCAACACCCATTCGAGATCGAACACGTAGTCGGCCGCACCGCTCGCGTCGAGATTGGCCAGGGCCGTCGGCGTGCGATCGGCGGTGGTACTGCCAGGGACGAGCCGGACCCCGGAGGCCTCGACGTAGTCCACGATGCGACGGCCGCGCTCGTCGGTGCCGATGTGGGTGAGGAAGTCGACGTCGCGCCCGAGCCTGCCAAGTCCGATCGCCACGTTGAGAGGGCTGCCGCCGACGTGCTCGCCAAGCGCGTGGCCGTCGCGCTGCACGATGTCGATCAGTGCCTCGCCGATGACCAGCGCACGTGTCATGACTGGCCGTCCTTTCGCACCAGCGTCTCCAGCGTCACCCTGGCGCCGTCGCGGTGCAGCGAGTCCAGAGCCCACAGGTACGCCTCGACGAACCGGGGCTGCTTGCCGAGGTCACCGAAGATCGCGGTGTTGTCGATGAACGCCGTCGGGTGCTCGCGTTGCGAACGGGCCAGCGGCACGAGGGAATCCGCGAGCTGATCCTGTACGTCGATCGGTTCGCCCTGCTCGTCGACGCCCTCGGCGTAGCGGGCCCAACTGGCCACCGTCGCCGCGGACAGCCGGATCGGTGCGCCGCTGCGCAGGTTCTCCCGGATCACGGGGAGCAGCCACTTCGGGATGCGATCCGACGAGCCGAAGCACAACCGGACGATGGTGTCGCGAACACCGGGATTGGCGAACCGTTCGATTGCCGTTCGCTTGAATTCGGGTAGGTCGATTCCCGGGACGGGCAGCAGCGTCGGCGTCGCCTCCGAATCCATGTATTCGAGTAGGAATTCGGCGAACAGCGGGTCGCCCGCGGCGTCCGCCACCAGCCGGTAGCCGGTCAGGTACGCGAAGTAGCACAGGGCCTGGTGGCCGGCGTTGAGCAGCCGCAGCTTCATCAACTCATACGGCGTCACGTCATCGACGAGCAGCACGCCGACGTCCTCGAACGGCGGTCTGCCGTCGGAGAAGTGGTCTTCCAACACCCAGGACGTGAACGGCTCTGCGGACACCGGCCATGCGTCCTCGACGCCGAATTCCGTCGCCAGCGCCTCGATGACGTCGGATGAGGTGACCGGGGTGATCCGGTCGACCATCGAGTTCGGGAACCGGGTGTGCTCGGCCATCCACTCGGCCAGACCCGGATGGGTCCGCTCGGCGTGGGCGGTGAAGGCCTGTCGTGCGACGTCGCCGTTGCCCTCGATGTTGTCGCAGGACACGATCGTCGGCGAGGGCAGCCCTCGTTCGCGACGGAGGGCCAGGGCGTCGGTCACCAGCGCGAACACGCTCACCCCGTCGGCGGGCTGGTGGTCGATGTCGTAGCCGCCCTCGGTGATGGTCAGCGAGACCATCCGGGTGCTCGGTGCGGCGAGCAACTCCACGACCGCGCCGGGGTCGTCGGGCGCATAGAGGTAGTCGATGATCGAGCCGATGACGCGCGGCTCGCGGCTGCCGTCGGCGTGCTCGGCAACCAGGGTGTAGAGCCCGTTCTGGGCGGCCATGACATCGGCCATCCTGCGGTCGGCGGGCATCACGCCGACACCGCAGATGCCCCAATCCTTGGCGACCCCCTTCTCGAGCAGACGGTCGACATACATCGCCTGGTGAGCTCGGTGGAAGCCACCGACACCGAAATGCACTATGCCGATACTGATCTCGTCGCGGTCATAGGTGGGCTTGGCGATCGGGATCGCCGACAACGTTGCGCTGTTGAGTTTCATGACACGTTCACCACCGAGTCGACGGTACCTGGCATGCGGATGGCCTCATCGGTGACAGCGACCCACATTTTGGGCGATGTCGAAAGTGTTGTGTACGTCACACTTCACATGTTAGCGTGATGAGCATCTAGCCGCACCCATGAGCATTTGTTCATAAAAACGAGAGAAGGCGGACCCGTGGCGACACCGACGTCGAACGGCCAAGTGGCCGAGTCCGTCGGCATTGCTGGATCCACGCCAGAGGACCTCCGCCTCGCACTGCGTGCGGCGACGCTCTACTACCTCGACGGCCTGACGCAGGCCGACATCGCCGGGCGGCTCGGCGTCTCCCGCCCGACCGCCGGACGGCTGATCGCCAGGGCCAAGGCCAAGGGTTTGGTACGCATCGAGATCGTCGTGCCGACGACGCTGCAGGACGACCTGCACGCCGATGAGGAGCGCGAGCTCGAACAGAAGTTCGGTCTGACCGAAGCCGTCGTCACCGGGCACGGCATCGATGACGGAGCACCGGGACGGCCTGCGTGGTTCGCTGGCGTCGGTCGCGCGGCCGCTGCACTGCTGATGCGCCGCCTGTCGGCCGACGACGTGCTCGGCTTCACCTGGGGCCCGGAGCAGGTGGCGGTCGCCTCGGGTCTCGCTCCCGGGGTGGCGAGCTGCCGGACGGTGGTTCAGCTCGACGGCGCCATGTCGACCGCGGCCTACCAGACGGGCATGGAGTACGTCCTGAGCCGCAGCGCAGAGGTATTGCGGGCCAGCGCGATCCGCCTGCCGGCCCCCCTCTATGCCGACCCCTCCACCGTGGTGTCGATGCGCAGTGACTCGCTGATCTCCCGCACTCTCGAAGCCGGCCGACGGGCCGACGCGATGCTGTTCGGCGTCGGCGCGGCGTCCACGTCGACCACGCTCTTCGAGGGCAGCTTCCTCGACAACCGCATGCTCGACGAACTGATCGGACTCGGCGCGGTCGGCGAGATCGGCGGCCGGTTCTTCGACGAGACGGGCACGCCCATCGTCACCGAGTTGGCGCACCGCGCGGTATCGGTTCCGCTCGAGGACGTGCGGGCTTGCCCGAAGACCATCTTGGTCTCCAGCGGAGCGGCCAAGCACCAAGCCACGCTCGGGGCGTTGCGCGGCGGGCTGGCCAAGCTCCTGGTATGCGATATCGACTGTGCTCGTTGGCTTTTGGAATCCCGATAGTGGATGGAGTGAGATGAAAACACGAACAGCACTACGCAAGCTGTCGGTGTGCGTGGTCGCGGCGGGGTTGACCCTGGCCGCCGGCTGCGCAGGCGCGGGCAGCTTGGGGTCGTCGGATAACGAGGTGACGATCGCGTTGGTGTCCAACTCGCAGATGGCGGACGCCCAGAAGTTGTCGTCCGAATTCGAGAAGGCGAACCCCGGCGTAAAGCTGAAGTTCATCTCGCTCTCGGAGAACCAGGCGCGCGCGAAGATCACCATGTCGACCGCGATGGGGGGCAGTCAGTTCGACGTCGTGATGATCAGCAACTTCGAGACCCCGCAATGGGCCAAGGACGGTTGGCTGCTGAACCTCTCGGACTACGCGAAGAACACTCCGGGGTACGACGAGAACGACTTCATCCCGTCGCTGCGGGATTCGTTGTCCTACGAGGGCAACATGTACTCGGTCCCGTTCTACGGCGAGTCGTCGTTCCTGATGTACCGCAAGGACATGTTCGAACAGGCCGGCATCAAGGTCAATCCGGACCCGAGTTACCAGCCCACGTGGCAGGAGGTCGCGGGGTGGGCGGACCAGTTGAAGACCGAGGACCGGGCCGGGATCTGCCTGCGCGGCAAGCCGGGCTGGGGTGAGGTGCTCGCGCCCCTGGACACGGTGATCAACACGTTCGGTGGTCGCTGGTTCGACGACAAGTGGAACGCGCAGCTCAACAGCCCCGAGGTCAAGAAGGCCGTCAACTTCTACGTCGACACCATCAAGAACTCCGGTGAATTGGGCGCCTCCTCAACGGGTTTCCAGGAATGCGCCAACCTGTTCGGTCAGGGCCAGACGGCGATGTGGTACGACGCGACGTCGGCGGTCTCGGTTCTCGAGGATCCCAAGACCTACCCGGATCTGGTCGGCAAGATCGGCTACCTGCCCGCGCCGATCGTCGAGAAGCCGAACTCGGGTTGGCTCTACACCTGGTCGCTGGGCATCCCGAAGGCCGCAAAGAATCCCGACGGGGCGTGGAAGTTCATCTCGTGGATGACCAGCAAGGACTACATGAGGCTGGTCGGCGAGAAGCTCGGCTGGGCACGTGTGCCACCGGGCAGTAGGACGTCGACGTATACCGAACTGCCTGAGTACGAAGCGATCTCGAAGTCGTACGGTCCGTTGACTCTGCAGTCGATCACGAATGCGACTCCGAACAAGCCCACGGTGCAACCGGTTCCGTACACCGGCGTGCAATTCGTCGGGATTCCCGAGTTCCAGGATCTGGGGACGCGGGTGAGCCAACAGATCAGTGCGGCGATCGCCGGACAGAAGTCCGTCGATGACGCGCTCGCCCAAGCACAGCAATACGCCGAGGTCGTCGGCAAGACATACCAGGAGAAATGATGACTCTTACAGCTGAAACCGAGTCAGACGCCAGTCAGGAGGCTGTGGCTGAACGGGTCCGCAAGATCCGCGAAGCCCAGGACACCGGCGTCAGCCGTGCCGAGGGTTGGCGTCGGCGAGGGCCACTGCTGCCCGCGCTGATCTTCATGATCGCAGTCACGCAGGTGCCGTTCCTGTTCACCCTGTACTACTCGACGTTGTCGTGGAACCTGGTTCGCCCCGGGTCACGGCAATTCGTGGGGCTGAACAACTACATCGCGGTGGTGAAGGACAGTCAGTTCTGGTCGGTGGCCGGCAATACCGTCATCCTGATCGTCGGCGTGGTTCTGATCTCAGCTCTGCTCGGGTTGTTCATTGCCTTGCTGTTGGATCGCGCGTTCCTCGGACGCGGGGCCGTCCGGACACTGTTGATCACGCCGTTCCTGATCACACCCGTTGCGGGTGCGCTGATCTGGAAGACGACGATCCTCGACCCCAACAACGGCATCCTCAACTGGGTGCTGTCGCTGGTCGGGATCGGCCCGGTGGACTGGATCGGTCAGTTCCCGCTGGCGATGGTGATGGTCGAATTGATCTGGCAGTGGACGCCGTTCATGATGCTGCTGATCCTGGCAGGCCTGACGTCGATGCCGCGCGACCAGCTCGAGGCGGGTCGGGTCGATGGTGCCACTGCGATCCAACTCTTCCGCGAGTTGACGCTGCCCCACCTTCGGCGCTTCATCGAGT
>Ga0137412_10003185_pt1 | contig 13093 bp, 16 predicted proteins | sample CZODoug2_1_16fun_FD_122160 | JGI IMG/M metagenome (GOLD analysis project Ga0137412, IMG submission 122160) | Vadose zone soil fungal communities from Angelo Coast Range Reserve, California, USA - CZODoug2_1_16fungal (Hybrid Assembly) | ecosystem: Environmental > Terrestrial > Soil > Vadose zone... | reverse complement strand
GCTGTTCGCCGCCTACACCTTCTACCTCGCCATCGTGAGGCCGGAAGCCATGCCGCCGGTGCCGCGCACCCTGTTCGGCAAGCCGCTGCTGATCAAATGCGCCTGGGGCATCATTCCGGCCGCGGTGCTGATCTTCCTGGTGCTCGGCACGATCATGATGGGCCTGGCGACGCCGACCGAAGCCGGCGCCATGGGCACGATCGGCGCCATCGTGCTGGCCGTGGTGCGCAATGCGCCGCTCACGCGCTTCGACAAGTGGGCGTTCTACGGCGGCTGCGTCGCGGCGCTCGTCGGCACCCTGATCGCGACCGCCGGCTACTTCAAATCGCCGCCGTTCACGCTCGCCTTCACCGTCATGTTCGCCTCGATCATCTGGCTGTGCTGGCGCGCCTGGCAGGTCAAGGAGCTGCGCTACCTGATCGTCCAGGCCTTCCAGGCGACGATGCGCATCACCGCGATGGTGGCCTTCATCCTGGTCGGCGCGACCTGCTTCTCGATCACCTTCCAGGGCGTCGACGGCAACCGGTGGGTCGAGCACCTGATGTCCGGCCTGCCGGGCGGCGTCTGGGGCTTCCTGATCGTCGTCAACCTGTTCGTGTTCTTCCTGGCCTTCTTCCTCGACTTCTTCGAGATCGCCTTCATCATCATCCCGATGCTGGCGCCGGTGGCGCAGAAGCTGCTGACGCCTGTTGTCGGCGCCGACGCCGCCCTGATCTGGTTCGGCGTCATGATCTGCGTCAACGTCCAGACCTCGTTCATGCATCCGCCCTTCGGCTTCGCCCTGTTCTACCTGCGCAGCGTGGCGCCCAAGGAAGTGAAGAGCTCGGATATCTACTGGGGCTCAGTTCCTTGGGTGCTGCTGCAGCTCATCATGGTGGCGATCGTGATCTTCGTGCCGCAGACCGTGACCTTCTTCCTCGACAAGCCGAGCGGCGTCGATCCCAGCAAGATCAAGATCGAGATCCAGGCGCCGCCCTCGGACGATGCGCCGCCACCGGTCTTTGGCGCGCCACCGAAGCGGGGCCTGACGCCGGTAACCTGAAGATCGGTTGGCGCGGCCTCCGAGTGAACTGCTGCGCTCAGATCGACAGCGTTGCGCGAAACGGCGGAATGGCTTGCCGCCCGCCGCCATCCGATAGTGGCCGATCCGCGCAAAGGTGACTTTCGATCGGTGACTATTCGCCCGGTCCGGCGCAGGCGCCTCGGGTTGGCGGTCGACACCTAGGTCCAATAGATCAAGCACCGCGGCGCTTGCCTTATCGGCTCACCCATCGACTGCGGTTCAACCAAAGCTTGTCGATCGAGACAAGCTCTCCCATGCAGCGATTTCAGCCTTCATCGCCTCAATTTTTTCCTCGACAAGCTTGAGGGCGTCGCCGCCGAGATAGAGCCTTGCTGGTGGATTCTCTGCCTCGACGAGCTTCAACACAGCCTGGGCGGCCTTTGCTGGGTCGCCGGGCTGGTTTCCGCTCTTTGCCTGCCGCGCCGCGCGGATCGGATCCATCACCGGGTCGTATTCTGCGATTTTGCGTGACGCTCGCACCATTGATCGCCCCGCCCAGTCTGTTCGGAATTGCCCCGGAGCCAACGCTGTAACATGGATGCCGAGATGCTTTACCTCTTTGCCCAGCGCCTCCGAAATGCCTTCCAGCGCGAACTTGCTGCCATGGTAGTAGCTGAGGCCGGGCAGCGTGATGATCCCGCCCATCGAAGTGATGTTGAGAATATGCCCGGCGCGTCGTTTGCGCATGGAGGGCAGCACCGCCTGGATCATCGCCACGGCGCCAAACACGTTGACCTCGAATTGGCGCCGCAGATCGTCGATTGACGATTCTTCCAAAATGCCCTCGTGGCCATAGCCGGCATTGTTCACCAGAACGTCAATCGCGCCGATCCTCTTCTCCACGCCGGCAACCGCGGGCGCGATGGCTTCGGTGTTGGTGACGTCGAGGATCAGGGGGTGCGCGTCTCGGCCGAGCGCTTCGAACGTTTGCTTGTCGGCGTCGTTGCGCACGGTTCCAGCGACGATATGGCCGTCGCTCATGGCGGCCTCCGCCAGCGCCCGGCCGAATCCGGACGAAACACCGGTGATAAGGAATGTCTTTGCCATGGGAAGTGCCTTTCCGAACCTGATTATCGACTCAACATGGGGCAGCTTGATTGATGCAACAATTGGCATAAAATGGTATGACCTGATGCAGGATATCGCACAATGTTGCACACCGGTCTTTTCGAGCTGAACGCCGTTGCCGCGATTTCGGCCCATCGCAGTTTTCGCGCAGCCGCAACGGAACTCGGTATTTCGCGCTCGGCCTTGAGCCATGCGATCGCCGGGCTTGAAAAGCGGCTTGGCGTACGGCTCATCAACCGCACCACACGCAGCGTCTCGTTGTCGGAAGCGGGAGAGCATTTCCTCGCGCGGGTCAGCCCCGCGCTACGTGAAATTGCTGGCGCAATGGAGGATGTGAACGCGTTTCGCGACACTCCGACGGGAACGCTTCGCATCAATCTGAAGGAGCGCGCCGCGCACCAGATCCTGCGCCCAGTCGTCGCAAAATTTCTGCGACGGTATCCCGACATGAACGTCGAATTGGCCATGGAAGGGCGTCCCATCGATATCGTTGCGGAAGGTTTCGATGCCGGCGTTCGGCTGGCTGAATCGGTGCCCCAAGACATGGTCGCCATCCCCTGCGGTCCCGATTCCCGTTTTATCGTGGTTGGCGCGCCTGCTTACTTCGAACGTGCATCGGTGCCACGGTCACCTTCGGATTTACTCGACCACGAATGCATTCGCAGGCGAATGCCGGGCGGTAAGCTCTATCGCTGGGAGTTCGAAAAGCGCGGCGAGGAGACGGCTGTGGATGTGTCGGGTAGGCTCACCCTCGATAACGATATCCTGATGGTCGAAGCCGCGGTCGAAGGCCTGGGGTTGGCTTTCGTCAGTGATTTCTGGGTGACAGGACATCTCGCCGCCGGAAACCTGCAAGCCGTACTGGAAGACTGGACGCCGCCATTCCCGGGCTTGCGCCTCTATTATCCCGGTCACCGGCATATGACCGCCGGGCTTCGCGCCTTCGTCGATATGCTGCGGGAGGAAAGGAAGTCGGCCGCCAAGGGCAAAGCAACCGCCCGTCCCGGGGCTACGCGATCGGCAGATAATCGCAAACGAACTTGAACGGCTTCTCGCCGGTGGCCTGCCGTGATGTCTGGTCGGGATCGTAGCGCGTCGGTCTGCGCATCACTGCGGCCGCCGAACGAGGTGCGACGTTCCCATCAGTCGCAAGGGCCCAGGTGGCCAATCCTAAACCTAGGTATGCTCTTCTCAACCCAAATGTAACGTACGGATCAAACCTCCGTGCAATGGTCCGGTCCATCTCTCTGTGATTACCCTTCCTTGGTAACCGCCGATGTGTCGAGCGGCAAGACAACAGGAGGAGTTCACCGATGAGAATCACAGATGCAACCGCATTGTCAGGTTTTGCTCGCAAGACGGCTGAGTCAGCCTCCGACTTCGCCAGCGTCGTTCACAACCTGATCATGGACGTGCGCGACAGCTACCGGCCCGAGCTGCACTACATGCGTGGCCCCGGCCCGAAATGGCGCGCCAAGCATCAGCCCCTAGCCAAGATTCGATTCTGAAGCCGTACCGCCGACCGGGCTGCACCAGCTTTCGCTGGTGCATGTAGGCCGTCGCGACGCGGCTAACCCCACCCGATAGCCGGCCGAGGTTACGGAATCATGCTCATGATACGGGTGCTGTTGTTTGCCGTCTTGCTCTCGATCAACCTGGCGACAATCTCGAGGGCCGAATCCTCGGAGTGCGCCCGCATCTCCGATCCTGCCTCTGTTCGCCCTCGTTGGGCGGCAACCCGACTAAGTTATATCGACGCTGCCCATGCGGAGAAGATCTGTCACGACTACGCCTAATCGTGCGCCGCGCTCGAACCATCTTCACGACATTGAGAGTGCCGGTCCATCGCGCGTAACAAAGGATTTAATGGTGACGGTGCGGCTGGCTCTTATCTAAACAATGTCCGCACAACGAAGGGGACAGTAGCGCCATGACGCCATACCTCATCGCGGCTCGCGCGGGAATCATCGGCTGGGTCACGCTCACCTTGATGCCGCGCGAAGTCGTGTTCGGCTGTCTGGAAGATGAAATCGAACGGCGACCATGATCGTTCGATGCATCGATAACTTGTTCCAGAGTGACGTTCTGGTCGAGGGCTGGGAGTACGAGGTCCGCGCCGAACGCGACGACTGCTACATCCTTTCCGGCTTCGACAAAGGATTCAGCAAGACGCGGTTTGAGATCGTGTCCCACCCATCCAATGCCGGGGTCAGAATCAGGCATCTTCATTTCGGCCCAGCACAGTAGAGAAAAGCCAACATGCAAATCACCGTCGTAGCCCTGATGTGCCACACGCTGGCCAACATCTCGCAGCCGGTCTGCCGTGAGGAAATCGTCGTTAAGGACGAGATGCCCATGCAGGCCTGCATGCTCTCCCAGGCCGCGCTCGCCGACTGGAAGGCGCATTCGATCTATTCTGGCGAGCAATGGGCGATCGGCCGCATCAAGTGCGTCCCCGGTGACTACGTCATCAAGGGGGCGATCTGATACCAGTCAGCCATCGATTATCGCAAGAAAGGCCGTCCACGTCTGGCCGTGATGTATCGCGGCGAGACTCCCAGAGAGCAATCGCTGCGTTACTGCATGCGCGCCGCTGACGAGGCAGGCCGGTGCGTCCGCCGCCGCCTCGCCGCCATGCCTTAGGTTTCGTCGCTCGACCACGCAGTCCTATCCGGTTTGAATCGCCGGCGGACCGGCGGACACGCGGCGGTGCCACTACGTCAACCCTGAACAATGTCAGGTCACTGGCGGCCTGGGCTATTGCGTCAAGAACAGTGCTTACGCTTCGAACGCCTACGCGAGCGACAAAAGGGTATGCAAGCGCGTTCGCTAGTCGATATCTTGACTATGGAATAGCTGCTCTCTCGGAAACCTGGCAAATGCTGCGCGAGACTTTCAAAAACGATCAAGCCATGGCAACGGAACGCATCGTTCCTTTCGACCGCGCGCGTACCTTCGCCACACTTCTGGTGGTCGTCCACCATTCCGTCGTCAACTACACCTATTTCGGCAACGGCGACCGGATGCGCTGGCTCGGCTTCGATCTGGTCGTGCTGTTCAATGATAGCTTCTTCATGGCTTTCATGTTTCTGGTCTCAGGACTTTTCGTTCATGATAGCCTCGTACGCAGGGGAGCGGCGAATTACCTGTGCCACCGCGCGTGGCGCCTAGGGGTGCCGTTGTTGATCTCGATCTTCGTGCTGATACCGCTTGCGTATTACGCGTCGTTCCTGCGCTATCATTCACCCGGCACGACGGATTTTAATTTTTTTCATTTCTGGTGGCGAACCCTGTCAATCGGGCCGTGGCCGTCAGGGCAGTCGTGGTTCCTGTGGGTTCTGCTGGCGTTCGATATCATCGCCGTCGCGATCTGGTCGATCGCGCCGCGAATCCTGCGGGCGTTCGGCCTGTGGATCTTTGCGCTGCGTGACCACCCGTTTACGGCGTTTGTCGCGTTCCTGATCGTCTCGATCGTGACCTATTTGCCGATGCATCTGGCGTTCGGCGATGGAAGCTGGTTCGAGCCGGGCCACTATCCATTCCCGATACAGACCAGCCGCGTCCTGCTTTACCCTGCCTATTTCTTTACCGGTGTCGGTATCGGCGTCGTCATTCTCAGGGGCGGCGTCCTGACGGAGAACGGCGAAATCGCGAGCCGCTGGCTCATCTGGCTCGCCTTTGCAGTCCTGTTCTATGTTGCGATCCTGCTGCTCGTCTATGCCCACCACAATTGGATAGCGGATTTTGCGTCGCCACCACTCCCGTGGAAAATGGCGTACGGCCTGGCCTTTGCGATGTTCAGCGCCGCAATGGCATTCACGGTGTTGGCGGCTTCATTGCGTCTGACGCAGACCAGCCTGAGATTGCTCGATGCGATGCAGTCGTCGGCCTACGGCATCTATCTCCTTCACTACGTTTTCATCATCTGGCTGCAGTACGCCGTCTACGATCCGCCATTCCCGGCGGTCGTCAAATTCGCCATCGTGTTCGCCGGTACGCTTTCGATGAGCTGGGCGCTCACCGTGCTGCTGCGGAAAGTTCCGCTGCTGGCACGGATGATCTGAGACCGAACGCTTTCGTAAACATACGCAGCGCAGCGCTCGCGGGCAGCCGTTGTCTCCCAAAAGCGAAAAGCCGCACGTCTGATCCAGAAGCCGCATGAAACAATCAAGAAGGCTTGCGGCCGATGCCTATGCCGGGCTTAGCGCGGCAAGCTGATCAATGCTGCCGCGTCCGATGAGGTCCGGTACTACTCGTGGCGAAGTCCGCTCTGTTCCAAGAACTGCGCCGATCGCTTCAAAGCTCGCCGGGAAAGTGGCCGCAACTGGTTGTCCTGGCTCCAAATCGCCTCAGACCAGCGGCCAGAGAATCGCGCGAGGGCTCTATGACGTTCCGGATCTCACGACGTGGCAAGCAATATTTGGAAACAGCACGGACGTTGCTTCGCGCAGCTATTTCTTGCACATCTGTTTGGACCGGGCGTCGAACCTCGCTACGGGCCTATCCGTCTGCCAAAGCTCCACGTCGTGGCTGTCGACGAGCCGCCTGGCGGATTTGATGGCGGACTCATCATCGATACAATCCAGTTGAACCATGCCAATGGTTCGGTCGTGTAGCCCCACGATATATGCACAATAGACCGTCATCTTGGCCTCCAAACAGCGCGAATGCCTCATTGGCGAATTTCCGGAATTCCCACGCGCAGAACGACGCGAACACGTCAACTGCGCAATCGGGACGCCGGGCCGTTCGTCGGAGGCTCGCGCCGCGGTCGGTGAATGCTTACTCGGAAGATGACCGGGAGAACGTGTGAATTCCAGGGGGGACCGCTTTATCCTTTTCTAAAAGCGGAATAGCCGCCCAACCGCAGATATCCCTCCGAAGCAGGGTGTGGCTTTTGCCGAAGGCCGTGCTCATGGCGATCCTATGCGGCTCATATAAAACCAAGTTTACAGCGCTCTCGAAATTAAATCTCGTCCGGAAGATATTGGCCCATGTGAGTCGAGCAATTTCGCCGGACGCGCCGTCTGCAGACCTGCAAACGGGGAAATCGACGGCACCGAAGCCTTGCCGCTTCGCAAACGATCGATTTCCACAAGGCTCAGGTCCGCGCCCGACGGGCGAGAACGAACGAAAACAGGTGATGCGATGTCTTCCCCTCAGGTTGCCACTGGCGACAGAATTGTTGATCCAATGATCACGCTCGCGGGCTGCTCGACGCGCCAGCGCATCCTGGTCGCCGGCTCGAAGAGCATGGAACTGATGCTGGAGTTGCACCGGCGCCGATATTTGCTGGCGGCAGCGGCGGGCAATTGCGGCCGTCCAACCGGTCAGTACGACGTTGCGCTTGTGGATTGGCGGCGACGCACGCTTCACGCGCTCGAGCCGACGATGGATTGGCTGATGGATTTCCTCAGCCCTCGCGCTGTGCTGGTGGTTTGGGTTGACGCACAGAAACCAGCAGCGAACGAAAGCCTTCGCACCTCGGTGACGAAACGCGGCTTCGTTATCGTACGCGACGCCGTGCATGAATGCGGTTGCGCGCTTTCGGCGCGGCGATCGCAGGACTATCCGGTCCAAAAGGCGGCGTAGCGCGCCGTCGGACGACCGCAGTAGCCTCGAAAGGGAATCTAGATGGCCAAGCCGAAGGCAAGACGCGCCATTATTCGCGAGTGGATGGCACTTGCGCGCGAGAAACGACAAACCGGCCAGCAGGCACTGGCTTTTGCAAAAGCCGCGATCCAACGGCACAGCCTGTCGCGCAGCCGCCGAACGGCGCACGACGTGATCATGGGATGGCTGCGGCCACGCACCGGACGACCCTGATTTGCGGCATGAGGTTACCGGAGGCTGTGCGTGTGTTTTGGGTTGCTAATGGCGCAAAGCGGCCGTTCGCAAGCGAACCGGAAGCAGTTGCGCTGGATTGTGCACTCGAATTTGAATCGCCTCCCAACGGCCGGCCGTCTATGGTGCTTATGTCGCGCCTCGTGTTTTCGTCGATTGCTATCGTCCTATCGCTGCTGCCGGTCGTCGCGCCGGCTCATAACCGGCCGGCGCCACGCTGGCACGGCTACGGCTTCCTACCGGGCTATCATCAGCCCCCGAATAACGGCCTTCCAGCTTACGCCCAGAAAGCTTCGGTTTCGCGCATGGAGCGCCGCAACCGGCGCCCGTGGTATATCGATCCAATCCCAAGTTATTACGGGTACGATGGCGACCGGCACTATTTCGGCCGGCCTGGCTTTTACGGCGGTCGCTACAATGGCGGCAGCTTTGGCCCTTGCTGGACGCGGACGCCGATCGGCCGATCTGGAATTGCGGCTGATCAAGCTATTGCCTAAAGACCGCGCGCGTGTGCATCCGTTTTCCGGCAACGGCGGCTGGTGGCGGATACTGTTGAAAAAGGATTTTCAGTCATCGGCCAAAAAGGACTTTTTCAACACAATCGGCGCATTGCCGACATTCCCGCCCCCGGTTCACTTCGAGCGGCGCACGCCGCAATTCAAACCGCAGCCACAAAGACCTCGATTGGCAGGGGGTGGTCGATCACATAGCTGCCGAAATTTGGATTGTGAGCGTCCGGCTGGCCACGTCGGTCTGCTCCCACCGCTCGCGCCAACAGCGTATAACGCCCGGGTTGTGCCGGTGTGATCCAATCGTATTTCCAGCGGCGCCATGCGTGGCGGCTTATCGGGTCGACGAAATCGCCCTTCACCCACGATACGCCGGCGTCGAGGCTGATCAAGATTTCGGTGACTTCGGTATCCCCGGCCCAAGCGGCGCCGAAAATGGTGTAGGGGCGATCGGGTTCGAGCATCTCATAGACGCGGGGGCGTGCGATCTGCGATTTCAGTTTCATCTCGGCGAGCGGCCGGCGCACAGGTGTCCCCTCGGAATCATCCCAATAACCGTAGTCAGACGTCTGCCAGTAGCCCTGAAACGGCTGCGTGGTCGCAACGATGTCGGTCAGCCACTTGACCGACGCCATGCCGTAATGTCCCGGCACGATGGCGCGCAGCGGATAGCCATGATCGGGCGTCAGATCCCGTCCGTTCATCTGGTAGGCGATCAACACATTGGACTCCATCGCCTTCGTCCGCGGGATACTGCGGGCATAAGAGATCGGACCCGGGGGCTTTGGCTCTTCCTTCGGCACGCCACGATCGGCGCCTTCGAGCACCAATTCGCAAACCTCGTCTGTTAGCCCGGCGCGTTCCAGAAGCACGGACAGGGGAACACCCGTCCATTCGGCATTGCCGACCGCACCGAGCTCCCATTGTGCGCCCGGAACCGGCGGCACCATGAATACCCGGCTGTTGCCGGCGCATTCCAGCGTGGCGACGCAGGTCCGTGAAGGCATGGCGCGGATATCGGCGTAGCTCAGGCTTAGCTCGTTCCGCACGGCGCCGCTGATCGATAGCCGATAGGCGAGGGGATCCAGCTTTGGCGTCGGGAAATGACTGCGTATGTAAAACAGCTCGGACGGCGTGATGAAGTCTTCGAGCTGATCGAATGGCATTTCAAGATTATTCGGATCCTTTTGCCGGATGATCAGTCCAACGGGACGCATAGCGGTGCCTGACCAGTTTTCGGTTTTCATATCCATCGCAAATTCCTCCTATTGATTTCGAAGTGGGATCGCGGCGCGAACGTTAAATCGACGCGAGATAGATGCAGAAAATCAGCACAGCGATCGCGAGCGCGGCCGCAAGCAGCGACTCGGCACGGGACTACGGGATCTGGACAATCTCATCGCGACCGATCGCGCGGCGCGTGCGCTCAGAGGCGAAACTGCCTCATGCGACGATGGCGATTCCAATCACTACCATTGCCAGTCCGGGACAGCGGCACCACCGCGCCAGCGGCCAGGCCGGCGCGTATCCGGGCAAGAAAGGTTCGCTCGTTCGCCGCGTGGTTGGTGTCGTTCGCGATCATTGAATCGCTCCTCGTACAAGGAACATTGAGCTCAGCTCAAGATATGCGATCGGGAATTATCCCAGGATCATATTGGCCGGCCAATCGTCTTTCGTTGTATTCCCACCACTCCAACGTAGCGCGCAGCTCTCACCCGCCCGGCAGGTGCCGAATGTCGGATGACGACACACGCCCGCTTTTTGTTCAGAGGAACTACAGTGAGCATCATGGCGTCTAATCTGCGTCGGGAACGCAGGTGAGCCGGTCAATAGGATGAGTGAGACCGCAAACGCTGCCGGGACCTTAAGAAATCGTCGCATTTTGTCTCTCCATTCGTTGTTGTCGCCTGATGATGTTGCTCAACGTAGGAGGCCCGACTTCAACGATCCAACTTATTGTTTGTGTCATTCCAATCGATACGCTCGATGGATCGGATCGCCACGGAGGATGGCTGTGCCGGGTTGGTTTGGGAACACGACAGCGGGGCTGTGAACTTGCACGGCAGTGCCGATCATGTCGGCTGGGCGAGCCAAGTCTTAATCAACCTGTAGAACCGATTGGTTTTACAATTTTTATCTGTTAGGTTGATCGATGGAGATAACTGATATTGGGTTCGAAGACCGATGGAGCCAACCCATGATCGTTATCTCAAGTACCAAACTTGCCAAATCGCTTGATGGCAGGTCCGGCGCCGGCCTCCCTTCAATCATCCAGCGCCCGGTCGGAACAGTCACGAAATTCTGCCGGCCTGTTCCTGAATTGGATTATCGCGGGAGCGGCGTTTGCCACCAGACAGCTGCCGGGCATGGCGATGTTCAATCCGATGATGCTGTCCATGGCTTGGAATCGCGTTCCACAACATCGTCGGTACTGCGGCCTGGGCCAACAGGGCGTAACATTCAGTCTCCACCGGCTGCTCCTGACGGCGAGGGGCTTTTGGCCTGCCTGGCTCGGTACGCTCGCGTTGCTGTTTATCGCGAGCTTCAGCCTCACGCTGATCAAATTGATGGAGTAACACGCCATGACTCTGGAGCAGCTTCGCATCTTCATAGCGGTGGCCGAAAAGCAGCATGTTACGAAGGCCGCAAGCCAACTGAATTTGACGCAATCAGCAACCAGCGCCGCGATCGCGGCGCTGGAGGCGCGGTACGGGATCAAGTTGTTTGACCGCGTCGGTCGCGGCATCAGTCTGACCCAGACCGGACGGGACTTCCTGAGCGAGGCACGGGAGGTTGTGGCGCGTGCCAAGGCGGCCGGGCAGGTCCTAGATGATTTGGCCGGCCTCAAGCGCGGCTCGTTGACCCTGGCAGCCAGCCAGACCGTCGCGAATTATTGGCTGCCGCCACGCATCGCGGCGTTTCGCAAGGCCCATCCAGGCATCGATCTGCACGTCACGATCGCAAACACCGAGCGTGTCGCCCAGGCTGTCCATCGAGGAGATGCAGACCTCGGTTTCGTCGAGGGCGAGATTGACGATCCCTCACTGGCCATCCGGAAAATGGAAGGCGATTCGCTGGCGATCGTGGTTGGAGCGAGCCATCCGTGGATCGGCAAGGCGCGCATCACGCCAAAGCTTCTGACGGAGACGTGCTGGATTCTGCGAGAACCAGGCTCCGGCACCCGCTCCATGTTCGAGGCTGCGCTCAAGAAGTTCGGCATGAAGCTATCGGACCTTGATCTCCGGCTTGAGCTGCCGTCGAACGAAGCCGTACGCGTTGCCGTGGAATCCGGGGATTGCGCCACGGCGATTTCAGATCTGGTGATAGCGCCGTCACTGGCTGCAGGAGCGCTTCATCGAGTAAAGATCGATTTGCCGAAGCGCTCGTTTTTCGTCTTGCGGCACAAGGAGCGATTTGCGAGCCAGGCGGAAAAAGCATTGTTTGCCTCGTTCCGGATGTAAAGGAAAATCAATACGGCCGCTGGTAGACCATGACCTTCATGGCCGCTTTGCGTCACGATCTCATCACCGCTCCGTGGTTCATCGAGGGGCCGATCAACGGCGAAGCCTTCCTTCTCTACATCGAGAAGGTTCTGGTCCCGACCCTGCGGCACGGCGACATCGTCATCATGGATAATCTCGGCTCGCACAAGGCCAGTGCCGTGCGCCGCGCCATCCGTGCCGCCGGCGCCCGGCTCTTCTACCTGCCGAAATACTCGCCCGATCTGAACCCGATCGAGCAGTTCTTCGCCAAGTTCAAACACTGGCTGCGCAAAGCCGCACAGCGAACCACCGAGGCCGTCTACGATGCTATCGCGCCGATCTTGCAGACAGTCTCACCGGCCGAATGCGCCAATTACTTCGCCAACGCAGGATATGACCAAACCTAAACCCATCCCGCTCTAGCAGCTTCTGCTTACGGGCAATCGCCCGCTCGTCGGGCTCCTAACCTGAAGGTCATAGGTTCAAATCCTATCCCCGCAACCACCGATACCGACACTCCCGTAGCAGACGGTGCGGGAGTTTCCTTTTTTGTAGACTTTCGATGATCTTGGCGGGCCGTCCACCCCAAGATCGTGCTCTATTCGCCATACAGTGTTACGTGGATTTCACCGCGATTGGGGCCTGGGCGCAGGACGATCCGTTCGATCAGGTCGAAGAGCTTCCTTTGCTTCGGTCCGATCTTCCGGCCGATTCAGCGCTTCTGTCAGTCGCGTGACCTTCTTGGCGTAAACCTTCGAGGTGCTCGGCAGGATATCCGGTACATCTAACGAGCTTTCGGCCGAGTAGGGAGATCAGTTCTGCCTTGCGGCTTCGAGGCCGTCATCGCAACAGCTCGCTCGTCCGGCGGTCTGCAAGATCGGCCGAGCGAATGGGGCTTAGCGCCGCGCGCCCTTACAGCCACATTTTGCTACCGTCGACGGTGCGGAAATCGGCCTGATACCGACCGCAAAGAGCGGTATCCGCCGCCCGCGCCAGCACACCTTTTTCGATTGAGATGCTGATGTCGATAGCTGCGGTCGGAGCCGTGATTGTCGGCGCGACCGAGGAGGCGGGCTAGGTGGCTGCCGGGATTATGGGATTGCTCGGCTCGCGCCACACAATCAGCG
>Ga0137412_10003183_pt1 | contig 13096 bp, 12 predicted proteins | sample CZODoug2_1_16fun_FD_122160 | JGI IMG/M metagenome (GOLD analysis project Ga0137412, IMG submission 122160) | Vadose zone soil fungal communities from Angelo Coast Range Reserve, California, USA - CZODoug2_1_16fungal (Hybrid Assembly) | ecosystem: Environmental > Terrestrial > Soil > Vadose zone... | reverse complement strand
CTCGTCCACGCGCATCCGCGTCGTCGCGTACTCGGCGACCCGGGCGTCGATGCCCTCATAACGCCCGCAGGCGAACGCCAGCCAGGGTTCGGCGGACAACTCGTGTGCGAGCTCCTGCGTGAACGGGCGCCCGGCGGGCGAGGTGATGAGCAGTCGCGGTTGCGCCGGCGCGTCGGGCGGAGCGATCTCGTCCAGGGCGCGGGCCCACGGCTCGGGCAGCATGACCATGCCGGGACCACCGCCGTAGGGGGTGTCGTCGACGGTGCGGTGGACGTCGCCGGTCCAGTCACGCAGGTCGTGCACGCGGGCGTCGATCTGACCGCGCTCGATCGCCTTGCCCAGCAGCGATTGCCGCAGCGGCGCCAGGTAATCCGGGAAGATCGTGACGATGTCGAGCCTCATAGCTCGAACAACCCCTCGGGCGGATCGAGGACAACGCGTCCGCCCACGACGTCGACCACGGGCACGAAGACGGCAATGAACGGCACGAGGTGCTCGCGTCCGCCCACCTTGACGACCAGGTAGTCCGACGCCGGCGAGTGGACGACGTCGCGCACCGGCCCGAGCTCCTCGCCGTCGACCGTGCTGGCGGCGAGCCCGATCAGGTCGCTGTCGTAGAAGTCGTCCGGATCCTCGAGCGCCGGACGGCTCGACGCCGCCACCCGCAAGTCGGTGCCGCGCAGCGCTTGCGCCTGGTCGCGGTCGGCGACCCCGACGAACTGCACGACCAGCCGTTTGCCCTGCCAGCGCAGCGCCTGGACGGTGAGCGGCTCGCCGGCGGTCAGCAGCACCGCACCGGCGGCGAACCGCTCGTCGGGCGCGTCGGTGAACGCGTGCACGACGACGGCGCCGTGCACACCGTTCGGTGGACCGATCCGGCCCACGACGAGAAGATCGTCACGATCGGGCACGGCTCAGTGCTGGTCGACGTCGACCACGTCCACGCGAATGCCCTTGCCACCCACGCCGTTGATCACCTGGCGCAGCGCCTTGGCCGTGCGACCACCCCGGCCGATGACCCGGCCGAGATCGTCGGGATGGACACGGATCTCCAGTCGCGCCCCGCGACGGTTGTTCACCATGTCGACCTGCACGTCGTCCGGATGGTCGACGATGCCGCGGACGAGATGCTCGAGGGCTTCCTCGAGCACGTCAGCTCTCCGCTGGAGTGTCTGCGCTGTCCGCGGCGCCGCCCGCCTCGGCCGTCTCCGCGGTCTCCGCGGGGGCGCTGTCGGCCTTGGGCTTGGCCGCCTTGGCGGCGCGCTTACGCGGCGTGGTTGCCTCGGCCTCCGGCTCGCCGGACACCTCGGCCAGGGCGGCGTTGAAGCGCTCGAGCTTGTCGGGCTTGGCCGGTGCGACCTTCAGCGGTTCCGGGGCCGGCAGTCCCTTGAACTTCTGCCAGTCGCCGGTTGCCTTGAGGATGGCGGTGACGGCCTCGGTCGGCTGGGCGCCGACGCCGAGCCAGTAGGCCGCGCGCTCGCCGTCGAGCTTGATGACCGACGGGTCACTCTTGGGGTGGTACTCGCCGATCGTCTCGATCGAGCGGCCGTCCCGCTTGGTACGGGCGTCGGCAACGACGATGCGGTAGTGCGGCTCGCGCATCTTGCCCAGACGCATGAGCTTGATCTTGGTGGCCACGGGTGTTTGTGCTCCAGAGGTTGCAGTGACGCGCGGCAGCCTCGGGTGGGGTTCGCGAGGATGCCAGCGACAGGATGGACTGACTCGAAGGCGGAGAGAGGGGCCGCCACCAAGCCGGTACTCAGCGCCACATTCTGCCACGCCGACCGCGCGGGTTACGAACTGCCCCTGATAACGCGAGATTCACCGCCTGGCCAGCGAGCCTCCACCGCATCGCGGACCTCGACCGGTACAACCGAGACGCCGACCCCTCGAAGTATGAGTTCGAGGGGTCGTACCAACTCCGGGCGGCGACCCGGCAAGACCGGCCCCGCGACGGTTTTGGTCGACGGTCGCCGTGACGGTTTTGGTCGCCCAACGTCATATGCGCGCCTGGGCGACCAAAACCGCAAAGAGCGCTCGCGCGCACACAGCGGCAGGCAACCCACGGGATAGCAACCAAGAACGCGATGAGCGCTCGCGCGAAGAGCCCGCCGGCCGTTGCGCGGCCCGCGACGAAGGAGCGGTGCGGAGATCCGGCTGCCACCCCGAGCTTGCGAGTGGGTGGAGACGGAGATCCGCCTACGGCGGATCCAAAAAGGTGTCGGCCCCTCGAAGTATGAGTTCGAGGGGCCGACGGTCGATCACAAGCTCGTGACGTCTCGCGATCTTCCCGGAAGTTCCGCCGGCCTCACACGTCGTCACCCGTGCTGCTCGCCGAGTCTCCCCGGGCGAACCGGACCGCTTTCGCTTCCGTTCCCGCCTCGCCTTGCGGCTTGGCGTAGCGCAATGTCTACTCGCTCGTCACCCGCTATGCAAGACGGATTCGCAAGATCTTTCCCCCGAGTTCGCAGGCGTACATGGACCACATGCGGGCGGCGCCGATCCTGGCGATCTTGATATGTATGGCGGGTCATGGCAGGCCATGCGTATCAAGATCCGGACGAAGACAAAGGCGAACCGACACGGGCCGATCTCCGTCGGCTATTACACTGCGGCGCACAGTAGGCGTGGCAGGAGGTACACGTGGCGCTGCGCCGTCGTCCGACCGACCGGCCACCGACACTCGAGGTCGTCGCGGCCCGGGCCGGAGTCTCGCGCGCAACCGCGAGCCGGGTGCTGCGCGGCGCTACCAACGTCAGCCCAGACGCGCGCGAGGCCGTGCTGCAAGCCGCCCGGGACACGGCCTACGCACCCAACCGCGCCGCGCGGTCGCTGGTCACCCGGCGCAGCGACTCCATCGCCTTTCTCGTGGCCGAGAGCGAGGATCGGCTCTTCACCGACCCGTACTTTCTCGCGATGCTGCGCGGGGCCCACGCCGAGATCGCTGCCACCGGCCTGCAGCTGATCTTCGTCATCGCCTCGACGCCGGCCGAGGCCGATCAGTTCGAGCACTACGCGGCCGGTGGCCACGTCGACGGCGTACTGCTGCTCTCCCTGCACGGTGACGACCGGTTGCCGCAGTCGCTCGAGCGGATGGGCGTGCCGACGGTCATCAACGGTCGGCCGCTGTCCGGTGATCCGTCGCTGTGCTACGTCGACTCCGACAACGTCGCCGGCGGGCGAATCGCCACCGAGCTGCTCATCGAGCGCGGCGCGCACCACATCGCGACGATCACCGGACCGCAGGACATGTGCGCCGGCCAGGACCGGCTCATCGGATACCGCGCCGCGTTACGGGACGCCGGGCCCGCTGCGGGCGACGAGCTGGTCGCCGCCGGCAACTTCACCGTCGAGGGCGGCACGCGGGCCATGCACGAACTGCTGGCCGCTCGTCCGGACGTCGATGCCGTGTTCGCGGCGTCGGATCTGACCGCCATCGGGGCCATGCGGGCGATCGAACAATCCGGACGGCGGGTGCCCGACGACATCGCCGTGGTGGGGTTCGACGACCTGCGCGAGGCCGCGCTCACCGTTCCGCCACTGACGACCATCCGCCAGCCGATCGCGGACCTGGGCCGCACCATGGCCCAGCTGCTGTTGCAGCGCATTGCCGGCGAGGAACCGGCTCGAGCCACGGTGCTCCCCGTCGAGGTCGTGACGCGACACAGCGCCTGAGCCGCTGCCGGACGTAACGATCCGGGGTGCGAATCGCGGGGCATCCCTTGACATCGACCCGTAACGTGCCCGACTCTTTGCCCACTCTCGTGAGAGCGCTCTCACGTCACTCGGTCACGCCTCACGTGCCAGCGCCCCACCATGCCTACTAGGGAGGCAATCGATGCGCCACAGATTCACTCGAGCAGCGCGAATCGCGGGTGTGGTCGCTACGGCGGCGGTACTCGCAGCCGCGTGCTCGTCCAGCAAGAAGTCTTCCGACGGTGGCACCGGCAATGGTGGCGGCGACAAGGTCACCCTGCGCATCGGGCTGTTCGGGACCTTCGGCCTCAAGGACGCCGGGCTCTACGCCCAGTACTCGAAGCTGCATCCGAACGTCAAGATCGTCGAGGACGACGTCGAACTGTCGTCGGACTACTACAAGTCGCTGCAGACCCACCTCGCCGCCAACAGCGGCCTGGACGACATCCAGGGCATCGAGATCGGATTCGTCGCCGACATCGTCGCCAACCACGCCGACCAGTTCGTCGACTTCAACACGGTGCCGAACGCGGCCCAGGTCAAGTCGACGTTCTACGACTGGAAGTGGGGCATGGCGACGACCCAGGACGGCAAGACCGTCGGCCTGGGCACCGACGCCGGTCCGGAGGCAGTGTGTTACCGCCCAAGCCTGCTCAAGAAGGCCGGCCTGCCGACTGACCGGGCGAGCCTCGCCAAGCAGTGGTCGACGTGGGACGACCTCGTTGCATTCGGCAAGAAGTACGAGTCGGCACCAGGCAAGCAGGCCAACAGCCACTTCATCGACAGTGCCAGCAGTATCTTCAGTGCGGCTGTATACCAGGGCCAGACCGCCTACGACGACGCCGGCGGCAAGCCCATCCCCGAGACCAGCGACGGCATAAAGTCGGCCTGGCGGTTTGCGAGCCAGGCGGCCCAGGCCAAGCTGACCGCCGGTCTGGACCAGTTCACGACCCCGTGGAACCAGGCCTTCGCCAACGGTGCGTTCGCGACGATCTCCTGCCCGGCGTGGATGCTCGGCTACATCACCAGTGAGGCGGGTCAGGCCGTATCCGGTGACTGGGACGTCGCTCCACTGCCGGGCGGCGCGGCGAACTGGGGCGGTTCCTGGCTCGGAGTCCCGAAGGCGTCCAAGCACCAGAAGGCAGCCGAGGATCTCGTGACCTGGCTGACCGCACCCGAACAGCAGGTCGCCATGTGGACCTCGCAGCAGCACTTCCCGTCCAGCTCGACCGCCGCGGCCGATCCCAAGGTCGCCGGCGCCAAGAGCGAGTACTTCAACAACGCGCCGATCGGCGAGATCTTCGGCGAGTCGGCCGGCAAGTTGAAGCGGACGCCGATCGGGCCGTACGACACCCAGATCCAGCAGGCGTTCACGACGGCTCTGCTCACCGTCGCGAACAACGGGAAGTCGCCGGACGACGCGTTCAAGGATGCGTTGAAGAACATCAAGGAAGTCGTCGGAGACTGACCGCGGACCTCGTCCGGCGGCCCGGCCACCCTGCGCCGTCCCGCCGGACGAGCCGACGAAAGCAGGGTTATGACGGTCACGACCAGGCCGCCCACGGCGGCCGAGCAGGCAACTCCAGGCCCCCCGAGTAGGCGGCCGCGTCGGCGGCGCCGCTCGGCGCTGGGGAGCCGAGCCGCGTACGCCTACGTCGCGCCGTTCTTCGTGCTGTTCGCCGCGTTCAGCCTCTACCCGTTCATCTACACCGCCTGGGTCTCACTGCACGAGGTGAACCTCAGCAACCCGGACCAGATGAAGTGGACGGGCTTCGGCAACTACACGAAGCTGCTGCACAACGAGTTCTTCTGGAACGCGCTGAAGAACACGATCACGATCGGCATCATCTCGACGGTGCCGCAGCTGTGCATGGCGCTCGGATTGGCGCACCTGCTGAACTACAAGCTGCGGGGCCGGATGTTCTTCCGGGTCGCGATGCTGATGCCCTTCGCGACGAGCATCGTCGCCAGCACGCTGATCTTCGCCCAGCTGTTCGGTCGCGACTACGGGCTGCTGAACTGGGTACTGCAAGAGGTGGGCCTGCATCGCATCGATTGGACGAGCGGGCACTGGACCAGCCAGATCGCGATCTCGGCCATCGTCACCTGGAGATGGACCGGCTTCAACACGTTGATCTACCTGGCCGGCATGCAGTCGATCCCGACCGACCTCTACGAGGCCGCGACCATCGACGGGGCGTCGCGCTGGCAGCAGTTCCGCCACGTCACCATCCCCGGGCTACGCGCAACCATCATGTTCACCATCGTGATATCGACGATCGGAGCGACGCAGTTGTTCGGCGAGCCGCTGCTGTTCGCCGGCGACGGGAAGACGACGGGCGGGGCGTCGCACCAGTTCCAGACGCTCGGCCTGCTGATGTACCAGCAGGGCTGGACGAACTTCCACCTCGGGCAGGCGGCGGCCACTGCCTGGATGATCTTCCTCGTCATCATCATCGTCGTGCTGATCAACGCCGGGCTCGCGCGCGGCCGGACCCGGGGAGAGACCTGATGGCCCGACGCAGCGCGCTCGAGGGCGGCCGGGTCGCCTACACGATCCTGATCCTCACCGCCCTGATCTCAGTGCTGCCCCTGTACTGGACAACGGTGATCGCCTCGCACTCGAACAACGAGATGGCGCGTACGCCTCCCCCGTTCTGGCCGAACGCGAACATCTTCCACAACATCCGGCTGGCCCTGGACCAGGCACCGATCATGAAGTCGCTGGTCAACTCGCTCATCGTCTCCGGCTGCATCGCCCTGGGTACGACGCTGTTCTGCACACTGTCCGGGTTCGCGTTCGCCAAGCTGAACTTCCGCGGTCGCCGCTCGTTGATGGCGTTCACCATCGCGACGATCTGCGTGCCGACGCAGCTGAGCATCATCCCGTTGTTCATCCTGATCGCCAAGCTGCATTGGGTGAACCATCTGCAGGCGGTGATCCTGCCGACGCTGGTGAGCGCGTTCGGGGTGTTCTTCATGCGCCAGTTCCTGGTCCAGGCGGTGCCCACCGAGCTGCTCGAGGCCGGCTGGGTCGACGGCGCGTCGACGTTCCGGATCTTCCGCTCGATCGTGCTGCCGATCGCGCGACCGGCCATGGCGGTGCTCGGAATGTTGACGTTCCTCATGGCGTGGAACGATTTCTTCTGGCCCATCGTGGCGCTCACCACGCAGAACCCCACCGTGCAGGTGGCGCTGGCCGGGCTCGGCACCGGGTACGTTCCGCAGCAGTCAATCATCATGGCTGGGACGCTGGTCGGCACCGTGCCGGTACTGATCGTCTTCGCAATCCTGGGCCGGCAGATCGTCGGCGGAATCATGCAAGGAGCGATCAAGGGATGACTACCACCGAGACACAAGAGGCGACTGCCGCATCCCTCGAGTTCCCGGCGGGATTCGTGTGGGGCGCGGCCACCGCCGCCTACCAGATCGAGGGCGCCGTCGCCGAGGACGGGCGGGCGCCGTCGATCTGGGACACGTTCAGCCACACCCCCGGCGCGATCCTCGACGAAACGACCGGCGACGTCACCGCTGACCACTACCACCGCTGGGCCGAGGACGTCGCCATCATGGCCGACCTCGGGCTGCCCACGTACCGGTTCTCACTCGCGTGGCCCCGGATCATGCCGACCGGATCGGGCGAGGTGAACCAGGCCGGCCTGGACTTCTATTCGCGGCTGGTCGACGCGCTGCTCGAGCGGGGCATCTCCCCGGTTGCCACCCTCTATCACTGGGACCTACCGCAGACCCTGCAGGACGCCGGCGGCTGGGCGAATCGAGACACCGCCGCCCGCTTCGCCGAGTACGCCGCGGCCGTCGCCGGCGCGCTGGGTGATCGCATCCCGACGTTCACCACGCTGAACGAACCGTGGTGCTCGGCATTCCTCGGATACGGCAACGGGCTACACGCCCCGGGCGTCACCGACCGCGCCACGGCCCTGAGCGCCGCCCACCACCTGCTGCTGGCGCACGGCCTCGGGGTGGCCGCGCTGCGCGAGACGCTGCCGGCAGCGGCGCAGGTGGCGCTCACGCTGAACCTGTTCGTGGTGCGCGGGGCGTCCGAGTCGGATGGCGACGCGGTGCGGCACGTCGACGGCATCGCCAACCGGATCTTCCTCGACCCCGTCCTGCGCGGCGCCTACCCGGCCGACCTGATCGAGGACACCCGGCACATCACCGACTGGACGTTCGTGCAGGACGGTGACCTCGCCACCATCGCCGCACCGATCGACGTGCTGGGCGTCAACTTCTACTCGCCGTCCCTCGTCACCGCGGCCGGCGAGGATCTCGCGGCGAACCCCACGCGGCGCTGGGCCAACGACCCGCAGGCCTCCGATGGTCCGTCACCGTGGCCGGGCACCGACCTGGCCTACACCGTTCACCAGGACGGCCCGTACACGGCGATGCACTGGCGTATAGAGCCGGGCGCCCTGACCGAGTTGCTGCTGCGCGTGCATCGCGACTACCCCGAAACGCCGCTGATCATCACCGAGAACGGGGCGGCGTTCGACGACGTCGTCGACGCGTCCGGGGCGGTGCACGACAGCGAGCGCATCGCCTACCTGCGCACGCACCTCGGCGCCGTCAACGCCGCGATCCGGTCCGGCGCGGATGTGCGGGGCTACTTCGTCTGGAGCCTGCTGGACAACTTCGAGTGGGCGTGGGGGTTGTCGAAACGGTTCGGGCTGGTGCACGTCGACTACGCCACCGGGCAGCGTCGGCCCAAGGATTCGGCGCGCTGGTATCGCAACGTGATCAAGGCGAACGCCGTCCCCGGCTGAGGCTCACTCTCGCAGCCGGGCGGCGAGGGCCATCGCGTCGCGCGGCGCGTAGGCCTTGGCGTCGTTGTCGAAGTAGACGTAGACGTCGGCCGGCGACCAGCCGCGGACTGTCGCGGCCCACTCGTCCAGAGCCTCGTCGTCGTAGCCGCTCGTGTAGAGCTCCTGGGTGCCATGCAAGCGGGCATAGCGAAAGTCGGCCGTCGCCTCGCGGATCACCGGCCAGCGCCCCGGGCTGTCGGCCAGCACCACGGCGACGTTGTGCGCCCGCGCAACATCCAGGAACGCCGGCGTCTCGAAGCTCGGGTGCCTGACCTCGACGGCATGACGCAGCGGGCGATCGGCGTCGGTGCCCGTCCAGGCCCGGTCCTTCATCCGCTCGTCGTGACGGCGGGCGAGATAGGCCGCCTCGGCGGTCGTCCGTGGCAGCCGGGCGAAGAACGCATCCATCCGGGCGGCGTCGAACGGCAGGGTCGGCGGCAACTGCCACAGCACCGGCCCGAGCTTGTGCCGTAACGCCAGCAGCCCGGAGGAGAAGAAGTTGGCCAGCGGCGCGTCCACGTCGGCCAGCTTCTTCATGTGGGTGATGAAGCGGGGGCCCTTGACCGCGAAGACGAAGTCGTCCGGCGTCTGCTCGTACCAGGCGTGGAAGCTCCGCGGGCGCTGCAGCGCGTAGAACGATCCGTTGATCTCAACACTGTTCAGCCGTCCGGACGCGTAACGCAGCTCGTCGCGTTGCGGCAGGCCTTTCGGGTAGAAGATGCCGCGCCAGGGCGGGTAGCGCCATCCCGAGACGCCGATCCGGATGTCGCCCTCAGTACGACCGCGCGACGTAGGCAACCAGCCCCGCCTCGGTATCGGTGTCGGGCACGCCGCCGTCCGTGCGCTGCAGGCACCGCACCGTCACGCCGGACTGGGCCAGCTTCGCCTCGCCGTCCTCGCCCAGCGTGTCCCACGGCACCTTGGCCCAACCTTCGGCGCCGGCCGCCGCGGCATCGTCCACAGTGGACACATCGGCGATACGCGCATCGCGATCGGCCCGGGCGCCATCGAGCATCGCCTGCTGCTCGACGGCCAGCAGTCGCGTGACCTCGGCACCGAGCTCGCCCAGCGGGACGGGTGACTTGCCGCCGGAAAGCCGACGGGCCAGCGTGGCAGCGTTCGCCTCGAGGTCACGGGGGCCGAGCTCGACCCGAAGCGGGACGCCCTTGAGCTCCCAGCCGACGGCCCGGCGTCCGAACGGGATGTCGGCCCGGTCGTCCACGACAACCCGCACGCCGGACGCCCGCAGGTCGTCGCCGATCTTGTGCACGGCGTCGACCACCTCGGGCTTGATCGCGATCACGACGACCTGCGTGGGCGCCAGCGCCGGTGGCACGCGCAGCCCGTCGTCGTCGCCGTGGACCATGATCAGGCCACCGACCATGCGGGTCGACGACCCCCACGAGGTCGTCCACGCGTGCTCGCGGCCACCCTCGGCCGAGGTGTACTGGATGTCGAAGGCCTTCGCGAAGTTCTGGCCCAGCTCGTGCGAGGTGCCCATCTGCAGCGCCTTGCCGTCGAGGGTCATCGCCTCGCAGGTCAGCGTGTTGATCGCGCCGGCGAACCGTTCCTGCTTGGTCTTGCGGCCCACCAGCACCGGTACCGCCAGCACGTTGACCATGAGGTCCTCGTAGGCCTCGTGCAGGATGCGCCGCGCGTAGTCACGGGCGTCGTCGTGGTCGGCGTGCGCGGTGTGGCCCTCCTGCCAGAGGAACTCGCTGGTGCGCAGGAAGAGCCGGGGACGCAGCTCCCACCGCACGACGTTGGCCCACTGGTTGAGCAGCAACGGCAGGTCGCGGTAGCTCTGCACCCACTTGGCCATGAACTCGCCGATGACCGTCTCGGACGTCGGCCGCACGATGATCGGCTCGTCGAGCTCCTTGCCGCCGGCGTGCGTCACGACGGCGAGCTCGGGGCTGAAGCCCTCGACGTGCTCGGCCTCGCGGCGCATGTAGGACTCCGGGATGAACAGCGGGAAGTACGCGTTCTGCGCGCCGCACGCCTTGATCCGGATGTCCATCTCGGCCTGGATCCGCTCCCAGATCGCGTACCCGTACGGTCGGATCACCATCGTGCCGCGCACCGGCCCGTTGTCGGCCAGTTCGGCTTTTGCGATGACGTCCTGATACCAGCGGGGAAAATCCTCCGCCTGCGATGTGAGCACTCGAGCCATGAGGCCACATGCTACGGATCGGCTCGGTCGCCCTCGACTCAGATCCAGGTAGCGTCGCCGCATGACGACATCCGTCGACCTCGCCGCCGCCTTCGGCCGCTTCACCGAGCAGTGGCAGCCACACACGATCGCCCGGCTCAACGACTACGACGTCCGCATCGCCAAGGTGGCCGGCGAGTTCGCCTGGCACACCCATCCGGAGACCGACGAGTTCTTCCTGGTCGTCGACGGCACGCTGACCATCCAGCTGCGCGACGGCGACGTCACGCTCGCGCCCGGGCAGCTCTACGTCGTCCCGAAGGGCGTCGAGCACTGCCCGAAGGCCGACGCCGAGTGCCAGATCCTGATGGTCGAGCCGACGGCGACGGTGAACACCGGCGACCTGCCGCCCAACGAACTCACCGCGGCGCCGATCATCAGCTGACCAGGCGCCGTCCTAGCTCGGCGAGATCGTCGATGGTCAGGTCGGGCCAGCCGTGCACCCGGTCGATCCGATCGTCCCGCAATGCCTCCAGGCCCCAGCCGGCACCGGCCAGCGCACCGGCGATCGCGGCCACCGTGTCGGTATCGCCGCCCGCGCCGATGGCGGCGTCGATCATGCGCAGGTAGCTCGTCACGCCGCGATCCTTGGATTGGCGGATGCCGGCCCAGGCGGCTTGCAACGCCGTGACGGTGTAGCCGTTGTCGGCGAACGTGCTGGGCGGTACGCCGTCCGCGGCGTGGATCCAGGCCGCCCACTGGTCGCGCCGTTCTCCCGGCAGGGCATCGACATGGGCCGCCGGGTCGGGTGCGGCGCCCCGCAGCGCGGCGTCGATCGCCAGGCACCAGAGCACGCACGAGTCGCCGGCGAGCGGGTCCGAATGGGTGAGCTCGGCGACGGCCCGCGCCGCCTTCGCAATCGCCTCGGCATCGCCGTGCAGCGCGAGGGCCACCGGGGCGGTACGCATGAGGGCGCCGTTGCCGGCCGTGCGCCCGGACGCTTCGTGCAAGGCGCGGGCCGCCCCTCGTAGCCGCTCGGCCGGGCGACCGTCCCGCAGCTCGGCGTCGTGCAGCACTCGCGCGGTCTGGAGCCCGACATCGGCCGGGCGCCCGGAGTACCAGTCCTCGAACCGCTCGGCGACGGCGTCCAAGCCGGCTTCGCTCGACAGGTCGGCGTCGAGCGCGGCCAGCGCGATGCAGATCGCGAGCTGGGTGTCGTCGCTCCACTCCCCCGGCTCGTAGTTGCCCAGGCCGCCACCGAGCAGCTTCGGCCGACCGTCGAGCGCCCGGGTGCCGTTCTCGTACGGCACGCCGAGGGCGTCTCCGTACGCGAGCCCGACCAGGCAGCCGGCGGCCCGGTCCTGGAGATCCGTCATCGGATCACGGTGCCGCGCAGCACCATGCGACGCGGACTGTCCACTGTGGACAAGTCGATTCGTGGATCCGCGTCGTACACGACGAGATCGGCCGGCGCGCCCTCGTCCAGGCCGGGGAAGCCGAGCCATGACCGGGCCTGCCACGACGCGGCCGCGACCACGTCCGCCTGTGGGATGCCGGCCCCGACCAGCGCCCGGATCTCGTCCCGCACCAGCCCGTGCGTCATCGTGCCGCCCGCGTCGGTGCCCACATAGACCGGGACGTCCGCCTCCCACGCTCGGCGGACCCGCTCACGCGACGTGCCGTGTAGTGCCCGCATGTGCGATGCGTAGGCCGGGAACTTCGCCTCACCCTGGGCCGCGAACTCGGGGAAGTTGTCGGTGTTGATCAAGGTCGGGACGAGCGCGATGTCGGTGCCGTCGAGCTGGGCGATCAGCTCGTCGGTGAGCCCGGTGCCGTGTTCGATCGAGTCGACACCGGCGGCGATCAGGCCGGGCAGGGCGTCCTCGCCGAAGACGTGTACGGCGACGCGAGCTCCGAGCTCGTGGGCGCGCCCGACCGCTTCCTTCAGCAGACCGTCCGGCCACAGCGGCGCGAGGTCGCCGACTGCGCGGTCGATCCAGTCGCCCACCAGCTTGACCCAACCGTCGCTGCGCGCGACCTGCTTCTCGACCTCGGCCACGAGCGCCGCGGGCTCGACATCGACGCCCAGGTGTCGCACGTACCGGTGCGGGCGGGCGATGTGTCGCCCGGCCCGGATCAGACGGGGCAGGTCGGCCCGCGCCTGGACGCTCGTGTTGTCGACCGGCGAGCCGGCGTCACGCAGCAGGAGGGCGCCGGCCGCGCGGTCAGCCAGCGCCTGCTCGGCCTGGTCGTCCGGGTCATCGACGAAGCCGTCCGGGGCCAGGCCGACGTGGCAGTGCGCGTCGACGAGGCCCGGCACGACCCAGCCCCCGTCGACGATCGTCTCGGCCGCCCCGCCGTATCGCTCGAATGTCAGGCGGCCGTCGACGATCCACGCCTCGCGTTCCTGCTCATCGGGCAGGAACAC
>Ga0137412_10003182_pt1 | contig 13098 bp, 11 predicted proteins | sample CZODoug2_1_16fun_FD_122160 | JGI IMG/M metagenome (GOLD analysis project Ga0137412, IMG submission 122160) | Vadose zone soil fungal communities from Angelo Coast Range Reserve, California, USA - CZODoug2_1_16fungal (Hybrid Assembly) | ecosystem: Environmental > Terrestrial > Soil > Vadose zone... | reverse complement strand
TTCGGCATTCACGCGATGTCGATCCGCAAGGGCATTCTGGGCTGGCCGGACAAATATCCCGTGGTCGCCAAGCATGCTTTTACCTTCCTGTTCAACCAGGCGGAGTTCGGCCTCGGCTGTCCGATCAATGTCACCGATGGCTGCGCCAAGCTGCTGGCGAATTTCGGCAGCGCGGCGTTGAAGGAGAAATATCTCGACGGCCTGACCCAGACCGATATGGACAGACTGACCCAGGGCGGCCAGTTCATGACCGAGAAGGAAGGCGGTTCCGACGTCGGGACGCTGACAACCACGGCGGTGCAGGAAGGCGAGCACTGGCGGCTGCATGGCGAGAAATGGTTCTGCTCGAACGCCGACGCCAGGATCGTGATGCTGCTGGCGCGGCCGCAGGGCGCCGAGAGCGGCACGCGCGGCGTCGGGCTGTTCCTGATGCCGCGCTATCTCGACGATGGCTCGCAAAACCACTACCGGATCGTTCGGCTGAAGGACAAGCTCGGCACCCGTTCGATGGCCTCCGGCGAGATCAAGCTGGAAGGCGCGATCGCCTATGCCGTGGGACGGCTCGACCGCGGCTTCGTGCAGATGGCCGAGATGGTCAACTCGTCGCGGCTGTCGAACGGCGTCAAATCGACCGCGCTGATGCGCCGCGCCTATCATGACGCGATGACGGTTGCGACAAACCGCGTGGTGTTCGGCAGCCGCATCATCGATCTGCCGCTCGGCCGGCGGCAATTGCTGAAGATCATGGTGGCGACCGAGCAGGCGCTGTCGATGAGTTTTTTGACCGCGGATGCGCTCGATCGCGCCGAGGCCGGCAGCCAGGACGCCGCCGCGTTGCTGCGCATCCTGACGCCGACCTTGAAATTCCGCGCCACCCGCGATGCTCGAAAGGTCTGCGGCGATGCCTTGGAGATGCGCGGCGGCATCGGCTATATCGAGGAGTTCGCGACCGCGCGCTTGCTGCGCGACGCGCATCTCGGCTCGATCTGGGAAGGCACCGGCAACATCGTCGCCCTCGATGCCTTGAAGCGTGCGGTCGGCCGCCACAGCGCGGAATCCGCGCTGGCCGCCGATCTGCATGCCCGGCTCGATGACAGCGCTTCCGTACCGCAAGCCTGGCGCGACCGGCTGCGCGGCCTCACCGATCGCGCGGTTGGCTTTGCACGCGAAGTCGCGGCGCGCCCCGAGAGCGAAGCCGAGGCGCGCCGCGCCACCAGTCTGCTCTATCATGTCGCGAGCGCGGTGGCGCTGGCCTGGGAAGGCGCGCGCATCCACGAGATGCGCGGCGATGCGCGCCGGCTGCTGCTGTCGCGACTGGTGCTCGATCATCGCCTGGCGTCGAGCGATCCGTTCCGGCTCGCGGAAAATGCCGCGCAGAATACCATCGCCGGTCATCTGCTGGGCGACCGCGCGGTGGGCATGGTCGAGGTTGGCGAACTGCTTTCGGCGGCGTAGGCTCTGGTTCGATCGCGTGCGAGGTTTTTACTTCCCATATTGGAGGGGAGGCCTCGGCGCGTGCTCGAGATAATCAACAAAACAATAATTAAACGAGGAAACACCGATGAAGGCAGCCGTGCTGCACGAAATCAATACGCCTCTGGTGATCGAGGATGTCAGCGTGCCGAATCCCGGCCCGCGCGAGGTCCTGATCCGCACCGCGGTCGCGGGCCTCTGTCATTCCGACCTGCATTTCATGGAAGGACTTTATCCGCATCCATTACCGGCGGTGCTCGGTCATGAATCCGCCGGCGTGGTGGAGAAGGTCGGCTCCGACGTCAATTATGTGAAGCCGGGCGATCATGTCGTGACATGCCTGTCGGTGTTCTGCGGCACCTGCGACAATTGCACCACGGGACGGACGGTGCTGTGCACCGACACCACGGTGAAGATGCTGCCCGGCGCGTCGAACCGGATGTCGTGGGGACGGCCGGAGAAGCTCAATCAGTTCCTTAATCTCTCATCGTTCGCCGAACAGATGCTGGTGCACGAGAACGCCATCGTCAAAATCCGCCGCGAGATGCCGCTCGATCTCGCGGCGCTGATCGGCTGCGGCGTCATCACCGGCTTTGGCGCGGTGGTCAACACCGCGAAGGTCAGGCCCGGCGAGAATGTGGCGGTGATCGGCTGCGGCGGCGTCGGCATGGCCGCGATCAACGGTGCGGAAATCGCAGGCGCCGGCCGTATCATCGCGGTCGACATCAATCCGGCCAAGCTGCAACTCGCGACCAAGCTCGGCGCCACCGACATCGTCGATCCCAGGAATGGCGACGTGGTGCAGCAGGTGCGCGACTTGACGAAGGGCGGCGTGCATCACTCGTTCGAGGTGCTGGGCCGCAAGGAGACCGCCGAGCAGGCCTTTGCGATGCTCGCGCCCGGCGGCACTGCGACCATCGTCGGCATGATTCCGTTCGGCCAGAAGATCGAGCTGCACGGTTTCGACTTCCTGCGCGAACGCCGGATTCAGGGCTCGTCGATGGGCTCCAACCATTTTCGCGTCGACATGCCGAGATTGATCGAGTTCTACATGCGCGGCAAATTGCATCTGGATGACTGGATCTCGGCCAAGCTGAAGCTTCCCGAGATCAATGAAGGCTTTGCCAGCATGAAAGCCGGCAAGGCCGTGCGCAGCGTGATCATGTTCGATGCATGAATGAACGTCGTCCCGGCGTTCGCCGGGACGACGTTGGCGCCAATTGTTTTTGTAATCAATCATCGAACATCGGCGGCCGCACGAAGCCGCCGAACTCGCGCTCGATCAGTTCGGCCAATCTGAGCGGCGTGCGGTCTTCCAGCCAGGGGCCTACGATCTGCACGCCGACGGGAAGGCCTGCGGCCGATAGCCCCAGTGGAATCGCGGTCGCGGGCAGGCCGGGCAATGTCGCGATGCCGGGCCAGGCCAGTTGATCCGGATAGACGTAATCCTTGCCGTCGATCGCAATGCGGCGCTTCTCCTGTTCGAGCGAATGGTCGTGCGGATAGGCAGGCGTCGGCATGATCGGGCAGATCACCGCGTCGAATGACTTGAACAGCTGATGCCATTGCGCGCGCAGTCGCGCCCGCGCGCCTTCGTCGAGCACCCAGTCGCGGTGGCTCTGGGTCATGCCGCGCAGCCGTTCGGCGAGAAGGCTCTTGTCGTCGGGGGACAACTGCGCCGCGGCGATCTTGGCGCCGGCGATCACCTCCGGCAGGAAGAATGTCCCGAGGAACGACAGCAGCCTGCGCATATAGAGCCGCGAGGACTCCACAAAATCTGGCAATAGCGGGCTTTCGCGGCTGACCTTCGCGCCGGCCTTGGCCAGGTTGCCGGCCAGTCTTTCGATCGCGGTGCGAACGTCGCTGTCCGGCGGCAGCAGCGGATGGCCCTCGACGACGAGCACGCGAAAGCTCGTCAGGTCGTCGTGCCGGGCCGGCGGCAGCGCAAGGCTGTACGCAATGCCCAAGTCCAGCGGATCGGGGCCGGCCATCACGTCCAGCAGCAGCGAGAGGTCGGCGGCGCCACGCGCCATCGGGCCGAGCACCGACATGTCGCGCTCGATCGGGATCGCCGGAAACGGCGGCGGCGTATGGCCGCGCGCCGGCACCAGGTTGAAGCTCGGCTTATGGGCGTAGACGCCGCAGTGAAACGCCGGCACCCGCAGCGAGCCGCCGATATCGGAGCCGAGCGAGAGCGGACCATAGCCGGCGGCGAGCGCCGCCGACGATCCGCCGGACGACCCGCCCGGGGTGCGGCCGAGATCGAACGGGTTGTTGGTGGTGCCGTAGATGTCGTTATAGCTCTGCCAGTCGCCGAGTCCGACCGGTACGTTGGTCTTGCCGAGGATGACGCCGCCGGCATCCTTGACGCGCGTGATCGACAGCGCGTCTTCCACCGGCTTGAAATCCTTCTGCGGCGGAAATCCCCAGGTCGTCGGCAGGCCCGCGATGTTGTAGGATTCCTTGATCGTCACCGGCAGGCCGAGCAGGGGCCTGGTCTCGCCGCGCGCCAGCGCCGCCTCCAATCCGCGCTCGAAATCGCGTACGCAGACCGCGTTGATCTTGGCGTCATGCCGCTCGATGCGATCGATCGCGTCCTGCGCCAGTTCGACTGCGGAGACTTGTTTCGCCTTCAGCGCCGCCGACAATTCGACCGCGGTCTTGAAACTCCATTGCGATTTGGCCAAGGCATGTCTCCTTCGTTGCATCCGATGATGCAAAGCTTAGGCGCTGGCTGCAAGCGACGTTTGACTGGAATTGCTGCTCGGACGCCTTATCCGGGCAGCATCCGCTGCATGACACGGTCGCGATAGATGAAGTGGTGCGCGAGCGCGGTTGCGACGTGCAGGCCGATCACCACGAGCAGCGCCAATTCCATCGCCTGGTGCAACCCGTCGATGGTCTTGCCGGCCGCCGCATTGTCGGAAGCGAGTATCGGCAGCGGCACAAGATAGAACAAGAAGATTGACCAGCCCCGGAACGAGGCGAACAGCCAGCCGGTAACTGTCGTGGCCAGCACCAGCGCATAGAGCAGCCAGTGCATGGCTTCCGAACTCAGCCGCTGCCACGGCGGCAGCGTGCTGGCCGGCGCCACCGGATGCGTCAGTCGCCAGACCAGGCGCAACACGATCAGCGCGAGGATGGCGATGCCGAAGGAGACATGAAACGTCATGGGGGCGCCCGGCTTCATGTCGCGATGAAGGTCCGGCATCAGCCAGCCGATCGGATATTGCACCATCAGCAGCGCCACGATCAGCCAGTGAAAAATCTTGGCGGTGACGCCGTATTGCAGATGAGGGGTCATTGGCGTTCTTGGGTCATGTCGCGCGATCTCTTAAGATCAGGGTTGGAAGCTACGCAGGGATGAATGCGCCATCGGATTGACGGGGCCAACGCTCGGGTGCTGCTCGGGGCCGGGATTGCCGCCGGGCACCGGGAAGGCGTAGCCGATGATCGACTTGACGACCCAGCGATCGGAAGCCGACGTCAGGCCGTAGCCGACGCCGAAGTTCACATCGAAGATGCCGGCCTTGAAATCGGTCACGGCGAACAGCGTGTGCTGCTGCTCGGAAACCGTCTTGAAGTCCCCGATCTTGCCGAAATCGGAATAATACTCAAAGCCGGCGTATAGATCCGGGGCAAGCTTCTTCGCCAGCCGGGCCGCCGGCGCGAAATCCGCCTCGCCATATTTTCCGAAACCGATATCGACGATCGGGTTGACGATGAATTCATACTCGGCGTTGCGGATGCCGATGATGGGGCGGATCTCCAGCGCGAACCGGGTCTGGGCAAAGGGCGGGGTTTCGTTGCTGATCTCGAAATTGACGCCGTAGAAGAAACCGCGCTGATCCGCATGCGGCGTCACGAACAGCGACCTCAGCTTGAACGAATCCGAATAGAACTTCTGGTCCTGGACCGAAAACGGCAGATAGAGGCCGACTTCCCACCAGTCGGTCACGCCATAGGCGAACTCCGGCGTGCCATTGAGGCTGTGGTGGGAGGCCAGCCCACCGGGGAACGGCGGGTCTTTGATTCCAAGCGGAATATAATTGAGATGCTGCTGGATGGTGAATTGGCCGGCCTGCGCGATGCCGGCATTGTAGACCTGGATTTCGTCGGTCGCCTTCGCGCTCTCGCCGAGCACGCCCCAGAAGATCACGCCGAGGAGCCACGCCAGTTTGCGCCGGCGCGTGCTGTTGGAAGAATGCCCTGTCATCATGTCACCTCAAGCCGCGCCGATCAGGATGCCGACGCCGAGTACGATGACGCCGCCGAGCACGATCTGGAACACCGCCTGCAGGAACGGTGTGTCCATGTAGCGCGAGCGGATGAAGGCGATCGCCCACAATTCGAAGAACACGACGACGCCGGCGATCGCGGTCGCGATCCAGAACGCGTTGGCCCAGGAATCCGGCACGAGATAGGGCAGCGAATGGCCGAGACCGCCGATCGCGGTCATGATGCCGCTGGCCGCGCCGCGCAGCCAGGGCGAACCGCGCCCGGTCAGCGAGCCGTCGTCGGACAAGGCTTCGGCAAAGCCCATGCTGATGCCGGCGCCGATCGAGGCAGCGAGCCCGACCAGGAATGTCTGCCAGTTCTGATGGGTGGCAAACGCGGCGGCGAACAGCGGCGCCAAGGTGGAGACGGAGCCGTCCATCAATCCGGCCAGGCCCGGCTGCACATATTGCAGCACGAAGATGCGGCGGCGCGTCTTGTCCTCGGCCTCGCGCACGTCAGGCTTGAGGATATCGCCGGTCAGCTTGATCGCGAGTTTTTCGTGGCCTTTTTCGGCCTCTGCGAGATCGCCGAGCAGGCGGCGGACGCCGACGTCCTGGGCCTGCTCGGCGGCCTTGACATAGAAGCGCTCGGCCTCGAACTCCATCGTCTCCACTTCTTTCCGGACGGTGTCGAGCGACAGGTTCTTGGTCAGCCAGACCGGGCGGCGGCGCAAAAATCCGCGTACATCCTCGCGGCGGATGGGCGGCAAATGCTTGCCGAAGCGCCGCTCGTAAAGCTCCAGCAGCATATGGCGATGGCCGCGCTCCTCCTCCGCCATTTCCTCGAATACCTTCGCCGAATCCGGGTAGCGTTCCGCCAGATCCTCGGCGAAGGTCATGTAGATCCGGCTGTCCTCCTCCTCAGAGGCGATCGCGACTGCCAGCACCTCTCGCTCGGTCAAATCAGCGAAACTCTTCATCGCGGCATTTTCCAATTTTAGAATGATTCTAAATCTGTATAGAAGCTTCGCCGCGGTGCGTCAAATCCCCGATTTCGCTGCAATGATGCCGATTTGTTCGATTGACGTTCCCTCTCGCGGGAACCCGACACGGGAGCCATCCGTTCGGGCTCCGGCGTTTCACTGCCTGGAGTTCTCATGGACAAGGTCAAATACCGCTTGAACGATCCACGGCTTGCCCCGCGAAGGACCAGGCTTGAGATTCCGGGCTGGGCGGGTCAGCGCGAGCCCCGGGCCGACGGGTCGCGCGAGCAGGTCTGGCACTGCGTGCCGTTCTCGGAGGGCGCGCAATACGGCATCGAGCTGTTCTACCCCTACGACAACGAGCTCCATGTCAGCACCCGGGACGGGCGGCTCGTTCTCGAAGGCGACTGGGGCGATCCGCCGGACGGCGGCGTGCAATGGCCGCCGTTCCGCAATTTCGGCGACACGTTCTACACGTACCAGATCCTGCTCGACCTCAAGGTCGAAAAGGGCATGGCGATGCGGACCGAGCCGCATCCGCGGTTCTATGCCGACCCGACCGACACCGTGCCGATCGCGGTGCCCGCGCTGGTGCGCAACTGGTGGCCGATGCTGTTCTTCTGCGTGTTCAAGGCGCCGGCGGAAGGACGCACCCACATCTTCCGGCCGAATGAGCCGTTCGCGCAGATCATCGTGATCCCCGAGGAGGCGTCCTTCGAACTGGAGCCGATGAGCGAGGACGAAGCCGCCGAGCGCGAATTGCAGGCGCGGCGCATTTATGCCAACCGGCCGAAACTCTCGGCCGGGACCGAGTGGACGTCATCGACCGACACCGTGTTCGACGGCACCTACCGGCATCTGCACCGCGCCGCAAAGGACAAGGTGCGGCAGGAGTAAGCATCAGGCGAAATTTCGCAAAAATCATCGCTACAAAAGAAAACAGGACCGCGAGGTCCTGTTTTGCCGTCGTCATATGCTGCGCGCGAACTCAATAGTGGTGGTGATGATGATGATGGTGGTGGTGTCGGTGGCGATGCGGCACCACGACAATCACGGGCCGGCGCCAATGGCTGTGATGATGGTGGTGATGGTGGTGATGGAATTGCGCCAGCTGAACGTTGTCCGCCGCCAGCGCCGGTTCGCGTTCATCGATCGCCTGCAACTGCGCCTTGGCGTTCGGGATCGGCTGCAGCAGATCGGCGAACGAATTCGCCTGTAACACGTCGACAGTCGCCGGTGCCGGCGCTGCCTGAGCAGCATTCAAGGTCCCGAGCGCCGCCACCGCTCCCAAAAGTCCAGCGATCTTCTTATCCATAGGTCTCCTCCAAAAGCCTCAAACCCCGAAACGCAACGCGGACCCCCCGCGCTTGTTCCTTCGGAGCATGAATCCGGAGACCATGCCCTCGGGCTGTGACGCGATTGAGAAGCAGCCGTCTTTTCGACCGGAATTACCCTCAAACTATTGTTCTCGCCGAGCGGCCTTGCCTGATCGGATCGTGATCCAGCCTGCAGCGCGCCAACAAGAAACGGGACCCGAAGGTCCCGCTTGCCGTGCGTTCGATGTTGTGCGCCGCGTCAATAGTCGCGGCGATAGAAGCTGTGGTGGTGATGGTGATGATGATGGTGGTGATGATAGTAGCGGCGATAGCGCGGCACCACGACCACCGGACCATAGGGATCGTAGTATCGCGGATAGAACGCGTGATGGTGATGGTGGTGATGATGGTGATGATAGTACTGCGCCACCTGGACGTTGGCGTCTGCCGACGGCTCAGGCCTCGCTTCGTCGACCGCTCTGAGGAGGGCCGAGGCGTTCGGAATCGGCTCCAACAGCTCGGCGTAGGAATTGGCCCGCAGCACTTCGGTCGGGTCGGGGCTAGGCGCGGCTTGCGCGGCATTCATGCTGCCGAGCGCTGCCACCGCTCCCAAAAGTCCGGCGATCTTTTTGTCCATCGTCTCCTCCTCCAATGACTGCCGCCGGGTGCATGAGCCGGGTGTCGATCAATGCGTCCCTTGAGAAGCGGTTCCGGGAATTTGCCATGGTGTGGGGTGGTGCATGAACCGCAGATGAACTCAGCGGGCCTTTCGCCCGGCGACTTGCGCGACGAATTGCAGCAGCAATCGGGCAACTTGCGCCGGCTGCTCCTGCTGCACCCAATGGCCGGCGCCATCGACCAGATGGCAGCCGATCATGTCAGTGCAGACGCTTGTCTGCATCGCCTCGAACACGCCGGGCCGCTGATACGTGCCCCAGTCCTGCTTTCCCGAAATGAAGGCGGAGGGCACGTCGATGGTCCGGCCGGACCATGTCTGCAATTCGCTGTTGAAGACGCCTGAAGTGCCGCAGCGATACCATTGCAGGCCGCCTTGAAACCCGGTGCGGGCATACTCCGCGCTGTAGAAGGCGAGGTCATCGTTCGGCAGCCATCGGTTGGCCGCAATTGACGCCGTGTCGGGCATTTCGGCGGCCACCGTCTCCGGCATGGTCTGGTCGAGATCCATCACATAATAGGTCGGCAATTTCGCAAGCTCGTCTGCCGACCAGGATTTCAGCGGCGCGGGCTGATTGGCTTTCCAGTCCGCGCTCTTGTGATGGTAGTAGGCGCGCAGGAAATCATGCAGGCCTTGCGGCGCGTGGACCATGTCGGCGTTCGCCTCGCGCGTCGAATAGTACCAATGATAATGCTTGCGCGGCTGCGGCAGTGCCGCCAACTCGCGATGCACGGGGTCCTCCCGCGCCGGCTTTGCCGATTGATCGACCATGTCGAAGGGAAGCTGGGGCGGACCGCCGAACGGCGCGCTCATCATCACCACCGAGCGAAACACATCCGGCCGCACCAGCGCGCACCAGGCGGCGACCGGGCTGCCGAAATCGTGCCCGATCACGGCATCAACGTGGCGATAGCCGAACGCCGAGACCAGCCCAAGCGCATCGCGCACCAGGTTGAGCAGCCGGAATGAATTGAGATCGCCGTCATAATCGGCGTTCCAGCCGGTGGTGCGGCCATAGCCGCGCTGGTCCGGCGCGATGACGTGATAGCCGGCCTCCGCGAGCAGCGGCATCACCTTGCGCCAGCTGAAGGCCAGTTCGGGAAAGCCGTGCAGCAGCAGAAGGCAGGGACGGTCTTTGGTTTCGAATCCAGCCTCCAGCACATGCATGCGCAGGCCGTTGATGCCGTCGACGTAACGCGAACGGATGGAAGCGGGGAGCGGAATCTCGGGGAGGGCAGCCATGTTGTTTCCTCGTCAGGACAGGCCTGGCCGTCCGAACGACGGCGCCGCGTCCGCGCGCGCAGATCCCGGCCAGCCGTGTCTTCTTATGGAACGAGATTGTAGAGGCGTGGATGTCCGGCACAAGGGGCCGGCATAATTGCTGCCTCACGGTCGCGGAATCACGGTGGCGACGGGCGCGCCTTCCTTTTCGCTGTCGAACAGGATCAGGACGCGCAGGCCGGAGGCGCCTTCGTCCAGCGGCAGCAGACCTTCCGCCTTGCGCTCCCCGTTTGCTCCAACGATGCCGGCGAGGTCCTTCAGAAGCCGGACTTCGTCGCTTTCCCCATCCCACCAATAGATCGCGTATGGACCGGGATCGCTCGCGGTCGGTCCGGCAAGCACGAGCACGCCATCGCCAAATGCCGCCAGATCGCGAACGCCCCTGCCTTCACCCAGGGGGAGCCGGTGCAGCCGGGCGGCGGGCGATGCGTTACCAAATACACCGTCGATCGCAACCGACAACACCGCGGCGCGCCCGTTACTCAGCGTTGGTCCGCGAAACCCGGCGAGAATCCGGCCCCGCCTGACCGCGATGCCTTCGATCGTCAGCCCATTGTCTTCAAGCCTGCGGTCGACGAAGGGCGCAAGCGCAGGCTCTCGGGCGATGATCGCGCGCAGCTTTCGGGTCCGCTCGACCGCAGAGGTGGCGCCATCGCCGTCCGAGCGGAAGCGCACGATCTGGCTGCTGGCGGCGATCCGCGCCGCGATCTTTGCGGCGTCCTTCTCCCGATCGTGGTCATGCCGGCTGTCGCGAGGATGACCATGCGACCCCATCACATAATAAAATCCATTCGCGTAGGCGACGCCTTCGCCGTCCAGTTCCAGATCCTTGCCGTCAAAGCTGTCGTCGATGAGCGCGATCGTATCGCCGGCGATGAGTTCACCGTCCTTGACGGTGACGAACTGCGCATGCTGCACATTGTCGTCAATGACGAGGCACGAACGCGGAAATCCCCGCGGCGTGGCGCAGGCGATACCGCTCACATCTTCGGATTTCTTGTCGTCCTTGCCTAACAGCCTGCCGTGGACCGGCCAGGTGTCATCGTCTCCGGCCGTTACCTGGCCCGCCGTCATCAGGCTGAAGGACATGAGGCTAAAGGACATGGCCGCCAAAGCGACAAGACGGCGGATGCGCGGTGCAATCGGGCTCGAGGCGCTTTGCATGTTCACCTCCCGATCCGTCACCGGCCCGCTAGAGCGTTTTCCAGCGAAGTGGACCCCGGTTCGCGTAAAGAAAACGCGTCAAAACAAGAAGCTAGAGTCCCGTTCCGATTCAATCGGAACGGAAAAGGCTCCAGGTCCGGCAACGCGCGTATGCGGCTCATCCTACAACGCCTGGTCTGTGGTGGCCAGAACCAGGCCGGAATTCCTGCGGCCTCAACCGATCGCGCTTGTGGCGACCTTGTTCGGCCAATAGCGGTCGCGCAAATGGCGTTTCACCATCTTGCCGGTCGGCGTGCGCGGCAATTCGGCCTCGAAGTCGATGCTCTTTGGGCATTTGATCGGCGACAGATGCTCGCGGCAGAACAGCATCAATTCGTTTTCCAGGTCCTTGCCGGCACGCGCCATGTCGTGCGGCTGCACCACCGCCTTGACCTCTTCGCCCATTTCCTCGTTCGGCACGCCGAAAACGGCGACGTCGGCCACTTCGGGGTGGGTGATCAGCAGGTCCTCGGTTTCCTGCGGGTAGATGTTCACCCCGCCCGAGATGATCATGTAGGACTTGCGGTCGGTGAGATAGAGAAAGCCGTCGGCATCGAGATAGCCGACGTCACCGAGTGTCGACCAGCCCTTGGCGGTATGGGCGCGCTTCGTCTTCTCCGGATCGTTGTGATAGGAAAACGCTAGCCCCTGCGCGAAATACACCGAGCCGATCACGCCGGTCGGCACTTCCTGGTCGTTGTCGTCGAGAATCTTCACCTGGCCGATCACCGAGCGGCCGACGGTGCCGCGATGCGTGAGCCATTGCTGCGAGGTGGCGACGGTCATGCCGTTGCCCTCCGAGCCCGCGTAATATTCGATCAGGATCGGACCCCACCATTCGATCATTCTCGCTTTCACCTCGATCGGGCAGGGGGCGGCGGCGTGGATCGCGCCCTTCAGCGAGGCGAGATCGTAACGCCGCCTCGCATCGTCCGGCAGCTTCAGCATGAGGACGAACATGGTCGGCACGAGTTGCGTTTGCGTCACCTTGTATGTTCCGATCAGCTTCAGGAATTGCTCCGCGTCGAAGGATTCCATGATGATCGAGGTGCCGCCGAGCGCGATCGCCGCCATGTTGAAGCGCAATGGAGCCGCGTGATAAAGCGGTGCCGGCGAGAGGTAGATGCTGTCTTCGCCCATGCCGCACAGCTCGGCGCAGATCATGCGCAAGAACGCGTTCGGCGCGTCGATCGGACTGTTTTCGAACGGCCTCTTGATGCCCTTGGGCCGGCCGGTCGTGCCCGACGAATACAGCATGTCATAGCCCGCGACTTCGTCCGCGATCGGCGTACCAGGCTGCGCTCCCGCCTCCTTGTCCCAGGAGCGAAAGCCGGGTAGCGGCTGGTCGAGCATGAAGAACAACGGCTCGCCTGGTCCGTCGCTGACGAGGCCCTTGATCTGCTCGGCGCATCTTGGCGAGGTGATGACGAGCTTGGCGCCACTGTCTTTCACGATATAGGCGATCTCGTCCTCTTTCAGGTAGCGGCTGATCGCGGTGTAATAAAGCCCGCTGCGCTGTGCCGCCCAGCAGATTTCCATGAAGGCAAGCCGGTTCTCCATCAGAAGCGCGACATGGTCGCCGGCCTTCAGCCCCAGCGAACGAAACAGCCGCGCGCCCTGGTTCGAGAGTTCATCAAGCTCGCGATAGGTGATCACCTTGCCGGTCTCCGCGATCTGGTAGGCGATCTTGTCGGGATTTGTGCGGGCGTGGATGGAGGGGTGGGTCATGGCGCTCTCTTCAGTGTGAATAGCGAATGGCGAGTAGCGAATGGGGACAAGCCGCCAACCTCAGTCGCCACCCGCTATTCGCTACTCGCCACTCACTATTCGCTCCCCATCTTCACCATTCGCTCTCCGGCTTGTTACAGTCGCTCAACAATCGTCACATTCGCCATGCCGCCGCCTTCGCACATGGTCTGCAATCCGTAGCGCTTGTTCTGCTGCTTGAG
>Ga0137412_10003181_pt1 | contig 13099 bp, 39 predicted proteins | sample CZODoug2_1_16fun_FD_122160 | JGI IMG/M metagenome (GOLD analysis project Ga0137412, IMG submission 122160) | Vadose zone soil fungal communities from Angelo Coast Range Reserve, California, USA - CZODoug2_1_16fungal (Hybrid Assembly) | ecosystem: Environmental > Terrestrial > Soil > Vadose zone... | reverse complement strand
GCGTTGAGAGGCCAGCAGGCGAAGGTCCCCGGACCAGTCCTCAGCGCCTACTCACAACGTCAGACAAAGGACTATAGCATGACTGACAAAAGCGAAGCGGCCCCTGTGACCCTCAAGGTCAAACTCAAGGGCGGGGCTGGGGAAGTGGATGTGGTTCCCTCTCGGATCGTCGACGAGGAGGTCTACACCTTTATCTTCCAGGCGGGATTGGATGCGCTGATCAACAAGATCGGCATGTCCAAGATCGCCGCAGGGCTCACCAAGCTCGAAGGCGAGGAAAAGACCAAGCGCTCTGCGGAGGTCATCGAACAGGCCCTGAAGACCATTCAGGCCATGTACGATGGCGATCTGAAGGGTGCGAAGGCCACCTCCAAGCGCACCGGTGCTGTGCAGACCGAGGCCATGCGGCTCGCAAAGGCCCTCGTGAAGCAAACCCTGAAGGACAACGGGTATAAGATCAGCGCATTCGACGCGAAGGAGCTTACTGCCTTCGCCAAGGACGTGTTGAAAGACAACCCGGATCTCTACAACACCGCGGAAGCGAACCTCAAGGCTCGGGCTGAACTGCCCATCAAGGGTCTCAACGTCGGCAAGATGCTCGGTGAGCGCACTGCGGACGAAACCCTCAAGGCCAAGCCGAAGGTCCCGCCGAAGCCCAAGGCCAAGGCCAAGGACGCGGTGCTCTCCGCAGCGCAAGCTGGGAAGGTCGCGCCGAGGCAGAAGCCCCAGGGTCAGACCGCGCACTGACAGGAGGGAAACACCATGTATTTCGTAACCATGTTTCTAAATACCGGAGGCAGCCAACACTACGGTCCGTTTGAAAGCCGTATGGAAGGCATCATATGGGCAAAGGCTCAGTTCGAGCAGAGCCCCAACTGGTTCAACGGGCGATGGTCAAATGAATACATGGATGCTCCTGATAGTCGAACTGTTACCAGTCAATCGAAGGGTAACTAGGTCGCCAAGAAAGACGTAAGTACCCTTCGGACCCCTTCGGGACCAGCAGTCCCAACAGGGGCGAGCAACAGGAACGCAGAGACCGCAGTAATCTGGCCGGGTTAATAGATGGTACGGCCCGCAAGGCCCCCATTGAACGCTGCCTAGGTGATGAAACGGAGAAGCCTTACAATCCTGGGATCGCCCTTGCCTTTCCTTTCCCCACCTGGGCGAAGGCCCCTCGGGTCAAGCCCCACGGAGAACATGCCATGACAAATGATATCAACAACTTCCTCCAATCCATGGTCGAGGCCAAACGGGCCCTCGACAACGAACCCATCCTCCTCGCAACCATCCGCGAGCACGAAGGCCATATCCATCGCCTTGGGGAGACTGTCGCTAACCGCGAACTCCACATCCACAACCTCAAGCAAAGCGAGGTCACCCTCACCCGGAAGATCCGCGAGGTGGAGGCCGAGCGAGATGAAACCTTTCGCCTTGCTGCCGAAGAGGGCGACAAGGCTACGGCAATGCTTGCGCTGCTACGCAACCACGTGCAGGAGGCTCTCCAGACTATCGCAGCGGTGTCAGGCGGCGAGGCGTTGGCTGTGGTCCCAGAAGGGGAACGACAGGAGCGATTGAGTCTTCAGGCCGACCGCATTGCTCTCTGCGAGCAGATCGACAAGCTCAACCATCGCCTTGAGGCGGCCTCTATAGAAACTAGCCAACTCAAGAATGAGCTTGCTGAGGCCAAGACTCCTTTCGTCCCCACCACGATGGAACCCCACCACCCTTTCGCCGGCGAAGCCTTATCTCTCCAATCCGAGGCCATGGGTTCTTCCACTGGCGGGATAAGCTCCTTCGAGGGGAGTGGTGACACGCCGAACTACATGGTGCAGAGTGCCTCGCCCAACAATGCCCTCGCTGGCGAGCAGGTGGTCCATGACGAGTCCGGCTTCAGCGCAGGGTTCAGCGTGGGGGAGCCCTATGCCACATTGACTGGATCTGGCCCGTCCACCGATGTGGCCGACCCGAATGCCAAGCCTCTCGCCGATGCGAGTGGACCTCTTGGCGAGGGCGTTAGCGTGTCCTCGGACCCTACTGCGTCGTCGTCCCTTGGCGCACAGTCCGGGACTGCTGGCGAGGATGCACCAGCCTCTGCAAGTTCGCCCTCGACGGACCGGGTAGCCCTTGGGCCGAACCCGAGCCGATCGGGGATTGATCCGAACTGGCCCGATGCGTTCTCCAGAGCTTCGCATCAGTCCTGATCCCTTCGGTTCCCCCTAGGCACCCTTCCTCCCCCCGCCTAGGGGCAGACTACTGGAGGGGCCATGTCCGGTCCCTCCAGGATTTTCCCCCTCTCAGGAGTCATGCCATGAAACGCCTTGCCTTACTCGCTCTCGTACTATCCCTTGGCGCCTGCGCTAACGACGCGGATATCGCCTCCAACAACCTCTCGCAAGACGCGGATAACTTCCGGATCAATCGCCGGATCGTGTTCTACAACGGCATCACCAACGACTACATGCTGACTATCGAGGGCCTTTGCTCGCAACAGCAAAGCGAGAAAAAGCTCGCGGTGACTTGCAAGGTCGGCGAGGGCCAGTTCAAGAAACACTACCTCGGCCTGTCCGATAACGTCACTTACTTCTCCGAACAAATCGAGCCGGCGAAGGTGGGGGTGTACTTCTACCGCGTCACCTTCAAGCCGACTTCGATCCTTCCTTCCATCGAACTCCGCTAGATGCCATGCCCAAGCGCTCCGTCTTCCCCATCCGTGCCAATGGCCAACTCGAATACATTGGCGTGGTGATTATCCCTTGGCGCCCCGAAGCGGACACCTTGGAAAACATCTCCTACCTCTTCCACGACCTCGACAACCTGCTCGGCACGAAGCTCTCCCAAGTGCTAATCTCCCCCAAGAGCAAACCCAAAGGAAAGCATTTCAAATGGAAACCCTAACCATCGGTGGCAAGTTCACCACTCCCGGATACAGCATGATCTCTGGCCAAGCCGAAGCCGTGTCCCGGCCGTTCAAACTCCACACCTCCCGCACCGGCCTGCGCTACCTCTACAACGACGACCTACCCGACGCAGGAGCCCACATCTACGTCGAAGGAGGCCCAAGAAGCCAAGGCTTTGGTGGTGCAATCATCCCCTTCCGCCTAACCGACGACACCATCCTCGAACTCCGCGGGCCTTGGCATACCAACTCCGACGACCTGTTCTCCGCCACCGGCGTCGACCTTCGCTCGTGCCATGTCACCTGGGGCTGCATCGGCACCGGTCGGGACCACAAAGGCATGGCTTCGATCATAACCAACCTGCTCCATTTCGATCCCCCAGACGGCATCGAGGGCGCATTCTCTCGCATCGAACACCTCGCCAATTCCATGGCCCTAGCCCACGGCGCCGAACTGGCCTTCTACTCCGAAAGCCGTGGTGGCTCCCAATGCGGCTTCACCCGCGCCCATCCAAAGCTCTAGCCCCAGGGACCACTAGGGACATCAAAATACCGCTTGACTTCCGCCTAGAAAGGGTGTATACTACACAGACAATGAGGAGATCCACCCACATGCCAAGCCATGACAAACAAGGCCGTGCCTATTTGAAAATCGCCGATGCCAAATCCGGACAGAAGATAATCTGCGATGGTGGTTTCACCTGCATGGACACATTTGAAACCGCCCGTCTTTGCTCCCATGCCAATGGCCTCTACTTCCTCTGCGCCAATGGGCACCATTACATCTCTGGTCAGGCCGATGACGGCATTCATTGCATCGGCATTTACCCCACCTGAAGGAGCCCCGTCCCATGAACCCAAACCTACTCCCTTTCTCCTTCGCATGCGCTGCCCTAGCTGGCGCCCTAGCCCTATCCCAGTGCGATCCCACTCGGGCCCAACAAGGCCAATGGAACATCCCCCGCGAAGCCTACACCCACTGGAACCCACCTGCCCCAACGGTGATTGAGCCCGCGCCCCCAACCGAGCCTTCAGCCACAATCGAACAGGCCGAGGTCCACCGACAGTGGTCCGCAGCGGTCAAGGCCCAGTGTGACTTCTATCGCGCTCACTGTGCGGACGCCCCGCGATGACCTACGCCCAGTATTGCATCGAATGCGAAGCGGTTGGCTTCACTCCCGTGTCGGAACACAACTGGGATCTGATGACAACAGGCATCGCCCAGCGCCCAGCCCGACCCAGATCCCTTCGAATTGAGAAGATCCTCGATGAACGCGAGATCGAACGCGATCGCAGGGAGAATTGGAAATGAACCCTTCGCGATGGTTCCAAACCGGCGGCGCCCTTGTCGATCCCCAACGGCTGGGATGCACTGAGTTCATTGTTCGCTGGGGACTGGCACTTGCAGGGTTGATACTACTGATCGTGCTCTACGCTTTCACTTAGGGAGGCAGCATCAAAATGATCTCAGGCTTTTGCCTTTTATTCGCAGGCTATTGCTTTGGTCGGGCCCATGCCGTGTGGCTGTACGAAGGAAAACCAAAATGACCATCCTATACAACTGCCGTCACGCAGGGGATCAATACCGCATTACCAAGTTTGACTCTGACATGAATGTTGAGTCTTCCTATCTCTGCACCCCTTCGGAATGCGACTGCCCCGCAGGGGTCCGCCCCACGTGCCGGCACCGCGAGATGCTCCCCAGGTTCCTCCATCGCGGCCACATTGGGGACGAGTGGTTCTACGACTACGATCGCGGTGGGTGGGTCCAGCAAGGGCCGGAATGGGCCCAACCCCAGGAGAACATTACCCAAACCGCCCTTGAGTCTTCCATGCCCGAAGGCCTCCCCCCAGAGGCCGATCCCTTCGACTCCCTCCCAACCGGGGTCGACATGATCCCGTTGGACTGCCCCGAAGGGCTCCATAACGCCATCGCGGATGCCATTGGCGAACCCGAGGCGAAGCTTCCCCTTCCCGCCGCTGTAGCTCAACTGGCAGAGCAGACGAGTGTATCTCGTACAGACTATGAGGGTTCGAATCCTTCCAGTGGCTCCATTCCCTCAGTGATGAAACGGAGGTTTCTCTAATGACCAAATCCATCGTCGATGATTACGAGCAGATCGCCAAACTCATGCGGAAGGACGAAGGTCCCCAGGAGCGCAAGCCGACGATCTTCTGCCCCACCTGCAAAGGATTGGGCAAATACACCACTGGGAACTTCAACACCGGGTTCCCCGAGGTGAAGGACTGCCCCCATTGCACAGAGCCCGCTTCGAAACCCGCCCTGAGAGGGTGCCCACTTTGCTCCGACCTGGGATGGGAACTGGACCACGGATCGATCCTGAACAACGCCGTGAGGGAATGTCGGAACTGTGGCAACCCACAAGACCTCGGCCCTCCTGCGGGCACCACCGCCACTCCACGATGGAATCTCCCTGCACCACAGGCGCCTGCACCACATCGAAAGCCAGCCATGTCCATCAGCGACATGCTTCGCCAAGCCGGCAAGGCCCCACCTAAGCAACCCTGCGGTGCCTGCGGTGGCCGAGGCGTGTTCCAGCACCCAGCCGATCCGACAATCAACCTCATCTGCCGCTCCTGTCACGGCCAAGGAGAAATCTAATGTCCGCAACCGTCTGCAAAACCGCCGCCCCACCCCATGCCATCCTCATCTGGGCCGATGAGCGCTCGATCTACGCCCAACTGCCTTCACAGAATGGCCCCTACGTGGCTGCGTTCCTCCGCAGCGAAGGCGGCCTCTCCACCGCCCTGCACACCCTCGGCGCCATGCACGCGGAGCATTCCGGCCAACCATACCTCCGCCCACAATGCCTCCCGCGGGATCTCCTCGCCAAGGGCCTGACCCTCTCCGCCCTGGACCAAGCTCGGGACCTGCTGAAGAAAAGAGGAGTGATCTGAATGGACCCCGAATGGAAAGAAACCGCCGAAGCAACCGCAACCAAAGCCCGTGCCCTCTATCTCACCCTCTTCGGCTGCACCGAAACCCCAGGCGAGGCCGCGCAGATAATCATCATCCTCTACGTCAACCTCTGGCTCCAGTGTTCCAAGAGCAACGATGACATGTCCCTGGACCAAGCCCTCACGGAGTTCTGTGACACGGTTCGGATGAACATCGCCAAGGCCCAACGCGATGGGGAGACGATGCAATGACCTCGCACCGCTTCTGGACCACCTTCGCAACGGTGATAGTCCTCCTGGCCCTCTTGTGGATCGTGGTCCTCCCCCTCGCCCAATGGCTCCTTTCATGACCATCCAACGTGACGAATGCCGCCTGACCATCGCCCGCCAAATCGCCATCGCCGAGGGCCGGGTTTGGGACCGGCTCCCTCCGAAGATCACGGCCCATTACATAACCCTCGCGGGGAACATCCTCGCCACGGTGGAACGAATGGCCCTTCGAGTGAACTGGAAAGCACAATGAGTGATCTCTATCTCATCGCCCACAAGGTCCGCAACGAACCAGCGTTTGACATCGCTGTGCGGATGGAATGTCCCGAATGCCAAGGCAGGGGCAAGGAAAACAGGCGCGATGGCATGGCTTGCATGGAGTGTGATGCCACCGGCCACTGGTGGATCATCCCAACCTCGGGCCACCGGGCCTATCCTTGTAGTTGCATCCCCCTCAACGAACTGCGGCATGATCCCGATGTGGCTAGGGTATTGGGCTCGGTGGTGGATGATCCACTTCCAATGATGGAGGGCCTCCCCGACCACTACCGCGTGGGCCCAGCCCCTCGCGTGGACATCCGGGCCCTCCTCCGAAGCAACCGACCCCAATCCCCACCCGTGCCAACCATCCCCAGGAGGTTCCTTTGAAACTCTGCACCATCAACCTAGCCATGATCCACTTCCCCGACAGCGGTTGGAGATTGGAAATCACCAAAGACTCCGAACAGGACGAGGTGGCCATCTCACTCTATTGGAACAACAAGCCCTTCCCAACCCATCAGGCAATTTGTCCCACAGGGGTCTTCACCGCCACCATGCGGAGCTTGCTTGATGAGTGATCACACCACGATGGAATTGATGACCGTGGTGGCCAAGCTACGCCAGCAAGACCAACTCGTCTTCCGCATGTCCCAGTGCCAGAGTTGGGAAGCCATGCGCCCGATCTTCGCCGAACTCCTTCGCGACACCATGTCCCGGATGAACGCCGAATCGGACCGGATCCGAGCCCTGCTCGTGCCGGAGATAAGGAGAGTCTATGCCCAACCGACGCAGGAAGATCCGTCCCCGCACGGACATCCCCAATTGGAGGGACCCAGAGATGCCAGTCCTCCGCGAATACCTCATGGCGGACGGAACGAAGAGGACCTGGGTTGAACCCAATTACGAACGCCGCTACCGCGAGCACATGATGTCAACCGCTGCGCAGCCTCACCACACCAGCGATCCCTCTTACAACTGGAGCACCCGGAAATGATCATCTCCGCATTCATGTCCCACCACCCCGGCCGCATGGCGAAGAAGAAAAAAGGCGACCCTTCCCGACACCGCACAACCTACCGCGCCGCCAGACGCAACATCGCGAAGATCGCCTACCGCCGGGCCAAGCGAGGGCAAAGGGGATGACCTACGATGAATATTACCCAGCCCTCGAACTCGCCCTCCGCGAATGGCGAGATGCCCGCCAGACATTCTTCGACAAGAGCGGCCAGTTCATCTCCAAGGCCGAGTACTCCCGCCTCGCCAACGCCGAGCACGCCTTGATGAAACTAGCAAAGGAACTGGGCTAATGGTCACCAACTTCAGCACGAAGGGCGGCCTCGTCACCCGCTCCGAAACCTTCATCAAACTCCTCCACCATCTTGATGAAGCTAGGGATTGCGCCGCCGTGATTGCCCATCTCCACGGCACTGAAGACGCCAACAAAGACCGGGTGCTGCAAATGGGCTGGCTCGCAATCGCGGAGCTATTCAAACGCATCCGCCTCCAAATCGTCGACCTCGCACAAGGGAAGCTCCTGTCATGACCCCACACGCCCTACTCATCCTCGCCCTGCTCCTCCCGATCCAATACGGCGGCCCACCCATGTGGGACCAAGGCCCAGACCGCCGAGGCGACCGCTACGACTACCCCCGCGGCTACATCCCGCCGTTCGAACGCCCACGCCCACCGAGGCCACGCGGACCCGATCCCAGCGCATGCATCTACTATGGCGAATGCGGTCCCCAACCCGAGCCCTACTATCCCCCTCGCCGGTGGTGACCTCTCATGAACCCCTGCCCCCACTGTGGCCGCCCTTCGGAAATCCCAATGCTCTTCTCCCGCACGCGCCAAGCGGTGCTAAACTATATCTGGAACAACCCTGGCGCGACCCAGCAGGAAATCTCCCGAGCCGTGTACCACAACCACCCGCCCTCGGCGAACACAATCGCCGTGCACATCTCCCAGATCCGCAACGCCCTCAGCGAGACCCCCTACGCCCTGGCGGTGTTCGACCCCACGGTCTACCCCTATCGCTACCGCATCATCCCAAAGAAGAAAGGCCCCTCCAGTGACTCTCCCCACCTCGCTCCAGTCCTATAGCGACTGCCTCGATTTCTTCGAGCGCATCGTCGATGATCCCGAAGGCGGCCGTGTGGCAATCGGCACCTACGAAGCCGCGCACCACTTCCGCCACCGCTGCAACCAAGCCCGGCGCCTCCACCGTGAGCAGAACAAAAAGGTCCACGCCGAGGGGCTACCCTTCCACGGCGCCTCGGAATACGACCCCTTGATGCTCTCCCTCGCGCAAGACACCACCGGCGAGTGGTGGGTCTACGCCCGGCGGATGAAGCTCGCGCCGGACCAAGTCGAACTCCTAAGCGAAGTGGAGGCGCCGCAATGAGCCCAGGCCAGATCAACGATGAAGTCCGCAACAACATCATCAAAACCAAGGCGAAATATTCGCCTGAACTCGAAAAGGCAATCGCGGACATCTTGGTGAAGGTTTACAACGCAGGACACTACCACGGCATGTTTGACAAAGAGGTGGAGTTGACCAAATGACCACCAAAGCCGATCCGCTCACCTATCTGAACTTCTGGGAAGAGGCCTCCGTGCAGGAATTCGGCCTCCGCGTCGATCTCGCCACCGAAGACGACAAGCGCCTCCTCGTAAACGCCCTCTACGAGTGCCGCAAGATCTCCGGCGGGTTTGAAACCCTCATGATCTTCCAACCCGCGCCGCCCACTTGCCTGTTCATCGCCAAGCAGACATACGAGGAGCTTCCAGAATGAACGCTCGCGCAGCAATAGCCGAAACCATGGAAACCCTTCGCTCTGGTAAATGGGATGATGGCAGAGCCATCAGTGGTCACGTTGATCACTGCTACGAAATGGAAGAAAAGATCAATGCAGATCCCACCATGTCCATAGGCAAGCTCAACCGGTGGCTTGGTTGGATCCAATGTACCCTTTGCCTTTGCACTTGCGCCACCCTTGGAGAAATGAAGCAGATCAATCGGAAACATGCCAATGACTGACGAATCCTCCCCCACCGACCTCACCGACCTCATGACCCTCCTGTCCCACAACACCATAGACCAACTCGCCAACCTCCCCGCGCAGGACCTTGATAAAATCATCGCCTACCAGCGCAAGCAACGCATCCAACGCGAAGCTGGCGGGAAGACCAAGCGGGCCAAGGGCGAGGGGCCCACGATTGACATCAAGGCCCTGATGGGAAGGCCCCAGAAGGGACCGGAACCCATCCCAACCCAACCCAGCCCACCCCAGCCCACATCCAAACCGACATCGGCCCCACCCCCAGTCGGGGCAGGCATCAGGAGGTTTTTGTAATGCCAAGTATTCATATCATCTACGATCCGTTGAACAAGATCGGTCACGACGCCCAGATGAACAAAGCGATCGGCGTCAGCGCTGTGGTATGCACCCTCGCCGACGACTACGACCTGAACATGGACGACGTCGAGGCCTTGGTCAAACGCTGCGTGCAGCTTCTGCTCTCAGAAATGAGTGCCCCAGCATGACCCAACAGCGCACGTTCCCAATCCAACACACCCTCTTCTGGCACCATGCCGGATTGAAGATCAGCTACGCCGAGGACTTTGCGGGAACATACCTCGTCGTCGAAGACCTAAATCCCGAGAAGAAGATCATGTTCTACATGTCTCCCGCAGAGATGCTAGCCTTCGGCTTCCGCTGCATTTGGCGGAGCTTCTGGAGATGACTGACCTAGCCTCTTCCCCAGCCGCACTGAGCCCGGCGCCAGCCCCTTCCCCATTCATCCCAGGCACCCTCCTACAATTCGCTTGGGACTCGACCTCTCTCGGGTATCTCAAAACCTGCCCGCGCCTGTATTACTACCACATGATCCTCGGCTATGTCGCCAAGGACGAATCCGTCCACCTCCGGTTCGGCGGGGAATACCACACCGCTATCCACGATTTCGAACTCCTCCGGGCTGAGGGCCACTCCTTCGACGATGCCCTTCGCGAGACCCTCCGCCGGCTCCTCGTTCGGATCAAAGACTGGGACCCGGACACCTCAATCAAGGCCGGCAATTACAAAAACCCCCGCACCCTTGTTCAACTCGTGGTGGACTACTTCGACAACTACCGCAATGACAAGGCCCAAACCGTCATCCTCGCCAACTCCCGCCCAGCTGTAGAACTCTCCTTCCAGTTCCAACTCGACTTCGCTCCCGTCAACCACCCCTCCGTGCCCTACATGGTCTGCGGCCACCTCGACCGCGTCGTAACTATTAACGAAAACCTCTTCGTGATCGACCACAAGACAACAACCACCACCCTCGGCGACTTCTGGCACAAGCAATTCTCCCCTTCGAATCAAATGACCCTCTACACCTGGGCCGGGAAGGTCGTGATGGAAGCCGAGATCAAAGGGGTTTGCATTGAAGGCGCCCAGATTGGCCTGCAAGACTTCACCACTCGGTTCGCCCGGTCGTTCGCTTATCGCTCCGACGATCTGATCGACGAGTGGATCAACGATCTCGAATGGAACCTAAACGCCGCCGAGGCCTTCGCGGAGGCCCAACATTGGCCGATGAATGATATGAGTTGTGACAAATACGGCGGGTGCCGGTTCCGGGACGTCTGCGCCAAGAACCCAGGCGTGCGAGAGATCTACCTCAAAAGCGACTTCATCCAACTCCCGGAGGCCGAACGATGGAATCCACTAAGAAACCGCTGAGACTTAGTGATATCACCAACCGCACCCTTAGAGAATGGTTCGGTTGGCAGGTCGCTGAGGACGATGAACGCCGGCACAATATCAACAAACTCATCGTCCGAGCAAATTCAACAATGAAAGGACTCCCATGGACACCCCCAAAAAGCAAGTGAGGGCCATCCTACCCTTGCTAAAAGCCCCCATCTCCTCCATCACCCCCGAGGGCTTCACCATTCTCCTCGGAGCCGAATTCGGCTCCCCAACCTCCGTCCGCATCTCCACCTCTACCGCAGCGTTCGACCTCCACGATGGGGACCGGATCACCCTCTACACCGAGGTCTTTCTCAAACCCCACGAAGGAACCGCTTGATGCGCGCCACCATAACCCTCTCCCAGGAGGAAATCTACGAAGCCATAAATCAGTACATCCAAAACCACCTAGACATAGCAATCGATCCCAAGGATGTCCTGATCGAAACCAAGTCCAAACAGAACTACAAATCCGAATGGGAAACCGCAGCCATTCGTGCCCAGTTCACCACTGAACCAACGGCTAAGTGATGCCCTCCCTGGCCGATCACCAATCCAACCTCTTCACCAAGACCCTGCTCCTGGGTGATTCCAAAAGTGGCAAAACCACCGCCTTGTGGTCCCTAGCCCGCGCCGGGTACAAACTCCGCATTCTCGACATGGACAATCTCCTCGATTCCCTGAAGGAGAAAATGCTCCGCGAGTGCCCCAAGCACCTGGGCAATGTTGAATACCGCACCCTTCGGGACAAGTACAAAATCGGCCCCTCGGGGGTCCAAATCGACGGCGCCCCCATCGCCGCCATGTCCGCGATGAAAATGCTCGACAGGTGGAAATACGACGATGTGGACCTTGGGGACCCAGCCGGGTGGGGCCCGGATTGTATCTTGGTGATCGATTCCCTCTCCCGCCTTTGCGATGCGGTGTACGACTGGCATAACTTCCTCATAAAGCCGGGCAAGTCCGGGGAAAGCGACGGCCGCGCTGTCTATGGCAACGCTCAAGACGCGGTGGAGATGATCCTCGCGGACCTCACCTCGGAATCGTTCAAAACCAACGTGATCGTCATCGCCCACGGCCAATACATGGAACTCCCCGACAAGACCTCGAAGATCTTCCCCCAAGGCGTGGGCCAGAAGCTCTCCCCGAAGATCCCCCAGTACTTCCCGGTCTACATCCGCCTTGTGAACCGCGCCGGGAAGCGTACGCTCCAACTCGAAAGCGACGCCATGATCGACCTCGCCATGCCATCCCGAGTGGAAGCCAAATCCCTCCCGGCCGACGATGGCCTCGCTACCATATTCGAAACACTCCGGGGCAAGCCCGCTCCGCAAGTGAAGCCACAGGTGGTCGCCGCTGCACCCGTGACTGAGAAGCCCAAAGCGGTTACACTCCAAAGGAGAATCTAAAATGGAAGAACGTAAGCAAACCTTCGGCGAAAAGGCTGTCGGCCTCCAGTTCAACCCTTCCGGCATGGGCGACGTGGACAAGCTCAAGAAGCTCTACGCCGAGATCATCGACCACATGGATGACTTCCGCAAGGGCTACATCACCCGTGGGGACAATCCTGAGATGGTCCGACTCTGCTCCATCGCGATCACCGAGGCCCAAGCCGCACAGATGTGGGCGGTCAAAGCGGTGACATGGCGATGAACACCATCGGATGGGCGGTGAAGGAACTTCACAACGGAAGCCGCGTCGCTCGCGCCGGCTGGAATGGGCGGATGTATTTGGAACTCCAAGTCCCAGACGCTCATTCGAAGATGACCCTTCCCTACGTCTTCATAAAGACCGCGCAGGGCGACCTCGTCCCCTGGCTCTGCTCCCAGACCGATCTACTGGCGACGGATTGGGAGGTGGCCGCCTAGCACACACTCTGCACTGCACCCATCCCTTATCCCACTGCGAAAGAACCCACAAAGATGGCAAACTTCACTGACATCCTCAACCGTCCCTCGGAAGAAATCAAACCCGCGCCGGTGCTCCCCCAGGGCAGCTACCACGCCGTGGTCCT
>Ga0137412_10003180_pt1 | contig 13100 bp, 13 predicted proteins | sample CZODoug2_1_16fun_FD_122160 | JGI IMG/M metagenome (GOLD analysis project Ga0137412, IMG submission 122160) | Vadose zone soil fungal communities from Angelo Coast Range Reserve, California, USA - CZODoug2_1_16fungal (Hybrid Assembly) | ecosystem: Environmental > Terrestrial > Soil > Vadose zone... | reverse complement strand
AACGGTTGGGTTCGATTTGTGTGTAGGATGCAATCGCTTTATTGCGCCACGGCCCACAATGATCTTACGTGCATTGGGCGACAGGCGGCGCAATAAAGCGATTGCGCCCTACGCGATCTTGGTAATTTTACATCGGCGGAACAATGAAGAGAACAAACCTCTGAGGTCGTCCGCTGTGGCCGAGGAATGATGCGGAATGTTCATATAAAGTGCGAATAACGGGTGAGCCACCAGCAGTTCGCTCAACGTGCTCGATGCACGAAGCAGCGGTCAAGGTGCAGACTCCGGCCCAGCCTTCGCGATTGAGCCGCTGCTCATCTATCCGGGATGCCAATCCAATTTTGCCGGGTGTCCAATGTGCAGGGTGATCCTCGCTGTAAAAAGTGACCGCATCGGCAAGGCCAGATTCTCCGGTGACAATGCGAAGCGGTTGCTCCGTTACATGCCGCCATTCACGTGTCAGTTCTCGACATGTCACAAAGGCGGCGATCAGTACGACGGAATAGTATTTTCCAAGCATCGCAAGTGCGGCGGTGACGCCGGCGGCAACCGACCAAATAACCGTACGCGTTTCGAACGAACGTAGAAAACAATAGGTCGCGATGGGCCAAGTTGACAGCAGAACCTGATTTGTCCCAAACCTTTGACCGTGGAATTGATAAAATGGAGTCAAGAGCAACAGCAACGGCACCAACAGTCGCTTATCGCCGTCGAGCCACCGACGCGCGATCAAATCAACCGCAAGGAATGCGATCGCAGCGTTGACCATTGCGAGAAGATGAAACGCCTAATCCGTAATTGGAAAGACCGAGAACCACGCCGCAACGATCATCGCAGTCAACGGAGGATGCTTGTAACCCGGCGCAAGTTGCTGACTCCAGGAAAACGCCTCTACCATATCCTTATGTAGGCCGATGGACATGTAAGAGAGAACCTGAAAGCTGGTCCAAACGGCAACGAACAAGACCAGGAACCCTGTAATCGCTCTGTTGTTATCTGAAGTGTCGAACCAGAGATTGATCGTGGTTTCGATGAAGCCAACAGGCGACCAGCGAACAGGACGCGACGACCTCATCGAATTGCCCCCCCAGGCGAAACTACGTAAATACAAAACAGTGAATTGATTCTCGTTTGACAAGATCGCACGCAATCAAATGCCGCACCTCATCAATTCCTAATGAGTGAAACTGCACGATATTGTCTCGTAACCGCGCTGCCAATTAATTTCAAGATCGGATTGAGATATTCAATCAATCATGGCGAGGCAACGATTGCTCACTTCATCGAGCTATTTAATTGGCAGAATTCGGCCACAAGGATTTAACACACGGGTGACTATCCGCCGGCCATGAATTCTCCTCACGCAAAATCAAGTTGTCGAGAAAAGACCTGCAATGTGAGGCATCATTAACCGTCACGCATCGCGAGCACTTTGACAATATGTCCTCGTCATCGGCAATTTTTCGCCTATCAATGGAAATGTTTAAGCGGAAGAGCGCCGATAAGCGCATTGGCGACGACACGCCAACCCACATCATCTGATTGGGCGAAAAACCGCCTATGTCAAAGGATATTGACCTCCAAGACCGGGTGATGGCTATCATTGCGCTGTAAGCGAGTCGATACGGCCAGGACCAATCCAATACTCAAATGCGTGACAGCAGCAGCCCGGCTCTCCGCGTCTATTCGGCCATCCCTCGCCAAGCGACAGGCGAGGATTGGCTCAGCATCGGCTTGGCCGTTCCGCATCAGGACGGTAAGGGCTTTGATGTCATTCTCCAGGCTCTGCCGTTCAGTCCTAAGCTTGTGCTCCGCGACTGTACAACGGATTTGCTGCAAACACTTAATCCTTCGAATCCGGGCAGACATCGCGATCCAGGCAAGGCGCTTTCGTTCAAACAGCAGGTTGACGCATTCGAACGCGCGCTCATTGAACACTGCCTGTTGGAGACGGGCGGCAACGTCAGCGCCGTCATGGAGAGGCTCGATCTTCCGCGGCGGACGCTCAGCGACAAGATGGCGCGGCTGGGAATCGACCGACGGCAGTTGATCCATGGTGCGAGCGCAAAAGCCATTGGCGAAAGAAACGCTGAAATATGAGCCCATCGGACAATCATCGCCGCGGAACGCCAGTTGCGGGTAGGTCATTAGCGGATGACGAACTGGTTCCAGGTAATTTGAAGTAACTTGCCGAGCAGCGCCGACAATTGCTGTCCTTGATGACTGTCGAAAGATCGGATCTCAAATGGCGTTCACATCGTTCATGCAGATGAAATTGTCGGTCTGGTCGAAGCTGACAATTATTATCTCCATACTTTTCCTGGCCTTCGGCGCCGTCCTGATTACCTCCAAGGCCGATCGCGGTGACGTCTCGCCTGAGGCCGATCTGAAGAAACAGGCCGGGCGGGAAGACGGGAAATTTTATCCGACTTCAGCGCAATGGACGACACTTACCGTTGAACCCGTTACCAGGCAAGTTTTTCGATCCGAGCACGTAACCGAAGGCAAGATCGCGGTGGACGAGGACCGTTCGGCGCCAGTGTTCTCGCCTTATTCGGGCCATATCATCAAGTTGCTTGCCAAGCCCGGCGACACCGTCACTGCGGGGCAGTTCCTGTTCACGATCGATGCAACCGACATGGTGCAGGCGCAAAATGATTTTATTGCTGGACTTGCAGCGAAGAACAAGGCGATCTCTCAACGCTCCTTCGCGGAGATTGACGAGAAGAGGTTCCGGACTCTCTCCCGAGACAAGGCAATCCCACAGCGGGATTTCGAACAGGCGCAGACCGCTTTGGTCTCCGCGCAGAATGATGTCCGTACTGCCGAAACGGGGCTGGAAGCGGTTCGAAACCGGCTTCGCATTTTGGGCAAGACCGACGAAGAAATTACGACCTTCGAACAGACCGGCAGGATCAATCCGGAAACACCGATCTATTCCCCGATATCGGGCACTGTCGTCAGCCGCAAGGTGGGGCCCGGCCAATATATCAATACGGCGACGAGCAATGATGCAAGCTTCGTCATCGGCGATCTCTCAACGGTGTGGCTGATCGCCTACGTGCGCGAGACGGACTCCGCGAAGATCCAAACTGGCCAACAGATCAGCTTTACGCTCATCGGAAGACCGGGCGAAGTTTACCGGGGAAACATCAAATACGTCGCCACCACGATAGATCCGAATTCGCGGCGGCTCATGATTCGCACGACCATCAACAATCCAGTCGGATCCTTGAGACCTGAAATGTATGCCAGCGTCAGCATATTTACCGATGAAGGGGACTCCTGGCCGGCTGTTCCGCGTGATGCGGTCATCTACGAAGGCGCCGCCGCCCATGTTTGGGTATCGAATGAAAATCAATCGATCGAGCGGCGGCTGATCAGGCCAGGCTTGATCGATGGCACAATGATCCAGGTGCTGGAAGGATTGCGACCAGACGAGAAAGTGATCTCCAAAGGTAGCCTGTTCATAGATCGCGCCGCCACGCGCGCCTAGAGCATTTCCCGCAATGGCCGAATCGGAAAATTCACATCCGCTGTGTTTGATAACGATGATGTTCAAACATTGCACCGAAAGATAAAATACCGCCATGCCTGATGTAATTCCTTTGAACGATTTGATGCGTGCCAATGCTCCAATTCGCTCTGAGCTTGATCGCGAGATAGGGCGCGTCCTCGACAGTGGTTGGTTTCTGAGGGGGCGACAAGTCGAGTCCTTCGAAGAGGAATGGGCTGACTATTGCGGTCAAAAGTTCTGCATCACGTGCAATAGCGGCACGGACGCTCTCACATTGGCTGCGGCGGCATTGGATATTTCGGAGACCAGCGTGCAGAGCAATACGTCAGCCCTGACCCCGATTGGGCTTCACCGCGGCGGTGCCAGGATCAGGATTGTCGATGTTCTCGACGATGGCCGGACCGGCCCGGAGTTGAAAAATGCGGTTCCGGTGTTGCTTTTCGGCCGCGCACCATCCGCTGCGGAGGCCCGCCATCGCATTTTCGACGCAGCACATGCCCATGGCTGGCGTCCATTCGCGCACGCAACAGCATGCTGGAGTTTCTATCCGACCAAGACTTTGGGCGGCCTGGGCGACGGTGGGGCCGTCACGACCAATGATCCAGCGGCAGCCGGCCTGATGCGGGATCTTTGCGGCCGCGACGACCGTTTCAAAGATGGGCGGCAGATAACTTCTCGGATGGACGAAATCCAGGCCGCGGTCCTTCGCATCAAATTGAAATATCTTCCGTCGTGGCTCGAACAACGGCGCGAGATCGCAATGCGCTATCGCGCGCTCCTGCCGCCTTGCGCTCAGCTTATAGCGGATTCTCGCGACGACCTGCATTATCTGCTCGTTATTCGCGTCGAACAGCGGGATCAATTGCAGGCCTACCTGTCGTCGCACGGGGTGGAGACCAAGGTCCATTTTCCCAAGCCGCTTCACCAGTTGGACGGCCCGTGGTCGGATCAATTCCGGCAACTGCCGACAGCCGAACGATGGTGCCGATCGATTCTGACATTGCCCTGCTTTCCGGGATTGAAGGAGACCGAGATCGCGTACGTTGCGGATCTGATCGCTGGTTTTTACGAAAGTTCTGCCCGTCATCAAGAGAGAAATCCCGTGACAAATGGAATGGCGCCGCAAGGACAACCTTGTCCCGCCAGCAAAACTTTGAGTTTCGATGGATTTTCAGACGCCCCCCTGTCAGCCCCCCTTCGCACCGCGGACGCTCAATACTATAGATACAAGCTTACCGAGAGAGGCGTAGCCAAATAACAGTCGCAATGATTATGACCAACACCGCGATGAGCGCTGGAAGAGCGAGTGCGCGCCAATCGTACCGATTCTTGAGTGAACGCTGTTTGCGTTCATTGTCACGATCACGCGAATTCATCTCGTTCCTATGATCAATGCAAACACAACACGTTGCCGCTCCAATCCCGACGGGCAATTCGGACCGCGGCACGGCCCGCTGGCAGCTTGGGTAAAAGGCTACACCAGCTTTGCGATGAGGAGGAAGGGGCCACTGTGACGCAGGCCAGGATGCACGCCATGAGTATCTATTCGTTCAAGAATAAAACAGCGGCATACACGCATGCGCCATCGTTGCTTCCTTTAAGTTGAAACAAAATAATTGGCGGAATTTCACCCAAGGAATCCCCGAAATCGGCAATTATCCGCCGAGTTTAAGTGATCCAGCTACGACGAGAGAGGTTTGTCGGCAACACAATGCATTATGCAGATACGATAAATTCCGGTATCGCAAAACATTAAAGCGGCTATGCTTAATCGATGTGCACGATCGAAGAAGCCATGGATGAGAAAATGAATCTCACGGTTCGCGGGTCGAAAGCGAACGGACTGCAGTCCCCTTCTGCGATTTGTGCCATTGTCACTGTCTCACTTGAGGGATATTGATGAAGGCGATTGCGAACCATGAAGTAAGTAAAGCCAAACGCATTCTTGTGGCAGTTGAGGATATCACCACCGCACACACAATCGCGTTCTGGCTTACGCAAGCAGGCCACCACGTCATCGGCATTGCAAAGACTGTGCAAGAGGCGACGGCCTACAGTTATAGATTGCCCGATGCTGCCCTGTTGGACATGGTTCTGAGTGGCAAGCTTATTTGGAAGGTAGCCGAGCGTCTTGCCGAACGGCGCGTGCCGTTACTGTTACTCACGGGCGCCGACGAAGCCATTATAAAGCCGGCGCGCTGGCAGCGTGTACCTCTGATCAGTAAACCAATCACCTTCGGCACATTGATCGCACGTACGGATCGACTGTTACGGGGTGACCTGGATCCTTGAATGGTTTACCTAGCCGTGGCTTATGACCTGAAGGTCGCCTACGGCGGAGCCGCCTAAAGGCGGGACTCCAAACGGGAAGCGTCCATTGGTCAACCAACGAAACTTGCCTGGATCAATGTTCAAACCGTTCCGCGCAGTTCTCGAGACCGGCGGCGGCCGAGCAGAATGTGAACCAGCGCCAAAATCGGCAGTGCAAATCCAAACCCAATGTGGACAAGGCTGGCCCAGGTTCGAAGCGATTCTGAACCCAGATAGTAAAGCCCAAAAGCGGTTACGATAAGCAGCGCATTGGATCCCGCAATCACCATCCCTGAATTGCGATTACGATTGCTGCGCCAGGCACGCAGGATGTGCAGAGGAACAAGAGCCCCGAACAACATCAGGATACCCATCGCGGCACCGCCATGGAGCATCAATAGATTGGCGGCGATAGGCTGCCACATCTCGGCGTCGGGACCGGTCTTGAGCGCGTCCGCAACAAGCCATGCAGCGCCGGTGACAAACAGCGCCGAAAGAAATCCGTAGAGGGTTCTACGAAATACAGGATCAAGCCGCAAAGCGTTCTTCCTCATGCCAAGTGGACGTCGCGCAGGTGCTGCCATCCGCCAGCACCAGCATGGCGCTCGCACGATACCGATCGAGCAGCGGCGTCGCATCCGCGCCTTGGATCATGACAACCTTTGTCAGGCCATCCGCCACGACACAAGTGGGAGCCGCTACCGTGGCGCCGGCGGCTGCCGTGACGGGTTCTTGGGTATGTGGATCAATGATGGCGCAATTGGCGATACCCGATGCCTGGAACAGGTCGATGCGACCACCGCTGGATGCGAGCGCGCCATCCATCACGCGCACTGAACAAAGCGAACGTTGGGGATTGGACGGGTTTCGGATGTAAACTGTCTGCGGCTGCGGACCAAACGCCGCGAGATCGCCACCGGCATTTACCAATCCTTGCGTCATACCCTTGTGTCGCAACACGTCCAGAGCCCGGTCAACTGCAAAGCCTTTGGCGATCCCGCCAAGGTCGATTTTGACGCAAGGTTGCCGAAAACGGACCTGGAATCCGGGAAGAAGTTCGATCGCATCTTCGATTCGACGCGATGCCGAATCTTGGACCTGATGTTGGACCTGATATTGTCTTGAGCCGGGAAGCAAGCCCAAGGCCTGCAATGCCGGAGCGACGTTGATATCAAAGACGCCTGCTGAATGTCGATTCAAGCCGACGGCGATTTCCAGGACTTCGAATGTCCATGCATCGACAGTGACAGGATTTGTGCCGGCTTCGCGATTGAGACGAGAGAGATCGCTCGCCGGATCATGAAAGCTCATCAACCGATGAACCCGCGCGACCGCCTCAAATGCTTCTTCGACGGCCACCTCCAATTCCGCCAATGACCCGACCGCCAATAACGCATCGGCCAATGACACGTGTGAGGCCGTAATCTCGACAAAAGTGCCGAGCAGCGGCCTTGCACGTCGCACGCTATCGGGCGCGGCTTCCATAGGCCGCCAAAACTCTCTTCACGCCTTCGGTCACGTGGTTGGAGGAAAGCGTCGCGCCGGAAATATTGCGGATGTCGCGGTCTACCTTGAGGGCGCTGCCGCTCGTTTTGCCGACGAACTGGGACAGCCAGCTGTTTTCCTTGACTTCGCCACCGTAGGATTCCCGATATTGCAGAATCTCCACGCGCTGGACCCGCCCTCCAGTGTCGAGAGCGACCGCATAGTCGATGTACAGGTGCTTTCCGATGACGTGGTCGACGACAAATACCCCTAGAACCTGGCTTCCGGCCTGAGCTTTCCAGGCGCGGCCATCTATGGCTGCGAAACTCGTCGCCGATGGAAAAGCTTGCTTTTGAGCTTGCGCGATCGAGAGGTATTGAACCGCGCCAGCCGGCGACGCCATCGACGCAACGACTGCGGCTGGCGCTGTCAATCGAATCCAGGAAGTCATTCAATCCTCTCAGTGGTTAGAGTTGACGCTTTGCAGCGCCGTTTAAGACCGCGCGGTTGAGCCGGCGGTGCATCAGAAGAAAAAGCCCAGTCCGCCGAGAAACGAATCGGATTGAGCCCCGGCCGGATCGCGATTGATGACCTTCTGGTACGTCGCCTTCAGGACAAGTTTTGGGGATGGGAAAACCGCAATGCCCAAAGTGTGGAATTGCAGTTGGCCAGCCCCTGTCGGCGTGTTCGCGTCGGTTCCAGCAAACCCGCTGGTCTGCAGGTTCTCGTAGGTGTAGCGGTAGAACGGCACGGCCTCCCATTCGCTGTTGAGGATTGTGCCAAGCGGAAAATGGTACGCGATCTCGCCAGAAGCCGCATACATCGTCTTGCCGACATTGTTGGTAGGATCGGTGTCGTTGTTGGCGCGCATGTTCTCCGGTTTTCCCAGGAATACCTGGGCATATTCGCCGCGCAGTTCCAAACCGGTGTCCGGAACGCGGTAGCGGAACTCGGCATCAAAAATCCCGAGACTTGCCCGGCCCAGCGTATTGCCGAGATCCCCATATGCGCCGCGCGGGCTCACATTCGGAGAAAAATAGCCGCTCACGCTGCCCGCGAATCCTGGCAGAAAGGACGGCCGAAAGTCCAGTTTTCCGGCGTAGGCCATCGTGTTGCTGAGCTGCCGGAAATCGCCGACCACGGGCCGGGAGTCGTGCAGCGCACTGAGGCCGGTAATGCCCGGCGCATAGCCACCCGGAAGGAGAAGGACCCCGTTGGCATCGGACCGCAAATCGAAGCCGCTACCGAAGTCCTCAATGCTCGTGCTGATCTGGACTTGGTAGCTCAGGCCATCCATAAGCCTGCCGTAGATACTCGACGACGGCACCATGAAGGTCGACGGAATAAGACCGTTGTAAATCTCCGGGCGGTTGACGCTATAGAACTGGGTCGGCTCGTGGCGCTGGTTGATGAAGCCGATCGGCACCAGATCGATGCCTGGGGCGCGCCAATTGAATTGATCCGCAATTTTGAAATCGACGAACATCTGCTCGATCTCGGCCGAGCCATGCCGCTTGTCGTCAGCATCGAAAGCAATCCCGCCGTGTTCTAACTCGATTTCAGCATTGAAGATGATGTTGGGGGTGATCGCATAGGTCGGCAGCAATACCAGCCGATGCGCATCGAAGCCGTTTTGCCATTTGCCGCCCGCGTCGGGGTTGCGGAATGCCCCATATTTGACTTCCCCATAGGCCCCAAAAGCGAGCCCCTCCACCGGCGAATCAAGCAGACCAAGGATGGGCTTTTTGGGCTGCATGCCCGGGTCGGCTGGTGCTTTGGGCGATGCTTGACCCGCTGCTTTGGCCGGTGCTTGACTTGTTGTTTTGCCCGGTGTTTCCCCCGCTGCTTGGGCTCGCACCCCGGGTTCAAGTGCCCCCGTGCGAGGCGCAGCGGGTTTCGCAGCGCGAACTGGCTCGGCCGGTTGCTGTTTCTTGAGCTGGCCTTCCAGCGACTTGATGCGCTGTTCCATGGCCTGAAGTTTTTGCAACAGCGCTTCTGTCGATGTCTGCGCACCAGATGGGGACGACGCATCTTCCGCCGCACCAGCAGTGCCGTTGCTTGCGGTCAATATCGAAGCCGCCGCGATCAAGGCCGAAAAAGCCCGACGCCGTTTTGTGCCCCCAACACACACACCTGTTCGAATAGACATTGTCAGCCCCCTTCACATCGGACCTCGCCCGCACCGCAGACTTCGTCCGGAAAGCGGGTCGCATCCTGATCTTGCCGATGGAAGTATGAGGGCGCCTATTCTTGCGTGTCAATAAATATATACAATATTAGAATTCATGTAATTCTAAACTACTTGCTCGGTGCATAGATGAGTTTCTTCTTTTACATTATAATAATAATAAACTAGATAATTCACCCCGAATATTCTTGTGATTATCTGCGGCAAATTCGTTGCAGCGCTGGGCGATCGATGCAAGTCGGAGTCCGCTGCATACGCGGGCTGGGCGAAACGAACGCAGCGTGCGAAAAGATCGGTTATCGCGAAACCGGACTGAATCTGTTGGCAGAACGGCTGAAGTGATAAGGATGACAGACTACGAAATTTGGACAGGCGGCGGATCATGATTTTTGACAGGGTCCCGGGTACAAGCAAGATATTCGCCACTCTCCGCAATGGCAATCAGACCGACAGATTCGAGTGCGTGCCCTCGTTTGCGTCAATCCAACATGTCAATGTCTGTCCGTCGATTTGACATTCGTTGCCCAGGAGCCGAAGGGCGATCAGGCGCCGCCGTGGTGGATCCGGGGCATCCTGATCCTCACCTGCACGCTGGTCAGCTTCTTCCACGGCTCCAATGACGGTCAGAAGGGCATGGGCCTCATCATGCTGATCCTGATCGGCACGGTGCCGACGGCCTACGCGCTCAATCGCGCACTCCCCGACAGCCAGATCGCCCAGTTCACGGTAAATTCCACCGCCGCGAGCAAGGTCATCGAAAGCAAGGCCGCCGGTTACAACGTGATCGGCAACCCGCGGCCGGCCGTGACCAACTATGTCGCGCAGCACCAGATCAACGAAGGCACCTTTCCGTCCCTGGCGGTGCTGGTGCGCGACATCGGCACCCAGGTCACCCAATATGGCTCGCTGGCGAAATTCCCGGCGGAGACCGTCGGCAACACCCGCAACGACATGTACCTGGTCTCCGAGGCGATCCGCTTCCTGATGAAGGACAGGGAAGCCGAACTCTCCAGCGCCGACGTGGCCACGCTCAACAGCTACAAGGGTTCGCTCGACGCCGCGACGAAATTCATTCCGGGCTGGGTCAAGTTCGTCGTCGCCATCGCGCTCGGCCTCGGCACCATGGTCGGCTGGAAGCGTATCGTCGTCACCGTCGGCGAGAAGATCGGCAAGACCCACCTGACCTACGCGCAGGGTGCGTCCGCCGAGCTCGTCGCCGCCGCCACCATCGGTGCCGCCGACATGTTCGGCCTACCGGTCTCGACCACCCACGTGCTGTCATCAGGCGTCGCCGGCGCGATGGCGGCCAACGGCTCCGGGCTACAGGTCGCCACCATCAGGAACATGGTGATGGCCTGGGTGCTGACGCTGCCCGTCGCGATCCTGCTGTCGGGCACGCTCTACCTGATCTTCGCGCGGCTGTTCTGATCCGCGGCGAGCCGATCGGGGCTCACACATGCGAAAGGCCCGCGCCGTTGGCGCGGGCCTTTTTGTTTTGCACATCATCAAGCCACATCGTCATTGCGAGGAGCGAAGCGACGAAGCAATCCATATCTCCGCACGCGGCAGGATGGATTGCTTCGCTTCGCTCGCAATGACGAGGGAGAAGCTATCGTACAACCATAAGTCCTCGAGTCCTCACGCCGCATTGCGTTCGGCAGTGGCCATCACTTTGTGGGAGCGGGATCGGCGCGGCTCACGGCCGGTGGCGGAAAGGCCGGCACGAACAGGCAATCGTGCAGCCACGGCTGATCGGTGACATCAGGTTACCGGTCACGCCGCCAGCGCGTTCTCCACGATCTTTACGAAGTACGAGGTGCCGTAAACGATCGCCTCGTCGTTGAAATTGTAGGCGGGGTGATGCAGGCCCGCGCTGTCGCCATTGCCGCAGAAGATGAAGGCGCCGGGCCGCGACTCCAGCATGTAGGAAAAATCCTCGCCGCCCATCAGCGGCGGCATCTCGTGCACGTTGCCGTCACCGGCGACATCCCTGGCGATGCGGGTGGCGAATTCGGTCTGCGAGCGGTGGTTGACGGTGACGGGATAGCCGCGCTTGTAGATGAGATCGATCCTGGCGCCGGTCAGCTGGGCCACGCCCTTGACCACTTCGCCGACGCGCTTCTCGATCAGTTGCCGCACTTCCGGGGTCAGCGTGCGCACGGTGCCGCGCAACTCCGCGGTCTGCGGGATCACGTTGCGGGCGTTGCCGGCGTGGAATTCGCAGATCGAGATCACGGCGGAGTCGAGCGGATCGACGCTGCGCGACACCACCGACTGCAGCGCGGTGATCAGCTGCGCGCCGACCATCACGGAATCGATGCATTTGTGTGGCCGCGCGGCGTGGCCGCCGAGCCCCTCGATGCTGATATTGACCTCGTCGGTCGCCGCCATGATCGGGCCCGAGCGGATCGCAAACGAACCGATCGGAATCCCCGGACCGTTATGCATGCCGTAGACCTGCTCGATGCCGAAGCGGTCCATCAAGCCGTCCTTGATCATCGCGGCCGCGCCGGCGCCGCCCTCTTCGGCCGGCTGGAAGATCACCACCGCGGTGCCGGCGAAATTGCGCGTCTCGGCGAGATAGCGCGCCGCCCCCAAGAGCATCGCGGTGTGGCCGTCATGGCCGCAGGCGTGCATCTTGCCGGGCGTCTTGGACGCGTATGCGAGGTTGGTCTGTTCCTGGATCGGCAGCGCATCCATGTCGGCGCGCAGGCCGATCACCTTGACGTCGCCGCTGCCGGCCGGCTGCTTGCCCTTGATCACCCCGACCACCCCGGTCCGGCCGAGACCGGTCACGACCTCGTCGCAGCCAAATTCCTTGAGGCGATCCGCCACGAATGATGCAGTGCGGTGCACATCATAGAGCAGCTCAGGGTTTTCGTGAATATCGCGGCGCCACGCGATCAGTTTGCTCTCGATCTGAGCGGCTCGCTGCCGGATCTCCTGCTCAAGATCCGGAACCCCCGACTGCGCGTTCAGCGTCGCTGAACACAACGGCGTTGCAAGAAGCGCAAGCGCCAAGACGAAACCGGTTCGGCGGGACATGTGGGGCTCCTTCGCGTCAGCAGTATCGAAAAAGCGGCCGCAGCCTACCACGCGTCTGATGGCGCGTCACGACCGGAATGGGCCATAGGCGCATGCAAAGGCCGACATGCCGCGCGCCCCGCTTCCTTTTCCGGCCAGGCTAGTCGATCTTCCTCGTTTCTCCAGGAGCGTCATCGGGCTGCCGTCGCGGATCGGATAGGCGAGCTTTGCCGCGCGCGAGATCAATTCCTGCCGCGTCCAACCGAACTGCAGCGCACCCTTGGAGGTCGGGCAGACCAGGATGTCGAGGAGCTTTGGGTCGACAGTGCCATCGAGGCGTTCGGGCGGCGAATCCGTGCGTTTCTTTCGTGACGCGGCACCAAATTTCGTTTGCGCACTGATGTCGGGTTCGGGTCAAAAACGGAAGTGTCTGGGCTCGCGCGGCACGTCCGTTTTATCCTCAGGAGCAGACATCGTCAGCCTGCCCCGGCATGTCCGTTTGGTGCCAACAACGGACTCATGCACCACAGCGGCTTCGCGGCGGGGACGCTCATTGCTGAGCGCCCCCGCACGCGG
>Ga0137412_10003179_pt1 | contig 13100 bp, 11 predicted proteins | sample CZODoug2_1_16fun_FD_122160 | JGI IMG/M metagenome (GOLD analysis project Ga0137412, IMG submission 122160) | Vadose zone soil fungal communities from Angelo Coast Range Reserve, California, USA - CZODoug2_1_16fungal (Hybrid Assembly) | ecosystem: Environmental > Terrestrial > Soil > Vadose zone... | reverse complement strand
TCTCGATATCGCCTCGGTCGTCGGACGCGATTTCAACCTCAACCGGCTTGAAGCCGCGAGCGGCCTGCCGCGCGAGGCTGTGACCGACCTTCTCGACCAGGCTGAATCGCTCGAACTCGTCCACGAGGTGCGGGGCGTCGCAGGTCGCTACAGTTTCCGCCATGCCCTGATTCGCGAGGCACTCTACGACGCTCTGCCTTCGGCCAGGCGTCGGCGTTTGCATCGCGTCGTTGCCGAAGCGATCCGTGGGCTTGGCGAGACGCGAGAGCCCTATGCCGAGATCGCCTATCATTACTGTCAGAGCGCTTCGCCCGGCGACGCCGACGCCGCCATCGAGTACTCTCGCCGGGCGGCGCGCACGGCCGAGAAGAGCCTCGCCTATGAGGAGGCCGCGCATCATCTCGGCAACGCCATCGAGGCGCTCGCGCTTAAGCGAGGCGGCGACGATCCGTTCCTGGCAGAACTGCTCTGCGATCTTGGCGAGGCCCAGGTTAAGACCGGAGATCTCGCGGAGGCACGAAAGATCTGCCACCGGGCGGCCGATATTGCCCGCCGGGTCAAAAGACCCGATCTGTTCGCCCGCGCGGTTTTGGCGCCCGGACGGTACCTCGGCCTCTCGGGGGTGACCGATCACGGCTTTGTTCAGTTGCTCAATGAAGCGCGCGCGATGCTCGACGACTCGTGCAGTCCGCTCCTCGTGCAAGTGCTGGCAAGATTGGGAATTGAACTCTATTGGTCTGAGCGCCAACAGGCTGTCGTGCTGTGCCAGCAAGCCGCAGATATGGCGAGAGGGGTCAACGACCCACACACTCTGATTGTCGCGCTTTGGGGCCGATGGCTTTCGCTGCGAAACCCTGACAGTCTCGAGCAGCGCCTGGCCGACACCAGCGAAATGATCACGGTCGCAGAAAACGCAGGCGAACGGGATTTTGCGCTTGAAGCGCGATTCTTTAGGGTCGCCGATCTGCTCGAGGCGGGCAACATCGTCGGCGCCGACGTCGAGCATCGCGAATACTTGACCGCTGAAACTGAACTACGCGATCGCTTCGGGCGTGGGCTGCTACTCGAAGGAATGCGTGCGTTGATGGATGGGCGGCTCGATGACTCGGAAACGTTGGCGAAGCAAGCATTCGCCGCCGGCCAACAGAGCGGTCGGCCGCTCACGCCAAACTCCTTCCTGATCCAGCACGGCATGACGTTATGGGAGCGAGGCCGTTTCGGCGAACTCGAGTCGACGCTTCGGGGGTTCATCGCCCAAAATCCCTTGATCGTCTTCGCGCGTTGCGCGCTACAGCTTATCCTACTTCAGAAGGGTCAACCGGACGACGCTCGTGTAGAGTTCGAGCGCCTGGCTGAAGACGAGTTTCGCTTTGTGCAACGCGACTGGAACTGGCTGCCGTCCATGTTCGTGCTGGCCGACGTTTGCGCCGACCTCGGCAACACTCAACGTGCGGAAGTCCTCTATCAGCTCCTTGCGCCTTATGCGTCGCGCAACGCCATGCTCGGTAACGTTTACACCTACGGCTCGGTGGCATATGCGCTCGGCAGATTGGCCGCCCTCCTCGGGCGCTCCGACGACGCGGAGGCGCATTTCGATGCGGCACTGGCGGCCAATCGCAGAATCCGGGCGACGGTCTGGCTGGCTCACACGCAGTGTGAACTTGCGCGGTTGCTCCTGGCGCGAGGCGCGGCGGACGACTATGCGAGAGTGCAGGGATTCATCGCCAGCGCGCGGCAGACGGCCGAAGCATTGGATCTGGTTCGCCTCCGAAGAAAGCTGGAGCTCTTTGCTGGCTACCGCGAGGAGCCAAGCAAGGCCGCCGCGGCGAGATTGCCAAATCCTGTCGAGGACGCAGCAGCGGCCGAAGCCAGCTCTCCATCCGAATTGCGGGCCATGGCGCAAAAGCAGCCGGTCCGGATCGAGCGTAGGTTGTCAGCGATATTGGCCACCGACGTGGTTGGCTATTCCCGGCTCATGCACAACGATGAAGAGACGACGCACGCACGTTTGATGGCGCTCCTCGCGGATGCTGTCGAGCCGGCAATCGCGGAGCACGGCGGTCGGGTCGTGAAGAATACTGGCGACGGCTTCTTGGCGGAGTTTCCGAGCGCGGTCGAAGCGGTTCGGGCTGCTATTCAGTTCCAGACCCGTATCAAGAAACTTACAGTCGCTGAGACGGAAGACAGGCGCATTGCTTTCCGCGTCGGCATCAATATCGGCGACATAATTGTTGAGCCGCATGATATTTTTGGGGACGGCGTCAACATCGCAGCCCGCCTTGAGGGGATCGCCAAACCGGGGGGTATCTGCATTTCGTCTTCGGCTTACGAACAGGTCATCGGCAAAGTCGCGATTGGATTTATCGATTTGGGCGAGCAGAGCCTCAAAAACATTGCTCGTCCGGTGCGCACCTATGCAGTGGACTTGAAGGAGTCCGGATGACCAGCGGTCTTTGAGGCGGTTGTTCCAAATCATCAGAACGTCACTGCAAACCCGATCCTGCGACTGGGAGACCTTTTTTCGTAGATGGCGCGTTATAGATTATCAAGCAGTGCAACCCGCTCTCGCCAAATTGTTGCGCGCAATATTATTTTCAGCAGGATCCCGAAGCCGCGCTCGCCGCTGTTCGCCGAGCAGTACAAGCGACTCCCGGGCATTTGCCGTCGCATGGATATGTCATCATCTGCCTCACGAGACTTGGATGCCGCCAAGAGGTTACAGCAACCGTGGAGCGACTATTGGAAAGTTTTTCCGGGCGTCCGGTTGGCTCATTTCCTGTTGCACACGACTTTCGCTCACTTCAATGACGAGCTCTCCGCCGCGGGACTATCAGAGTAACCGTCCCGCATGTCACCTACTGACCCAACACGGACTTTCGGCCCTTGGGCAATCCTCAGGTTCGGGCACTGTTCTCGATTTCTGATCTGTTCCCATGGGCAGATTGGTACTGTCCGCATTTGAGCCCGGGTGTCCTAGTTTAAAGTTGGCAGTGTCCTAATTTGACGGTTCTTGCTCGGCGGCTTTGGCATCAACGAGCGTCTGCTGCCTCAGAGTGTCCACACCGCGTTGGCACCATGAAATGCTCCCATTCGGGAGCCTTTTCTATACGGCGATAAGAGGCCTGCCGTCCTGAGCAGTCAAAGCAAGTCGGAGATTGCGCTTGGTTAGCATCAATCTCCCGTCGCTTGAAAAGCCCTCATTGACGACGTTGGTATAGGGAGCTGCGTGGATAACGTCCGCTCCTTCGCTAAATAGAACGAATGAAATATACGGGCCGTCATTGTCGTGGATCATCAAGCGATGAATGTTCTGCCACCCTTCCCTTTGCAAATTACCGGTAAGCGCGCGCCGCACCGCATTCGTTAAAACGTCCACGAACTCAAGCCCGTGTTGCACCTTCGACGAAAATTGAATGTCCTTCAGAAGCAACTTGAGCGAAGAAATCTTTTCGTCCGTTCCATCGACGGCATTGAACTTGTCATAAAACGAGTATTCCGCGTGAAACTCCGCAGGAAGCATCATGGCTGGCCTCCTCTTTGACATGGTCGCTAGCGCGCCTTGTGCGTAGTGCGCCCACCACTCTTCCCATCTTGTGACCTTAGCCGGATCTTTTCCATCCACGATCCAGGAAAACGAGCCAAGCTCGTAAGGCTTCCGTTGGGAGAAGAACGTCGTCGCCCGGCTGTTAACGTGGTGCAGCACGTCGAAGGTCGTGAGCGCCTGCAGAAAGAGGTTCACGGGCGCCTTAAGGATATAGTCGCTGGCCGCTTGTACTTCTGGACGCACGTCATGGCAAACTTATGAGTCCGGAATGCGCACCAAAGCGGACGTCCGGCGACCATTCTGAATTTATGGGTTCACGCCCAGTTGGGGCGCATCGGGCCTGACAGCTCTTCGTGCCCCTGACCCTGCGCGCAGCGCACCGTTCTTCTCGACGGTGCGATGTTACCCGAGGAGCCGCTCCCACCCGCACACGCCTACTTTGCATGGGGTTGTTTTCGATATTTTTGCTCGCGGCATGCTTTTCCGGATCATGCTCTTGGCGCGTAAGCCGTTCTGAGCATCTCACATGGACGAATTGAGCTTGAGTCCAATCATCCCCGCCACGATCAGCGTCAGGCAAAGAATTCGAACCGGATCGGTCGGCTCGCTGTAGATCAACATTCCGACGATGATGCTGCCGACGGCTCCAATCCCGGTCCACACGGCATACGCCGTGCCGAACGGCAGCGACTTGAGGGCGAGCGCCATCAGCCCGAAGCTTAGCGCGATCGCGACCAGGGTTGCGGCGGTCGGCCAAAACCTGGTGAGCCCATCGGAATATTTCAGGCCGAATGCCCAGGCGATCTCCAGCAACCCCGCGGCAAACAATGCGAGCCACGCGCTCACGGTGTCGCGGGCTCCGGCGGAAGCGTCAGCACGGCGTATTGAGCATAGCCAAGGAACGGGCGTTCGAACTTCAGATTGGCACCGGATGCGTCAGCCATGGCCGACAGCACGTGCTCGAGATCGTCGCGCGGCGTCACATCGAACATCGCAAGCCAGCGCCGTAACAGCGCGCGGGCTACTTCAGGCAATCGTTCCTGGTTTCCGAAATCGACAATGTGTAGACGACCGCCGGGCTTGAGGTGGCTTGCAGCCTCTTCAAGAACCCGGCGCCAGTCCGGGATCATCGACAGACTGTAGGAAATCGTCACGTGATCAAACGACTGCATGCCAAACAAGGTCTGCGGGTCAAACCCCGTTCCATCGCCGTATGCGGTGCGAATTCGGTCCGTCAAACCGCGCCGCGAAATGGCTGTCATCGCAGACGTCAGCATTTCAGTCGAAACATCGATGCCGAAAAATCGCGCCGCCGGATATAGCCGGGCGGCCAACACAAGGTTTCTGCCGGTTCCGCAGCCAATTTCCAGCACGCTTGCCCCCGCGTCGGGCCGCAGGCCGGTGATCAGCCGGTCTCGACCGAGAAGGTAGTAGCGCCGCGTTCCGTCATAGATGTGGCGCTGCCGGCGATACATCCGGTTCATGCGGTCGGTCGCTTCGACCGGCCACGAGGCATCCGCGCCGATCTCGGAAGGATATGCACGCATCCATGCACCTCTTAATCGCGTGTGTCGTCCTTTCCTTCTGATGTTCGCGCGACAGGGGTGTGACAGGTGGCGCCGTTCCGCGAATGGCCGCGAAATAGCGCGTATTCCGCCGTCTTCGCTTCTGCCCGCTGTCGCAAAAGTGCAGTGCGCGCGCGATAGCATCGTCAGATTGTTGATTCGGAGGATGGATGAACACGCAGCTTATCGCGGACGCAGTCCGCAACAGCAGGGGTCACGACGAAGCGACCATTTGGGACAGGCTTTTCGCGTTCTGGTTTCGCCGACTGGTGTACACCCAGATATGGGAGGATCCGGAAGCTGACCTTGCAGCGCTGCAATTGCCGCTGGGATCGACGATCGTCACCATCTCATCCGGGGGGTGCAACGCGCTGTCCTATCTCACGGCGAAGCCGGCGCAGGTTTACGCCATCGACCTCAATGAGGCGCACCTTTCGCTGCTCAAGCTCAAGCTCGCGGGCCTGCGCGCCTTCTCGAGATACGCCGACTTCTGGCAGTTTTTTGGCCAGGGCGCCTCGCCCTCCAACTCCGAACTTTATCACCGGCGGCTGCGGCCGATGCTCGATGCCGATGCGCGCGCTTACTGGGACAAGCGCAACGTGATCGGACGTCCGCGATACGCCTATTTCACCGACGGGTTCTACCGCCACGGCATGCTCGGGCGCTTTATCGGCCTTGCCCATTTGCTGGCGAAATGCGCCCGGATTGATCTTGAGGCGTTGCTGAACGGGAAAAAAGACGCTCCCGAACGCATTGAGGCGCTGGATCGTCTGCATCGCCTGTTTCATTCGCCGTTGGCTCGTTTGATAACCGGCACCCCCGCTCTGCTGTTCAGCCTCGGTATTCCGCCCCAGCAGCGCGCCTTGCTGGGAGCGGGCGCGCCGCTTAACGAAGTACTTCACCAGCGGTTGTTGCGCCTGATCAATGGTCACCCCAACGAGACCAATTATTTTGCGTGGCAGGCGCTGCATCGCAGTCACCCTGGTCCCGGTGACCGCTGTCTGCCACCTTACTTGCAGAGCGGCCAGTTTGAACGCATGCGCAACGGCGCGGGATTGATCATTCCGGTCCACGCCAATCTTCGGCTGTTCCTGGAAAGCCTGCCGGCACGCGAGGTCGATGCCGTGGTGCTGCTGGACTCGCAGGACTGGATGGCGCCGGAAGAGATCCGCGCGCTTTGGAATGCGATCGATCGCACCGGCAGCGACAACGTCCGCGTGATCTTTCGCACCGCCGGCGCGGAATCTCCGCTGGAAACCGCGGAGCTTGCGCCCCTCCTGCGCATCTGGCGTCGTGACGAGGAACGAAGCGCTGTTGGCTTCGAGCGGGACCGGTCGGGAATTTACGGCGGGTTCCACTGCTACGTACGGTGCTGATTGGGTTGGAACATCGCGGTCGCCGGCTCCGGCATTAGTGACCTCTGGCGGCATAGATTTGATAGAATGTGATGACGATTTCGAACGCGATCAGCAAAACGATAATGATTTCGAGGCGCAGCGATCGGCGCGTGTCGATGATGTCAGCCAGCGTATTGGCCGTTTCCGACACTACGGCGAGCTTTCGGCTGAGCGTATCGACGCGCTCTTTGAGTTCGTATTCGTCTTCAAGCCGGGCGTAGAGCCGCTCCAGGTCGGGACGATCCCATAATGCATCGGGCTTTTCTGCGATTGCGACGCGGCCGGATACTCTGTGCTGGACCAGCAGGGCATTCCCGATCAACTGCAAAACCCCCTTGCGGTCTCTTCGGGTCCTGCCGTGATCTGCCAGCTCTTTTGCAAATGGCTCGATGATCTCGAACACTTTTTCAACTTCGCGTTCGTCATGGGCGAGCACGACGCTCTTGGCCAGGACATCGGCGATGACGAGAAGCTTTTCCGGCAACATATCCCGCAACTGAATCGGCCCTCCCGCCTGAACCTGATCCTCGGCCTCGCTGACGAGTGCAACGATGGCGGTTTCCTCCTCAACGCGCGCGAGCTTGCCGCCGATCCGGGGCTTCAGCTTTTCCAAAAAGCCGATTTCATCTTCCGGCGAAAGCCCGATCATTACCGCGACGCCATAGCGAAAAAGAACAGCGATGCCGGTCTTGCCAACCCGAATCGCGAGCGGGACTGCTGAAAGCGCCTCACCTTCAAAACCGATCGTATTGATCCGGTCACCGACATGCAGGGCGTGCGCGGCAACCCGTGTCTCCATTTCGGCGGAAATTAATTCGGGTTTGGTCATCACGCCGTCTCCTCGGGAAACACTCGGACGTCAGTAGCCGAGAATCCTTCGATCGTCGGTATCCGCCGGGCCGAGGACTCAATGAGTTGAATTTGCCAGGGAAGCCGAATCACCATCAAGCGGGCGGGAGATACGTCCGAATGCGATGCTGGTGGAGACGCCGAGCAAACCCCAGAACAGCAGGCTGGTGAGCGTCACCACCACGACGAACCTGTGCGACAACGCGGCCGGAACCTCGCTGTGGGATTCCGGCGCGAGCGGCGCGCCAATCAGATGCGGCAGCGCGATCAGACCAAGGCCCAGAACCGCGGCCCATGCTGTGGGGCGGAAAGCCAGCAGGCAGAGCCCTGCGGCCGTTGCAGCGGCCGTGGCGATCCACCAAATCTGCCGCGCCGTCAGTTCGGCCACCGGCATGCCGGGCAATTCTGGCGGCAGACCAAGGCCGGGCGCCGCAGTAAACACCACAAAGCCGCCGAGCCCCCACAGCAGGCCTTCCCGCCACATCACCGGCCGGCCCCGGATCGCATAGATCCCGGTGAGCAGCAACGCGAAACCGATCGCAGTCAGGATATTGGCCGCGACCGTGAAGGCGTTGCGCTGAAACCCATCTTCGGGCTCCCATTCGCTGTCATTGCTACCGGCATTATCGTGATGATGGGCGGCGCCAGCGTGCTCATGTGCAGCCGGCGGAGCCTCGGCCGCAGCCTTGCGTTCGTAAACTTCGCTCTTCTGGATCAGCGGCACCGTTCCAAGGAATTGCGCTACTGAAATCACCGCGCCGACGATCAGCCCCGCAAGCGCGGCCGAAAACACGATAGATCTGAAAATTGGCATCTGCCGTCAGTGACAGGGAAACGCATTGGCGTGGCGGACATCGTGAGCGGCGTTATGAACCGCGCTGATGTGCGAGAAGCCGACCACGCCGACAACGAAAAGGCCAAGGGCCATCGCCAGTACGGCTTGAACGACGACGCTTGAATCGGCGGCGATGGCGGGGAGATGGGCGGTCTGGGACTGTTGCATGTCGATCCTCGTCGAAGACCATCATTTTAGCCGAGAACGACAGCCCGCGCGACCCTAATTTTTCAATTGCCGGGTGACATCCCGGCTGGTGAGGTGAAAGTTCGCCGTGTCCGCGACGCTCGCACGAAGCACCTTTGCGCGGGCCGCCGCTTGAAATGCCTTCTGGTGCGTCATGAAGAAGTCCACGCATTGTTGCGGCGATGGTGCCGCCCGCAACAGCGTCCGGAACGCGCGACGGTGCACCATGCAGATGCCGCTGTGATCCGCCGGCTGGAAGGCCAGCGCATCGATATCGTCACGCCATTTCGGCGTTTTGCTTGATGGCATCAGTCGATCATCTGCATGGACCGCGACAGCTTGTCGGGGCTTGCTGTCTAGCAGGGATGGCGCCCCAACGTGGATTCAGATTCAACGGTGCAATAGCGGACGGTTGCCAGGGAAGCTGAGATTCGGTCGGCATCAGGGTCCTTTTTGTGGGGTTACCCGAGCTAACGGTCGCCAACAGGTTGACCCCAGCAACCCCGGCGGCTAGCGTTGCCAGTGATGGTCCTTCCGCGTGGAAGGTGAAAAGGGAAGCCGGTGCGAGTGTTTTCAACGCCGGCGCTGCCCCCGCAACTGTAAGCGACGAGCCCTCGCCGGTGCCACTGGGAATTCCCGGGAAGGCGGCGATCAGGCAGCGACCCGCGAGCCAGGAGACCTGCCATCACGAACTGTGCTTTGGAGGCGTCGTCGGGGCGGGGTGCACCGGACGGGAGCGAGCCGGACGGCGCGTATGCCGTCGGCGCGACCCAACAAAGCTCGCGGCCGCTGGCGGCCCTGGTGTGAGCCTATGATGGATCGCGAAAACGCGGGTCGAGAGCTTGCTGAATTGACGTTGGTCGAGCGATCGCGCGCAAACGCGCCGAGCGGGGTCACCGTCGTGAGCGTGTGCATTACCTGCAAGACCGCCGACGGCGCCATCGTGGTTGGCCCGGACATGTTCGAATCCGTGAAGGCCGCGATTGGCGAATCCGATCGGAATGTGCAGGTGCGGCCGGTGCAATGTCTCAGCGTCTGCAAGCGGCCTGCGACGGTCGCGGTGTCGAGTTCGGACGGTTATACATTCTTGTTCGGCGATCTGCAGACCGAGAGTGGCACCGCGGCCTTGGTGTCCTTTGTGCAGTCCTACCAAAAATCCGACTATGGTCTGGTGCCGTGGCGCGAGCGCGCCGACGTGCTGCGCAAGGGCATGGTGGCGCGGGTGCCACCGCTACGCTGGTCACCGGACGATGGAAGCGCGCCGAAATGACAGCGCTGGCTACCACGCTGGTGCTGGGGGGCGCGCGCTCCGGCAAATCCGCTTTTGCCGAGAAGATGATCGGCGATAGCGGACTCACGCGGATTTACCTTGCCACGGCGACCGCTGATGATGACGAGATGCGAAATCGCATCGTGCATCACCGTACGCAGCGTGGCGATGGCTGGATCACGGTCGAGGAACCGCTGGCGCTGGTCGATGCGCTGACGCGAGAGGCGACCGATGGGCGCGCCGTGCTGGTGGACTGCCTGACATTGTGGCTGTCAAACCTGATGTTCGCGGAGCGCGATCCCGACGTAGAAGCGCGCCGGCTTACGCGATTTCTTGGCGTGGCGAAGTATCCTGTGGTGCTGGTGTCCAACGAGGTCGGCCTCGGCCTGGTGCCGGAGACCCCGCTTGGCCGCGACTTTCGCGACGCCCAGGGGCGCCTGAACCAAATCGTCGCCGCCAACGTTCCCAATGTCGTGTTCATTGCGGCCGGGCTTCCGCTCTGGCTCAAACGTTCGTCTTAAGGAGAACTGGAATGTCCCGTGTCCCCGTCACCGTGCTCACCGGATTTCTCGGCGCCGGCAAGACCACGCTGCTGCGCTCCCTGTTGACGCAGGCCGATGGCCGCCGCATCGCAGTGATCGTCAATGAATTCGGCGACGCCGGTTTCGACGGTGGGCTGGTCGAGGAATGCGCGGCGAAAGCCTGCGCACCCGGCGATATCGTCGAACTCACCAACGGCTGTATCTGCTGCACCGTCGCCGACGATTTCATTCCGACCATGGACAAGCTGCTATCGCGCGACCGGCAGCTTGACGCCATCGTCATCGAGACCTCCGGTCTTGCATTGCCGCAGCCGCTGCTGAAAGCCTTCGACTGGCCCGCGGTGCGCACCCGCGCCACTGTCGACGGTGTCGTCACGGTGGTCGACGCGCTGGCTTTGTCCGAAGGGCGCGTCACGATCGACGAGGATGCCGTTGCTGCCCAACGGGCTGCGGACGACTCGCTCGATCACGACGATCCGATCGAGGAAGTATTCGAGGATCAGCTCGCCTGCGCCGATCTGGTGGTGCTGTCGAAGAGCGATCTCGTTTCGCCGACGGCCCTGGCGCAGATCGAGGCGCGTCTCAAATCCATGCTGCGGCCGGGCGTCAACATCGTGCGTTCCAGGGGCGACCTGGCACCGCAGGTGTTGATTGGGCTGAACTCCGCCGCTGAAGACGACATGGCCGCGCGGGCCGGCCATCATGGCGAGGAGGAAGAACACGACCACGACGATTTCAACAGTATCGTGGTGATGCCGTCAGCGGCTGTCAGCGTCGATGCGATGCGCGCGCGTGTCAGCGATGCGCTGAGCCTCACCGGCGTGCTGCGCGTCAAGGGCCACGCCCGCGTCGCCGACAAGGCGGCCCCGATCGTGGTGCAGGGGGTCGGAGGCCGGGTCGAACTCGCATTTGCACGGCCAGATGTGAAGCAGGCCGAGCATCTCGTGGTGATCGGGCTGAAGGGATTTGATGGCGACGCCGTACGCCGTGCGTTGGAGGGTTAGCAGGGGTTTCACGCGCATGCATCTGAAGCTTGACACCAGCGGCAGCATCGACGACGGCGATGTCGCCCGCGATCTCGGGCAGGACCCCGCCGATATTGTCGTGCTGTCAGCGGCGGACAGCGATCTTTCGGCGTTCGGCGCCGCGCATGCGTCCTTGCCGAAAGACTTTCCCAGCGTACGGCTGACCAATCTGTTGGCGCTCGGGCATCCGGCTTCGGTCGATCTCTATGTCGAGCGTACGCTGTGCGAAGCCAGGATCGTGGTGCTCAGGATGCTCGGCGGCGAAAGCTACTGGCCGCATGGTGTCGAAAGCCTGCGCAGCGATGCGCTGCGGCGAGGTACCCTGTTCGCCTGCATACCCGGCGAGATGGACTGGAACGCCGCGCTGGCGGCGCGCGGGACACTCGGCAGCGATGAGACCCACGCACTCTGGCGATATTGCAGCGAAGGCGGCGTCGAAAATGCGCAGCTTATGTTGCGTCTCGCGGCGCATCTGATCGGTCGCGGCGAGGCGCCGCCGCCGGCAAGGCCGATGCCGTCGGCCGGCTTCTGGCGGGGTGAACCCGCCAGCGACGACAGGCCCAATGCCGTCGTCATCTTCTACCGCGCTTTGGTCGCGGGCGGCGACACCGCTGGCATCGATGCGCTGCGGGCCGCACTCCTTGCGCGAGGCCTCAACGCGGTATGCCTGTTCGTCACCAGCCTGAAGGATGAACGGTCGGCCGCGTTCCTGCGTGCGGCGCTTTCGGCGCATCCGCCTGATATTTTCATCAACGCAACCGCGTTCGCCACCGCGACTGCCAACGACGATGCCGGCATTCTCTCGATGTCCGATTGCCCGATCCTTCAGGTGGCCCAGGCCGGAATCTCGCGTGCAAACTGGGAGGCGTCGACACGGGGGCTTAACCCGCGCGATCTCGCCATGCATGTCGTGCTGCCGGAAGTCGATGGCCGCATCTTTGCCAATGCCATCGCTTTCAAGGAGCGTGGCGAGAGCCTGGCCGGGTTCGCGCCGACGACATTCCAGCCGGTAGCCGATCGCGTCGATGCAACCGCAGATCTCGCACAGGCCTGGGTACGACTGCGGCGGGGCGAGCCACCTACGCGCCGTATCGCCCTCGTTTTGGCGAACTATCCCAATCGTGACGGGCGGCTCGCCAACGGCGTCGGTCTCGATACGCCGCAAAGCCTGATCGACGTGCTGGCCGCGATGCGTGGCGAAGGCTATCTCACCGGCGAGACGCCCGATGACGCCGCCGCGATGATGGATCTGTTGCAGGAAGGTCCGACCAACGCAATCGAGGGCCGCGCGTCACGTTCTGGCGGCATATCGTGGCCGCTCGCGAATTACGCGGCTGCGTTCGCGACTCTGCCTGAGAACGTGCGGCGTGATGTACGTCGGGAGCTTTGCGGCCCTCCGGGTTTCGTCCCATATCCTGTGCGGGTTCTTCACCCGCTTGCCCTGATAGGTGATGACGAACTCGGCTTTCTTGCCGTCCATCTGCTAGAACCACGAGCGGAAACCGGAGGATGACCTTGTCGAAGACATCCCAGAAGCTTCGGGTTTCTCTAACCCGGGGAACCGAGCGTTCGTGTCGAGCCGTTTTCCTGACGACTTTCGTCCGCCTCTTTGCCTCAACAGGACTAGCCGGCTTTTCTACGATCTCCGGAGCCGCTGTCGACTCGGGTTGCTTAGGTGCCTCGACGCGGTCGTTAAAGTTCTATGGGGCCCGGGAACACGGCTTGTGACGGACTAGCACTCCCTCCCTGTGACATCCCCGCGATCGAGCTTGTGTAGAAATCCCCCGAAAACCAGTACGCTTCGGAATCGAAGCAAGTACAAAACAGAATCGGACCGTGAACTTTGTTCTATTGCTTCGCGGGCTCGATCGCGGGACCCCAGTCCAA
>Ga0137412_10003177_pt1 | contig 13107 bp, 8 predicted proteins | sample CZODoug2_1_16fun_FD_122160 | JGI IMG/M metagenome (GOLD analysis project Ga0137412, IMG submission 122160) | Vadose zone soil fungal communities from Angelo Coast Range Reserve, California, USA - CZODoug2_1_16fungal (Hybrid Assembly) | ecosystem: Environmental > Terrestrial > Soil > Vadose zone... | reverse complement strand
TCACCGCTGCCAAGGGCGATCGGTACGCCAGTTGCCGCGGTGCAGCGAGTACCGCGGTGGAGCCTCCCCGCTCAAACTCCTTCCACGCGTGCCTGTACGATTGCAGGCCCCGTAACAACACCCCGCCACTCATGTACCAGTCACCAAGCTCAACAAAGGCCGTGCCCCGGCGCATGTGATCGACCGGTTCTGTCTTGTCGATGGCCCGCAGTGCCATCAGAATCGCACGCTCGCCATCCGGATTGAGCCGCTGCGCATTCTCAACAGCCGGGTCCGCCGCCGGTGCCGGCGCATAAATATCACCGCCACTCGTCTGACCCTCATTGCCGTTAACAAACTCGAGCCGGTAGGTCCGGGCAATACCCTCGAGGGGATCGACGGTGCTGATGGCCGCGCCCGCACCCGCCTGTTCGGCTATCTGCAACGCGCGTGCGTACAGGATCCGGGCAGTTGCATAGCGACCCATCTTCTCCTGCCAGTGTGCTGAACGATCGAGTGACCGCAGGACATGCAGATCAGTCTTACCGTACGCCGTCTCCGCCACCCGTATCGAGTAGTCATACGCGCGCTCCACATCGTCATTTCGATCCAGCGCGACGAGACTCTCAATCAGCGGATCCAGGATCGACATCTGCTCGAGATTGAACAGACCATCCAGGTTGCGGCTGAGATCCAAAGCACGTTTGAGTATCAGGCTCGCGTCCTCGTACTGGCGGGTGGCGAAATACGTTGCTCCCAAACCGTGCAACGGTCTCAGCAACGCGCGGTCGGCGCCTCCCCCGGAGTCCTCAACGATCTTCACGGTCCGCAGAAAAGTCGCTTCGGCCGTCTCGAAGTCATGCAGCCGATACTCAGTTGTGGCGAGATTGCACAGCGGAATGGCCAGCGCGCGGTCGGCGGCGCCGTATTGCTCATCGGTCATCGAGACGAGCATTGCGGCCAGCGGCAAGGCTTCCGGGTAGCGCCGCGCGTCGAATTCCGTTCGGAAGTCGTGGTACACCTGCACCCGGTCAGCATCGGTCACCGCCGCAACCGATCGGCAGAGCAGGCCGATAGCGACTATGACGATGAGACGCATATTGTGAGGAATCGTAACTCGTTTATGCTGTCAATCAACATCGCAAGTCGGATACAGGCATGGCAGACGGTGACCAAAAAGTAATTCTGCTCGCAGGCGCCAGCGGCTACGTGGGCAACCTCGCCCTCACTGCGCTCCTCGACTCCCCGGACATCAGCCGCGTCTGGGCGATTACCCGCCGCCCGCTGGGCCGTGAGCATCCGCGCCTGGCCAACCGCATCGTGCCGTTCGAGCAGATCGAATCACAGCTGAAAGGGATCACCTGCCACGCCGCTTTGTGCTCACTGGGAACGACGATGCGCCAGGCCGGATCGCAGAGCGCGTTCCGGCAGGTTGATTTCGATGCCGTACTCGCCTTTGCGCGTACCGCCAAAGCGGCGCAGGCACAGCGTTTTGTCCTCGTGTCGGCGGCTTTCGCCGACAGTGCCGCGAAGAATTTCTATCTGCGCACGAAGGGCGAAGTGGAAGAGGCGTTGCAGGGTCTCGGCTTTGCGAGTCTCGACATACTCCAACCCGGTCTGCTGCTCGGATGGCGTGGTGAGATCCGACCCCTCGAGCTGCTCGCTTCAGTGTTCATGCCGTTGGTCAATCCATTTCTCACCGGCAAGCGCGAGCCGTTGCGTGCCATATCCGCGCGTACAGTGGCAGCTGCCATGGTTGGAGCGACGAGGTCAGGCCGCCGGGGTGTGCAGCGCTACACTTATTCCGGAATACAGGCGCTCGCACGGATCAAGCCGGTGCGTACCGTGAAATAGCGCACACTCGCCTACAGCCCACTCCGCGCACAATTTTCCAATAGCTGACGCGTCGCACAATCGACGTGCGACCGTATGGATACATTGAGGAAAGTACGTGCAGGAAGCCAGTGGAATGGGTTGGACGGCCTTCACGAGCCGCATGGGCAGGCGTATTGCATGGGTACTGGCGCTGTGTGCCGCGGTACCTGTGGTGCTGTTTGCAATTGCGGCCGCGCGTGAGGCCAATTCCGCCGGCGCTGAGGTCGAAGAGCGGCATCTGTCGGGCGTCAGCTCCCTGTATGCAGATGTCATCCGGTCGCGTCTCGGTGTTGCTGAGACCATAGTCGAGACCTTCACCGTCGGTGACATTGGTCCCGACAGCTCGATCCTCCGAAATCAAGTGACCAACTCGCGGGCGTTCAAGTCCGTCGTCGTGGTGAACCGCGACGGTCTGTTGGCCGATGGCGAAACAACATTGCGCCCGAGCTCGGCGCAATCGCTGGCCCTCGAAGCGGCACAGACGATTCTCATGCCCGTGACCCTGGACGGACAGCTCACCGGGACCTTCATGGTTCGTCAGGTGAGCGCCGCGGGAGTCGGCAAGCTGGCCTACTTTGAAATGGCTCCCGACTGGCTGTGGAAAGACCTGCAGGAACTGCCGGGTGCCGCGATCGTGGTCGTGGACGCGGATGGCAAAGTTCTGCACAGCCCGCGATCCGTTGCCAACGATACCAACCACATGTTCGCCGAGCACATCACCCTTCTGGGCGAGCGGGGCGGATCACTCGATACTCTCTCCTGGCAGGATGGCGGCGCGGAATGGCACGGTGTGCTCAAACACATACCGCTGGTCAACGAGCGCATTACGACAGTCCCGTGGGGCGTCGTTGCGTACACCCGGGAGGTTCCGTTCCTGGCGCGCTCGCAAAATGTCTGGGCGATCCTGCCCTACATGCTCGGGGTGTTGGTCATCTGCGGGCTCGCGGGCGCACATTATCTGTCGCGCCGCTACCTGGCTGCCCTGCGGGAGCTGCGGATTGGATTGCCCGGCCTGCAGGCACGCCGTTTTGAGCCGCTGCCCGCGGCCGGAACGGACGAGCCGAGCGACCTGATTGAGACTTTCAACCGCTCCGCTGCCAGCCTCCAGGAGCAATTTCATGCCCTGGAGACGCTCGGCGAGATCGACAAGCTCCTGTTGGGATCGGCGGAGCTCGAGCAGGTGCTCGAGGGCATTCTGGCGCGGGTGCAGACCGTGACTCGCTGTCATTGTGTTGGTATCACGTTGCGGGATGCGGATGCGCCCGGGCGTGGCCGGGTTTATCTCGCTGCCAACGGCCTCTCGGATCTGCCCGTCACCCGTGTTGAGCTCGATGACGACATGCTGACCACGCTGATAGCGGAGAGTCGTGGGCTGACGGTTGCGCGCTGTGAGGACACTCGCCACAGCTTCCTGCGGCCCCTGAAGGAGATCGGTGCCGAGTTCTTCTGGGTCTGGCCCGTGAATGTATCCGAGCGCGTCGAAGCTATTCTGGCCGTCGGCTATCGCGAGGCACCTGCGGCGGATCCGTACCTGGCGCGCAGCGGCAGTCAGTTTGCAGAGCGGCTCGCAGTGGCTCTGTCCAAGAGCGCGCGCGACGAGCGGCTGTATCGCCAGGCGCATTACGACCCGCTGACTTCGCTGCCCAACCGCATCCTGTTCCGTGACCGGCTGGCCCAGGAAATTGCCAATGCGACGGCTGGCCTGAGTCGCGGCGCACTCCTGTATATCGACCTCGATCACTTCAAACGCGTGAACGACTCGGTCGGGCACAGCGCCGGCGATCAATTGTTGACCATCGTTGCGCAGCGACTGCGCTCTTGTGTGAAGGAAGGGGATACGGTCGCGCGGTTGGGTGGGGATGAGTTCACCGTGATATTGCGCAATGTTGCGGATCCGAGCTCTGCGCGGGCGGTGGGCGAGCGGATCATCGAATCACTGCAGTTGCCTGTGAACATCGGCGGCCGGGACCACTTTGTGTGCGCCAGCATCGGTATCACCCTGTTCCCCGATGATGGATCGGCCATTGACGATGTCATGCGCAATGCTGACACAGCCATGTATCGAGCCAAGGATCTCGGCCGCGGCTGCACAATGTTCTTTGACCCGCACATGAATGCCAAGGCCACCATTCCCACGGAGACGGGCCTCCACAGGGCCTTGCGGCGCAGGGAATTCTCACTGTTTTATCAACCGCAGTTCACCGTTTCCAACGGCGCGCTGGCGGGGGTTGAAGCGCTGCTTCGCTGGCAGACGGCGCGCGATGGCATGCGGCAGCCGAGTGAGTTTGTTCCCGCGGCTGAAGAGAGCGGTCTGATCATCGACATCGGCGGCTGGGTGTTGGATGCTGCGTGCGCGCAGCTCGCGAGCTGGCGCGACCAGAACATCGCGCCTCCCCGACTGGCGCTCAACGTCTCGGCCCAACAGTTGAAACACTCCGAGTTCCCGAAGCTGGTCCGTCGTGCGCTCGACAAGTATGGTCTTGCGCCGGCGCTGCTCGAGTTGGAGCTCACCGAGAGCGTCTTTGCGGATGAAGCCGCCGGCGCCACCCTGGAGCGGTTGCACCAACTGGGTGTGCACCTGGCGTTGGATGATTTCGGGACCGGGTACTCGTCCTTGTCCTACCTGCGGCAGTATCCGATCGGCACCGTGAAAATCGATCGCACCTTCCTGGAGGAAGTGCCGCAGAACCCGGCTTCGGCGACGCTGGTGGAAACGATCATCGTCATGGCGCATGCCCTCGGCAAACGGGTTGTCGCCGAAGGCATCGAAACCGCCGATCAACTCGAGTTTCTGCGCGAGCGCCGTTGCGACATCGCGCAGGGTTTCTACCTGGCCCGGCCCCTGTCGAGCCAGATCGTTACGGAACTACTACAGGCGCGCACTCAGTCGGGCGACGAGGAGCTCCGGGATGTCCGCGAAGCAGGATAAGAAGTTCGGCGGATTTCCCCCGGCGCGCAGCGCCGCCACATGTTGCCGGTCGTTTCGACCGGCAGGACAGTTGGGCGCAGCCCATGAGGAGTGTGCGGTACGTCACAGTTGGCGTCGCGACCTAAGGCTCGGACAGCGTCGCCACATCGAGACAATTCAACATATGCTGGCGTTAGTTCGTGTGCAACCGCTCCCTGAGAGGCTGTACACAATATAAACGCTTGACTGTCATCCGCGACGCTTTGACACTTGCAACCTGTAGTGACAAGGGCAAACCCGTCGAAAGACGGGGACGCAAAGCCACCGGTCTAAAGGAAGTATTCCTATGACGGCGGGGCTGCCACGATCGCGCAGCTGGCGCGACGCTCGCACTCCGATCTCGTCGGGAAACTCTTCCTGTTTCTGGTGGCCGATTTACGCATCGGTCCGGGGAAGATTCTATGACACCAACGCCTAAGTCTGCATCTGGCGGCACAGCACGCCACGGTGCGGTTGAACAGGGCAAGCCGCAGGAAGCGGCAGGTCCGTTCGTACTCAACTTAACTTCATCGACAACGCCCATGGCGTTGGCGAATCCAGAGCAACCGGAGCTCAAGCGCTTCAGCTTTTTTGTCAGTCGCCGTTTTGAGGAAGGCCGCGAGCGGTTCCGCTTGCACATGGGCTACTTCTCAACACTCGCAGAAGCGGAAGAGTGGCTGGTCGCCGTACGCGACATTTATCCAGGTGCCTGGGCCGGTGAGGCTCCGGGCAAGAAGTTGCGCGAGCGTGCCGTTGCTGCCGCCGCGGCCCAGGCCCAACACGCTGCCGGCCCCCCACCGCCGGTGGCGCCGCCCCGTAACGTTCCCACACTGCCCGTTGCCCATTCCGCGTCGGTCGACGTACCGGCTCTGAATGTTCCGACGATCCACGCCGCGACGCCCAGCCCGGCGCGACCGGCGACGCTCGTTGCTGCCCAGGTTCCGAGAAATGTGCCGGTCGCCAGGCCCGCACCGCTGATGGGCCAGCCTGCGATGTTGAATTCAGGTATGACTTCGAAGCCGGCGTCCGCACCGGCACGGCCGCCTGTCGCGGTGCCTTCGTCAGGTCCGAGTGTCATCGGCATGATGCGCTCCCCGAAGGATTCCCCGCCGAAGGCTGCGCCAGTTGTGCCGGTCGCTGCTCCACGCTCTGTGGCGCCCGCTCAGGCTCGTTCGGGATCTCCCCTTGCCTCGGTAGCTCCCGCTCAGGCCGCCGCCGCACGACCGCCAATGGCCGCCGTCGCGCGTGCCGCAGCTCCGGCTGCCGTACGCACAGCACCCCCCGTTGCTCAGCCTGCAAGAGCAGCTGCCCCGGCCGCTGCCGGTCAACAGTACAAGGCAGCGGCGCCGCCCGCTGCCGCTCGAGCTCACGGTGTTCCTACCGCACCGGCACGCCCGAACGCCAAGGCGAATGCACGAGCCACGATGCCCGATTCAAACGTCCGTGAGGTACTCAAGGCTCTGGGCGAGACGAGCAACGACGCCGAAATCACGGGCGAGACCCGCATGATGCCGGCACCGTCGCTTGCCGGTATGGACACGATCTCGGACAACAACAACTTCACAGACACTCAGGTGCTGAAGTTTCTGGAGACGCGCCGCGCCGATGGCTCGGAGCTCACGGGTATCGATGTTGAGACCGGTGCGATCTCTCTGCTCAAGCCGGATGACACGGGTACACGTCGCGCCCTGAAGGAAGCGGTCACCGAGAACGCGCCCGTCTGGTTCGCCGTCCAGTTGCAGTGGTCGGTGTCGCCGGTCGAGTTGTCCAAAGTTCCGCCGCTCGCGATCTTCAGCGCCTACACGCTGTACACGGTTGAAGGTAGCCGCGATGGCCGCAAGTGGTTTGGCCTGCGCCTCGGCTTCTTCAGTGACGCAATTTCCGCGAAGCAGGTTGCCTACTACGTGCGATCCGAGTTCACGTCCGTTGCGGTCGTGCCGGTGAGCCCGCAAGAGCGCACTCGCGCGTCGGATGTGGAAAAGAAATCCGACCTGGCTTTCCCGAAGAGGACCCGCTCAGAGCCGGTCGACGAGTTCAAGCTCATCGATTCGGACGATCACGATGCACCGGCTCCTGCACGTCCGCGCCCGGCATTAGCCACCAAGCCGGCCGCGCCCGCCAAGACGGCGCCGCCTGCCGCCGCTCGCCGTCCGCAGCCGGCGAAGGCCAGCAACGGTCGCGTCCGCGCGCGTGAGGCACGCACTCCGCAGACTCTCGAAGAGACGCTGGAGATTCTGGGCGCCGGTGAGCTCGAGATGGATTCCGGCCATGGCGAGACCATGAACGAGAGTGGCGTGCGCCACCTGCGTGTTGAGGTTCAGAAGAACACGCCGTTCGGTCGCCTGCTCGAACGATTGAGTGAGCGCGTTCGTAAACCGTAGCGAATGACAGAGCCGTTCGAAAGGACGGCTCTTGTTATAACCCCGCGCGCAAGCGCGGGGATTTTTTCGCCGGCTATTTCTTACCGAACAGCTTCTCCAGCTCCGTTTTCGCCTTATCCACTTCGCTCGTGTTGGGTGCCGTGTAGGCGCCCGCACGCGGCTTGAAGTGGTCGCAGAAGTTCGCCTGCGTTTTGTTGCTGACTTCCTCAGCCGTGGGCTCGCGGCAATGCTTCGCAACGCGCGTGTCGTAGTCGACGCACATCTTGCAGACATGCAATTCGGCACGACACTTCGAGCACTCGTCGAGCCGCCGCAACGGCAGGCTCGAATGCGCCAGCGAAGTACCGCAATTCCAGCAGACGAGGTTGTGGCTCACAGCCGGGAGTTTACCTCGTTCGCTTAATGCGGGCCTTCCGGGCGCGCCTCGGGGCGGCGGGCTCAGATGCACTCGCCGCGGCCGGAGCGGTCAATCGGGCAGCCACCTTCGCTTTCGGCAGCGCCGGGGCGGTCCGGCCGGAGTCGCGGTAGGCGACCCAGTCGGCGATGCCCTCGGACAGCCACAGCGGGGTGTTCTCGGTGGTGGACAGCCGGGTGGCCACGTGCGTGGTCTCGTGCGTGAGGACGGCCTGCCGGCCGAAGGCGGAAAGCTCCGCGAACGCGGCGGGGTTGACGATCACCCGGTCGGCCGGCGCCTGCGCGTCCGCCCCCAGCTCGCCGGTGGTGACCGCGGCGATGTCCCGGTAGTCGTCGGCCGTCGCACCGATCAGCGCGGCCATCTGGTCCAGCGTGGCGGGCACCTCGACCACCACCTTGCCGGGCCAGCCGCTCCCCCACACCCGCGTCACCGCCGGTACGGCCGCGTCCGCGTTGTCCGCGTAGCCGCGCAGCGCGGCCTCGTCGCCGAGCCCCAGCACCAGGCTGTGCGCGCCGCGCACCACCTGTACGGGGCCCTGGTCCCACAGCTGTACGGCGCCGCGGTGACCGCTCGCCGTGCCGTCCTCGTCCCCGGCGAGGTACCAGTGCCCGTCGCGCCGCGACAGCGTCAGATACGCGGTGGACTCCACCGGCTCGGTGTCGTAACCGGTGAGCCGATAGCCCAGCCGGACCTCCGCGGCGACGCGGTACGTGCCGTCGGCGGACGGAGCCAGCGCGAAAGCGTCCGTACGGACGAGGGTGTACGACCACGCCGCGAGCGGTACTTGCGCGAGGTTGGCGAACACCGCGGTCTGCCGGGTGCGGTACGCCTGGGCCCGCGGGTCGATCCCGGCCAGGAACGCGGCCTGGTCCCGGTGGAGTACGGCCGCCGCGTGCTGGTCGAGCAACCGCCGTACGGCGGCGTCGACGGTCGCGGCGGAGGAGGCGGAGGAGGCGGGGGGCGCCTGCCCGCCGGACGTGCAGCCGCCGGCCAGCGCCGCCAGCACGGCGAGGGCCGCCACCCACCCGCGCGCAGCGACCCTGCGGCGAGATCCGGACAGCGCGGCCATGCGCAGATCGTACGGCCGGCCGCCCCACCGGCCGAACCGGCCTGCGGCCGGCCCGCCCGGGGCCGACTGCGTCGGGTCGGCGGGGTGGGGGCCGGGCCAGGGGCGGGACCGGCGGGGCGGGGGCCGAACCGGCAAGGGCGGGACCGGACCGGATAGATCTGATCAGCTGGGTCGGCCCGGTGCGGCCGAGTCCGACCGGTCGGGCCGATCAGATCTATCCGGTCCGGAGCGAACCAGCTCGGGCGGATCGGCTCGGGCAGGCGGGGGCCTGGACCGGTCAGGCCGGAACCGGTCGCGTCAAGGGGCCGGTCACCTCAGGGCCGGACCCGTCGCGTGCCCCCGCCCCGTCGAGTCAGCCGTGCCGGCTCGTCCCTGACGGCTCGGACCGGGCGGCTCAGCCCTGACGGCTCAGACCGGCCGGCTCGTCCCTGACGGCTCGTCCCTGACGGCTCAGACCGGGCGGCTCAGACCGGCCGACTCAGACCGGCCGGCTCACCGCGGTGATCGGCATCATGCCCACCGGGTCGTAACGGACCCGCGCACCCGGGTAGGGCGCGTGGACGACCTGGCCGCCGCCCACGTACATCCCGACGTGGCTGGCGTCGCCGCGGTAGATGACCAGGTCGCCGGGGCGGGCCTGGTCGAGGGGGACGTGCGTGCCCGCGTTGAGCTGTTCCTGCGAGGTGCGCGGGAGGGAGACGCCGGCCTGCTGGTAGGCGTAGAGCATCAGGCCGGAGCAGTCGAACGCGTTGGGCCCGGTCGCGCCCCAGACGTAGGGCGCGCCCACCATCCGCTCGGCCGCGGCCACCGCCATCGCCGCCCGCCCCGAGGACGCGGGCAGGTTCGCGATGTCCGGCTCCGTACGGTCCCGCGAGGCGCGCTCGCCCGCGCCGGGGGTGTAGTCCGCGCGCTGCCGCGCGGGCATCGCGTTGAGGATGCGCTGCGCCTCGGCGAGCGAGCCCTGCACCGCCTGCTTGCGGTCCCGCAGTACGGTCCCGGCCTGCTGCAACTCGGCCAGCTTGTCCGCGGCCTGGCTGCGCTGCTGCACCAACTGCCGCTCGGCCTCCTGGAGTTGCTGCAGGCGGCCGAGCTGCTGGCCGCCGAGCCGGTCCAGGTCGGCGGCCCGGTCGAGATAGCCGTCGGGGTCGTCGGACAGCAGCAGTGCCAGCGACGGGTCGATGCCGCCCTCGCGGTACTGCGAGGCCGCCAGCACCCCCAGCTCGTCCCGCAGCGCGTTGACATGGCTCTGGCCCTTGGCGGCCCGGTCCTGGAGGGTGTTCAGATCGGCCCGCAGCTGCTTGGCGCGCTCCTGGGCCGCGTCGTACTTCTGGGTGGCCTGCTCGGCCTGCTGGTAGAGCCGGTCGAGCTGGTCCACCTGGGAGGCGTGGTCGGGGCTGCCGCCGGACGGGTCGGCGGCGGCGACCTGCGCCGTACCGCCGGACAGCGCCGCGGTTGCCGCTGCCGCCGCGGAGAGCACGGTGACGCGGGTGGAGCGGGCAGCCAGACCCGGCTGCGGAAAGCGTCGATGGGAAGCCACGGCAGCAGACAGTAGCCACGCCGCGGCACAGAGTTCAAAGAACGCGCGGGGGTACGTATGTCCGTTTCCGGTGGCGCCCCAGGTCACACGGCCCGGACCGGCGGCCCGGCAAAGCGTTCATCACCCGAACGCCGTAGTAGTACCGGGGTGTTGCCGCCGCGGACCGCCGTACCGAAGCATCGTACGGAACCGTCATACCGAACCGCCGTACGGGTTCCACGGCGCCGACACCGGGCCGCGGTACGTTCCGCGGCCGACCCCGGTGGCTCAGATGCGGACGCCGAACTGGAACGGCATGTCGCCGATCGACTCGTACCGCACCACCGCGCCCGGCTTGGGCGCGTGCAGCACCATCCCGTTGCCCGCGTAGAGGCCCACGTGGTGGTAGTCGCTGTAGAAGATCACCAGGTCGCCGACCTGCAGGTCGGATTCCGAGTAGATCCGGGTGCCGGCGTTGGCCTGCTCCTCGGCCGTACGGGGTATGGAGACCCGGGCCTGGGCATAGGCCCAGGAGGTCAGACCCGAGCAGTCGAAGGTGTCGGGCCCGGAGGCGCCGTAGACGTACGGCATGCCGAGCCTGCTCTGCGCGGCGGAGAACGCGTCGGCGGCCCGCTGGGTGGCGGAGGTGGAGCTGCCGAGGTCCACCTGGGAGCTGGCCTGGCTGGCCGAGGCGGCTTCCTGCGCGGCTATCTGGGCCTGCTGATCCGCGGTGAGCGAGTTGAGCACCGCCTGCGCCTGCGCCAGCTTGTCCTTGGCGTCGTTCTTCTGCTTCGCCAACTCGGTCTGGGTGCTGGTGAGTTCGGCGAGCTTCGCGGTGGCCTCGGCGCGCTCCTGGTCCAGCGTCCGCTTGGCGCTGGTGAGTTGGTCCACCGAGCTGAGCTGGAGGGAGCTGAGCTGGTCCAGCGCGCTGGCCTGGTCCAGATAGGTGTCCGGGTTGGAGGACAGGAACAGCTGCAGCGTCGGGTCGATGCCGCCGGTGCGGTACTGGGAGGCGGCGATGGTGCCGAGTTCGTCGCGCAGCTCGTTCAGGTTCTGCTGCTGGCGCGCCACCTGGTCCTGGAGAGTGGAGGACTCCGTCTGGAGCGACTTCAGCTTCTCGTTGGCGGCGTCGTACTTCTCGGTGGCCTGCTCCGCCTGCGTGTAGAGCTTGTCCACCTGCTCCTTGGCGGCGTCGATCGACGTCTGCGTGGGCGCGGCCTGTGCGGCCTGGGTGGAAAGGGCGACCGCGGCTGCGGCGGTCGCGGTCAGCACGGTCACACGCATGCGGCTTGCCGGCTTGGGACGACGGTGGGACGCCACGAAGGCGAGCTCCTTCTTCCTTCAGCCGCCTACCGATCCAGCTGGCGGGCGGCCCCCGAGTGCCATCCGGGATGGATGATCGACTGCGCGGAGGTTCGAAGCCTGACCTTAGTGACCTTCTTGTGATCGGTTCAAATCCTGTTAGGCAAAATCTCGACCGATTCGCATATTCACAGCGACACCCGCACGCGTGGTGAGGGCCCGTGGACGCTGAGTTGACATCGGGAGCCCGCGAACCGGCTCTTCGCACGGCGGAACAACAGTGCGCTGCCAGGGAGTTGAGCTCAGGCCAACGGATCAGACCCGGCCGGATCCTGGCCGATTCCGGGCCGAATCCCGCCCGGACCCGGATCGCACCCGGATCGCACCCGGATTGGGCCGGGGCCGGACGCGGACGCGGGACCGGACCAGGACCAGGAGCCGGACCCCGGACCCGGGGTCAGACCCGGGCGAGCCGGCGGAGCAGCAGCGTCGAAGCCACCGGCCGCGCACCGGCCTTGGCGACGCCGTCGGCGACCTCGCGGTCCGCGGAGACCACCACGATCTGGCGGCCCGGCGGTTCGGCCCGCACCAGCCGCCGGATCAACTCGTCCGCGGTCTCACCGGCCTTGCTGAACAGCACCCGCACCCCGCGCGGCGGCGCGAGCAGTACCGGCATGTCCAGATCGGCGCCGTCGAAGACACAGGTGACCTCGGCGCCGCTCTGCGCGGCCAGCGCCGCCAGCCCGCCGAGCAGCCGCAGCCGCTGCTTCTCCAACGGCATCGAGGGATAGCCGGTCTTGGTGACGTTGTAGCCGTCGACCACCAGATGCGCCTGCGGCAGCGCGAGCAACTGGTCGAGCAGCTGCGGATCGGTCTCGGACAGCGCGCGGGTGGCGATGTCGCGGGCGCTGAACTGGCCGGGCGCGACCGCGTCCACGGTGTCCGCGGGCCGTACGCCGATGGTGTCGCGCGGCGGCAGGGCCAGTTCCCGGCGCAGCCCGGCCGCGGCGTCCAGCACGGTGTCCAGCAGCAGCCGTAGCCGTACGTCCTCCACGCTGCGGCCCTCCCGGACCGAGCGGCGCCCGGCCTCCGCCACGGCCTCGGACTCGGCGAGCCGGGTCCGCAGCCGTCTGGCCTCGGCGTCCGACGCCGCGCGGTCCTGGGCGGCGGCGGCACGGATCGCGGTCACCTCGGCCTGGAGCTTGCGGTGGGCGGCCTCGGCGCGTTTGACGTCGCTGTGCGCGGCGCGCAGCTTGCGGTGCAGCGCGTCGCTCTCCTTGCGGACACCCTCAAGCTCGGCGCGGGCCCCGGCGGCGTCGGTCCTGGCCTGCGCGTGCAGCGCCTCGACCTCCTCCCGCAGCCGGGCCATCTCGCGCAGGGTCTCCTCATCGGCCCGCTCGGCGTCGGCCCGCAACGCCTCCTCGCCCGCGGTGGCGACCAGCTTGGCCCAGCCGGCCGGGCGCAGCAGATACGCCGCGGCGGCCACATCCAGCGGGTCGGCGGCGGGCGGCGGGGTGCCGGCGTCCAGCGCCTCGGTCAGCTCCGGCTGGGCCTCCCGCAGCCGGGCGCCGACCTTGAGCCGGAAGGCGGCGTCCGCCTCCAGCGCGGTGGCGAGCGCGGTGG
>Ga0137412_10003176_pt1 | contig 13110 bp, 15 predicted proteins | sample CZODoug2_1_16fun_FD_122160 | JGI IMG/M metagenome (GOLD analysis project Ga0137412, IMG submission 122160) | Vadose zone soil fungal communities from Angelo Coast Range Reserve, California, USA - CZODoug2_1_16fungal (Hybrid Assembly) | ecosystem: Environmental > Terrestrial > Soil > Vadose zone... | reverse complement strand
TTGGCCGACCGAGTCGACGAATTGCAATCCTTCGACGACATCAAGCTGCTGAGCGAAGCCTTCGCAAAGATCAAATGAGGAATTCATGGACACTCTGACTTTTTTGCTGGCGCCTTTTGTAGCCAGCTTGATTTTGACCGGCATCCATGCCTACCTGGGTGTGCACGTGGTGGAGCGGGGAGTGGTATTCGTCGATCTCGCATTGGCGCAGATTGCCGCGCTCGGCACAACCATCGCGGTGCTTTACGGATTCGATCCGCATGGGCGACTAGTCGATTACCTCGAACGACAACGGGAGAGCCAATAATGCGTTATGGCTATTGGTTACCAGTCTTCGGAGGCTGGCTCCGGAACGTCGATGGCGAGCGGATGGAGGACCCGGACGGTTCGGTGGGCGGCCGTCTTCGTGTCCTTCTCCTCGCCGAGCTGCGCCGAATGATAGACCTCGACCGAATAGCGCCCATCGGTGCGCTGCTTGATCAGGTCGCCCATATACTTGACCGCCTCCACCGTCGGGTAACCATCGGGGTGCGTGTCGGCGGAGCGCAGCACGGTCTGCGCGTTGGCAATGCCGATCAGCAATGAGCCGAAGGCAAATGTGGCCGCCGTCAATTTCGAAAAATGCAACATGACTTCCTCCCTTTTAAAACCAAGGCGCCCGGCTCAGAGCCGCTCATCGTCGATGTGGTGGAAGCAATGACGACCAACGAATCTTTTTTCTATCGCGACAAGATCCCGTTCGATCAATTTCGCGAAGTCATCATGCCGGGCCTGATCAAGGCGCGCGCCGCACAGCGCCGGATCCGCATCTGGTGCGCCGCCGCCTCGACCGGCCAGGAACCCTATTCGCTCGCCATGATCCTCAAGGAGATGGCGGCGCCGCTCGCCGGCTGGCGCACCGAGATCATCGCCACCGACCTGTCCAACGAGGTGCTGGAAAAAGCGCGCGCCGGCCTCTACAGCCAGTTCGAGGTGCAGCGTGGATTGCCGATCCAGATGCTGATGAAATATTTCACCCAGGCCGGCGATACGTGGCAGATCTCTCCCGAGATCAAGGCCATGGTGCAGTACCGGCCGCTCAACCTGCTCGCGGATTTCGGCCATCTCGGCAAGTTCGACGTGGTCTTCTGCCGCAACGTGCTGATCTATTTCGACCAGGAAACCAAGATCAGCGTGTTCGAGCGGCTCGCGCGCGTCACCGAGGCGGACGGATATCTCGTGCTGGGCGCGGCCGAGACCGTGGTCGGCCTCACCGAGGTGTTCAAGCCGCTCGCGGACCGGCGCGGGCTCTATGTGCCGAACAGCGCGCCCGCGAAGGCGGTCGGCGGCGCTTTCGCCCCGCTCAAGGTCGTGGCGGCGGCCGGGCCGCGCTGACCGATCGGCCGGCGGCTTTAATCCGGAAAACCGTAAAGTCGCGCCGGATTGGCGGCGAGAATGCGCCGCCGCGTCTCGTGGTCCGGCGTCCATTGCTGGAACAGATCGAGCAGGCGGCCGGCGTCGGGCATGTCGCCCTCGATGCGCGGATGCGGCCAATCGGTGCCCCACATCAGGCGCTCGGGGTTGGCGCGCAGCAGCGCGTCATGGAACGGCCGCACGTCGGCATAGTCCGGCGCCCGCATGCTCAGCCGATGGGCGCCCGAGAGCTTCACCCAGCAGCAGCCGCCGTCGCCGACGAGGCGCAGCAGGCTTTGGAATCCCGGGCTCGACGTGCCGGCGCGCGCATCGGTGCGGCCCATATGGTCGATCACCACCGGCAGGCCGAGCGACGTCAGGGTCGGGATCGTGTCGGGCAGATCCTTCACGTCGATCCACAGCTGCAGGTGCCAGCCGAGCTCGGCCATGAGGGGCGCGAGGGCGCGCGCGGCGGAAAGCGGCACGCCGCCGCGGTAATGCAGCGCGCCGCCGCGAAAGAAATGGTTGAAGCGCAACCCCCTGACGCCGAGCGCCGCCCAGCGCCGGAGCTCGGCCGCCGGCGTGTCGGCATCGGCGACCGCGACGCCGCGCAGCCGCCCGGGATGACGCGCGAGCGCGTCGAGCATCGCCGCGTTGTCGCGGCCATGCGCGCTGCCCTGCACCAGCACGCCGCGCGCCAAGCCGAGCGTGTCGAGCATGCCGAGATATTTCGCGAGCGGCGCGTCCGGCGGCGTGTAGCTGCGATCGTCCGCATAGGGAAACCGCGACGCCGGACCGAACACATGCGCGTGGGTATCGCAGGCCTTGGGCGGCGGCGCGATCGCCGGCCGCGACGCTTCGCGCGGGGGAAGGCAGGCGGGAATCACGGCGGGTGTCATTCGCCCTTGATCTCGGCGGCCTTGATCACGGGTCCCCATTTTTCGTAATCGGCCCGGATCAGATTCTCGAACGCCTCCGGAGCGCTGCCGATCGGGGCCGCGCCGAGCGCGAGCAGCCGTTCGCGCACCGCCGGCACCTGGACGGCGGCGGCACAGTCGGCCGCGAGCCTGGCCTTGATGTCGCCCGGCAGGCCGGCCGGCGCCACGAAGCCCCACCAGACGCCGGTGTCGTAGCCCGGCAGGCCGGATTCGGCGATGGTCGGCACCTCCGGCAGCACGGGCGAGCGGACCGCCGTCGTCACGCCCAGCGCCCGCACCGCGCCGGCGCGGACCTGCGCGATCGATTCCGGAATGTTGTTGAACGACAGCGGAATGTGTCCGCCGAGCAGATCGTTGAGGGCGGGAGCGCCGCCCTTGTAGGGCACCGCCGCGATGTCGATCCTGGTCATGTATTTCAGGAGCTCGCCGGCGAGATGGGGCGAGGTGCCGTTGCCCGCATGGCCGTAGGACAGCCGCCCCGGCTTCGCGCGCGCGAGCGCCAGCACGTCGGCGACCGTGGCGAGCGCCGAGTCGGCACGCACCAGCAGCATGTTGGGCGAGGAGCCGACGAGCGAGAGCGGCGTGAAGTCGCGCAAGGGGTCGTAGCTCAGCCTGGGATAGAGATGCGCCACGATGGCGTGGCCGCTGGCGACCAGCACGAGCGTATAGCCGTCGGGCGGCGCCTTGGCGGCCGCCGCCGCCGCAATGGTGCCGCCGGCGCCCGGGCGGTTCTCGATGATGACGGACTGGCCCCAGCGCCGGGCGAGTTCGTCGCCGAGGGTGCGGGCCACGATGTCGACCGCCCCGCCGGCCGGGAAAGGCACCAGCAGGTGCACCGGCTTCGACGGGAAGGCGTCCTGCGCATACGCGCCCCCGGCGGCCAGGAGCGGCGCCAGCATGACGGCAAGCCGGCGCAATGATCCTGCGATGGTCAGACACCCCATGGCGGTCCTCCGGTTCGGCTTTTCGCCATTCAAGCCCATTCCGGGCAGGCTGACGATAGGGCCGGAAAACCAAAACCCCGCCATTCGGCGGGGTTCGGGAGAGTTTGGTTGGGCGGGCCGGGCGTCAGGCCGGGATTTTCACCTCGTCCTCGGCGGGCTCGCGCAAGACGTAGCCGCGGCCCCACACGGTCTCGATGTAGTTCTTGCCGCTCGACGCATTGGCGAGCTTCTTGCGCAGCTTGCAGATGAAGACGTCGATGATCTTGAGCTCCGGCTCGTCCATGCCGCCATAGAGATGATTGAGGAACATCTCCTTGGTGAGCGTGGTGCCCTTGCGCAGGCTCAGGAGCTCGAGCATCTGGTATTCCTTGCCGGTCAGATGCACGCGGGCCTGGTTGACCTCGACCGTCTTGGTGTCGAGATTGACCACCAGATCGCCGGTCTGGATGACCGATTGGGCGTGACCCTTGGAGCGCCGCACGATGGCGTGGATGCGCGCCACCAGCTCGTCCTTGTGGAAAGGCTTGGTCATATAGTCGTCGGCGCCGAAGCCGAGGCCTTTGACCTTGTCCTCGATGCCGGCGAGGCCGGAGAGGATCAGGATCGGGGTCTTGACCTTGGAGACCCGCAGCGACCGCAGGACCTCGAAGCCGGACATGTCCGGCAGGTTCAGGTCCAGCAGGATGATGTCGTAATCATACAGCTTGCCTAGATCGACGCCCTCCTCGCCGAGGTCCGTCGTATAGACGTTGAAACTCTCTGATTTGAGCATCAACTCGATCGACTGCGCTGTCGCGCTGTCGTCTTCAATAAGTAGAACGCGCATGCCAGGTCCCCTTCCGCTTAGGGCTCAGGTAGGCCAGCTGCCGGGGCAGCATTGGAATACGCCTTGGGAACTGATTCGGACGCTAACGGATCGATGGTTAACAAAACATGATTCCCGCATGCAAGTACCGACTGGGCAACGCCGCCCGAATCGGCCTAAAATGTTGTTGGAACCCGGTTTTTCCGACATGTCAGCGTTCATATTCGACTTTAAGAATCGGTGGCAACCGATTCTTGCGACTCGCCCCTCCGTCCTGGCGGGCGAGACACACGATCCCAAGGACGGTGACGCAATGATTAACGATGCGGGTAAACACGGAGTTAAAGGTGAAGGTTTGGTTGCGATCTTGATGGGCCGGCGGCCGTGAAGGCGCTGGCCGAGCAGATCGACGAGCTCGACGCGGCCGAGATCTATGGCCGGGTGGTGGGGGTGCGGGGCCTGATGGTCGAGGTGGCGGGCTCGGTCCACGCCATGTCGGTGGGCGCCCGGGTGACGATCGAGGCGGCCGGCCGGCTGATTCCCTGCGAGGTGGTCGGGTTTTCCGGCCCCAATGCGCTGCTGATGCCGTTCGCCCCGCTGGAAGGGGTGCGGCGCGGCTGCCGGGCGGTGGTGACCGCGGTCGCGGCGGCGGTCCGCCCCTCGGCGGGCTGGCTCGGCCGCGTCGTCAACGCCATGGGCGAGCCGATCGACGGCAAGGGCCCGCTGCTGCTCGGCCCGGCGCCGTTTCCCTTCCGCAATACGCCGCCGCCCGCCCATGCGCGCCGGCGCGTCGGCGCCCCGCTCGACCTCGGGGTGCGGGCGCTCAATACCTTCACGACCTGCTGCCGCGGCCAGCGCATCGGCATCTTTGCCGGCTCCGGCGTCGGCAAGTCGGTCCTGCTCTCGATGCTCGCCCGCAACGTCGCGGCCGACGTTTCGGTCATCGGCCTGGTCGGCGAGCGCGGACGCGAGGTGCAGGAATTCCTCCAGGACGATCTGGGCGACCTGGGCCTCGCGCGCTCGGTCGTGGTGGTGTCGACCTCCGACGAGCCGGCCTTGATGCGCCGGCAGGCCGCCTATCTGACGCTGGCGATCGCCGAGTATTTCCGCGACGACGACAAGGATGTGCTGGTGCTGATGGATTCGGTCACGCGCTTCGCCATGTCGCAGCGCGAGATCGGCCTGTCGGCGGGCGAGCCGCCCACCGCCAAAGGCTATACGCCGACCGTCTTCACCGAGCTGCCGCGGCTGCTCGAACGCGCCGGACCGGGGACCGGGGAGGGGACCATCACCGGCATCTTCACGGTGCTGGTCGACGGCGACGACCACAACGAGCCGGTCGCCGATGCGGTGCGCGGCATTCTGGACGGCCACATCGTGATGGAGCGCGCGATCGCCGAGCGCGGCCGCTTTCCGGCGATCAATATTCTGAAGTCGATCTCGCGCACCATGCCCAAGTCGGCCGACCCGGCCTTCCTGCCGGCCGTCAATCGGGCCCGCATGGTGATGGCGACCTATGCCGACATGGAGGAGCTGATCCGGCTCGGCGCCTACCGCAAGGGATCGAGCCCGGAAGTCGACGAAGCGATCGGCCTGCACCCGCCCCTGGAGGCGTTTCTGTCCCAAGGTAAGGAAGAATCAACCAGTCTGGCAGAGGGATACCGCCGGCTGGCGGAGATTCTAACGGTCGCAGAAACCGAAAACTAACACTATGCCACCACAATCCCTGCCGGACATGGAGGAAGCGGCTGCGGTCGGGAAGGATCCCGCCTCATGGTCGTGGGACTTCAGGGGAGTATGAGTAAATGAAGTCACGTGACACGCTTATTCGGCTGAAAAAGTTTCAGGTCGACGAGAGGCGCCGCAAGGTGGCGCAGATCGAGGTCATGATCGCCGAGTTCGAGCGCATGGCCGGCGATCTCGAGCGCGAGATCAAGACCGAGCAGGAGCGGGCGGGCATCCACGACCCGGCGCACTTCGCCTATCCGACCTACGCCAAGGCCGCGATGGTGCGGCGCGAGAACCTCAAGCGCTCGGCCGACGAGCTCAAGGCCCAGCTCGACGACGCCAAGGCGCTTCTCGGCGAGGCCTTCGAGGAGCTCAAGAAGGTCGAGCTGCTGGACGAGCGCGACCAGGCGCGCGAGCGCGCGGAGGAGAATGCGCGCGAGCAGACCGACCTCGACAGCATCGCGATGCTGCGTGCGCGCGGCGCGCTGGCGTAACGCCGCGCATTCCCGGTCGGCCGCCCGGTCGGCGGCCCCGATTGATCGGTACTTCGCCTGAGAGCCGGGCGACCCGCCGCGCGAGCGTGGGGTCCCGCCGCGTCCCGTTGTGCCTCCTGCATCCCCCCATTATCGAAGCCACCGGCGCCGCGGCCGGGCTCGACGGATGCCCTCGGCTGCGACGATAATCGGCGCATCGTGAGGGCGCGGATGCTGAGCGCACAGGAACTCGTCTGGCTGATGGCTGCGGTCGCCAAGGGGGATCGCGCCGCCTTCGAGCGTCTTTACGCCGCGACCCGGGCGAAACTCTACGGTGTCGTGTTGCGTATCTTGCGCCGGCAGGACTTGGCCGACGAGGTCATGCAGGAGACCTATCTGAAGGTCTGGAACAGTGCCGGCCAGTTCGACCCGGCGCTCGCCTCGCCGATCACCTGGATGGTGGCGATCGCCCGCAACCGCGCGATCGACCTGGTCCGCAAGAAGACCGAAGTGTCGATCGAAGAGGAATCGGACGTGTTCGATTTCGCCGCCGATACCCCGGACCCGCTGGCGAAGCGCGAGATGACCGAGGAGCTGCAGCGTCTCCTGGCCTGCATGGCCAGGCTCGACGAGGAGCGCCGGCGTCTGGTGCTGTTCGCCTATTACCATGGCTGGAGCCGGGAACAGCTCGCCGCGAAATTCGAGAAGCCGGTGAACACCATCAAGACGTGGCTGCGGCGCGCCTTGCTCGACATCCGGGAGTGCCTGGGCGCATGACCGACGACACCGACACGCCTGACGGCCTTGCGGCCGAATATGTGCTCGGCACGCTGAGTGCCGATGAGCGCGCGCAGGCGGAGGCCTTGATCGGCAACGATCCGGCCTTCGCGCGGCTGGTGCGCCGCTGGGAGCGTCGCCTCGGCGAGCTGCACACCATGATGCATTCGGTCGAGCCGCCGCCCGACACCTGGGCGCGCATTCAGGCGCGGATCGACGGCGCGGCGCCGCGCGCCGCCACGCTGGCGCAACCCGACCAGGCCGTGGTTGCGGCGCCGGAGGCCAACGTGGTCGCGCTCTCGGCGCGGCTTCATCGCTGGCGCCGGGTGGCGGCCGGCCTCGGGGCGCTCGCCGCCGTGCTGGTGGCGCTGGTCGCGATCCAGGCCCTCAATCCGGCGATGTTGCCGGGGTTGCTGCGGCCGAAGCCGATCGAAATCGTCAAGACCGAGACCGCGGTCAATCCGGGACGTTTCGTCGCTGTGCTGCAGCAGAATGCGGCTTCGCCGGCTTTCATCCTGACCGTCGACGTCGCGACCCGCACCGCCTCGGTGCGCCGCGTGTCGGCCGAGCAGCCGGCCGGCAAGAGTTACGAGCTGTGGCTGGTGTCGGATCGTTTTCCGGCGCCCCGTTCGCTCGGTCTCGTCGGCGCCAGCGAGTTCGCGCGGCCGGCGCTCGCCAGCTACGACCCGGCGACCGTCAGCGGCGCCACCTACGCGGTCTCGCTCGAGCCGGAAGGCGGCTCGCCGACGGGCGCGCCCACCGGCCCGATCCTGTTCACCGGCAAGCTGGTCGAGTCCGTGCCGCCCTGAGGGGCGGCTGGTTTGAGCATTTGTCGGCTCCGGCTGCCCGGACTCCCCCTCGAAAAAGAAAAAGGCGCGCCCGAGGGCGCGCCAAGTCTGGAGGTTAAACCGAGAAAATCAGCGGATCGTGGGGGTGTCGGCGCGGGCCGCCAGCAGGGACTTGCCGGCCTTTACGACCTGGATGGTGGCGCCGGCGTCGACCTGCGGCCGGGCCGCGATGCCGGCGACCAGCACCCCGAGGGAAGCAATCAGCGCCACGACCACGATCTTGAGATGCGTGGCGCGGTCGGCGGTGACGAGCGAGGAGTTGGTCATGGTGGTGTCCCCCGGTTTCGTGGATTGGTCGCCCGGGGCGGCGAAAAGGTTCAAGAATTTTCGGGAAAAAATGCCGATCTGGCAGAGCCGATCAAGCTACTGTTTTAACTAATGAAATTATCACGTATGGCAGTACCGGACGATCTCAGCGCACGGCCCGGGCGGTATCGGTGGTCGCCATGATGGGCTTGGCGGGCTTGTAGACCGTGGCCTGCTTGGTCTCGTCGGTGGCTTGCGGCCGGGCCGCGATGCCCACCACCATGACGGCGATCGACGCGAGCAGCGACACCACCACGATCTTCAGGTGGGTGGCGCGGTCGGCGGTGAAAAACGACGTGTTGTTCATGGGAGCCTCTCCCGGGTTCGTTAACTTGGTCGCGGGGACCAAGCCAAAGGTTCGAACCACTCCACAAAAAAGGGGTTTCGAGCACGCACGCCCGATCACCCCCGTTCCCTACTCATGAACGTATGAACCCGCCCTGAGGTTCCAAGGCGGGTTCACATTCCGTTGAACGATTGTGAGATTTGTTGTCCAGGCGCCCCCGGGTCGGGGGTCGGGTCAGATGCTGCCCACCGTCTTGAGGCGGGCGCGGGGGTGGATTTCCGATTGCGACAGCACCGTGGTCTGGGTCCGGAACCGCTCGACGATGGAGCGCACGAAGGCCCGGATGCCCGGCGAGGTGACCAGGACCGGGTTTTCGCCCTGGCGGGCGGCCTCCTCGAAGCGCTCGCGCACCAGGGTGATGAACTCGGTCAGGCGCGAGGGCTGCATCGCGAGCTGCCGGTTGTCGCCCTCGCCGAGGATCGACTCGGCAAAAGCCTGCTCCCATTTGGCGGTCAGCGAGATCAACGGCACATAGCCCTGCGGCGAGGTGTGCTGGGCGCAAATCTGGCGCGCCAGCCGGGCGCGGACATGCTCGGCGAGCCCGTTGGGGCTGCGCGTGAAGGTCAGCCCGTCCGCGATGCCTTCCAGGATGGTCGAAAGATCGCGGATCGAGACGCGCTCGGCGAGCAGCAGCTGCAGGATGCGCTGGATGCCGGTCACGGTGATCTGCGTGGGCACCAGATCCTTGACCAGATCGCCCTGCTCCTTGGGCAGTTCCTTGATGAGCTTCTGCACCTCGCCATAGGACAACAGCTCGGCGACATTGCCCTTGAGCAGCTCGGTGAGGTGGGTCGCCAGCACGGTGGCGGCGTCGACCACCGTATAGCCGCGCACCGCGGCCTCTTCCCGCAGCGCCCCGTCGACCCAGGTCGCCGGCAACCCGAAGGTCGGCTCGGTGGTGTGGATGCCGGCGATGTTCACCTGGGCGCCGGCCGGGTCCATGACCATGAACTGGCCCGGCCAGACGCGGCCCGCGCCGGCTTCGACCTCCTTGATCTTGATCACATAGGCGTTGGCGTCGAGGTGGACATTGTCGAGGATGCGCACCGACGGCATGACGAAACCCATCTCCATCGCGAGCGAGCGGCGCAGCGCCTTGATCTGCTCGGTCAGGCGGTCGGAGCCGTCGGGCGAATTGACCAGCGGCAGCAGGGCGTAACCGAGCTCGATCTTGAGATCGTCGACCTTGAGCGACGCCGAGATCGGCTCCTCGGCCGGCGGCACCTTGGCGGCGGCGGTCGCGGCCTGCCGCGTCTGCGTGGAGACCACCGCCTTGGCGCGCCGCTCGATCACGAAGGCGATCGCGCAGGCGCCGCCGCCGAGACAGATGAACGGCAGCATCGGGATGCCGGGCAGGAACGACATCACCATCATGACGGTGCCCGACATGCCGAGCGCGGTCGGATAGGTCGAGAGTTGCCGCAGCAGCGCCTTGTCGGCGGCCTCGCCCAGGCCCGCCTTGGACACCAGCAGGCCGGCCGCGGTCGACACGATCAGCGCCGGCACCTGCGTCACCAGGCCGTCGCCGACGGTGAGCACCGTGTAGCTCGCGGCGGCGTCGGCGAAGCTGATGCCCTGCTGGGCGATGCCGATGATCATGCCGCCGATGATGTTGATGAACACCACCAGCAGCCCCGCGATGGCGTCGCCGCGCACGAATTTCGAGGCGCCGTCCATGGCGCCGTAGAAGGAGCTTTCGTCCTCGAGCTGCTTGCGCCGCCGGCGCGCCTCCTTCTCGTCGATCAGGCCGGCCGACAGGTCGGCGTCGATCGCCATCTGCTTGCCCGGCATGGCGTCGAGGTTGAAGCGCGCCGCGACCTCGGCGATGCGCCCCGAGCCCTTGGTGATGACGATGAAGTTCACGATCACCAGGATCGTGAACACGATGATGCCGATGACGAAGTTGCCCGCCATCACGAAATTGCCGAAGGCCTCGATGACGTGTCCGGCGGCGCCGGTGCCTTCGTGGCCGTGGGCGAGGATCAGGCGGGTCGAGGCGAGGTTGAGCGCGAGCCGCAGCATGGTCGCGATCAGGAGCACGGTCGGGAAGGTGGAGAACTCGAGCGGCGCGCTGATGAACAGCGACGTCATCAGGATCAGAACCGCGAAGATGATCGAGATGGCGAGCGCGAAATCCAAAAGCAGCGGCGGCAGCGGCAGGATCAGCACCACCAGGATGGTGAGCACGCCGACCGCGAGCGCGACGTCGCCGCGCCGCAGCAGGGCCATGACCTCGGCCGGGCGCGGAAACTTGAAGCTGTTTCCGTCCTGGCCCGCCGTGACGTCGGTCATGCAAATACCCCCGCGCGCCTGTTCGGCGCATCCGTTGGGCAAATTTTGCCGGGTGGATGGTTAGCAGGGGGTTAACGGCTTGAATGCGACGGCTGGTTGCGTAACCTGCGCCATGCGACCGCGGACCGCCGCGGCGGCATCGGGGACATCTGGCGGGTGGGGGAGACATGACGAGGACGGGGTTGCTGGCGCTGATGGCGTCGATCGCGATGACGGGCGCCGCCGCGGCGGATTGCCGGATCATCAATTTCATATTTCATCTGTCGCAAAACGACTCGGTGTCGACGACCGGCGTATCGACCCGGGGCAGCGCCTGCGTGACCCGGCTACGGAGCGGCGCGACGAGCGTTTTTCGTTCGGCCGCCGTGACGATGCCGCCAGCCAAGGGCACGCTGACCGAGTTCGGGACGATGCGCTTCAGGTACAAGCCGAACGCCGGCCTCAAAGGCACCGACCGATACAGCATCCGGGTGTGCGGCAGCGACCGCGCGGGATCGGGATGCTCGACCATCACCCACGTCATCACGCTCGAATGAGATCGCGGCGGGTGGGATGGTGACCCCCGGCGGCGCGCCGCCACGGCGTCGCCTGAAAGCTGAACGTTACTTCATGCGTCTTACATAACCTTAACTTGCCGGCGTATTCGAATTGCCTTTTACTTTGCGTCAGGGAGCGCTTTTGGAGATTTGCAGACATGACCCTATGGAAAAAATCGACCGTCGGTGCCGCGGCGCTCATGCTCGCGGGATCGATGATGGTGTATGCGCAGCAGCGCCCGGAAGGGCCGGCTGTTCAGGGTCCGGGTGGTTTTGGCGGTCCGGGCATCTGGCGTCCGAGCCCGGAGGACATGGGCGCCTTCGTGGATGCGCGCATCGCGGCGCTGCATGCGGGGCTGCGGCTCAACCCCGACCAGGAAAAGACCTGGCCGGCCTTCGAGCAGGCCTTGCGGGAATCGGCCAGACTGCGCATGGAGCGCCGGGCCGCCGAGCACAACGAGCCGCCGGCCGCCGGCCCGGTCGAACGCCTGCAGCGGCGGGCCGACGCGATGACGACCCGCGGCGCTGCCATGAAGCGCGTCGCCGACGCGGCCGCGCCGCTCTATCAGAGCCTCGACGACGGGCAGAAGCGCCGCTTCGCGCTGCTCGCGCGCTTCATGGGCCCGCGCGGCCGCCATCACGGCATGGAACAGGACCAGCGCGGCGGCCCGGGCGGCATGCGCGGCGAGGATGAGTTCCGCTCCGGCCCGCGCCGCTTCGGCGGCGACGACGGCATGCGCGGTCCCCGCGGCATGCACCGGGGCGACGAGGACTACCGCGGCCCGCTGTAAGCGTCGGTTTGACGCCGGCCGCGCCATCGTTCACCACCCTGCGCGAACGCCGCCGGCTTGCCGGGAGCGTTCGCTGGACAGGGCCACAACCCTTTGCTAGAGACGCGCGCCCGCGGGCGACCGCGAGCGACCCGGGCGCATAGCTCAGTTGGTAGAGCAGCTGACTCTTAATCAGCGGGTCGTAGGTTCGAGCCCTACTGCGCCCACCAGCTTGCGGAAGGATTTCGCCAAAGGGCCCGGACTTGTTCCGGGCCTTTCGCGTTTGAGGGCCGGGCCGGGTCCGCATCCCCGGCAGCCTCGATTGCCCCGGCCCTTTGCGTCCTGCTAGGCTCGTGGTTTGCGACCTTGAGCCCAGAGATGCTGCGATCATTTGAACAAATCCGCCGTCCGGAAAATCCGGATCGGCTGATCGCTGCCGACGAAGAGCACGCCACCCTGTCGGGAAGCGGGGCCTACGCCATGCCCTGGCATTGGCACGATTGCCTCATGTTCATCCTGCCGAGCTGCGGCACGGTGGAGCTGAAGCACGAAGACCAGCGCGAAGGAACGTGGCTGTCGCAGGACCGTTTCGCCGTCGTGCCGCACAGCCGGGCCCATGAGACGCGGGCCGGCATCGGCACGCACAGCCACCTGGCGGTCTATGTGACCAGCGCGACGCTCGGCCGGCTCGACCATCAGATCGGCTCGCTGAGCGAATTCCATCGGCGGACGCGGTCGACGCTGCTGGTGCGCCGGACGTCCACGGTGCGGAATCTGCAGGCGCTTTCGGCCCGGACTGGCGCCGGTGCCTATGGCCAGTCGAGCGTCCGGCACGCCCTGTCATCCGCGCTGCTGGTCCAGTGCATCGCCGAAGTCATGGCCGGCGAAGCGGTGCCGAACGCGTCGCACCGGGAACACGGGATGGCACTGGTCGAGGATCTGAAGACCTTCCTGG
>Ga0137412_10003174_pt1 | contig 13113 bp, 13 predicted proteins | sample CZODoug2_1_16fun_FD_122160 | JGI IMG/M metagenome (GOLD analysis project Ga0137412, IMG submission 122160) | Vadose zone soil fungal communities from Angelo Coast Range Reserve, California, USA - CZODoug2_1_16fungal (Hybrid Assembly) | ecosystem: Environmental > Terrestrial > Soil > Vadose zone... | reverse complement strand
GAATTGGGCGCCCACAAAAGGATGCGATCGTTGCTTTGAATGCCTCGGAATTTCAGGGCTTTTGCAAAGAGCGCAGCGGTTGACTCGAGTGTTTCATAGCTCCAGGAGGAGTGCCGATAACCACGCGAGTAGACGATGGCGCGATCGCTTGGAAAGCGTTTGAAATCAGCGAAGACGGAGAGGAGCGAGTGGCGAGCCATGGTGTTATCGATCGATTCGCACGAAGCTCCACAGAAGGCCCGGCCCCGAGCTGTCCGGGGCCAAGATGCCCCGCCCCTAGGCGAAAAGGGCACGTGGGATGCCACGATGTTACCGCTGTTCGCATCGAACTATGGTCGGGAAATGTGCGAGGAAAAACCACGCAGACTCAGGTAAAATAATAGCGGCTGGGGGATTCTGCCGGGTTGTGCCATTCCCCTGTGCAATTTGCGATTTTCCGTTGCGGGAGCGAAATGCCGGTACCTATTTCACAGATGTGGACGGTTGCGACCTACCTGCTAAAGCAGAAGGTGGCGGGACGGAAGAAGTATCCCTTCGTGTTGATGCTGGAGCCGCTGTTCAAGTGCAACCTGGCTTGCGCGGGCTGCGGAAAGATTCAATATCCGGCGCACATTTTGAAGCAGGAACTTTCGCCTGAAGAATGTTTCAAGGCCGTCGATGAATGCGGGACGCCGATGGTTTCGATTCCGGGCGGCGAGCCGCTGATGCATTCGCAGATTGACAAGATTGTGGAAGGGCTGGTTGCGCGCAAAAAATATATTTATCTGTGCACCAATGCGCTGCTGCTGAAAGAAAAATTGGATTTGTTCAAGCCCAGCAAGTATCTGACGTTTTCTGTGCACATGGACGGGCAGAAAGAACATCACGATTTTTCCGTGTGCCGCGAAGGCGGATACGAACAGGCAATTGAAGGCATTCGCGAAGCGGTAAAACGAGGATTTCGCGTAACTACGAACACCACTTTGTTTGATGGAGCAGATCCAAAAAGCGTGCGCGGATTTTTTGACGAAATGATGGAGCTGGGTGTGGAAGGCATGATGCTTTCGCCCGGTTATTCCTACGACAAAGCGCCGGACCAAAAGCACTTTTTGGGACGTGCGCGTACGCGAAGGCTGTTCCGCGCGATCCTTTCGAATCGCAAGAAGAGCTGGCAGTTCAATCAGTCGAAATTGTTTTTGGAATTTCTGATGGGCAAGCGCAACTATGCATGCACGCCGTGGGGCATGCCAACCTACAACATGTTTGGCTGGCAGAAACCGTGTTATTTGCTGCAGGACGGCTACGCAGATACCTTCAAGGAATTAATGGAATCGGTGGAGTGGAACAATTACGGAACGGAATCGGGCAATGCAAAGTGCGCCAACTGCATGGTGCACAGTGGATACGAAGCGTCGGCGGTAGATCATACTTTTAGCGGACTTGGCGGACTGTGGGCCACGATAAAGTCCGGTTTATCGACCACTTATGCTGACCCAGACGCATTGGAAATGCTTAATGAACCGGTGAAGCCGGTGCATGCGTTTAATCCGCTAGTACAGATTGAAGCCAGCAAAACGCAGATGGAAGAGACGCGAGCGTGAGCGTTCCGACGCATTTTGACCGTCAGGATTCGGCCGGGCCCGGTACGTTCCAAACTGACGCGGACCAGCTTGAAGTTGCGCCCGGGCGGCAACGAGACGGCATCGAAGGGTGGGTTCCCGAGCTGGCGAATGAGACGGAAGTACGCGAAGCGCTCGAGAAAGCGTTTGATTACCGCGGTGATGTGACGCTGACGCAAAAAGACGGAAGCCAGATTGAAGGATATATCTTCGACCGGGTTGGCGGAGCGACGCTAAGTGCTTCGTTTGTCAGGATCTTGCCAAAAAATGGCAGCGGCCGGGTGAAAATCGCATATTCCGATATCGCTGCGCTTGCGTTCAGCGGCCGAGACCCGGCGGCTGGAAAGAGCTGGGAAGCCTGGGTCAAGAAATATTGGGAAAAGAAGGAAGTCGGGGGGCAAGGCGCCAGCCTGCTGCCTGAGGAATCCGAGTAAGACCGCAAACGTGAAAATTCGGTAAGTCTATTTAAATAAACAACATACCTGCAAGGAAAGGCCAGATTCGGCGTGGACAAGCCTGCCCTTTTGTGCTATTCTTACCTTAGCGTTTGTTGCTCTTGTAATACCTTTTGATCGCTCAGAAGGACTGCAAGGACAAAATATTGCAGTCTTTTTTTTGTCTTCAAAGGGCGTCACGGCGTGGGTCATGGGTCGGCAGCATCGCAAGAAACTGCCGCACAGACACTGAGTACGGACCGAGAGAAGCAAGGCAATTCCCAGCGATGCGCCCAGCCAGATCGGGTGTCACGCGACACGAGGTCAAGCAGTGAAGGAACAAGGAACAGTAAAGTGGTTAACGCTTCAAAGGGTTTTAGATTTATCCAACGCCAAACCGGAGAAGATGTATTCGTACACTTCTCGGCCATCACCATGGAAGGCTACAAGTCCCTGAATGAAGGCCAAGCGGTGGAATTTGAAGTGAAGAAGGGTCCCAAGGGCCTGCAAGCGGAAAACGTAACCAGCGTCTAACGGTTGTATTCCGGAAGTGTTAAGGGCGGAAATCGAAGGATCGAGAGCCGCCCCTTAAAACGAATTTCAGCCAAAAAAGCAATTATCAAGTCGAGCGAGCGGCCAAGGAGGAAGACGTGCAAGCAATGCAGGAAGGCCAGACGATCAAGCATGGCGTTTACGGATTGGGGATCGTGACCGCATCGGATGGAGAGCGCACGGCGGTGGATTTTGACGATCACGGGCCCAAGCTTTTTGTGACCAGCATCATGACCGCGGAGCTGATCGGCGAAGCGCCAGCGACACCGCCAAAGACCAAGCGCCGGCGCAAGGCTTCTACCGCAGCCAAGGCCGCAAAAGCCGCGAAGAAAGCGGCGGCAGCTACCAGCGCATAATATTTTTGAATTTTTAGTGTTTGCCGCCTGCACCCAACCGGTGCAGGCGTTTTTTTTCCTCACTTCCAAGTCTCGAGTTCTCCCCCTTCACTGACACGCCAAATCTCTTGTGATTAAGCCACGCGGCGCAAAACATTCATGGCAAAGTACCGTAAAGGGCTCTCGACAGAAATTCTGCAAACAGTTAGGCCAAGGAGGCTCGAATGGGCCAAAGTCCGGGAATCGGCGCGTTTTGCCGCAGGGCGAGCTTGCTGGCGCTATTGTGCATTGCAGGCTACCCAGTATGCGGCCAAACACCGGGTGTAACGGCCAACGCAATCTTGATTGGATCGTGCTCGGCCCTCGAAGGGCCTTCGCACGCATTGGGAACGGCGCAAATCAAGGGCGCGGAAGCGTATTTCGACCTGATCAATGAACAAGGCGGAGTCGCAGGACGAAAGCTGAAACTGCTGGCATATGACGATAGTTATGATCCGGCAAAGACCGAGACTTGCTTCAAGAGACTGCAAAGCCAGAATGTTTTTGCATTGGGATTTTTTGTGGGAACTCCTACCGCGCTGAAGTACCTGCCGATGGCTGAAGAAGCGAAAATTCCCGTGGTTGGTTTGTTTACGGGTGCGCAGACGCTGTATGCGCCGATGCGTCATTGGGTCATCAATGTCCGCGCATCGTATGCGACAGAAACGCGCGAACAAATCGAAGGTCTCTGGAAAAAACTGGGCTATAAGAAGATTGCGGTGATTTATCCGGATGATGCTTTCGGCGCTGCAGTGCTGGACGGCGTGAAGAGCGCGCTGAAAACGAAGGGCGCAGAGCCGGTTGCAATTGGATCGTATCCGCGGCAGACGGCGGACGCGGAACATGCAATCCAAAGCGTGCGCGCGGCGAATCCGGAAGCGGTGGTGATTGTGGGGCCAGCGAATACGGTTGGGCCAATATTGCAGAAAGCGCACGCACAGGGATGGAAGCCGCTGTTTTTGACGGTGTCATTTGTGGGCAGCGATGATTTGATCTTGCACGCCGGGGCGGACGCAGAGGGAATGGTGGTCACGCAAGTGGTGCCGCCTTACTATTTGACGGAGCTAAAGACGGTAGCCATGTACCGCAAAACTCTGGCCAAGTATTTCCCCGGCGAGCAGCCGGGCTTTGTAAGCTTGGAAGGCTTTGTGGACGCCATGGTTATGGTGGAAGGCCTGAAACGAGCCGGGAAAGAGTTGACCAGGGAAGGCTGGATCCGATCGATCGAGTCGATTCATCAGATGGATTTGGGATTAGGGCCGCAACTGCGGCTGGATTATTCGGGTCGCGACCATGCCGGGCTCAAGGCGGTGATACCGACTGTGATTCGCGGCGGACGCGCGGTCCCGTTCACGGATTGGGCGATGGTGAAGTGAGCATTCCTCTTACCGTTGCCAGTGGCCTGTGATAGGTTGCATTCATGAAAAAAATCCTAGTCATCGCAGGATTATTGTTTTTTGTGCTGGGCATGGTGGGACTGGTTCATCCGGAGTTCACCTACCACAAAACGGAAGAAGTGGCGCACGTCGGACCCGTGCATGCCACTGTGAATGAAGAGAAAACGGCGACCGTGCCGACAGCAGTCTCGGTGATATTGCTGGTCGCAGGACTCGGTTTGACGGTTCTTGGCGTGAAGAGCCGCAGCCAGTCAAATTAAAGCCGCTAGCGCCTAAGGATCGAGAAGCTAACGAACGACGGATTCGGCTTGATCGAATGCGTGGTAGGAAGAACGAACCAGCGGACCGGCTTCGACGTGCTTGAAGCCCATGTGCTCGCCTAGAACTTTATATTCCGAAAATTCATCGGGGTGCACGTAACGAACGATGGGCAGATGTTCGCGGGTGGGCTGAAGATATTGGCCGAGCGTGAGGATGTCCGTGCCTTGCGCGGCGAGATCCTGCATGGTGGCGAGCACTTCGTGTTTTTCTTCGCCGAGGCCGAGCATCAGGCCGGTTTTGGTCGGGACATCGGGATGGGTTTGCTTGGCGCGATGAAGTAGTTCGAGCGAGCGTTCGTAGAGCGCGCCTTTACGCACCTGGCGATAGAGGCGCGGCACGGTTTCCGTATTGTGATTGAGTACGTCCGGGCGAACGGCGAGAACGGTGTCGAGCGCGTCCCAGTTGCCGCGAAAATCCGGGATCAGGACTTCGACTTTGCAGCCGGGAACGCGGCGGCGGATTTCCTGAATGGTGCGGGCAAAAATTTGCGAGCCGCCATCGGGTTGGTCGTCGCGATTGACGCTGGTGACAACGGCGTAGCGCAGGCCCATGCGGGCCACCGCTTCTGCCACGCGCAAGGGTTCGTCTTCGTCGGGAGGGCCGACCGGTTTTCCGGAGGGAACCGCGCAGAATCCGCAGGCACGGGTGCAGATATCGCCGAGAATCATAAAGGTCGCGGTACCGTGTTCCCAACATTCCCCCATGTTGGGGCAGCGCGCGCTTTCGCAAACGGTGTGCAGATCGAGGGTGCGCATGGTGCGCTTCAAGTCCTGATAGCGTTCGCCGCCAAGAAATTTGACGCGCAGCCAGTCCGGGCGCGGGTGAGCGTTCGGCGATGGCAGCGGGAGCGGTGCGGGGTTTGCGATGATGTTGAAGGGAGAGGCCATCGAATATATTCTACTGTTCCAGTTTACCCGCGGTTCGACTTCCTGACAATTCAGATGGAGCTGTCGCAAAGCAGTCGCAAAGCAACTGTTGCTGCCTTATTATCGCTCTTATAACCTACGCACAGGTGAAGCATGCGTGTCTTACGTGCATTCGCGGGCGGGCTGATGCTGTGTATCAGTCAGGTCACCGCACTTTGGTTTGCGCAGACAGCAACTGCCCCGAAGGATGCGAAAGAGAAGGAAGCGACCTGCCGGGTCTCGGGTATGGTAGTGAGACTGGCAGATGGCATACCGCTGAAGGGCGCAACGGTACGGCTGGAGAACGGCGAAGACCACGAACACACCATAGCAAGCAAGACTTCTGGCGATGGGCGATTCGAATTGAGGAATGTGCCGGCGGGACGCTACAAGCTGGTCGTCAGCCGCAGCGGCTATGTGGAAACGGAATACGGACAGAAAAAACCGAGCGATCCGGGAGCAGCGTTTACGCTGTCGCCTGGGCAGACCAAGACAGATCTTATTTTTAAGCTAATTCCTGCAGCGGTGATTGCAGGAAGAGTTTTCAACGAGGACGGTGAGCCAGTGCCGAACGCCTCGGTGATAGCCTCGCGGGAGGCGTACCAAGAGGGGCGAAAGACGATGACGCCGGTCACGCAGGTAACTACAGATGATTTGGGAGCGTTCCGTCTTTTTGGTTTGCCGCCCGGACGATATTTCGTGAGCGCGATGGAACGGCAATGGGGCAACGTGGTAGGCGACAAGGAATTTTCCGGAAGCTCCGGACCAGCGGCAAGCGAACAAGGCTACGCGAAGACCTATTATCCGGGAACATCGGATATCGCTCGCGCTTCAGCGATCAATGTAAAAGAAGGGGATGAAGTTCCCGGGACGGATATTCCTCTGAAACAGGTGCTGGTGCACCGAATCCGAGGCAGAGTGCTGAACCAGATGCCGCAGAAGCTGGGTCAGCCTACGGAAGTGCTGCTGATTGCGCGGGCGAACAAACAGGATTGGGATTTTGGCGGGCAAACGGAGGTGAAAAAAGCCGATGGCTCGTTTGAAGTGTCGAATGTCGTACCTGGCCCTTACACATTAATTGCGTTCTGGTACGACCAAAGCGCAGGGAAGGTGCATTACGGATCGCAAAGAATCGACGTTGGCGAGAGCGATGTCGAGGGAGTGTCGTTAGTGGTTGCGACGGGCGTAACAATTCAGGGAAGAGTAGTTTGGGACGGCAATCCAAGCCTAGAGCGAAATGAACTAACGATCCATGCGGCACTGGTTGAAACGGCAGCGCTGGGAGGAAGCGCACAAGTGGAGGCTAATCAGCAGTTCACGCTGAAGGATTTGATTGACGGCGACGCGCGAGTGCAAGTCCTTGGAGCTTCAAAGGATTGTTACGTGAAACAAATCACGTTCGGGCAGATGTTCGTAAAGGACGACGTCATTAGCGTTTCAAAAGGCGCGAATCCAGCACTGGAGATCACGGTTAGCTCGCGCGGAGCGCGAGTGCAAGGAGCCGTTGTGGACAAGGATGGATTGCCTGCGGCCGGGGTATGGGTGGTAGCAGTGCCGGACACGGCGAGGCGTATGACGCAGCGTTTATTCAAGTCACAGACCACGGATCAATACGGCAAATTTGATCTGCACGGATTGGCGCCAGGAACTTACAAATTATTTGCCTGGGACGGGGCCGAGAGTAACGCTTGGGAAGACCAGGACTTCTTGAAGCCATTCGAAGACCAGGGTACAAAAATCGAGGTCCGTGACGAAGATGCGATGACGACGAATCTAACCGTGATTCCAATCAAGCACGAAGGAAATGATTAAACTGCAACGAACGGCCGTGGGTGGGAGGTGGTGCGGCGCTGGAGATGATATCGAAGGAAAAGGCCATAAGGTGACATAGAAAGCTCTATTTTCTCCGGCGTACAGAAAGCGTGCAAAACGAAACTGAAAAACGGTAAGTGGCTGGCGCTAGCATGCGCAGGTGTCCCACAAATGGAGGAACATCGTGTCCCTACGAACCATAGGTTTAGTCATCGTGGCGGCCTTTTGCCTGACAACGGCCGGAGGAGACAGTCCAAGCCAGGGTGAAAAGGATGGTTCATCGTATCGCCATGGCTACTACCTGTTTTTGGCAGGTACGCCGAATGGCTGTGAAGATTGTTACGTTCCGCTTGTACTGACCAGAAAAAGTATCGAGGACCTGAAGAAGAATCCAACGGCGGATGATTGTGTTTTGATTACAACGTTCGAGAGAGACTCCATTTGGCACTACGACGGACTTGTGCGGCTAGGGCAAAACGAAATCAATGAAGCAGAGCGAAAAGTACGGATTTCCAATAAGACCTACAGATACCAGGAAATTGCCGCTAGCGAGGTTCTAAGTCTTTTAGAGAATCCATTGGGTAAGATTGCGATCTCGCGGCCTTATCTACCAGCCAAGTTTCCAGCAGGACCAGAGCTCAAGCAGCTAATCGCCGACTTCAAGACTTTGGAATAAGCCCGGCTATAGTCGGCAGGAACAACTTGCTATGAATGAGAGAAAGCTGTTTTTGCACAGAGTTATAGCGGCTGCCGGGATGAACGGATGAATTCGCGCAGGACGGTGACGTTCGGTCCGTACACGCCAATGCGCCCAGCGTCGACAGGCAGGCCTAGAGCCTCGGCGAGATCGAGATCCACGCCAGCGTCGTCCAATTCAGAAAGGCTGTAACCTTGTGCCGGAGCAACCCGATTAAGGCCGGACGGATAGACAGGGCGAGGCGGACGACGACGGCGCCAGGGGCGGCGGGCCAGCTGGTAGAACTGCTGCCAATCGCGTTTTTGCCAGGTGGTCATCGCTATAAAAGTCGCTGCTGGGCCGCTAGTCACGTCTTCTCGTTGTACCGGGAGCTCGCTCTCATTGTTCTTACGGCTCGTTCGCAACATTGGATGCTCGGCTTTCCGAAAAGGTTCCTATCAGCGCATACAGCGAAAGCAGTGCGAAGCCACGACAGTAATGACGTCTGCAAGCGAAACCAGACTGCAGAAACCCGATGAGGAGTGATTTTCCTCAACTGATGTTTCAAACACCTAAATAAGGATCAAGTTGCGCCGGGGCAAATCTAGCTCTTGGCACTTCCGAGGTCAACAAGGATGGCTAGTCATCCGCGTTAGAAGGAACGAACGACACAAAAGGGCAACTAAGGCAAAGCTATCGCAGCACCGGAATTAACGAGGGTTAAAAGCGGCGCCGGCTAGGATTCGCGCCACCAACTGAATGAACTGATCGCCTTACCAGCGGTTGCCACGATCTCCACGGTCGCCGCCGCCACCACGATCTCCACGATCGCTGCCGCCGCGTCCACCACCACCGCCGCCGCGCCCACCGCCGCCGCCACCACCATGTCCGCCGCGGCCGCCGCCGAAGCCACCACCGCCGCGCCCACCGCCGCCGCCGCGCTGCTCCTGCGGACGAGCCTCGTTGACCACCAGATTGCGTCCGCCAAAGTTCTGGCCGTTAAGGGAATTGACCGCGCGATCGGCTTCTTCATCGTTGGAAATTTCGACGAAAGCGAAACCACGTGATTGGCCCGTGAACCGGTCTCGAATCAGATTGACTGCCGAAGGGTTGACGCCAGACTGCGAGAAAAACTCATGCAACGTATCCTCCGTGGCGGAAAACGGAAGATTTCCAACGTAAAGCTTCTTCACTTACGGACTCCTTTTGCCCGGAACCAAGATGCATGTCGCGGAGCGCGCTGGAAACCCGGAGAATCCTTGCGGGCATCCGGAAGTCCGAAGCCACGTTTGTATCTCAGGGTTTGTAAGTACAAACCCTGAAACCCGGTCATTTCATGGTTCACCCTGCAAACCGTGAAACCCGGGGGACAGAGATCTGGCGGTCCAGCGGTCAGAGGCATCGTCGCGGAAATTGCCCCTTTTTGCAATGGGAATTTGCCTCACCCCGGCCGTCAGCAAGCCCAGCCTGTATAAATACAATGCATGGGGAAAAATGATACGATGCCCGCACTTTGAGCGGACAGCGGAGGACACGATGCGCGGCACCATGATGGACTTCCCGCTGACGCTCGCAACTATTCTGGATCGAGCGGGAAAACAATTTGCAAAAGTAGAAATCGTGTCGCGGCGGCCGGACCGTTCCGTGTTGCGCACGAATTACCGGGCTTTGAGCGAGCGTGCCAGAAGGCTAGCGAGCGCGCTGACTGGACTGGGACTACAGCGCGGCGACCGCGTAGCCTCCATGATGTGGAATCACGTTGCGCACCTGGAAGCGTTTTTCGGAGCGCCCTGCGCGGGCGGGATTCTGCACACGCTGAATTTACGGCTGCATGCAAGCGAGATCGCGACCATTGCGAATCACGCGGGCGACCGATTGTTGCTGATTGATGACGTGCTATTGCCAGTGTATGAAAAATTCCGGGCCGAAGTGCCGTTTGAAAAAGTGATTGTAGTGCCGTACGGATGCGGATCTGTGCCGGATGAATATTTAGATTATGAAGAATTGCTGAGTGGCGCGGATGCGGATTTTCAGTTTCCAACGATAGATGAAAACGACGGCGCGACGATGTGTTTCACGTCCGGTACCACGGGATTCTCCAAGGGCGTGATCTATTCGCATCGAGCGCTGGTGCTGCATTCGCTGGCGGAATGTGCGGTCGACGCGTTTGCAGTGAGCCATCAGGACACGATTTTGCCTATAGCGCCGATGTTTCATGCCAATGCGTGGGGCTTGCCATTTTCGTGCGCCATGGCGGGCAGCAAGTTGTTGTTGAGCGGGCCGAATGTCGAGCCGGAAGGTTTGCTGAACTGGATGGTCGAAGAAGGCGTGACCATGGCGACGGGTGTGCCCACGGTATGGATCGGCGTGCTGGACGCCCTGGAGAAAAATCCCGCGCGCTGGAAATTCGATTGGCCGTTGCGAGTGATTTGCGGAGGCACCGCACCGCCGCTGGAGTTGATACGAAAGCTGGATGGATTCGGGATTCGCATTTTGCATCTGTGGGGGATGACGGAGACGGCTCCGCTGGCGACCACCGGGCAATTGAAAACGCACATGCGCGACTGGAGCGACGAAGAAAAATACCAGGCCCGCGCGAAACAGGGATGGCCGGTGCCGTTTGTGGAGTTAAGAATTACGCGGCCGTCGGAGCTTGGCGAAAAAAAACCGGTGCCAGCTCCGTGGGATGGAGAAACTCCGGGGGAGCTGGAGGTGCGCGGGCCGTGGGTAGCTTCGCACTATTATGAGTCGCCAGATCAGGCGCATCGCTGGGCGGACGACGGGTGGTTCAAGACGGGCGACGTGGCCACAGTGGATGAAGACGGCGTGGTAAGAATTGTGGATCGCGCCAAGGACCTGGTGAAGTCCGGCGGCGAATGGATCAGTTCGGTCGATTTGGAAAATGCGCTGATGGGGCATCCGGCGGTGAAAGAAGCGTGCGTGGTGGGAATTCCTCATCCGAAATGGCAGGAGCGCCCGCTGGCGGCCGTAGTATTGAAGGACGGAAAGAGCGCAACCGGAGCAGAGTTGCGCGTTTTTCTCGGAACATTTTTCGCCAAGTGGCAATTGCCGGATGCGTTTGTGTTCGTCGAGTCCATTCCGCGGACCAGCGTCGGGAAATTCAAGAAAATCGCCTTGCGCGAACAGTTTGCCGGGTGGAAGTGGGATACGGCGGCGGAATAACTCAGGTGCGGTAGCTGGCGTTGACGCGAACGTATTCAGCGGTAAAGTCGCACGTCCAATAGCGAGCGCGCGATTTTCCGGCGTGCAGATCCACGACAATCGGGACGTGTTCGGCAAGCAGGCGATGGGATGCGGCGCGCTCATTGAAATCGAGCGGCTGCCCTTTGCGGAGAACTTTTATGCCGGCCATGGTGATTTCGACGCGTGTGGGATCGAACTTTATTCCAGCACGGCCTGCGGCGGCGAAGATGCGGCCCCAATTGGGATCGGCTCCGGCGAATGCGGTCTTGACCAGCGGCGAAGTGGCGATAGTTTCCGCAATCTTGCGCGCGCCGGATTCAGTCTTTGCGCCGCGGACTTCGATTTCGATGACGCGTTGCGCGCCTTCGCCATCGGCGACGATTTGGCGGGCGAGCGAGCCGCAGACGTCTTCGAGCGCCGCGGAAAACTGGCGATGCGCTTTGCTGCCATTGGCAATGGCCTGCGCGCCGGCTGCGCCATTGGCAAGCACCAGCAGCGTGTCGTTGGTGGACGTGTCTCCGTCGACGCTGATGGAGTTGAAGGTGCGTGAAACAACGTCGCGCAAAGTGCGCTGCAAAAGCGACGGGGAAATCGCAGCGTCGGTCACGACAAATGCCAGCGTAGTGGCCATATTGGGATGAATCATGCCCGCGCCCTTGGCGCAACCGACCAGATGGATGCGTCTGCCGGACATCCGGAAAGTTGCGGACGCGGTCTTGGGCCGCGTATCCGTAGTGCAGATCGCAAGTGAGAGTTCAGCGAAAGAGCGTGCGGACGCGCGGCGGTTGCGGGCGAGCGACGGCAGTGCGCGAAGAATTTTTTCCACCGGGAGTTGTACGCCGATTACCCCGGTCGAGCAGACGAATAATTCTGCCGGCGCCAGCAACATGCGGCGCGCGGCTTCTTCGTTCGTTCGTTGCGCGACTGCTTCACCTTGGCCACCGGTCGCGCAGTTGGCATTGCCTGCGTTGACGACTACGGCACGCATACAGCCTTTGGATTCGCGCAGATTCTTTTTGCAAAGAATGACTGGGGCCGCCAGGACAAGATTTTGCGTGAACACCGCAGCCGCCGAAGCGGGAACATCGCTGGAGATGAGCGCAAGATCGAGCGCGCCGGTTTTCTTCAGGCCACACGCCGTAGCAGCGAAGCGAAATCCTTTGGGCAGCGCGGATTCGGGCGGCGACTGAGTCATTGCGCGGAGGATTCCTTGGACCAGCGACTTTCGAACTCGGCCAAGGCCGCGCGAACCGAATTCTCGGAGGTGCCCCCTGGAACACTCTTTGAAGCCAGCGCAGCCGCAACCGTAAGGCCGTTTGAAAAGTCGCTATCGAACGCTGGAGAAATTTTGCGAAGTTCTTCGAGCGGTAATTGGGTCCATAGTTGCTGCTGGCGCTCGGCTTGTTTGAGAATCTTGCCGACCGCGTCATGCGCCTGGCGGAATGGCACGCCTTTTCGAACCAGATAGTCGGCAGCTTCCGTGGCCAGCAGAGCAGGGTTCGAAGCGGCGGCACGCAAACGGTCGTCGCGATAGCTGGTTGTCTTGACGGCGCCCGCTGCGACCGCCAGCATGTCCGCTACCTGATCGTGCGCGGCAAAGAGCGATTCTTTGTCCTCCTGCAAATCGCGCTGATAGCTGGTCGGAAGTCCCTTAAGCGTCGTGAGTAGGCCGACGAGCGCGCCTGTGATGCGTCCGGTTTTGCCCCGAATCAATTCCCAGCAATCGGGATTTTTCTTTTGCGGCATCAGGCTGCTGCCGGTGGAATATTCGTCGGGAAGAATGACGTAGGAAAATTCCTGCGAAGCAAACAGTACAAAATCTTCCGCGAGCCGCGAAAGG
>Ga0137412_10003173_pt1 | contig 13113 bp, 9 predicted proteins | sample CZODoug2_1_16fun_FD_122160 | JGI IMG/M metagenome (GOLD analysis project Ga0137412, IMG submission 122160) | Vadose zone soil fungal communities from Angelo Coast Range Reserve, California, USA - CZODoug2_1_16fungal (Hybrid Assembly) | ecosystem: Environmental > Terrestrial > Soil > Vadose zone... | reverse complement strand
CCGTCCGGGGCCCGTCCGGAGCACCGCGGACTTTCCTTCTGGATGGACCGCGTCGTAAAAGAGCTAGAAAAAGTCCGCTCGTCTCGCGAGGCGGACGCCGTGCACGACCTCCGGGTGGCCATTCGCCGCTGCCGGTCGGTCGCCGCGGTGATGGAAGAAGTTGACCCCGATCCTGCCTGGCCGGCCATGCGCAAAGTTCCGCGCAAACTCTTCCGCAAGCTCGGCGTACTTCGCAACGCTCAAGTGATGGACGAGTGGGTTAAAAAGCTCGCTCCGGAAACCGACCCGGTCCGCACTCATTTGCAAGTCTCGTTCGAATCGAGCGAGCCCAATTTGAGAGATAACGTACTTCGCGTCGCGGCCAAATTTGACCTAAAATCCTGGAAGCGCCTGGAACGCAGCTTGCGCCAGCGCTCCCGCCTCGTTCCCATTGACAGTCTCGCTGCCGAATGTCTCGCGCTGGAACGTTTCGAAAAGGCCCGGGAACTTCACGCCAAGGCCTTGCGCACCGAAAAACCAAAACCCTGGCACTCGCTGCGCATTGGACTGAAGCACTTTCGCTATACAGTCGAAAGCCTGCTTCCGGAGCACTATGCTGTTTGCAGCGACGATCTTAAACGCCTCCAGGACATGCTCGGAGAAATTCACGACCTCGACGTCCTCACCGAAGCTGTGAACAAGTCTGACTTCCTGGAAACCGAAGATTCCCTGAAACTCTGGCAGGAAATCATCGAGCGTGAACGCAACCAGCGCATCGAAACCTATCGACAGCTGACTCTCGGCAAGACCAGCCTCTGGAACCTCTGGCGCTCCGGGCTCCCGACCAATGGCCGCGTTGAAGCCGCTGCGCTGGCCCGTTTGCGCGCCACGGCCCGCGCCGTCGATCCTCATGTGCGCCGCACTTCTCAAGTATCCCGTGTCGCCGTGGCGCTTTTCCACGCCTTCAAGCGCGCGAATTCCGCTACCGCCTTCCGCGACGGGACTCTTCACCGGGTTTTGCTGGCTGCCGCTCGCGTGCACGGCCTAGGCGATGCCGATGCCGGCAAGTCACCCCAAAAAGCCGCGCGAAAATTCTTGCTCAGTCTCCCTGTCCCTCCCGGATGGAGCAACGATGACTGGGAGCTGCTCGCCCTGGCGGTTCGCTACCATCGTGGCGCGGAACCCCGTGCCAAGGATCGCGCTCTTTCCAAGCTGTCGCCCGCGCAGCAGGACAGCGTCCGCGCCCTTGCCGGCGTTTTGCGCTTGGCGCGTGCTCTTCGCAAATGCGGTGTACTGACCGGCGCGGGACTCCGCGCCGAAAAATCCACCGACGCCATCGTTCTTTCTGTTGCTGGCCTGATTGATGATATTGACACCGCCGCCCGTCTGGCGGCCGGCAAGCATTTGCTCGAAGACTATCTCCGCATGCCCTTGATCGTGAAAACCGCTGTGAAGCCGGGAAAAGTCGTGGCTTTGGAACCCCGATCGGCTCCCGAGTTCGCAGTCGTCGCTTCCGATTGAACCATCACATCGGTCAGGCTTCCCCGTACTCCCGGGGCAACCAATTCCCTCCGCCCAGCATATATGAGGGTACTAATCTTTTATCTAGCCCTCGCCCCACAAGTTGCTTCTACGTTCGTTCTAAATGCTGGAGGATCAATCATGTACCGAATTCTCTCTTTCATATTCGTGCTGGCGAGTTGCGCTTTCCTTGTGGGTTGCGGCAACTCCTCAATGTCCGTGGCTCCCCCAGGCAGCGTTCCCATGAGTCTAACGATTGGAGATACCCCGCCTAGCGGAGTGGCTGTACTGTTCTTTGAAACACAGATTACGGGAGCGAGCCTTCAGCCCTCGGACACCAGCAAGGCAGCGGTGTCCGTCCTGTCAACTCCCGTGGAGGTAGAGTTCGGTCATTTACAAACGGACAAGGCGTTCCTTAGCCTATCGAACGTCGCTCCAGACACTTACAAGAGCATTTCCCTGACTTTTGGCAACGCGACGATGACGATCGTCAATCATTCCGGTGCGGCCATCGGTTCGTGCGCGAACAATTCAGTTTGCGAACTCACGCCAAACTTCAATCCCTCAATGGCTACGCTATCGAGTGCGCCCTTTCCGATTACCATCAACCAGAACTCCGTGGTTGGCATTCGATTGGACTTCAACGTGAATTCCTCCGTGCAAAGCGACCTTTCCATCAACCCCGTGGTCACCATCAAGCACTTAATCCAAAGGCAGGGCGACGAGGATGAGCAAGAAATGGAGAACGTTGATGAGACCGACGGGCAAGTGACGGTTGTTGGCAGCAATCAGTTTACCTTGATGAACGAAAAGAGCGGGCAATCGTTCGCCATCACCGTCGACAGCAACACGGCTTTCGAAGATTTTGACCGCACCGGGTGCACTGCCAGTCCGGAGGATTTCAGTTGCGTGAAAATGGGTCAAATCCTCGACGTAGATTTGAGTGAAAACGGCATGGGAAAGATGCTGGCCAAACGAGTGGAGTTTGAGGAGGACGCGAACCGCGAGGCACTCAAGGGCACCATCACTAGCGTGGATAGCTCGACCCAGTTCCACATGGTGGTTTTCAATGAAGAACCCGCGTTGAGTGGCGTCCCCGAAGGCTCCCAAGTCGTGATCGCCATTCAGCCGACCGCGATGTTCCAAATCGGCCGCGAAGAGATGGGCGAGAGCGGCGGATTCAGCATTCCTGGCCTGAGCTTTGCTAACGGTGCTGACTTGCTAGTGGGCCAGGATGTGCAAATCCGGCCCGGCACGGTCTCGTCGAGCGGAGGAGTCACTACTGTCACAACGGACCTGGTACGCTTGTGGCCCTCGCAAATCACCGGTCAGGTGGGGAGCGCCGGCGTGAGTAACGGTACATTCACGCTGACTGGACTGTCTCCTCTCTTCACCGGGGCGACAGCGCCGATTACGAGCATCAACGTTGTAATGCTCTCTGAAATGACGATGATGGACGATTCGGGGACCGGTTCTTTGGCCGCGGGCCAAACTGTCTCCGTCAAAGGTCTGCTGTTCAATACCTCGGGGACTCCCACTCTGGTGACGCGAACTCTTCGCGAGCACTAGGCGATTTGAGTCTTCGCTAGTCCATTCGACGACGTGCAATGCGAGTCTGACGATTGCGGCGGTCGGCATGATCCTATCCAGGTCGATTTACTTCCCCGACCGCCGCAGTAACTTCGGAGTCCCCAACCAAACGAGTTCGCCAATCGGCGGCGAGAGTCGCCTGAGTTCCAAAAATGCTACTCCCGCCTTCTTCAGCGCTGTAAGGTGTTTCTTTGATCCCAGCGCCGTGGCGATGACGTCATCAAGCTGCGGTGCATGCCCAAAAAGAAAGACTGTGGACGCCTGCTTCTGTTTCACAAGTTCCCGGAAAAGCTGCGAAGGCTCCGCCCCCGGCAGCAACAAATCCGTCCGCTGGATTTTCTGCTTAGGATAGTCCACCGCACTCGCGAAAATTTCCGCGGTCTGTGTCGCGCGCACGTAGGGGCTCGTCAGGAACAAATCCGCTGTTACTCCAAGCGCGGCCACACCTTTCGCCACCTGTTTGGTCTTCTCGACACCTTCCTCGGTCAAGTATCTTTCCGGGTCAGGAGGGCACTTCGGATCCTCGCGGTCAATGGCGATCCCGTGCCGCACGATGTAGAGCTTCATAATTCCCTCGCTATGAATGGCTAGAATAAGCGCCGAGCAAGACCACTGATAAAACTCCCCACCTTCTTTTTTTCACCGCCGGTTTTCAGCTTGGGCTTTAAACCCGCTGGCACCTGCCGGAAATAAACCTTCACATGAAATTCCTTCTCAAACAGCTCCGCGCTGCGATTGGCATCTTTCAGATCCTCCGCGGCATCGCCCCGCGCGTGCACTTGCAATCCCACCGCGCCGCTCTGAAACGAAGCGCGAATCTTCATCACCCGCTGCCGATGCGAGTGGTCGAGCGCCTCGGCAATTCTTAGAATCGCGGCAAGCCTTCTGGCGATGGGTTTGTCCGCATCCTCGAGGGCCGCATAGGCGGGGTGATGTCCACCCGGCTCCGACTTTCGATTGTGATAGCGCACCAGGGCGGCCACCACGGCGCGGTCGCGGCCCTCCAGACCGGGGATATCGCCGTTCAGTGCCAGGTATTCGCCATGTTTGTGATGCCCGCGATGGCTGATCATGTGCCCAATATCATGTAGCAGCGCGCTTGCCTCCAGCAGCACTCGCGAATGTGCCTGCATGTGATGAACGGCCTGCAATTGATCGAACAGCTGGATGCTCAATTCGCGCACGTGCTCCGCGTGCTGCTGTTCGTATCCCAGCCGCCTTGCAAAACTGCGCGTACCCACTAGCAACTGCCGCGCCGCCGCGTTGTAACGGTGCGGCTCCGTTCGCGAAAACGCCTCCCGCGCGATTTCTTGCAGCAACCCTTCGCGCACGCCCACCGCAGGAATTGCAAATGTGCGCACGTTCAGGTAACGCCCCAGCGTAAGAAGCGTGATGGCCGCAACGCCCATCACGTCGGCGCGGTCGCGCCGCACCGCATAAGACTTCATGCGCTCGCGCACATCCCGCCTAAGGATATCCGGCAGGCGTTCGCGCAAAAGCGACAGCTCCACAGTCTGCAAGCCATGCTGCCGCGGCCCCGGAGCAACATTCGCCAGCGTTTCTGCGTTTCCGCCGAGCGCTACTGCCAGGCTCTCCCCCAGATTCGGCCGCGGCGTCAATTTCGACTCCAGCAGCGCGCGCACGTACCGTCGCACCTGCTCCGTCTCTGCCGGATGAATCACGCCCCTAAGGTCCAGCATGGTCATCAACCGCACCGTGCCCACCGGCAATTGCGCCGCTTGCTCGATAGCGTGTTCCCTCAGGATGCTGATCTCCAGGCTTCCGCCCCCGAGATCCACGATGCATCGCAGCGGCGCTTCCGGCCCCATTGCGGCCAGCACAGCTTCCCTGCCCAGGCGCGATTCCTCCGTCGCGTTGATCACTTCCAGCCTGATTCCCGATTTCCATTTGACGCGGCGGACAAACGCCTTGCGGTTCCGTGCCTCACGCGTGGCGCTCGTGGCCACCGCGCGATATCGCGTAACGCCGAATTCATCCAGCACTTCTCGGAAATGTTGGAACGCCTTCGCCGCTTTCTTGGTAATTTCCTCGCTGAAGCGCGGCCGGACAAAAACGCCCTCTCCCAATCGCAACGCGTAGCGTTCCGTGTGCAGGGGTTCGATATCCAGCGCGGAATACGCTCGCGCTACCGACAAGCGCACCGCGTTGGAACCGGCGTCGATGGCCGCAATATGAACCGGCTCGGACATTTCTGGGCCTACCGCCAGAGGTGCGCCAGCGCGGCGGACGGCGTGTACTTCGTGGCGCGAATTCCTAATTGTTCGCCGATGCGCTGTCGCAACTGTTTGTTCACCGCCGGAACGTTGGCCTCGCCGTCCAGTTCAAGGAAACTATGCTTCTTGGCCATCACTTCGAATTCCCGCTTGATCATCGTCTGATAGCGGATGAACGACCAGTACAAATCGTGCGAAAGCGACATGTCTCGCCCTGCTTCCCAATAACTGATCGCCTGCGCTTTCTTGAACTCGCGCCCGAAAGCCGTCTCCGGCCGTACGTTCAGCCAGAAAGTGAGATGCGGCCGCAGGGCCATCGCATAAAGCCCGCTCATGTAATCGCGGTTGATACCTCGCACCACGCCTCGCGCAATCAGCGTGAAAATAAATCGATCCGCCAGCACGATCGTGCCGGATCGTAGCGCCGGCAGGATGCGGTGCTCCATCTGATCGAAAAAATCCGTGGCGTACATCAACGCCAGCGTCAGCCGCGTCGCGGCGTTTTTGGCCAGCAGTTCGTCTATGTCCCGCCCTACCAGATTGGAACGGCGCAAGCCGCTTGTCTGAACTGCGAACCCTTCCGATTCCAGCCATTCCTGCAGCAGCGCAATCTGCGTAGACCGGCCCGACCCGTCCATTCCTTCAATAACCACCAGGCTGCCCGTAATTTCGCTGGGATCAAACCCGACCAGTGGTTCGCCAAAAAAATATTGCGACGAAGCTTCTTCTGTCACTACCACCGTTTTCGAGGCGGCCGGGGATGTAACTGCGGCAGTTTCCGTCGTAGGAACTGCTACTGCTGTTTTCTCTTTTTCCTGGTCCGGCATGCTCACTCCGGTTCCTGAACGCGTGGAGCGAAGCGCTTAAGATCGATTTTTGAAGCCACAATGTCGCGCATTTGTTTTTGCAGTTTATTCACGGGCAGCGTTCCGTCCAGCACCACGAAATTGTCGGAGTCCACCATCTTGTCGTACTCTTCCAGAATTCGCGCCTGGAACAGCCGGAAACTTTCCGCCCGGTCGTACGACATTCCCAAATCCATGCCGGCTTCGTAATATTTCAGTTTCGGACGCCCGCTCAGGATGCGATGGACCGCCACGTCCAGCGGCGCTCGAAAGTAAAAAGTAATGTCCGGAACGGGCGCAAACCGGTATAGATTCCGCAACCAGCGCGCCGGGCAGCCGCGTGCCGCGTCCCGCGCAAACGCCGTATAAATGTAGCGGTCGGCAAGCACCAGGTAGTCGCCCTGCAGCAACGGCATGATCTGCCGTTCGCAGCGGTCCGCGAAATCCGCCGCGTGTAGCAGCGAAAACGTTGTGGGTGTCAGCAACCGGCGCTGTTTCCCGCGTCGCGTCGCCGATTTCACCAGCGGCGACGAATTCCATTCCGTGAAATGCAGCCGGTATCCCCCAATCTCCAGCCAGCGTTTTAGCAAATAAAGTTGCGTGCTCTTGCCCGACCCATCCGTCCCTTCCACTACGATCAATGCGCCGGGATACGCCCGGCTGGGAACGGGCTTGCCAGGTTGCGGAAGAGTGGTTTTCGCCGGCTCGGTTCTCGGCGGCTTCTGTACGACGTCTTGTGTTTCCGTCATCTTATTCGGGAGAGGCTCGTCTAGTTGGGACAGTAATCCTTCTTTGTTACAGTGGCATTACAACACACGCCGCCACTTCCGGCAAAGCGCCGGCCCGGCTCAGAAAACAGTGAGCTTGATGTGCAGGAACTTCTTGGGGTTTTGCCGGAAATCCCCGATCAAAAGTCGCATGTCCCCTGTCAAACCTGCCAAATTGTCGTACAGCTTCGGGTCGGAGAAGAGTTTCCCCGCCGTCGTGGTGTTGTCATTCAACTTCGCCGAGGCGGTCGCCAGATTCGAGCTCGTATCGCGCAACTTGTTGTAAAGCGCGTCGTCGGTCGCCAGTTTGCCCAGCGTGCCTTTACCAGCACGCGCGTCGCGGAGCATGGCGTTCCCGTTCGCCACGGCCTCCTTGGCCTGCTCGTAGAGCGTCGGGTCGTACATCAGTTTTCCAATCGTTCCCTTCTGCGCACGCACGTCCGCCAGAATAACGTTCACGTTGTCCAAACCTTTGTCGAACTTCGTGTACATCTCGTCCGATGTCACCAGTCTCCCCAGCGTGCCCTGCCCCTCCTGAATGTTCGTCAACATGGCGTCACCTTTCGCCAGCATGCTGTTCAAGTGCTTATAGGCCTGCTCGTCCGTCAACATCTTCCCCAACGAGCCCTTGCCCTCCTTCACTCCCTGGATCAAGTCCCGTACGTCGTCGGAAAGCGCGCTAAGATTTCCCAGCACCTCCGCGCTCCTCTCCACCACTTCTTTCATGGCTTTTTCTTCCACTCCAGGAATCACTCCCGTGTCGCCGATGGGGGTTCCCGTGAGGCCTCGAGTGATATACACGTATCGATTGCCCAAAAGGCCTTCCGTGACCAGGCTCGCCGTGGAATCCGTCAGGATGTCGCTCTGATACTTCTTGTCCACTCGCAACACCACTTCGATGTTCTTGTTTTTGTCCAGCGGCTTGCCGGCTGTTCGTGGCAGTAGCCGGATGGATTCCACGTTTCCCACTTCCACTCCGTCCACCCGCACCGGAGCCCCACTCGACAAAAGTGCTGCTTCCGGCAGATAGGTCTTCAGCCGGTACTTCGGACTCAAAAATCCCCCGCCGCCCGTCACGTAGAAAATCCCCGACGCAAGCACGAAAAGTCCAACCAGCACGAAGAGGCCTACCCGCAATTCCGTCCACGTCAGTTGTTTTCGATGCGCCATCGCTGCTTCCTCCCTCGCTACCCTGAATCAGACTACTCCAAACTCACACCAGAAATCGCTTCAGATAAGGGTCTTCGGAGTTGGCAATCTCCTCCGGTTCACCTTCAAAATAAATATCGCCGTCGCGGTAGACCAGAAATCGCGTCCTCGCCGCATTCGCAGCCGCGGCATTGCCATTTTGCGCGTTGGGAACCACCCGTTTGGTCTCCGGATCGAAATGAAAATTCGCCAGCGCGAAACCGTCTTGTAAACGGTGCGTGGCCAGCAGCGCCGTTACTCCAAAAACGTCGCGCAGCCGCAGAATCAGCGTAATGATTGTCTGTGACGTAACCGGATCAAGTCCCGCCGTCGGCGAATCGTACAGCACCACAGGAGGCTGGTTGACCAGCGCTCTGGCAATCGAAACCCTTCGTTTCATGCCTCCCGATAATTCCGACGGCAATTGCTCCATCGTGTGTTCCAGTTCCACGAACCGCAATACTTCGCGCACACGCGGCTCGATCTCTTCTTCGGCAATCCCGTCCTCCCGCAGCCGGTAGGCTACATTCTCCCCGACCGTCATCGAGTCGAAAAGCGCGCCCTCCTGAAACACAAATCCGACCTTCCGACGAAACGCCAGTAACTCCTTTTCTTCCATCTCCGAAACTTCATTCCCCAGCACCACCACGTTTCCGCTGTCGGGAGCCAGCAGTCCTGCCGCCATTTTCAATGTCAGCGTTTTCCCGGTCCCCGTTTCCCCCAACAGGATCAGCGTCTCCCGCTCCTGCACCTGGAACGTGACGCCGCGCAGCACTTGGCCCTCGTCAAACCCCACCCACACGTCCTCGAACGTGATGGCCGGTCCGAACCCCAGCCCCTCTTTTGTGGGTGTGCTCATCAAGCTAGTTTGTGATTATAGCGGCAAATGCGCCGTCGGGAAGGAAAAGCACTGGAAATCCCAACGGTCAAGTCTTTGCATTAGAAGACTTTGTCGGCGAGATACAGCGAGAGTTTTGTCAAGAACGCGTCCGCCACGATGATCAGCACCGACCCCACCACTGCCGCGGACGTCGTGGCGCGCCCCACGCCCTGCGTGCCTCCGCGCACCGTCAGTCCTTTGTAACACCCGATCGTGGCAAGGATGAAGCCAAACACCACTGGTTTCGTAAATCCTTGCATCAGGTCCGCGAAGTCCAGTGCGTCAATCGCCCGCCGCCAGAATTCCACGGCACTCAGACGCAAGGAAAATACCGACGCCGCGCACCCTCCCAGCAAGCCAATAAAATCCATCAGCGCCGTCAACAATGGAACCATCAGCAGCGCAGCAAGTAAGCGCGGCGTTACCAGCTTGCGGCTCGGATCTGTCCCCATCGCGCGCATCGCATCCACTTGCTCCGTCACCAGCATCGACCCGAGCTCCGAGGCGATCCCCGTTGCGCACCGCCCCGTCACCAGCAATCCTGTAAACGCTGGCCCCAGTTCGCGCACCAGGGCAATCGCCACCACGTCGCCCGTCAGCGACGTCTGACCAAAACGAATGAACTGCGACCCCGTCTGCAGCACCATGACCGCCCCGATAAAAAACCCAGACAATAAAATAATCGGCAGCGATCCGGCCCCAATGAAATCCATCTGCTCCAAAATGTCTTGAACATAATGCGGACTTGTAAAGATGTTGGCCACCGCATGCGCGCAGAGCAGCGCATAGTCTTGAACGGCGGCCACCGCGCGCTTCACCGCATCCCCTAAAACTTCGGCAACGGAGACGGTTTCTTCCTGTTTTGTCGGGCGGCCGGTGACCTGAAGAGGAGTGTCTGCCACGAGTACCTGTTCGCGTTGGCTTTCCGCGACGAACTTCTCGGCGCAACAACTTCAACGAAAGCCTAACCGTGCCGCAAGTGCACGTCAAGTCAGCGATGGGCATTCTTCCCATGCGCGGCAATAACACCAACATCCTTGGTGCACCGTCTCAAGTTTCTCGAAGCTCGGCCTGCGAAAACTCCCTGAGAGAGACCATCCGCCCGTCCGTTCTCGCCACGAATTCGTCCCGAAACCGCGCACTTGCTGTCTTTTCGAAACTCACAAAATGCCCTTAACCCACAATCTTTCAGTAAGATATCCATTCGCGCGAATGGGACACTTCCTTGCACTTGAACTCTACGGATAATCTCGCGAGGTGAATCGATGTCACTCTGGCAAGACCTGCGCTATGCCTTTCGTGCCCTGGGTAATTCGCCTTGGTTCGCGGCCATTGCCATAGTCACGCTCGCACTCGGTATTGCTGTTAACACTTCCATCTTCAGCATGGTTAACGGCCTGCTCCTTCGCCCCCTGTCGGTAACTCATCCAGAGCAGCTCTCAGTCCTCGCTTTGCAGCAATCTGGCGATCACTCTGTCCAGAGATTTTCCTACCCCGATTATTTGGATCTCCGCAACCAATCCTCTTCTTTTAGCGATATCGTTGCCTACCGTCTTACGCTAGGCGGGCTCTCCGCCAACAATCGCGGCGACCACTGCATCATCACTCGCGTCTCCGGCAATTACTTTTCTGTCCTCGGTGTCCAGCCCGCATTGGGTCGCCTCATCCTCCCAACCGAAGGGCAAACTCCCGGCGCTGACCCCGTTCTCGTCCTCGGCTTCTCTTACTGGCAAAAACGATTCGCTGGCAACAGCGATGTCATCGATAAGCACGTAGAGACTAACAACCATCCCCTGACCATCGTGGGTGTGGCCCCCAAGGAATTCCACGGCACCTATTCCATCGTCGATTCGGATCTTTACGTCCCCCTCAGCGCCAACATCGATTCGAAAGACGATACCCAGGTCCAGGACACCTGGTCTCACCGCGCTGATCGTTCGCTATCCCTCATGGCCAGACTTAAGCCCGGTACGAATCTGAAGCAAGCAGAGGCTTCTATCAATGTCGTCGCTCGGCGCATCGCCGAACAACATCCCGACTCGGACAAGGGCATCACCGTTGGCGTTTTTCCCGAGCGGCTTGCCCGCCCCGATCCTGATCCTGACAATACTCTTCCTTCCGTTGCAGCAGCCTTCATGGCTCTGGGCGGTCTCGTTCTTGTCGTCGCTTGTTTCAACGTAACAAATGTCTTGTTGGTTCGCGCCACCGCGCGGCAGCGTGAAATGGCCGTCCGCGCCGCTCTCGGTGCGGGTCGCGTTCGCCTCGTCCGGCAATACCTCACGGAGAGTCTTTTGCTTGCCTTCCTCGGCGCTGCCGGGGGAATTCTCCTTACCTATTGGGCAACGCAATTTCTCAGCAATCTCTCTCTCGGGACGGACTTGCCCCTGCAATTGAATTTCCTGCCGGATCTCAAGGTCTATCTTTTTGCAATCAGTGCCGCGCTTGTCACCGGCGTGATCGTCGGCGTCTTTCCAGCGTTGCGCGTTGCGCGCCGCGACGTTAGTTCTGTGCTCCACGATGGCGCTCGCGGATCCTCCGGCGGTCGCCGCCGTCAACTTGTGCGCGGCTCTCTCGTCGTCGCCCAGGTCGCCGGTTCGCTTGTGCTGCTTGTAGTCGCAGGCCTTTTCATTCGAAGTCTCGGCAAAGCGCAGACGATTTATCTTGGCTTCGATTCCAACCACGTCCTCGATTTCTCGCTTGATGTTCAGCAGATTGGATACCAGGAAGTTCAGGGCCGCGCTTTTTATCGCGAACTGCAATCGCGCCTTCGCACTCTCCCCGGTGTCGTCTCCGTGGCCCAGGCTTTCACTGTCCCCCTCGGCGTTGTCAGCTCGTTCGACTCCGTTTACACCGAAGGCCATTCCGTCGAGCCCGGCCAGCAGCCTCCCAGCGTGGAATACAACACGATCACTCCGGACTACTTCGACACGCTCAGAATCCCCGTGCACCGTGGCCGCGCTTTCACCGAAGCTGACGATGAGAATGCCCCGAAAGTATCTGTAATAAACGAAACCATGGCCAAAAATCTCTGGCCCGATCAGAATCCTCTCGGCGAACGTTTTAGCGCCAAAAGCGCTGCTGGACCGTTTGTCGAAGTTGTCGGCGTCGTCCAGGATGGCAAGTACAGAGGCGTAGTCGAGACTTCCGCGCCACATTTCTACATTCCGTTTAGCCAGTCGTACCTGCCGCTTCGCACGTTTCACGTGCGTACTTCCGTCCCACCGGAGAGTATTTCGGTGCAAGTGCAATCGCAAATTCGGGCGCTCGCTCCCAACCTGGCCATCTCGGAATTGCAGACCATGGATCAGGCGCTTCAGGGTGTTAATGGATTTTTGTTTTTCCGCCTCGGCATCGATCCTGCGTTGGTCAATCCTCTCCTCACGATGAAGACTCCCCTCACGCTCGCCGTCGTTTCTCTTGGCCTCGCGCTCACCGGCTCCGCGCAGACCACCGTTCGCGCGTGCGCCGAATCCCGTATCTTCAACTCGACTTGACGGAGGCATCATGTCTCGCACCATCAAATTCACACGGGCCGGAGGGCCGGAAGTCCTCGAGTTCATCGAGATGGAAGTGCCCGCTCCCGGCCCGCATGACGTTCGCATCAAGGTAAAGGCGATCGGCATCAACCGGGCCGACTCAATGTGGCGCACCGACAAATATGTCGAATCCCCGATATTCCCGGCTGGTCTCGGATATGATTGCGCCGGTGTTGTCGATGCTGTTGGCAAAGACGTCACCAATTTTGCCGTTGGCGACACGGTCAGTACGATTCCGGCCTTCTCCCTCAACAAGTACTTCACCTACGGAGAGGTCATCCTCGCGCCCGACCATGCCGTCGTGAAGCATCCAGCGTCGCTCTCATTCGTCGAAGCGGCGTCGGTCTGGATGATGTTCATAACGGCCTACGGCGCGCTCGTCGTCGACGCTCGCGTGAAGGCAGGCGACTTCGTCATCATTCCCGCAGCTTCGAGCAGTGTCGGCTTGGCGGCGATTCAGATTGCGAGCTATGCCGGTGCGACCCCCATCGCGCTGACGCGCACCTCGGACAAGAAAAAGCGGCTGCACGAGGCCGGCGCAGCCCATGTCGTTGCAACCCACGAGCAAGACGT
>Ga0137412_10003172_pt1 | contig 13115 bp, 14 predicted proteins | sample CZODoug2_1_16fun_FD_122160 | JGI IMG/M metagenome (GOLD analysis project Ga0137412, IMG submission 122160) | Vadose zone soil fungal communities from Angelo Coast Range Reserve, California, USA - CZODoug2_1_16fungal (Hybrid Assembly) | ecosystem: Environmental > Terrestrial > Soil > Vadose zone... | reverse complement strand
ACGGAAAATGCTGCATATGATGAAGGTGGTAGACAAAATGCTGGATTGGGAAAATGCAGGGAAAACAAAGTTGCTCAGCGTAGGCTACAGTTTACGGGAACCGCAATTATTATTCCGCAAGATTGAAGATTCAGAAATAACAGCACAAATAGAAAAATTAAAAGCCGGGCTTATTAAAAGTCAAACAACCATGGAAGAAGTAAAACCACAACCATCGAATATCAAACCTGTGATCGAGTATGATGATTTTGCAAAGCTTGACCTGCGCGTAGGCAAAATAATAAGCGCTGAAAAATAAAACGACCATGGGTATGAAGGTGGCTAATCCGTATGCATTGCCAAAAAAGGTATATTCAAATTGCAGGTAGCCGATAAACGTAATAAAGGTAAGGCAGCCCAGCAGCAGGATATAATCAAAGAATGCATTGGGCGGCGGTACTTTGAAAAAGGTGAACGGCGCTTTTTTTCGAATGCAATAATAAAAACAGCCCGCACATACCAGCGCGATAAAGGCTAGAACGACCTGGTGGCCGATCGTATCGATGTTCTTGTATACAAGGACACCCAGCCCCCCGCTGAGCAAAGTGACTCCCAGGTACAACAAGGTTTTCAGTTCCCAGTGCAGGGAGAAAAGACGGCCTTCTTCCAGGGCTGTTATTTTCCGTAAAGAATCGTCAGCAATCAGGCCTTCGGCATGCAATTTTTTAAACAGGTGTTGATCCATACGGTAGAGTTCCACGAAATATAGTGCAATTATTTGATCTTTTTGCCTGGAATCTGCCGGCCATTCTGGTAAAGGATCAGCTTTTCTATTTTACCATCTGCTCCTTTTATGAATTCTATCTGTGCATCGACGACCTTCAAAAAAAAGAAATCGTCTTTTTCTGCGAACAGCTCAGCCTTTCCCTGACCCGTGGCCTGGCTGACCAGTTTCCCATTTTCAAGTGTAATCGTTATAATAAATCCCGGAGCTAATTCATACCCGCCGATGTATTGACGCAGGACGGCCGTATCCACTGTAATTTCTTTTCTCGTTTTTGGCAACTCAACTTCTTTACCGTTCAACAGCGCATTGATGTCTGTAGCTATTTTTGCAAGAGCAGGCGATGACCTGTTGCTGAACAAAATAATACAGGTTTCATCCTCCGGCACTCTCCGGATAAATGATACAAAACCTGGAATACCGCCGCCATGTTCCACCACTTTTTTGCCATATGCTGAATCAATGCTCCAGCCATAGCCATATTTTGATTTATAGGGAGTAAAGGCTTTTTGCAGGCTGGCCTGGCTTATAATCCGGCCCGTATACAAGGCCCGGTCCCATTTGTACAGATCTCCTACCGTGGTATAAATAGCACCTGCGGCGAATGATACCGAAGAATCAACGATTTCGGCCGGCTGGCCGGCCGAAGGCGCTGCACCGACCGCCGACGCCGATTGGACCGCGGCGGCGCGCCATGACGCGCACGACGATGATGGCGAGTTTCCGAAACGTGCCCGGGGCTTTTCCAGGCTGTTCCGGCTCCCGGCATTTCCGTCCATCCCCGGCAAACCGGTGATCGGCCTGCCGACGGTCTGCGCGGCGATGGGCGCGCTGGTGCTGGCGCTGATCATCTGGCGCAACGACGTGGTGCGGCTGCTGCCGCAGATGGCGGCCTTCTACCAGATGGTCGGGCTTGATGTGAATTTGCGCGGACTGGGTTTCAAGGATCTGAAGATCACCAACGAGACCGTCGAGGGCAAGCCGGTGCTGGTGATCGAGGGCGTGATCGTGGGCGAGAGCCGCAAGGCGATCGAATTGCCACGGCTGCGCTTCAGCGTCCGCGACGCGCAGGGCGCCGAGATCTACGCCTGGAACGCGGTGCTGGAGCAGACCACGTTGAAGCCGGGCGAACGCGCCTGGTTCAAGTCGCGCCTCGCCTCGCCGCCCCCGGAAGGGCGCAATATCGACGTACGCTTCTTCAATAAGCGTGACCTGGCCGGCGGCCATGCCTGAGCCCGGCGCGGTAGACCGCTCGAGAGCATGATCCGGAAAAGTCGGCACCGGTTTTCCGAAAAGACCATGCTCAAACAAAAGATAGAGCTGTGACCTGCGATGCCGCGCGTATTGATCGCCGACGACGAAGATTCCATGCGCCAGCTGGTGGCGCGCGCCATCGCCATGGACGGGCACACGACCGTCACTGCGGAGGACGGCGCCGAAGCGCTGGAAATACTGACCCGCGAACAGGGCGCATTCGACCTGCTGCTGACCGATATCCAGATGCCGGTGATGGACGGCATCGCGCTGGCGCTCGCAGTGGCGCGCGATTTTCCGGATTTGAAGATTCTCTTGATGACCGGCTTTGCCGATCAGCGCGAACGCGCCTCCGGGCTCAATGCCATCGTGCATGACGTGGTGACAAAGCCGTTTTCGGTGGCCGATATCCGCACCGCGGTAGCCGATGCGCTGGCGGCGCGGAAGACGTAGCGAGCGCGCCGGAAGCGCCGCATTCCTCCACTCGTCATACCCCGCGCATGCCGGGTATCCAGTACGCCGCGGCCTCTCGATTGATAACGACTTTCCCGGCGCACTGGATCGCCCGCATTCGCGGGCGATGACGAGCCAAGCCGAACGTAACTCTAATAATCCTTCAGCAGCCGCTCGAGGTAATCGAGTTCGATCTGCGGACGCGCCGGGTCGGCGAGCCGCCGGCGCAACTCTTCCAGTATCCGGCGCACCCGCTGCACGTCGATTTCGCCCGGAATCTTCACGGTGTAATCGTCGCCGAACTCGCGCCCGCGGAGCGGCCGACCCAGGGGGTCGTTGCCCCTGGCCGAGCCCTGCTGCCGGCCGGCGCGGTTACCCGGACCATCCATTTGCCCGTCGCCGTCGCCCGGCTGCATGCCTTCCGCGAGGCTCTGGGCGCCCTTGCGCAACGCTTCCAGCGCGCGGCCTTGCGAATCCACCGCACCGTCGGCATTGCCCTCGCCCAGCCGGCCGCTGGCGTCGCCCATCGCGGAGTCGGCTTCGCCGAGACCGTCCTCGCCGTCGCCCTGCTCGCCTTGCTGGCCCGGCATGCCCTGTTGTCCACGCTGGCCTTTTTCGCCGCGCTGACCGGGTCCCATGCCGCGCTTTGCAAGCTCTTCCTGCAGCCTCTTGAGGCGGTCGCGCAGCCCCTGCTGATCCTGCTGCAGGTCGCCCATGCTCTGGTCGCCCTGCTTGCCGCGCATGCGGTCGCGCCGCGAATCCTGGCCCTGCTTGTAGGTCTTGTCGCGCAACTGCTGCTGCTTGCGGATCATGTCGCCGAGCTCGTTGAGCGCCTGCTCCATCTCGCTGTCGCCGGACTGGCCGGGCTGCGCCATCTGCAGGTTCTCCAGCATCTGCTGCAGTTGATCGAGCAGCTGCCGGGCGGCGTCCTTGTCGCCGGAGCGCGACATCCGCTCCATGCGGTCGAGCATGTTCTTCAGATCCTGCTGGCTCAGCATGCGCGTGTTGGGATCGAGCGGGCGCGCCAGTTGCTGCGGATTGTTGCGCAGCTGCTCGGCGAGCTGGCGCAGGAAATTATCGAGCGCCGCGCGCAGATTGTCGGTGAGCTTCTTGATCTCCTCGTCGCTGGCGCCGCGCTCCAGCGCCTGTTTCAGCGCTTCCTGCGCCGCGCGCAGCGCCTTGTCGACGTCGGTGATGTTGCCGTCTTCGATGGTGACGGCGAGCGCCCAGAGACTGCCAACGACATCGCGCATCGCCACGTCGGTGCGGGCAGCCTCAAGCTGCCGCGCCACGCTGAACAGGCCAAGGTATTGGCCGGCCTCGGGCGTGAACAGTTCCGGCGCGATCATCAGCGCCTCGAGCGCGGCATAAACCTGCGAGTTCTGGTTGGCGTCGAGCGCGAGAATGCGGCGCTGCTCGATCAGCGCGCGCGCCAAGGGTTTTGTGAACAGCCGCTCCGGCAGCCGCATGTTGAACGGCTCGCTGTTGCCGGTATTGCCGGCCTCGTCCTTGGCGGTCAGCGTCAGCGTCACTTCGGCGCCGGCATAGGGGTCTTCGCTCAAATCCTTGACGGTCTGGCCGACGCCGTTGCGCGTCCGCGCATTCGGCAGCACCAGCGGAAACTGCGGCGGATCGAACAAGGGCCGCGGCTCGGCGGCGGGTTTCGGCGCGTCGCCGGGGCGCGCGGCAAACTGCGCGCGGGCTTCGGTGACGCCGTAATCGTCCTCGATCTTGTAGGACATCTGGAGCGAGCCGCGGGCCTGACGTTCCGGATCCTTGGCGAGCGAAATCGTCGGTGCGCGATCCGGTGTGGCGGTGAACCTCCATTGCGGCTGACCCGAGGGCGCGCGGACATGCACGGTGCCGTCGCTCTTGACGGTAAAATGCCGCTCGTTGGTGCCCTTGGGCGCCTGCTCGGCAGGAGCGGCTTCGGCGACGCCGCCGCCCGCCACCACGTCGAGGCTACCGCCGCTGGAACGCACGATCACGGTGCTGCCTGCCGGCACCGGCAACGGCCCGGCGTCCGGCGCGGCGCTTTCCTTGTTGGCGGACGACAGGATAATCGGCGGCTTGCCGGTATAGACCGGCGGCGTCACCCAGGCATCGACCCTGATATTGGCCGGCGTCAGCACGCCGTTCCAGTCGAATGCCGATGCGACGCGCAGCGTGCGCTCGTCGCCGGCCGCGAAATAAGTCGCGACCAGCATGACGACGACCAGCGCGCGCAGCGCCCTGGGATCGTGGACCGCGAGCCGTGGCGACGGCAGGCCGGCGCGGATCCGCTTGATCGAGGCCAGCGTGCGTTCGCGCTGCTCCTGCCACAGGGCCTGCGCGACCGGGTCCTGCGTCGCCAGCGTGTCCGATAGCGCGGTGGCCGGGCGATGACGGATTCCGGTGCCGCGGTCGAGACGGCCAAGCCCCTCTTCGCGGGTCGGCCAGCGAAGGCGAGCAAGCGCAACCAGCGCGCCCAGTGCCAGCAGCACGAACACGCCGAGCCCGATGGCGCGCGCCAGGAAGGGCAGCACCAGCCACAATCCGGCCCAGGACAGCACCAGAAACAGTCCGGCGAGGGTCAACAGCCGTGCCAGTTGCGGCCACGTCCGCTCCCACGCGATGGCATATTTCGCCCGCTGCAGGGCCTGCGTCAGCTTGAGGCGCGCCATGTCGTCAGGCGCGCGCACTGTCTTTGACGGGTCGGTCTTTGACGGGTCAGGGGTGGCAGCGTTCAACAAGATCTCCGGGTTAGGCGAACATCAGCCTAGCACAACGGCGGCAATGGGGCACCCGTTCCCGGCGCGGTATCCCGCCCCAAATCCCGCATAACACGAAGGCGTGACTAGGCCGCCATGACCCCGTAATTTCCCTCCCGAGCCGCCGGGCAAACACGAGAGGAAACGATATGGATCAGAAGATGCACGACAAGGGACTCGGGGTCCGCAAAGCCGTGCTGGGCGAGGCCTATGTCAGCAATGCCCTGAAGAACGTCGACAGCTTCAACCAGCCGCTTCAGGACCTGCTCAACGAATATTGCTGGGGCGCGGTGTGGGGCCGCGAGGAACTGCCGCGCAAGACCCGCAGCATGCTCAACATCGCGATGATCTCGATTCTCAACCGTCCGCATGAGTTGCGCGCCCATCTCAAGGGCGCCCTGACCAATGGCGTGACGCGGGACGAGATTCGCGAAATCCTGTTACAAGTCGCGATCTATGGCGGCATGCCCGCAGCCGTCGACAGTTTCCGCATCGCGCGGGAAGTGTTTTCCGAGTTGGACAAGGGTTGAGGCACAACGGCCACTCACCACGCCAGTCATTGTGAGCCAACGGGTCGCGCGAATGCGCGCCCGATGACAGGCTCCGCGAAGCAATCCATCTTGCTTCGCCGCGACAAGAAAGAATGGGTTGCTTCGTCGCTGCGCTTCTCGCAATGACGAGTTTGGAGGAACCATCATGGAAATCGGATTCATCGGCCTCGGAAAAATGGGTTTTCCGATGGCCCGCCGCCTGATCGAGGCCAATCACCGGCTGACAGTGTTCGATACGCGACAAGAGGCGATCGACAAACTGGTCGCGATGGGCGCGCAGGCGGCGTCATCGCCAAAGGACGTCGCCGACCGCGCCGAGACGGTGATGGCGAGCCTGCCCTCGCTGCAGGCCTCGCTCGACGTTGCAACCGGCGCCAATGGCGTGATCGAAGGCAGGCGCGTCAAACGCTTCGTCGATCTCTCCACCGTCGGCTCCGCAATGGCGGTGCGGATCCATGATCTGCTCGGCAAGCGCACCATCGTGCAGATCGACAGTCCGGTGAGCGGCGGCGTCGGCGGCGCCGAGAAGGGAACGCTGGCGGTGATGGTGTCGGGCCCGCGCGCCGACTTCGAGTCCGTGAAATCGGCGCTCGAGGTGATCGGAAAGGTGTTCTTCATCGGCGAAAAGCCCGGCTCCGGGCAGACCATGAAGCTCGCCAACAATTTCCTGTCGGCAACCGCGATGGTCGCGACCTCGGAAGCCGTGGTGATGGGCGTCAAGTCCGGGCTCGATCCCGCCGTGATGATCGACGTCATCAATGCCGGCTCCGGCCTCAATACCGCGAGCCGCGACAAGTTTCCGCGCGCGGTGCTGCCGCGCAGCTTCGACTTCGGCTTTGCCACCGGGCTGATGGTGAAGGACGTCCGGCTGTGCCTCGAAGAGATGAGAACGCTGGGGCTGTCAATGGAGGTTGCCGAAGCGGTCGGCCGTCTCTGGGAAGTCGTGATCCGCGAGATGGGCCCGGAGTCGGACTTTACTTCGGCGATCAAGCCGATCGAGAAGGCGGCGGGTGTCATGGTCGGTGGCGCGAAGGGCGGCCACGCGGCGAAGTGAGTACGTCGTGGCCTTGAGCCGACGACCAATCACAGCCACGGCGCCGGCTTATCCATCGCAATCAGCGCCTCGACGTCGATGCGGGGTCGCACCACGGCGTATTGATCGCCCTTGACCAGCACTTCCGGCACCAGCGGGCGCGTGTTGTAGAAACCGGATTGCACCGCGCCGTAGGCGCCGGCGGTCATGATCGCCAGCAGATCGCCGGGCTTCGGCTCGGGCAGCTTGCGATCGAGCGCGAGGTAGTCGCCGGTCTCGCAGACCGGCCCGACCACGTCGGCAGTGATCATGCGAGCACCCGGGCTCGCTTCGCGGACCGGCAGGATGTCGTGATGCGCTTCATAGAGCGTCGGCCGGATCAGATCGTTCATCGCGGCGTCGATGACGACGAAATTCTTGGCGTCGCCCGGCTTCAGATAGATCACGCGGCTGACGAGGATGCCGGCGTTGCCGACGATCATCCGCCCCGGCTCGAACATCAGCGTGCAGCCGAGATTGTGCGTGACGCGCTTGACCATCGCGGCATAGACGTCGGGCGCGGGCGGGGCTTCGCGGTCCATGTAATAGGGAATGCCGAGGCCGCCGCCGAAATCCACATGCGAGATCGTGTGGCCGTCGGCACGCAGCGTCTGCACGAAGTCTGACAGAAGGCGGAACGCGATTTCCAGCCGGCTCAAATCCGTGATCTGGCTGCCGATATGCACGTCGGTGCCGGTGACCTCGATCCCCTTCAGCCTGGCCGCCCGGGCATAGACCGCACGCGCCCGCGCGATGGGAACACCGAACTTGTTCTCGGATTTTCCGGTGGCGATCTTGGCATGGGTGCCGGCATCGACGTCCGGATTGACGCGCACGGAAATCCGCGCGGTCTTGCCGGCCTCCACCGCGAGCCGCGACAACAATTCGAGCTCGGGCTCGGACTCGACGTTGATACAGAGGATGTCGGCCGCGAGCGCGGCGCGCAGCTCGGCTTCGGTCTTGCCGACGCCGGAAAACAGAATCTTGCTCGCAGGAATGCCGGCGGCCAGCGCGCGCTTCAACTCGCCGCCCGACACCACGTCGGCGCCGGCGCCGAGTTTTGCCAGCGTGCGCAGCACCGACTGGTTGGAGTTCGCCTTCATGGCGTAGCACACCAAGACCTTTTCGCCGGCGAAGGCTTCGGTAAAGACGCGGTAATGGCGCTCCAGCGTCGCGGTCGAATAGCAGTAAAACGGCGTGCCGACGGCGTCCGCAATATCGGAAAGATTGACCGCCTCGGCGTGAAGCACGCCGTTGCGATAGTCGAAATGATTCATGGTGAAGCGCTCAGTTGCCCAGCAGCGGGTCGAGAACAAACGGTTTCTTGCGGCCCTTGGCTGCGACGGCCCCCTGCTCGGAGCCATAGGTCGGATTATAGACGTTGGGCTGGCCGGTGCGCCCAGTATCGGAATCCGGCTCCACGACGCTGGACGAATTCATGGCGTTCGGCGGCAGATCGAGGCCGCTCTTGCGGCCGCAGCCGCCGAGCGCGAGCGCGGCCGCGCTCAAAACAATGATGGCCCATCCCGACGAGGTCAGGCGGTAATTGCGAGTCACGACGAAATCCCCAATGCGGGCCGCACCATACAAAGATTGGTTCAGTCTGGCGAGACCTCGATAATCATGGAATTGCAGCGAAATTTGAAGCCTCAGCCCAATTTTCGCTCTTTTTCCAGCCGCCTCAGCCAGGCTTTCGCCTGCGCCAGCACGTTCTTCGGCGCGGTGCCGCCATAGCTGGTGCGGCTTTTCACCGACGATTCCACCGACAGCACCTTGAGCGCATCCGGCGTGATCTTCGGCTCGACCTCCTGCATCGCCTTCAGCGGCAGTTCATGCAGCGCCACGCCCTGCTTCGAGGCGAGGCCCACAATGCGTCCGGTGACGTGATGGGCGTCGCGGAACGGCGTTTTCAGCGTCCGCACCAGCCAGTCGGCGAGATCGGTCGCGGTGGCGTAGCCCTCGCCGGCGGCGAGCTTCATCCGTGCTTCATCCGGCACGAGATCGATCACCATGCCGGTCATGGCGCGGACCGCGAGCGACAGCGCCGAAAATGCCTCCATCGCGCCCTGCTTGTCCTCCTGCATATCCTTTTGATAGGCGAGCGGCAGGCCCTTCATCACGATCAGCAGCCCCGTGAGCGCGCCGATCACCCTGCCGGTCTTGGCGCGCACCAGTTCGGCGGCATCCGGGTTGCGCTTCTGCGGCATGATCGAGGAGCCGGTGGTGAACTTGTCGCTCAGCCGCACCAGGCCGACCAAGGGCGAGGTCCAGATCACGATCTCTTCGGCGAAGCGCGACAGATGCACCGCAGCGATCGCCGCCGCGGACAGGGTTTCCAGCACAAAATCGCGGTCGGAGACCGCATCGAGCGAATTGGCCATCGGCCGGTCGAAGCCGAGCGCTTTGGCGGTCGCCGCGCGGTCGATCGGAAACGACGTGCCGGCGAGCGCGGCCGCGCCCAGCGGCGATTCGTTGAGACGTTTGCGCGCATCGGCAAACCGGCCGCGGTCGCGCGCCGCCATCTCGACGTAGGCCAAGAGATGATGCCCGAACGTCACCGGCTGGGCGGTTTGCAGATGGGTAAAGCCCGGCATCACGGTGGAGGCATGTTCCAGCGCCCGGCTCGCCAGCGCGTGCTGAAACGCGGCCAGCGCCGCATCGGTCTCGTCGATGACGTCACGGACATAGAGGCGGAAATCGGTCGCGACCTGATCGTTGCGCGAGCGCGCGGTGTGCAGCCGTCCCGCGGCGGGCCCGATCAACTCGCCGAGCCTGCTCTCGACATTCATGTGAATGTCCTCGAGCGCGCGCTTGAAGTCGAACGAGCCGTTGCCGATTTCTGACAAGATCGTGTCTAGACCCCGGCCGATATTTTTCGCATCGTTTTGCGTGATAATGCCTTGCGCAGCGAGCATTGCGGCATGGGCCTTGGACGCGGCGATGTCCTGGGCATACATATGACGATCGACGTCGATCGAGACGTTGATTTCCTCCATGATCGCATCGGGTCGCCCGGTAAACCGCCCGCCCCACATCTTGTTGCTCATGACGTCACTCGTGCCTCGAACATAGCTTGCCAATTTGTCGCCGGGGGCGCGAAACGCCGTACCGTCGCGGCTCGCAATATGCTCTGCATAGCCGTATCTGATACTGGATGACAAACGATATGCCGGAAACGCCCCCGTCCCGTCCCGCCCCGATGCGCCGGATTCCGATGGCAATCGGCGCCGTGCTGGCCGGGGCCCTGATCGGATATGCCGCCGTCTACGGGATCGGCGGCTTCAAGCGCGGCGGCAGCGGCGATTCCGCCTGTGTTGGTGCGGTCGACCTGGCGAAAAAGCTCGCGCCGCTGGCCCATGGCGAGGTGGCCGCGCTGACCATGGCCACCGCGCCGCTGCGGCTGCCCGACCTCACCTTTGAGGACGCCGACGGCAAGCCCAAAAAGCTCTCCGACTGGCGCGGCAAGACCGTGCTGTTGAACCTGTGGGCCACCTGGTGTGTGCCGTGTCGTAAAGAAATGCCGGCGCTGGATGCCCTGCAAACCAGGCTCGGGGGCAAGGATTTTGAAGTGGTCGCCGTCAACATCGACACCCGCGATCCCGACAAGCCGAAACACTTCCTCAAAGAGGCCAATCTGACCCGGCTCGGCTATTTCAGCGACCAGAAAGCCAAGGTTTTTCAGGATCTTAAAAACATTGGCCGGGCGCTGGGGATGCCGACATCGGTGCTGGTCGATGCCCAAGGCTGCGAGATCGCGACCATTGCCGGACCGGCGGAATGGGCCAGTGACGACGCGGTAAAACTGATCAAGGCGGCGGTGCAGCCGGTGGCGGCGGGATTCTAGGCCGAAATATCGAGGTTGCCGCCGACGCCGGGGCCAAGGTTGGCCTGCGAGGTCTGCCCGCCGAGCAGCTTCTGGACCGCAAACTTCTCGGCATCGGCATTGGACTTCATGATCGAGGTCGCGATCTGCTGCACGTTCCCCGCCTGAGCTGCAAGAATGCTGCTTACCATGCTCATTATGTCCATGGCGCGATACCCCCGACCCGTGGGGAGCCTACCGAGCCTTGGTTAATAATTGCTGGAATTTTGGACCCGATGGTTCAAGCCCGGCAATGACGCGGCTCACCGCGTCGGGATCGGCCTGTCGCCGCGGTAATCGTAAAAGCCGCGCTGGGTTTTGCGCCCAAGCCAGCCGGCCTCGACATATTTCACCAAGAGCGGGCACGGCCGGTATTTGGAGTCGGCGAGCCCCTCATGCAGCACCTGCATGATCGAGAGACAAGTATCGAGCCCGATGAAATCGGCGAGCTCGAGCGGGCCCATCGGATGGTGCGCCCCCAGCTTCATCGCAGCATCGATCGCTTCGACATTGCCGACGCCCTCATAGAGCGTGTAGATCGCCTCGTTGATCATCGGCAGCAGGATGCGGTTGACGATGAAGGCCGGAAAATCCTCGGAGACCGCGATCTGCTTTCCGAGCTTGCCGACGAATGCCTTCGCCGTATCGAAGGTCTCGTCGTCGGTGGCGATGCCGCGGATCAGTTCGACCAGTTCCATCAGCGGCACCGGATTCATGAAATGAATGCCGATGAACTTTTCCGGGCGGTCGGTGGAGGCTGCCAGCCGGGTGATCGAGATCGACGAGGTGTTGGACGCGACGATGGCCTCGGGTTTGAGCACCGCGCAGAGATCGTGAAAGACCTTGCGCTTGATCTCTTCCTTCTCGACCGCGCTCTCGATCACCAGATCGCAGTCCGCCAGTCCATCCATCGTTTCGGTCGAGACGATGCGGTCCAGCGCCTTCTTGCGCGCGTCCTCGGTGATGATCTTCTTGACGACCTGGCGCGACAGATTGCCATTGATGGTCGCCATCGCCGATTTCAGCCGGTCGGCCGAGATGTCGTTGAGCGCCACCTCGAAGCCGGCCAGCGCCGCGACGTGCGCGATGCCGTTGCCCATCTGGCCCGAACCGATCACACCGATCTTGTTGATTGAAACCGTCATCTCATCATCCACCGGAATGGCGCGCGTACCGCGCCTGCCCCATCCCCTAAAGTCTCGGCTTGGGGTCCTACCCACTTCGCTCGAAAACGCTCTCAAAGTAAACACCAGCCGGAGGTTCGTCATCCGGCCGATGCAATCATCGTTACTTTCCGAGCTTACCGAGCGCCTCGGTCAGTTCCGGAACCGCCTGATAGAGATCCGCGACCAGGCCGTAATCGGCGACCTGGAAGATCGGCGCATCCTCATCCTTGTTAATCGCGACGATTACCTTGGAATCCTTCATGCCGGCGAGATGCTGAATTGCGCCGGAGATGCCGATCGCGACATAAAGTTCCGGCGCCACCACCTTGCCGGTTTGGCCGACTTGCCAGTCGTTCGGCGCATAGCCGGCATCCACCGCCGCGCGCGAAGCGCCGACGCCGGCGCCGAGCTTGTCGGCGAGCGGCTCGATATATTTGGCAAAGTTTTCGCGGCTCTGCATGGCGCGGCCGCCGGAGACAATGATTTTAGCAGAGGTCAGTTCGGGACGGTCGCTTTTCGCCACTTCCTCGCCGACAAAGCTGGACAGGCCTGGATCGGCCGCGGATGCGGCGTTCTCCACCGCCGCGCTGCCACCCTCGCCGGCCGCGGCGAAGGTCGAGGTGCGCACGGTGATGACTTTCTTGGCATCCTTCGACTTCACGGTCTGGATGGCGTTGCCGGCATAGATCGGCCGCTCGAACGTGTCAGGCGACACCACCTTGATGATCTCGGACACCTGCATGACGTCGAGCAGGGCCGCGACGCGCGGCATCACGTTCTTGAAGCGCGAGGTCGCGGGCGCGACGAAAGCATCATAGGAAGGCGCCAATGCCACGATCAGCGCGGCCAGCGGCTCGGCGAGATCATGGGCGTAGGCGGCACCGTCGGCGAGCAGCACCTTTTTGACGCCGGCGAGCTTGGCCGCGGCCTCGGCTGCGGACTTGGCGTTTTCTCCGGCGACCAGCACATGCACTTCAGCGCCGAGCGCCGCTGCCGCGGTCAGCGCCTTGTTGGTGGAATCCTTGACCGACGCATTGTCGTGTTCGGCAATCAGTAACGTGGTCATCAGAGAACCCCGGCTTCGGTCTTGAGCTTCGACACCAATTCGGCGACGTCCTTTACCTTGACGCCACCCTTGCGGCCCGGCGGTTCTGAAGTCTTGAGGATTTCGAGATGCGGCGTGAGATCGACGCCGTAATCGGACGCGCTCTTGTCGTCGATCGGCTTCTTCTTCGCCTTCATGA
>Ga0137412_10003170_pt1 | contig 13125 bp, 25 predicted proteins | sample CZODoug2_1_16fun_FD_122160 | JGI IMG/M metagenome (GOLD analysis project Ga0137412, IMG submission 122160) | Vadose zone soil fungal communities from Angelo Coast Range Reserve, California, USA - CZODoug2_1_16fungal (Hybrid Assembly) | ecosystem: Environmental > Terrestrial > Soil > Vadose zone... | reverse complement strand
GCTCTCCAGTCTTCTTGTCTTAGTCAGCGCGGGGTCACTCCGTTTTTGGGCGGGGCGACCAATATCACCGCCAGTCTTCAAGATAGTTTCGATTCAAACGTGCTTGAAGGCGATTCACTTTTTGCGGGTATTAACATCCCGTCGCAGGGCATCAACGGAGCGCTTGTTAGCACGTCTGATACCGCTATTTCCGCAACAGGAACCTATGGAATTCTTAGTCGCTTTGCACTTGACGATGCGCCGCTCTATCGGCCCGGAGCAAATCGCAACACCTTCATTGAGTGGGCGGGAACGAATGATGCGGGCCAGCCTGCTATTAACGTAGTGGGGAATTTGTGCGGAACGGCTCGGATGGCGGAACAAACTGGATTCAATACTTACTTCGCCACGATGATTTCTCGCGGGGCTAACGAAGTTTTTCGCGACAATTTCAATCCGCTTATCCGGCAATATATCCCCAATTGTTCCAAAACCTACACGGGCATCATGGATTTGGGAGCCAACACCCATCTTGGCTGCGATGGATGCAACGCAAACGCCACATACTTCAATGGTGATTTAGTTCACATCACGCAATTCACCGCCACGAACATTATTGGCCCTTATTATGTATTTACTTTCAATCGGGCAAATGGGAATCGTGTCGGCGCAGCGAGCTATAACATTTATACCGGAACGGGTTTAGGCATCCCTACACTGTTGCAGAACGTGGATTGTCCAAGTCTGAGCGGAGCCAGCGTTACCTGTACGTTGCCGTGGAACACGACGGCAGGAAGTCTGATTACCGCAACGGTGAACTGCCAGAATTGCTCAGGAGTAACTGTCAATGTGCCTACGGACAGTCAGGCACTTACCTATACGGCACTGACGGCACAGAATGGTTATAGCGCAACCGGACAATTAAGAGCTTTTTTTGCTCCGAACTCGACAGCGGCTGCGAATACCCTGACCCAAACATTCACAGGCGGCACTCCCTCCAGCGTATTCATAACTATGCAGGAATGGAGTGGCGTGCTGACAGCGGCTCCGCTCGACGTTTCAAGCGCGATTGCAACTGGTACGAGCGCATCACCATTGACCGCAGGAATCACGACTACCCTATCTGGCGATTTGCTTTTTGGCTACGGCGCAACAAACCTCGCTACTGGGAGTGCTTTCGCTACTCCTTACGGAACATATTGGCAACCGACTTCTCCGCTTACACTGGCTAACAATGCCGTCCCGATGGCAGCAATGGGGAGAGTTACAGGCGCGGCGGGCAGTTATACCACTGGCTCTACTCTTCAACGGTCTACTAGTGCCTGGGGCGCTGGCGCAGCCGCGTTCAAGGCGACTACCGCTACTTCCGCCTTTCAGCTACAAGCTGCTGACATCTACGCCGAATGCGCTCCCAACGGAACGAACAACGTAATTCTTATCCTACCCGATGGTACTCCCATGACGGGTGGAACAATCACCATCAAAAACAACCAGACCGCAGGTGCGGCAACTTGTGTCGTGAATGCGCCAACGCCTTACGCAACTGGCGTGCAGCAAACGATTGACGCTGCAACCAGCGTCACGATCGCGAACAAGGCGACAGCGGTATTCAAGAGCAAATATAGTTTTACAGGGACAGCGGGGAGTTCACTGGTGCCAGTTGTTACTTGGGAACAGTTGCAGAATAACTAGGAGGAACAATGCGGAAAATCATAGCTTTACTTTCGGTTCTTCTGATTGCCGCAGTCTTCCTCTATGCTCAGAACAACTGTTCCAGCACAACCCTGTGCGGAACATCCAGCTCCATCGGTGGAAGCCTTTTGACAGTGGGAGCCTCGGCTTCAGGTACGCTGACAATCACGGGAGCGCAGCCGGGAATGGTTTGCTTGGCTCAGCCTTCCGATGGCACGGATATGGTAGCTTTGGGCGCGACAGTAGCTTGCACGGTGACTTCGACAAACACGGTGACAATACGGGTGCTGGCGGTGCTTTCGCTGACACCAGCAGTTAAAACTTACACGGTTAGAGTAATAGGATAGGAGATGACATGAAAAGCAGAATACTTCTCGGGCTTCTTTGCTTGGCGCTGGCGACTCAATCCAAAGCGCAATCAGCTACTCATTCTGTAGTGCTCAGTTGGGCTGCGCCAGTTACAACGCTGACCCTCACGGGCTATAACGTCTACAGGATTGCCGGGGCTTGTCCTGCAAGCGTTTCGCTTTCCGCCTTTACGAAGCTGGGAACGACGGCGGCAGCGACTATCGCCTATACGGATACCACCGTTACGGCAGGCTCAACCTACTGCTACACCGTTACCAGCATCACGGCGGGCGGAGAAAGCGGAATTCCAGGAATATTGCAGGCTACAATCCCCATCTTTACCGCGTCTAGTGTAGCGCCTCCTCCCAGCAATTTTGCGGTAACGGCGCAATGAAACGCTACACAAAAGCAACTGACCCTTTAGTAAGATTTGTAACAGTCTTGCAGATTATGCTGTTTAGACAGGATTATTTGCTGCGTCATGGAGTCATGCCGCCAAAACGGAGAAAACGTTGAATACACTAATTCAGCTTTTCCACCAATATCCATTCTTGTTTGGTGGCGTTACCGTTACAGGTGCAAAATATGTTGCAGATGTGTTTATCTCTTCGCTTGAATCGCCCACAAAGGATTCCTCTGCCTCATATCGCTACTGGTTCAAGGTGCTCAACAAGTTTGCTGCCAATTGGTACCGCGCCGCCGATACCAGTATTGAACGCAGCCCTAACTTTCAGGATGCCGTGCAAAAGCATCTTGCAGAAAATATTCCTCCTCCCCAAGTTCCCCCGGCCCAGTAATGAATGGTGCACATTACGACGCCCAAGCATCGTTGCTGCAAAAGTTGGTGGAAATAGCCAATGAGATTTCTTGTGAAAGTGTCAAGAGCACTGGCTTCGCTCCCGGCGTCCACGACTTCGAGGAAAGGTTCGCTCCGGTAGTGCGAGACGGGATACTGACAGCGTTACTGAACGAACAGATATTCCACGGTGAGGGAAAGACTCGCGAGAGGCGGATAAGTAATTTGCTTTTGGAGTTAGGGAAAGTACGGCCAATTAGCTAGTCGGATGTCACGGATTCATCCCCAATCTCCACAAGCTGGGCAATAACTTCTAGCTGATGGTCGCCTGAACCCCAAATTGTCTCGCGGGTGCCTCGCGGCAAGATGATACAACCATCACTTGCAGCTCCGGGGTGCTCTTTTGAATCCCCATGAATCATAAACGAGCTTCGATTCTTCATGTTGTTTTCCGCATAGGGTATCAGGTGCATCGCAAATGGCCCGTGGGATGGCGAGTTGATAGGCGGCATAATCGTGTACTTGCCTACTGGGATTGGCCCCATGTTGGGCACATGCTGGGCGTCAGGGTCGTTCTTAGCTATGCCCAGCCCTGAATAACCCACGGCGATTACTTTTCCTGTGGCGTCGAGCATCTGGCCAGTGGCTTGAACATAAGTGTACATGGCTAGTTCACAAAGTAATCTGGAGCACCCATCAGCCACTGCTCACGCAAATATCCCAATTTGTCCTCAGCGTTCTCATAGCCGAAATCCACCAGAAACTTTTGTCCAGCTTCTTCCAAAGCCAAACATGCGTCATCCTGTGCCCTTGTCGTAGGCAAGGACAGCAAGTCACGCCATTTCCCATACTCGCTATCAGAAATTACCCTTAATCGTTTCATGGCAGTGATTCCCCTTTCAAGGATGTTCGCCGGTCTGTGCTGATGCACTGTTCCGTTTGGCGTAACCGTTATACGCGCCAGCAAACACCCATGAAAAGAGGGGCTTCTCCAGCCCGGATAGCCCCTTTAGGAAAAGACGAATACACTCCCTTCTAGGCGGTAACTTCTGCTGCAAATCGAACGGGGATGGAAATCTTCGTCATCATCCCCGCCCCCGAGCCATCATCCCCGAATGAACATCTTGTTCACTCACCGGAATTGCAGATAACTCAGCTAGGAAGTCCTTTGGGCCGCGCCCCCTAGCCCTATCCGAGCACAGACACGGCCCTATTCCCACCGGACAGTGGAAATTCTAACCTACAGGCGGTGGTGCAAGCTCGTTCAGCGCAGCGACAATCGCATTGACGATGCCAGTCTTGCTGACGGTAGAGAGCACCTTATTGCCGGGGAAGTTGTTCGCCACCCACTGGTCAATGTCCGGCCCAATAGCCGCAAGCACCTGTTCCAACTTTTGCGCTCCCGAGCCTGTTGCCTGCCCAACCGCCGCCATCGTGGTTTCCGCCACAATCGCCTGCTTCACAATCTTGTTAAATAAATCGTTTGCCAAAGCAATCTCCGGGGCGAACTGGGGCAGCAAAGCCTCGGCTAGTACAACGGCTGTAGGTTCTGCTTTCTGCGCGATACCGAGCACTTTTCCGAAAAATGCGCCTACCTTCGAGAGCCAAGATTGATGCGGGGCCGGGGTTGGTGTCGTTGCCATTTGTTCCTTTCAGAAATAGAGATGCCGAATCACGCTTAATGCGATGTTACCTGCTAACTTGAGTTTCGTTACTGGGGCCATAAGTTGCTTCAATTCGTAGTCGAGAGCCGTGTGCACATCCGTCATAGAAGCAGCGCCTTCGCGGGTGAATGTGGCTGTATTCTGTGCCGCTTCAGTGAGAGAGTCAATGCCTTCCTTGATGGCAGGGTTATTTATTTGGGAATCTGCATCAACCAGTACCTTTTGGGCTTGCTGGGTTGCCACTGAAATACTCAACAAGTTTTTCTGTAAACTCCTCTGCGTTTCCAATAGAGCTGAGTTTTGCTGGTTGATGGCGTCTGTTGCGCTCGGTAATAGCTTGGAATTGATAGAGTTGTCCGTCTTGGATATGAACCTCGAAAATTTGCTCACAGCCACAGAGACATTCAACATGGCCTTGGAAACTTCTGTGGACTGTCGCTCGCTCGATTTCTCCCATGTTCCGCTCGCTTTCTCTAGGTGCGTTGCCGCTACACCTGCCACGATGATTGTCCTATCCAAGTTGCTCAGCGTTACTTCTAACTTTGGTTTTATCCGATAAGTCGCATAACTAGCGAAGCAGAAAAATCCCCCTATGGATACGAAACAAAAGCATTTACACAACAGAAGCAGTTTATTCACGCCTCCGCCTCCTGAATGCTCTCATTTCCCTTCCTCTCCGCTGTGCGGGACCGCAGGTTTTGGCTTCATCACGAAAATCAGGCTCTCATCTCTTGTGCCGGACGAGTACCCATAACTACTGAACTCACTTTCCTGTTGACGCACCCAGCCGCCCCGACAATTGTAGAACGCGCCTTTGTAGGTTTCGATGTCGCTCCCGCTCCGTAATTGCTCAATCACCTTTTCGTCGATTTTGGTTTCAGCGGTGAGCACGAACTGCGTAAGCCCATCTTCGATGTAGATTGCGGTTTTCACGGCTTCTCCTTTGTCTGCGGCTCGGGCTGGGCCGCGAGCTTCGCTTGAAGTTCTATAATTTGCTGCTGGTATCCGCAATCCATGTGCTGAACTATTTTCTCCTCGGCATCGCCCATCCAACCACTCTCACAGCGAGGAATCGCATCCCCGCAAATTGAGCAAATCAATGGCGTCCCGTCATCCCTAGTCCACGGCTCCCATTTTTCCTTCTCGAACGCTTCTCTTGCCTGCTTGGCGGCGGTGGCCACCTGCGATTCCAGTAGCTCCTCAAATTCAGCGATTACCTTTGCATCAGATTTGCCGAACACGAGTATGGCGGAAATCTCGCCGCGCAATTTGTATCGCTTGTCTCGCGTCTCGTCGCTTTCCCGCTCCTGCACGGGTGGGGCGGGTGGATGGCCACTCCGCTCATTGTGCTTTACGGCATCGTTTGCGGAATTATGTAAAGTTCCATCGTCCGCCCGGAATTTGTCGTTGTATTCGCCGTCAGACTCCCACATAAAGGGATTGTGTGGATTGCGAATGTAGGTCATTTGTCCTCCTTGTTGCGCGGCGACTGCACTCCGGGCGCTAGGGGTGGCGCTTGAACTTCTTTCCGCCCAGCGCGAGACTCATCACCCATGGAGCCAGTCGGCCCATCGGTACGTTCCAGACCATCCACAGCAGAATCGTTCTCATAGTTCCTCCGATATTCGCTGCATGGCGTTCGCCCATGATTGCAGGCGGTACAAGTCTCCAAGTGTTTCTGCGCTCCAAGCAATTTGGGCGTCGGTGGGGGCGCTACCGGGGCGGCGAGCAGGGCAAACTCTTCCACGCAATGCTCTGCCCATGACTTCCGCATCACGCATTCGTCATTGAGCTTGCTATCCAATGCCCAGCGGCCACAGTGACACCGCCACGAGGCTGGACGTTGCCAGACGACGATGTTGTGCTGCCAGAAAAAGCTGTGCATCCCTTCCAGCCGCATCTCCCGCTCCCAGTCGGTAAGCAGAGCCGCCAAATCGCTTGGATATGCGGTCGCTGATTGCAGATGCAACTTTTTCCACCACTCCCGCGCCCGTTCGTCAGAGTTCATAAGCCGCCCCCGTGAAATTCTTTTTAGTTGCAACCCGAGTCGCCTACGTGTTCACTTCCGCTCTATCGCCATGTGCAATCTCAGCGTGGGCAACTTCTACAACTTCGGCTGGCTCAACCGATCTCACCCAGTCGATGAGTTGGTCGAGCGTCCAATCGCCAACAGTGCAAACGTGGTGATTAAAAACATGCATCGTGGCGCGGCGCATATTCCCGATTCCATTCAAGCAAGGCCATTCCCCTTCAAGCCCCTTGCAGATACAAGGCAGCGTTACGGTTGAATCTGAAGCAGCGAATGGAAGATTCGTTATAAAATCCCCACAGTCCCCGTTCGCAGCTAGCCCCGCCAACATCATGGCGCACTTACGCCCACCGCCGCGATTACCGCGTTCCCACGGCAACGCCAACATTCTTCCTAACGCAATCGCATCACTGAGTCTCATCGTTTTTCTCCTTTTGAACTTTCCTACAAAATCCGCTCGCCCACCGGGCCGCCCCTACGTGCCTTCGCGGCTTTTCACACAGCTCGGGGCCGCATCAGCTTTCGGCTATCGCCCATCGGCAAGCGTGGTGTGGGCATCACTGGCCCACATAATAATCCCTGCTAAATGTTTGTCAGTGTGTCCTGCCCGGAACTCGCACTGGCCACCTTCCGGGTGTCTTTGCTGGCAACGCTTGGTAAGCGTTGCGTTGGTTTTTACGATGGCTGCATCTAAAGCGTCAGCAGCATCCGTGAAGCTATCGCGTGGAGCGATGGTATTGCACATTTCGTGGAGAGCCAATTTAGCGGCGGCACGTAAGGAAATATTGTCTTTTTGTAAATCCCACGCCGTATAACATTCTCGGCAGAGTTCGTGTTCAGCTATAAGTTGATAGACGGGGCGCTTTTTGCATGTAGTGCACAATTTCTGATTGGCAACCGCTTGGCCCGTAAACCAATTCTCCACAGCATCTTGGATAGTTTCTGCCAAATCTTTCGCAGCCACATCAATGGGCTGCTGACTATTTGATCCTTCCAAGAAATATTTCGCCAATTCTTCGCATTTTCCGTCGTACATTTATTTCTTCCCTTCCGTTTTCCAGACTTGATCGACGTACCAGCAGCTAAGGATGCGATGGGCGTTGTCGTAGAAAGACTTTGCCGTGGCTTCGTCTTTGGAAGCGAATAGCCCACAAAGAGCAACTTCGCCATCCACGCGACCAACGAGCTCAACAAGCCATTCCGTACCAGGTTTGTGCAACCGCAACGGTAATTCGTTCATTGGTTCCCCCTTGCTTCATTCTTTTGCTCCAAGATTCTTTCCGCATAATCCGCTACGCAGTTGGCCAGTTCGGGAGGGATGGTCGCTGCTTTCGCTGTCGCTTCCTTCCGCTCTTTAGACTTCGAGGAGTTCCACGTAAGGTCAAATTGCCGACGATATTTCTTGATTGCTTCTCGGTCGCCGCTGCGCTTTAGTTCGTTCACCAGCTTGCTATTTCCCATCACCATGTTTTTACGAATTCCCTGTGGAAGCAGGGGTGGGACAAGGCTTCCCCACAAGTAGAACGGCCCGCAGTGGTCAGTCGCTCTACCTACAAAGTCCTGTGCATGGCGCACATTTTCCATGATGTACGGAACGCCGGCCGATTCTGCCAATGCGCGGGCGTGATTAAACAGCTTGATTCCGGATTCCGGGTATGGTGGCTCAGGATGAAAATGCCGCATCCCAAACAAAGAAAAATCTTCACATGGGGAACTGCTCGCAAGCGCATCGATGCGAATCCATCCATGCACCGGAATCCAGATGTGTCGCGGCTTGGCCTTGAGCAATAGCACGTCACACAGCCTGAAGTGGAAACCCTGAGGCGCTCCCGGAGGGTCCGGAGGTTCAACTAAATCCACGCCCACGCACTCCCATCCTCGCGCAGCGAAAGCGCGTGACCATCCCCAGCGACCGCAAAATAAATCAAGCAATCTCATCGCGCTTTGCCCTCGCTGGCTACGGCTTTGGCTGTGTGCTGGCCATGTTCAAATTCCTGCGCTACTCGTTCCCGCTCTCCATCCACGTAAGCTATGAGTTCAGCGAAGCATGGTTCGCATTCGTCTATCGGCTTGCCGTGGTCGCATAAGATAATTTGCTCGCTCATGTCTGCTCGGCCTCCCGCCCGCTCACCCCTTGTCTCCCAACCATTGCGATAGCCATACTTTTGCTTCGCCATTCAAAATCTGCCTATTAGTGAAACGCATTACTCGCCAGCCGAGCATTTGGGCCAGCCTGTCTTTCTCGTATTGTTGCTCCAAAGCCTTGCCCCGCATGTGGCCTCCGCTCCATTGGCCGCCATCGCATTCATAGCCTATCTTGCAGGTCATGTCAGCTATGTCGAAGCGGTACCGCCTATCCAAGTGGAACCTGTATTCCCAGCGGTAATCATGCCAAGCTCCTAACTCTCGTAAGTGCTTCAGAAGCAACTCCTGGGCTATAGTTCGCTTCACTTCAGCGCCTCAGCCACAATCGCCAGATATCTGTGCCCTACCTGCACGCCCAATATCCGCAATGGCCCAATTCTCCTGCCATGCTTCGCTCGCCATGCTGCCTTGTATCTATTGCGAAATGCACGGCTTGCCCAGTTGCGCTTCATGCTCGTTTTACCTCATCGGCGAATAACACCCCGCTTCGATAAGTGCTCACCTCGTAAGTCAAAGGGCAAGGGCCTAGCGCCGTAAACACCCGCGTAATCACGCCCCTTCCATGATATTTATCCGATTTGGTTCTGCCTCCACGAACTGACCTCTTCAACTCCCAGCGCACTCTATCTCCCTTTTTGAGCTTCAACATTCCCTCCGCTTCGTCCACATCACTTCTCGGTGGTGCCTTTGCCGATGACAGGCGTTTGCTCTATCTGCCATCGAATGTGACCATCGTACATTTGTGCAGCGTCGCCCGTCCGGTAGAGGCGTATCGAAGCAGTCACAACGCAGGTGCTTCCGTCCGCCTCGCATGTGGTCCATGTCGCCTGAATCCTCAGCAACGTATCCGCCACAGAAGCAACACTTACCTTCGGCTGCACGAAAAACTCTGGCACGAATGTCGCTACGGTCAATGCCCCTGCGGTACCAATGCCCGGCAAGCGAGATGTAAGACCGCTTTTTTCCGTCTCGTAGGTCGGCTGCTTGATACGCCCTTTTAGTTGCTTCCTCATCGCGCCTATTCTCCAACATGCTCGTCTGTGCCCATAATATGCGCTTGGTCTGCTCGTTCCTCCAGCCAGCCCCGCACATCGAATGTCTCCATTGCCTTGTCCAGCGCCTCGGCAAAGAGCGTAGGATTGTCCTGTAGCTCCAAAAGCCATGCCTCTCGCCGAGCATGAAACCTGCTATAGCCAAGTTCGTCGGTATCGAAGATGATTCTCTTCCGCTTCTCCTGGTTCGCTACTCGCTTTTTGGCCGTGCGCCTCGGGAATACCACTGGCTCATCGTCTCCGATGTGCTCCAGCATCCATTTCCAGTTGCTCTTTAGTTCCGCAAACTTCATTACAAATCCTCGCCCACTTCCCGCTGTCTCTTGGGCCAGATGTCTGCCTGAACCTCTTTATTGGCCTCTGGCTGCGCTTGGGAAGGCATTACAGCCACTTTAGGCTCCGGCTTAGGCATGGAGGCTTGCAATAGAATCTCTTCAGCTGTACGCCCCTGCTCAAGAAGTCCGCATTGCTCCTCGGAAGGCAATTTCCCGCCGTTCAGCCGTTGGAAATGGGCCACTTTCTCCTCCAGAGTGCCAATCTTAGCTTCAGAAAGCTTGGCCTGTTCGCTCGGCTCGTACTGCTCCACCATAAACTCTTCCTGCACGTACAGCCCATCCGTCGCTGGATAAGCCTTCCTGACTGCTTGTGCCGTCGCACACTTGCCGAGCATGAGCCGGGGCATCTGGCGAACCAGTGGAGCATTGTCCACGTTAGGGTATATCTCCTCCCAGAACACCTGACCGACAGTCGGCCTATCGTCGCCTTTCTTATAGGCTTCGACCTCGGCAAACTCTGGCACCTTGATTTTATGCTTTGCTTTCGTCACCCACTGTGCGTCTCCGCGCTCATCCTTGCCCCAATATCCCTCTGTCCATTCGACCTCAATCATCGGCCCGAAAGTTACCTTGCTGATGGAGCCAAAGTGCTTCTTATGGTCCCGCGCCGCGATGTGCAAAAGGCCATTGATGCCAACGATTGGAATCCAGCGATAGCCTTTCACCCATTTCTTCGTTATCGGGTCTTTCTTATCCATGTTGCGGTCGGCTCGCTTCACGAACCAAATCTGTCCACGGAACGGGTCGAGCTTGTACCGCCGTGCCACGCCCAAGCAAAATGTCAGTTCCTCATTCGTTGCGCCTTTAGCGATGTGGTTGCGTACTAGGTCTACTTCCTGCTCGCTAAGTTCCCACGGCTTCTTGGTTGGGGCAGGAATGTGGATAACGGCAGGTGGCTTTTCCTTGCGCTGGCGCTTTGGCTTCTCCGGCAACCCTTCTTGCTGCTTTTCGCTGGTCATGGCTTGCGCTTTCCAGTCTTGCTTTCCGAGAACTCAATTACATCGTAGGGGACGGGGCGATTGGTTTGCCCGCTGACAAGTAGCTGCATCTTGACCGTGCGGAGTATTTCCCGCGCCTGAGAAGCTATTGCATCGGCGTGGCCCGGCAGCAACTTCTTCGTTTTTACTTTATTCAGGACTTCCCATAGGGAATTTTTCAGATTAACTGCCGAAAGATTCGTTGCACCGTTCATAGTTCTTTCTCCTTCTTCTCTCTTGATTTACAGGGTTCCAAGCGTGCCTTCCCGCTTGGGCGTATCTTTCAAATCGGTCGGGCATTTGTCTCTTTATTTCAGCCCGCAACTTCATCAAAACTTGATAGGCTCCAGCAAATCCACCAAACTTACTAAGCCTCCGATTCCTGTCATACTCGCGTTTCCATGCTTTGTACCAGGGCTGCTGGCAATACTTCACATGCTTAGGCATTCGCTTCTTGCGCTCCTTAGCAGCCTTTATAGGGTCATAAGTACGTTTGAAATAAGCGGCTTTGCTCACCCGTAAGCGTTCCTTGTGCCTTTTGCGATACTCCCTGTCGTAGCGAGCCTTACGAAGGCGATTCATTTTCCAGCCCCCTCCTTGCGCTCGACCCGCCCCGCCAAATACAAATCAACCGCATAGTTCATTTGCCAAGTAATCGTCATCCCTTCCGCCAATGAAATCTTATGCAATTCGGCGTAACGCTTTCTTGTTATTCTCACGGGGATTGTCAATTTATTGCTTTTGTTGGCCATGTGGAATACCGTAGCAGAATACCTACTTTTGTGTCAAGCTAAATCTCAGGCTATTTCGCGACCTGTGCAAAACTTGCTGCTAGAGCTTTCCGCTATTTGCCCAACGAGGCAATGCAAGGTCTTTATAGTCGAAGTTTTCTAAACGCGTGCGTTTTTTCTCGGTTTCTTTCGGGTCAATACTGGCTGGCCGTTTATCGAGTTCCGCTAGAAGTCTGATTCGATTGCCTTCAGCCCACGCCTGCATGAGTTGTATGCCTTCTAGGTGCTGCGCTGACTTGCCGAACAGTCGTAATGAGGCTTCCTCAGCGAATGGCCGAACTAAATCCTGGATTGGCGGGCCGTTCAACACATAGGCTGCGGGATTCTCGGCGGGATACCGCTGGTCCGACATCCGTTTGTGGACATCGGCTAACTTTGGCATGAACTCGCACTCGTTCATACAGCGCTCGAAGGCATGGTCAACCTGATACGCTGTACAGTTCCTCAGGGCGTGGAGGAAGATGTTAATTTGTTCCTCGTCCTGGGGTTGATTGAAATGTGTCCCCAGCTTGTCCATCCATCTCAGCACGGATTCTCTCAATGGCCTGTTTTGTGATTGCTCTTTTTTGCTCATTTTTCGTAGTTCCTTTCGCAGGTATTTCCCGCCAACGTCGGCCATTGAGCCATGTCGCTGGGTAGGGTATCTTGTCCACATCGGCCCATTGATTGGTATGGGTCCAGCCTTCCACTCCGGCCAATATCTCTCCGAGGTTTCCATCACACACCCCTTTCACCCATGCTTTGATTGCTTCGTCCTTTGCGACCTTGCGGGGGTACTTACTCCAAAAGATGTGGAACTCAGCCGATCCCATCAGTTTTTTTGATGGGGAAAAGGGTTTCTCTTTCTCTGACTCTTTCTCTACCTCTGTCTCTGGTATAGCATCTTGATAGCACTCTGCTAGCACGATGCTAGCATCACCCTCAAACCATGTGGAACAGTCTGAAAGTAAAGCAATTACGCGATTCTCAGAAATACGCAAGCGGAACGCTAGCACGTCGCTAGCGGGGAGGTACCCATTTTCCTCACTGGCAATGAGCCAGAGCATAATCAGCCCTTTGGCAGACTCGCCGGAGAGCTTGTGCCAATCAGGGTCGTCTAGTATTTCGCGGTAGAGTTTAATCCAGGGTGGTTTGCGGAATTTGTAATGCTGGAACTTTTCCCAATTACGTATGCGGAGTTTCACTAAGCGCTCCTCAGCAAACAAGAACCTCGCCAGTGCCGCGCTCGTTTGCTGAGGGTTAACTCAGTTGGCTTGAACGCGACCCCGGCAAAGATTTTTAGCCAAGAAAATTGTATCTGCAAAAGCTATTATGTCA
>Ga0137412_10003168_pt1 | contig 13132 bp, 13 predicted proteins | sample CZODoug2_1_16fun_FD_122160 | JGI IMG/M metagenome (GOLD analysis project Ga0137412, IMG submission 122160) | Vadose zone soil fungal communities from Angelo Coast Range Reserve, California, USA - CZODoug2_1_16fungal (Hybrid Assembly) | ecosystem: Environmental > Terrestrial > Soil > Vadose zone... | reverse complement strand
TCGGCGCGGCCTCTCCCGCCACGAGGGCCATCGCCGCGGCAAGGATTCGGTGCGCGCGGTCGTCGATGCGGCGCGCGAGGTCGGTATCCCCTACCTCACCCTCTACGCGTTTTCGAGCGAGAACTGGGGCCGGCCGACCACCGAGGTCAGCTTCCTGATGGGGTTGTTCCATCGCTACTTGGTGACTGAGACCAAGCGCCTGATGAAGCGCGATATCCGCGTGGTTGCCTTGGGAGACACCGAGCGGCTGCCCCCGCGAGTGCGTGAGGCGCTCGCGAAAACCGTCGAGTCCACTCGCGACAACGCCACGATGACGGTCGCGCTCGCGCTCTCCTACGGCGGACGCCAGGATATCGTCAACGCGGCTCGCGCGATTGCGCGCGCAGTCGCCGACGGCAGCCTCTCCCCCGACGACATCGACGAGCAACTGCTGGCGCGCGAGCTCACCACCACCGGCCTTCCCGATCCCGACTTGTTGATTCGCACCTCGGGCGAGCTTCGCGTCTCGAACTTCTTTCTCTTTCAGCTCGCCTACACCGAACTCTATTTCACCGATACTCTCTGGCCCGACTTCCGCGAGCGCGAGTTCCTGAGCGCGCTGGCGGCCTACCAGCTTCGCGAGCGCCGCTTCGGCGCAGTCGGATCGAACGGCACAGTTCAGCGCCTGCGTGCTCAGAACTAGGATTCTGACCGCGGCGGTACTCCTGCCTGCCGTCCTGGCCGCGGTCGTCTTCTCACCAAATTGGTTCTTCACTCTGTTCATCGCCGTGCTCGGAGTATTTGGTCTCTACGAAATCGCGGCGATGACGGGAACGCTCAAGCTCGTCGCGCTTCCGCTCTATGCCGTAGTCGGCGGAGTGCCTTTGTTCGGGTTGCTGTACGGCGGCGACGCAGGATGGGTGGTCCCAACGATCGTGATCGTCTTAATGTTGGTGTTGATCGCCCGCATCGCGGCCGCGGGACGCGACGGCGCTCCCAGCGTGCCCGCGCTCGCTTTCACCGGCGCCGCATACGTCGGCGTTCTGTTCCCCTACTTCGCGATGCTTCGCAACCAGCCACACGGCGTGAATTGGGTAATCGCAGTCGTACTGCTCGCGGTCGCGAGCGACACCGGCGCGTACTTCGTCGGGCGACAATTCGGGCGAAGAAAGCTCGCCGAGAAGGTCAGCCCGAACAAGACCGTCGAAGGCGCAGTAGGCGGCATGATCGCGACGGTCGTGGCCGGCGTCATCTTATCTCCGCTGTTCGCGCCGACCTGGCACGCGGGCGCAGTGATCTTTTTCTCCGCGATGATTTCCCTGCTCGCGCAACTCGGCGATCTCGCCTGTTCCGCATTAAAACGCGCAGCCGGAGTCAAGGACTCAGGTTGGATCTTTCCGGGACATGGCGGTCTGCTCGATCGAACATGCTCGCTAGTCTTCGCGATGGTTTTCACTTACTATTGGTCACGCTAGAGCGACCTCGGAGGCCCTTCAGATTAGTTCTCGACCTCGCCTGAAGATTGTTGCGCATAAGACTGTCACACACTGGATTGGCGCTCAAAAAGGGGAAGCTCGCCGGTAGGATTTGATGGTAGCTTCGATTCTCTACGCAGCTCTCGTTTTCGCGGTATTGGTGATCGTGCATGAGGCCGGGCACTTCGCGATGGCGAAGAAAGTCGGCGTCCGCGTCCTCCGCTTCTCAATAGGATATCCACCAAGAATATTCGGATTCCGCCGCGGCGAGACCGAATACTCGATCGGCGCGACTCCCTTCGGCGGCTATGTTCGGATGCTTGGCGACGAAGTCGGCGAGGATCCCAAGGCCGAGGAGCTGACCACCTACCTGCACGAAATCGGGCTCGATATTATCACCGCCGCCCGCGAGCATAAGACCCTGATTCGTCCGTCGGGATTCGACGAAGACTTGGCAGTGCTCGCGGATCGGATGGGTGCCGCCAGTCCCGCCAGCATCATCGGACGCGAACTCAAAACCGACGAGGCGCTCCTGATCAACGAAGTCCGCCGTCAACCAAAAATCGAGGACGCGATCAAAGCGCTGGCCGACAATCCGCCCGCGGTGCTGATCGAGTCGTTCAGAAAGCGCGCCTTCCCGACCCAGTCGCTCGGCAAGCGGGTCCTGATAGTGCTCGCCGGTCCGCTGGCGAATATCGCGTTCGCGCCCTTGCTGCTCACCTTGGTCTTCATGATCGGAGTCCCGACGCTTTTGCCGGTGGTCGGCAAAGCGACCAAAGACCTCCCCGCGGCCAAGGCTGGTCTTCAGATCGGCGATCGGATTTTGGCAGTCAATGACCGCCCGGTGGAAACCTGGGCCGATTTCTCGACCACCATCAAGGGTGGCGACGGCTCCCCAATCAAGCTCGAAGTCAGCCGTCAGACCGGCGGCAAGACCGTGCGCCAGACGATTGTGATCAAGCCGACCCGGCTCGATCAGAAGACAATCTACGGCACCAACGCGACGACGTGGGTTATTGGCGTACAGCCGAGCGGTGCCGAGATAGTCAAGCACTTCGGCCCGTTCGGCGCGGTGAAACAGGCGTGCTCGACCTCAGTCGAATTAACCACGCAGATGGTGGTCGGTATCGCGAGTATCTTCGCCGGCTCAGTGCCGGTTCGCGACGCGCTCGGCGGTCCGATCATGATCGCGCAGATGGCCGGCCGCGAAGCACATCAGGGGTTTTCCAACCTCGCGATGTTCACCGTTATGCTTAGCCTGGAACTTGGTATAATTAATTTGTTGCCGGTGCCGCTCCTCGACGGAGGGCATCTGCTGTTTTTCGTTTTCGAGGGTATTCGCGGTGAGCCGCTGGAACTTCGCTACCGGGAGATGATGCTCCAGGTAGGATTATTTTTGCTCGTGGCACTGATGGCGTTCGTCATATTCAATGACATCTCGCGTATTGTGCAGGGTTAGCCGGCTGCTCGAACAAACGGCCGAGACGGGCCCAGTCCTGGGACTCGATACCTCCACTCAAATCGCAAGCCTCGCAGTTGTCGCCCGCGGACGAGTCGCCGGCAGGATAGCGCATCCGGTCAGCTCGCACGGCGCAAGCTTGCCGAGTGTCGTCGACGAACTGCTCTCGAGTACGGGCTTCAAGATTCGCGACCTCAGCGCAATCGCCGTTGGAATCGGTCCCGGCTCCTTTACCGGCCTGCGCATCGGACTCAGCTATGCGAAGGGACTCGCGATGGCCTCCGGATGCGCGCTCGCCGGCGTGCCCGGCTTCGACGCGATTGCGCTAGCGGCTATCGACGCCGCCAATATCGAAGTCGGCGGGCTGCTCACGGTAGTTGTGGATGCACGCAAGAACGAGGTGTACGCGGCTCTTTACCGAGTCGTGGCCGATGGGCTAGAGAAATTAACAGAGGATCTGGTAATCACGCTCGAACACTTGGCATCGCTCATCACTGAAGACGTGACCTTCATTGGTGATTCAACAGCGAAGGATGCGGCCGCCTTGGTCAGCACGAAAGGCCACAGGGCGGCAGTTTTCGAAACAGGAACGCTCGATATGCGTGGAGTCTCGGTCGCGGCAATTGGCGCCGCGCGGTTCGCCCGTGGCGAAATGGATCGGGTGGCGAGTCTGGAACCGCTATACATCAGGACGCCGGAAGCGACTTTCAAGCCAAATTTGAAAAATCCGGCAGGCATTGGCACGGAGGGCGTATGGAGCATCGAGAGGAAGAACTCATTCGGCAACATCTGACCCACGACGAGGCCCTGAAGAGCCTCTACAGCGAGCACCAGGAGCTCAAACGCAAACTCGAAGTCTTTAGAAGCAAACACTACCTGACCAACGAAGAGGAAATCGAAGAAAAACGGATCCAGAAGCTCAAGCTGGCCTCCAAAGATCGCATGATGGAGATCCTGGGCCGCTATCGAAACGGCAACGGGAGTCACTGACGCGAAGGTCCCCGGCCATGAGCGCGCGCACCCTACTTCATGACAAGTCACACCATATCGGTACTGGTCGAGAACGAATTCGGCGTGCTCGCGCGCGTGGCCGGGCTCTTTTCGGGCCGCGGCTATAATATCGAGTCCCTCACCGTCAACGAGGATCCCCTCGACCCGACGGTGTCGAGGATCGTGCTGGTCACCAGTGGCGATGACCAGGTTGTCGAGCAGATCAACAAGCAGCTCAACAAGCTGGTCTCCGTAATCAAAATTACCGACTACAAGGACGTCGAGACGATCGACCGCGAGATGGTGATCGTAAAGGTCGCGGTCGATGAGCGCACCCGCTCCGAACTCGACTCGATAGTCACCGCGTTTCGCGCTCATGTGATCGATATCGGCCCGCGCGCGATCACCGTCGAGCTGACCGGCGACTCGGAAAAAATCAAGGCGTTTATCTCGATCGTGCGCCCGCTCGGAATCAAGGAAGTGGTGCGCTCGGGCAAAGTCGCGATGGCCCGTGCGGTGCAACCCAATTCCGACAACAATCACGGCCGGCGCCCGCGCGACGCGGAATAAGTCTGACCGCAAAATACAATTCGGGGAGAATATCGAAATGAAGGTTTATTACGACCGCGACGCGGACCTGTCCGCGCTCAAAGGTAAGAAGATCGCGGTCATTGGCTTCGGAAGCCAGGGCCATGCGCATGCGCTCAACCTCCGCGACAGCGGGATGGACGTATGCGTCGGGCTCGGCAAGACCTCGACCTCGCGCGAGAAAGCAATCAAGCAAGGTCTCCCAGTCTTCGACACCGCCGACGCCGCCAGGCAGGCCGACGTGATCATGATCCTGGTGCCGGACGAAATGGGCTCCGAGATTTACGAGGCCGAGATCAAACCGCATCTGACCAAGGGCAAATATCTCGCCTTCGGCCACGGCTTCAATATCCATTTCAAATTTATCCAGCCGCCCAAAGACGTGAACGTTTTCATGATCGCGCCCAAGGGCCCCGGCCACCTGGTGCGCTCCGAGTACACCAAGGGCCGCGGAGTTCCGTGCCTGCTCGCGATTCAACAGGATCCGTCGGGCGACACCGCCAAGGTCGGACTCGCGTACGGAAGTGCGATTGGCGGCGGCCGCGCGGCGATTATCGAAACCAGTTTCAAAGAGGAAACCGAGACCGACTTGTTCGGCGAGCAATCGGTTCTATGCGGCGGACTTACCGAACTGATTCGCGCCGGCTACGAGACGCTTGTCGAGGCAGGGTACGCGCCGGAGATGGCCTACTTCGAATGCCTGCATGAAGTGAAATTGATCGTGGATCTGATCTACGAGGGCGGAATCTCCAACATGCGCTACTCGATCAGCAACACCGCCGAGTACGGCGATATGACGCGCGGGTCCAAGGTCGTCGGCGCCGAGTCGCGAAAAGCGATGAAACAAATCCTCGCCGACATCCAGTCGGGCAAGTTCGCCAACGAGTGGATCGGCGACTACAAAGCCGGCCTGCCACGTTTCCGCGAACTCCGCAAAACCGCCAGCGCACACCCCGTCGAAGAAGTAGGCCGCAAACTCCGCGCCTTCATGCCCTGGCTAGCAAGCGACCGTCTGGTAGATAAGTCAAAGAACTGAACCGACGCGAGGTTGATGGTAAGCGACATTGATAGCGGGCGGCCTCGGCCGGGGCCGGTGATTGGGCGCGTCGCGAGCGCGATCGGTATCGCCGCTGAAGGCGCGATGATTTCCCTCGGATTGCTGGTAGGCGGAACCGTCCTCATCGTGCTCGGGCTCAAAATTCTTGGTGCGATCATAGTGTTGATCGCAATCCCGATTGCGCTTTTCTTTCGCGATCCGGATCGATTCCCCGCGAAGACCGAAAACGTCGTGATTTCGGGCGCCGACGGCAAAGTAACCGACATCGCCGAGGTCTCTTTTCCCGGCGCAGGCGGCCCGCTTTACCATCGCGTGTCAGTCTTCATGTCGCCGCTCAACGTTCACGTCAATCGAGCACCGGTTGGCGGCGAAGTCACCATGGTCAAGCATACCGCGGGAGAATTCCGCGCCGCGTTTCGCGACGAAGCGAGCGAGCACAACGAGCGCAATCTGATCGCGATGCAGGACAGCCAAGGACGCGTCTTCGGGATGATCCAGGTCGCCGGATACCTCGCGCGGCGGATCGTGTGTCGGCTCCGCGCACGCGATAGAATACAGGCAGGACAGCGGATCGGACTCATCATGTTCGGCAGCCGGGTCGATCATTTCTTCCCGCCCGAATACCGGGTCACCGTGACCACTGGTCAGCGCGTCCGCGCCGGAGAAACGATTATCGGAGCCGTCGAGCAATGAGCCGCAATTCACGCCGATCGCGCGAGGAACGCGCGAGGATGGAAATGATTGCGCCGGAAGCGGGCCGCAAACCGGACAGCGCGCTACGGCGCGGAGTCTTCCTGGTTCCCGCGACGATCACATCAATCGGTCTGCTCTCGGGCTTCTACTCGATGGTCTCCGCGGTCAACGGCCACTTCGAAGTGGCGGCCGTCATGATTGTGATTGCGTTCGTATGCGACGGACTCGACGGGCGCATCGCGCGCGCCTCGCGCACCTCGAGCCAGTTTGGCGTCGAGTACGACAGCCTCTCCGACGTGGTCGCATTCGGCGTCGCCCCCGCGATGCTCGCGTACTCATGGGCGCTCCGGCCAATCGGCTCGCTCGGAATAGGCGTGGCGGGACTCTTCGTTCTATGCGGCGCGCTCAGACTCGCGCGCTTCAACGTCCAGACCGCGAGCGCCGACAAGAGCCGCTTCGTCGGACTGCCAGTCCCGGGCGCGGCGGTAATGATCTCCGGCCTCGCACTCGCATACAGCTACTTCGAACTCGATTCGCCACGAACGCTCTGCACGTTGATGGTCCCGATTACACTCGCCCTCGGCGGCCTGATGATCTCGCGAGTACCCTACCCCAGCTTCAAAACCGTAAAGCTCGAGAAGCGCGCACAAGTCGAGTTAGTAATCGGGATGATGGTATTCGCCGCGATGCTATTCGCGATGCCGCAACTAACCGCCTTCCTCCTCTCAACCGCGTACGTGCTATCAGGTCCCGCTCTACTACTCCGCGGCGAAGGAATGAGCGCCAAAGTTCCAGTGCTGCGCCCCGTCACACCCGCCAAATCCCCCGACGCCAACGGCGCCGCCGCCACCGCGAACACAGCCCGAGGCACCCGCAGCCTCCGCTATCACCAGCCCGAACATCGCTAGGAGCATCAAGCGCGCGTATCCTGTCCCACGCAAAACTTCTAAACGAGGCGCTGCGGCTCGCATCTGGGGACATCGAGGAAGCCTGAAACCCACGGTGGGTTTCAGAAGACTATAATTAAGTAGAGGGTTCCACTCCGTGGCTTGACTGTGATCTCCGCGCACGCTTAGAATCCGTACACTATGTTTTGCAACCTGCTACCGGAGCTGCTGCTTAGCCTGGCCCTTATCGGGGCCCACGCCAGGCGCGCGTCCGGACAGGTCTGACAGCCTGATTAAACTGAGACGAACGCCCCGGGCAGTGGGCCGATTGGAAGCCGCCCGGGGCGTTTTCTTTTTCTGCTCTTGGCATTTCCGTCGACTCGCTTGACCTGCGGCCGCGATGCAGGAGGAATAGACAATGACCATGGCAACCGCGAACGCAAAAGCGCACGACAAGCGCACCGACGATCACGTCGAACGCAACGACGACTACGTCCGAATCTTCGACACCACGCTCCGCGACGGCGAGCAGTCGCCCGGATGCACGATGAATGTCGAGGAGAAAATCGCGCTCGCCCGCCAACTCGAACGCCTCAACGTCGATATCATCGAGGCCGGCTTCGCCGCGTCTTCTCCGGGCGATTACGAATCGGTTAATCGGGTCGCGCAGGCGGTCAGTGCGCCGATCGTGCTGAGCCTCTCGCGCACTCGCGAGGAGGACGTGGATTCCGCCCTGCGCGCGGTCGACAAAGCGGCGCATCCGGGGATTCACATTTTTATCGCGACCTCGGAAATCCACCTGAAATATAAACTCAACATGAATCGCGAGGACGTGCTCGACGCCGCAACCTGGGCGGTCACCCGCGCCAAGAAGCATCTCGACTATATCGAGTTCTCCTGCGAAGACGCCTCGCGCTCCGACTGGGATTACATGGTCGATGTATGCAGCGAAGTGATTCGCGCCGGCGCCACCGTGATCAATCTGCCCGATACCACCGGCCATTCCGTCCCCGAAGAATTCGGGAAGATGTTCGCGTACATGATCGAAAAAGTGCCTGGTGCCGACAAGGTCATCTGGAGCGCGCATTGCCATAACGATCTCGGTCTCGCGGTCGCCAATTCGCTGGCCGCGGTGCGCAACGGCGCCCGTCAGATCGAATGCACGATCAACGGAATCGGCGAGCGCGCAGGCAACTGCTCGATGGAAGAAGTTGTGATGGCGATGAAGACGCGGCGCGACCTGATGGGCGTGCAATCGCGCATCGTCACGCCGCAGATCTATCCGGCCTCGCGCCTCCTGTCCCAGGTGATCGGGCAATCGGTACCGGCCAACAAACCGATCGTCGGCGACAACGCGTTCGCGCATGAGGCCGGAATCCATCAGGACGGAGTCCTCAAGTACAAGCTCACCTACGAGATCATGAAGCCCGAGGACATCGGGATTCCGTCGAACAAACTCGTGATGGGCAAGCATTCGGGACGCCATGCGTTCGTGAACCGCCTCAAGGAACTCGGCGTCGATACCGAGGGCCTCGACACCAACAAGGCGTTCGCCGAGTTCAAAGCGCTCTGCGACAAAAAGAAAATCGTTTACGACGACGACATCCTGGCACTGATCACCGAGGAGGCGCGCCGCACCGTCGATCACTTCGAGCTGGTCGATCTGAAGGTCGCGTCGTCGAGCAGCGCGGCGCCGCATGCGGAAGTCACGATGCGGGTCGAGGGCAAAGAGTGCTCGGCCGACGGCGAAGGCGACGGGATGGTCGATGCGTGCTACAAGGCAATCTACAAAATCGCCGGAATCAACCCGGCGCTCGAGCGCTACGCGGTCAAGGCGATAACTGGCGGCACCGACGCGCTCGGCGAAGTGAGCTGTATGATTCGCGAAAATGGAGTGACGGTCGCCGGCCAGGGAGCGCATAGCGATATCGTGATGGCGAGCGCGCTGGCGCTGGTCAATGCGCTCAACCGGCTGAAGGCGCGCAAAATCGTACCCTTGAAGCCGACCACCGACGTTCGGTGAGATGTCAGGTGAGACGATCGGCGGGGCTTGCCGCAAAATCTTAACTGGGCTAAGTGCTTGGGAAGCTTGGGTTTGAATTTGAATTCGTTTTTTACTCTGCACGACTCGCGACTTGACGCGGACCTCGCCCACCGGGCGAGGTTTGCGTCAACGTCAACAAATCGATCTAACGATTTACCTACGCAATTAATTTTCGAGGCGATTCACTGACGGGTCGAGACGGTCTGACTCTTCCCGCTCACTCACCTGGGGCGTTGCGCGCTTTGGCATGGCCTACAAAATTTTAGTTCTCAAAGGTGACGGCATCGGCCCAGAGGTCGTCGGCGAAGCTCTGCAAATTCTCAAGATCATCGCGCGCCTCTCCGCGGTCGATCTGGAATTCAAAGAAGGCATGATCGGCGGGCATGCGCTCGACACCTCCGGCACCCCGCTGCCCGACGACGTGATCAAGCATGCGCAGGATAGCGACGCGATTCTGCTCGGCGCCGTCGGCGGTCCCAAGTGGGATAATCCGAACGCCGAGCAACGGCCCGAGCAAGCGCTGCTTGGACTGCGTAAACTGCTCGGCCTGTTTGCGAACGTCCGCCCCGTCAAACCCGTCAAGGAGCTGATGTCGGCGTCGCCGCTCAAAGCAGAAGTCCTGAACGGCGTCGACGTGGTGATAATTCGCGAGCTGACCGGCGGCATCTACTATGGCAAGCCGAGCGAAAAGCGCGCGGGCAAGGACGGGCGCGAGGCGGTCGATACCTGCTCGTACACCGAAGCAGAAATTACCCGGGTGCTTAAGTTTGGCTTCGAGATGGCGCGCGAGCGGCGCAAGAAACTGACCTCGGTCGACAAGGCCAATGTGATGGCGTCGTCGCGGCTGTGGCGCGAAATTGCAACCGAGCTCAGCGCGCAGTTCAAGGACGTCGCGTTCGAGAATCAACTGGTCGATTCGATGGCGATGCATCTGATTCGCCGACCCAAGGACTTTGACGTCGTCGTCACCGAGAATATGTTCGGCGATATCCTGACCGATGAAGCGTCGGTGCTTGCGGGCTCGATGGGCCTGCTGCCATCGGCGTCGCTCGGCGAGGAACTCAACAGCGCCGGTTACCGGGTCGGATTGTACGAGCCGATTCACGGCAGCGCGCCGGATATCGCCGGTCGCGACGAAGCGAATCCGCTCGCCGCAATCCTGTCCGCGGCGATGCTGCTGGAGCATTCGCTCGGCATGCGCTCGGAGGCGGAGCTGATCGCCAATGCGGTCGATTCGGTGGTGCGCGACGGTTACCGCACGCGCGACCTTCACGGCGGCACCGGAACCCAGACCGTCGGATGCAAAGCGATGGGCCGGCTGGTCCGCGAAAAACTCGAAGCCACCGAGGGCGAATGAGCGCCTCCCCCGAGCCGAGAGTGGCGGTTGTCGGCGCCACCGGCGCGGTCGGCAACCAGCTTATCGAACTCATCGCTGCGCGCGGCTTCCAATTGAGCGAACTAAAACTTTTCGCGACTGACTCGGGCGCGATGCAGACTCTCGACGCCGCCGGCGAGGAGCGCCTGGTCGAGGCGCTCGAAAGTCCCGACGCTCTTCGCGATTTCGATCTCGCCTTTCTCGCGATTCCCGCCGCCCGCGCCGCCGAAATTGTCGCTGCGCGGCCCGGCCCGCGCCTGATCGATCTAAGCGCGGCGCATCAGGCGCCCGGGAGCATTCCGATGGTCGCGCCGGGACTCACCTCGCGCGAGGCGCTGGAGAAGTTGCGCACCGCGATGGTCTTCACCACGCTCCATCCGGCCGCGCATGTGCTCGCAACTTGTCTCAAGGCGCTCGGTCCGCCAACCGGATTCGTCGCGGCGACTGCGATGCTCGGCGCCAGCGCCGGCGGCATGGACATGCTCACTGCTACCGTCGATCAGACCACCGATCTTCTGAGCGCGCGGCTCGAACTCGACGACGAAGAGGTTCAACGCGGCTTCAACGTGTTCATGCGCGAGCATGAGCGCTCGATCGCGAGTGCGATAGCGGCGCAAGTCTCGGCACTCGTCGAACCTCCTCCTACGCTCTCGGTGCAAGTCGCCGCGATTCCCGTGCTGCACGGTTCCGCGCTTACCATCGACATTCAGGCCGCGAGCAACGGCACCGACGCGCGCGAACTTTTGCGCGCCGCGCCCGGCCTTCTGGTCGCCGAAGAGGGCGAACCGCTCGGCGTGATCGACGCGGTCGGCCAGGAAGCGATCGTCGTGAGCGTCGAGACGCGGCCCCAATCAGTTTCGCTATGGTGCGTGTTCGACAACACGCGGCTGGCCGCTCTGAGCGCGCTCTGGATCGCGGAAACGCTCGCGCTGAGCTCGCCGACGCTCGCCTGATCAGGCGGCGCCGCGATGGTTCTGAAGCTCACCCTCGAGTACGACGGCAGCAATTATTCCGGATGGCAACTGCAGCCGCGTCACGATTCGATTCAAGGCAGGATCGAAGCCGCGCTCGAAACCATATTCGCGGCGCCGCTGCGGGTCTTCGGCGCCGGCCGCACTGACGCCGGAGTCCACGCGCGCGGGCAGGTCGCGTCGATCACCATCCCGCGCCCGTTCGATATCGACGAATTGCAGCGCGCGCTGAACTCGCTGCTGCCGAACGATATTGTGATTCGCGATATTGCGACGGCGCCCGAGAATTTCGATCCGCGCCACGACGCGCGCTCGCGGCTCTACGAATACCGTGTGCTCAATCGCAAAATCGCGTCCGCATTTGATTATCGCTACAGCTGGCTGGTCCGCGACGAGTTGGATCTCGCCGCCATGAACGCGAGCGCACAAGTTTTTGTCGGCGAGCATGACTTCGCCGCGTTCCGCTCGCTCGGCTCGAGCGTAAAGACCACCGTGCGCCGCGTGCTCACCAGTCAATGGATCCGCGCCGGCGACGTGCTCGTGTATCGTATCGAGGCAAACAGTTTCCTCCGCCACATGGTGCGCGCGATGGTCGCGGCGATGGTCGAGGCTGGACGCGGCCGCTCGGACGCGCGGAAAATCGCGGCTATCCTCGAAGGACGAGACCGTCACGCGGCGCCCGCGAACGCGCCGCCGGGTGGTCTCTATCTGCTCGAAGTCCGTTACTGAGCAATGTCCAAGTCCGCTCCTGACACCGCAATCGTAGAGTTCAGCTCTCGGGGTGAGCGCCAACCCCTTGGGGGCCAAGGCGCATCGCCGCAGCCTGTGCAAAAATCATCACGATCCCTAGAAAAAATAGCGATTTTTTAGACGCACACACTTGAAATTCGCGCGCCACTCGTTCACGCTCACTGCAACCCGGAAACCGGGAACGCTAAGGAGGCGGATGATGACGCAGTCGCAAGTGGCATCGTACATGGCCGAGAAAATCGGCATCACAAAAAAACAGGCCAAGACCATGCTCGAGGAATTGAACGCGCTGGTCGTGAAGGAACTCAAAAAGGAAGGTTCGCTGCGCCTGGCCGGGCTCGGTATCTTCCGCAAGCGCAAGACCAAGGCGCGGATGGGCCGCAATCCGGCGACCGGGCAGGAGATCAAGATTCCGGCGCGCACGCGGCTTCGCTTCACGGCGGCCAAGGCGCTCAAGGACAAGGGGGTCAAGGCCGACGCCCTGGAGATCAAGCAAAGCAACCATTACAATATCCTCTTCGACCTTTTTAAGTTCCGCATCAATATTCTTTTTCTCTTCCTCCGAAGCAGCCTCACGACGCCTTTTTATCTCATTCTGCTTGGCCGTCTTCTCTGCTCGCCTCTTCGTTGCATCATCAATCTTCTTTTTGGCCTTGACTACCCCCTCACTAGCAGCATTCCTTTTTGAATCTCGGGCAGCCTGTCTAGCAGGATTAACTCTCCTCACTGTCTTCTTGGTGGGTGCCGTGGGAGCCATCTTGGAGTGGTGGACCGGTTTCCAGGGTGTGAATAATAGAACAGGAGGAATAGATATTCGGATTTAAAGGTAGCATGGACGCTGAGGCGAAGAGGATTAATATAATT
>Ga0137412_10003167_pt1 | contig 13137 bp, 14 predicted proteins | sample CZODoug2_1_16fun_FD_122160 | JGI IMG/M metagenome (GOLD analysis project Ga0137412, IMG submission 122160) | Vadose zone soil fungal communities from Angelo Coast Range Reserve, California, USA - CZODoug2_1_16fungal (Hybrid Assembly) | ecosystem: Environmental > Terrestrial > Soil > Vadose zone... | reverse complement strand
AGACGGCTACCTGATTACGCTCCCACGGCGGCCGGCGCCACCGTTGCAGACACCCGCTCCTTGTCGGCCTTGCGCACGAAGACGTCGTCACCGGCCTGGATCCCGAGCCGCGTCGCCCGCTCCCGGGTGTCCCGTGCCGCCCCCCGGCACGACCAACACATAGCCATCAAGTGCCAGACCCATGCGCGCAAGCAGCGAACCGCGCTCCGACCCGGGCCCGGATCCGTAGCCGCGCGCAAGTATGACATCCAGATAGCGAACCGCCGGGCGGTGCATGAATTTGAGCTTGAGTCGCTCGATGAGCCCCAGGTCGCCCGCAATGAACTTAGGGTACGCGATCCAATGCTCATCGATCAGGCGCATCCAGCGCAGCCGAAATGCCTTGTTTCGTTGCCGTCGGCGCGCGCTGATGTAGACCACACGCGCACCCAATCGACGCGCCGCGCGTAGTTGCGCGGTACGCCCCGCGTTGTCGAAAATCACTACATCGGGGCGCCAATTTTTCATGACCTCAATGACCTCGGCAGAATGAAACGTGGGCGACGCAGCCAGCAGCGTGGCGGGGTATGGGGCGGTAGCTGCATAGGGTGCTTGGCGGCTCAGAATGAATTGGATGGCCGCGCCCGGCCAGCGTCCCTGGGCCCCCTGCGCAATGGCCAATGAGCGTGCGTACTCCCCCATGCCGAATGCGCCCGAGACCGGTACGAACAAAAGACGCGGCGCGCGCTCATTCAAAGGCGGTGAACCAGCGATCGAGCACCAACACATACCATGCCCGGCGAAACTCGGTGCTCACCGGACGGCGCAACACGCCGCGCGCCATGAGACGCGCCACGGCTTCTTGCAAAACTTGGGGGTGGCGTTTCAACCAGCGATGTACCGGCAAGCCAAAGCCTGACTTCGGGCGATCCAAGTGCCCCGGGGGCAGGCGCGGCTCCATCAGCCGTCGCACCAATAATTTGCCGCGGCGCCGGTGCCGGTCGACCAGCAGCGATGGATCGACGCTCAGCATGAATTCGACCAAGCGATGATCCAGCAAGGGCGGCCTTACCTCGAGCGAATGCGCCATGCTGGTCCTGTCCACCTTGGTCAATAGCCCTTCCGCCAGATCGGTGTTCAGATCGAGCCAACGCAATTGCACCAGAGGAGCCAATTCCGGGCGCCAGAATTGCCGATAAAACCACAGGTAATCGTAGCCCCGCTCCTGCCAGCCATCCGCCAGCAGCGCATCGACTTGGGGTCCCGCAAGGCCGCCCAGCGCCACGGCAAAGCCCGGCAATCCTACGGCCGCATGTCGCTGCATGGAAGATGCGAGTCGCGATAGGGGCGGCAGGATGCCGGCGAGGGTCCTGTTGAAAAGGTTCGAGCGCGCACCGACGTTCGACCAGTAGCGCGGATAGCCGCAGAAGATCTCATCGCCGCCCTCGCCGCTCAATGCCACGGTGACCTGGCGGCGCGCGAACTCGGCGATCAAATAGTTCGACCATGCCGCGCTGTCGCCGAAGGGCTCGTCGAATAGATGCGGCATGGCATCGAGCGCCGCCGCGAAATCCGCCGTTTGCGCCGTCATCTCGGTGTGCAAGGTATTCAAGTGCCCGGCAGCGCTGCGTGCAGCGTCGAGCTCGGATCGATCACGCGCATCGAACCCTAGGCTGTAAGTGCGTGGACCATCCAGGTAGTAGGTCGTGAGCGCCGAATCCATGCCGCCGCTCAGAAATACTCCCACCGGCACATCCGACAACATGTGCGCCGGCACTACTTCCCGCAGCAATTCATCCAGCCGCTGCAAGGTGTCGCCCTCGCTTCTGGCCACAATCGCAGTCGACGGCCGCCAATACCGTTCAATGCGTACCGTGCCGTTCTCCCAGGTCAGCGTGTGGCCGGCCGGTAGCTTCGCGATCCCTTGATAAATCGTCTTCGGCGCCGGTATGTAGCCATGGAACAGAAAGTCCCGTACAGCACTGCGCTCGATCTCCGGCTTCCCCAGCACCAAGAGGGCCTTCAATTCCGAAGCAAACGCGATGCCGTCGGGCAAGATCCGGTAATACAGCGGCTTGATGCCAAGCCGGTCTCGAACCAACAAGAGACGCCGGGACGCGGTATCCCAAAGTCCGAACGCGAACATTCCCGCGAGAGGTTCGAGAGCAGCGCTTCCGCAATCGGCGAGCAGGTGTAGTAAAGTTTCCGTATCGCCGCTGGAATGCCACGGCCCTTTGAGGCGCTGACGCAAATGTTCGTGGTTGTAAATCTCACCGTTGTAGGTGAGCACCAGCGGCCCCAGGACCATGGGTTGATGCCCCGCGAGGGAGGTATCCTGGATGGCGAGCCGGCGGAAACCGAGGGCCGCGCCCGGCTGGGTCCAAACACCCTCGTCGTCCGGACCCCGATGGCGCAGGCGCTGCGCCATGAGTTGGACTGTTTCGCCGCTGGCTCGCGACCCGATGATACCGACTATGCCGCACATGGGCGGCAGTCTAGCGCGACCGGTAAGGTACCGCTGGCCATCGGGCAGCGCTTCGTTTAGGGTGACGCCCGGAGTGGTACACATGGCAACACCCGCCGATCAACGCTTGCTGGAACTTCTGGAAAAATGGCTCACGAGTCTCGAGCTGCATGCCAAGTATTCTTCGCTGGACGACGATAGCTATTCGAAGATCCAGCCTTGGCCGGAACATCAGCGTCCAAGCCGATGGATCATCGATCTTGCCAAACAGAAGGCGCTCGCCCTGCAAAATCAGGTTAAAGAGCGCATCAAGACAGGCGATGCGAAATTCTCCGATTCGCTGGAGTTGATGACTTTCCTCGCGAATCTCGTTGGATCGGAGCACATCGAGCGCTTCATTCCGTTGGCCGCGGCGGAAAACGAACAGCCGCACGCGCCTCCGGACGTCGCTGTTCCGCCGGGCACCGCCGCAACAGCCACGCGAGAAATGCCGAAATTCGTAGTGGGTAAGCCACGCGCGCCGGCTCCCTCGGGGACCGCACAGGTCGCACGCACGGAGCGAAACGCTCCCGATGCCAAAGCCGTTGCGAAAGCCGCTGCCAAGACGAAGGCTCCGCCGGCCGGCCCCAACAAACCGGCGCCGGCCGCGAAGCCGTCCGAACGGAACGGTCCGTCGGAGGCCGCACGCGAACAGGTCATCGCCGACGCGACGCGCTTGGTGCAGTGGGGTCGCAAATGGTACGAATTGGCTGAACTCATCGCAAGCATGGCGGACCGCCCGCATTTGACCGACGTGCGACGTATACTCAAGGATAATAAAGCGGTCATCGATAAAAAGGCCGGACGCGGCTGACGCCGGGTCGACCGCGGCGGCAAAAAATTTAGGGAACCTCCGGCTGAACCCTTGCTCAAAGGCGACCATGATTACGACGAAAAATTTATCCAAGCGCTATGGCGACAAACTAGCGGTGGACGACCTGACGTTTGCGGTCGCGCCGGGCGAGGTTTTGGGATTTTTAGGCGCCAACGGCGCCGGGAAATCCACCACCATGCGCATGATCGCCGGATTCATCGCGCCCTCGGCCGGCCAAGTCACGGTGTGCGGGCATGACATAGAACGAGAACCGGTGGCCGCCAAATCCTGCATGGGTTATCTCCCCGAGGGCGCGCCCAGCTACGGCGAAATGACCGTGGCGGAATTTCTCGATTTCGTCGCCGATATTCGCGGCTTGAGCGGCGCAAATCGGCGCCAGCGGCGCGCCGTGGTCATCGAACGGCTCGGGTTGGAGCCGGTCATCGACCAGGTCATTGAAACACTGTCCAAGGGTTTCCGGCGACGCGTCGGATTGGCGCAAGCGCTCATCCACGATCCGCAGGTTCTGATCTTGGATGAACCCACCGACGGCCTGGATCCGAATCAGAAACACGAGGTACGCCGTCTCATCAACGAACTCAGCAAGGACAAGCTCGTCATCGTCTCGACCCACATACTGGAAGAAGTGCACGAGGTGTGCACCCGCGCAATCATCATCGCCTATGGCCGGATCGTGGCCGACGAGACGCCGAGCGCTCTCGAAGCGCGCTCGCGTTACCATAATGCCGTCACCCTACGGTTCGAGAAGGCCGAGCAGCATGCCGCCGCATCGCGAGAGATCGCCGCGTTGGCGCAAGTCGCCGCGGTGGAATCGAACGAGCGCGATCTCAGGCTCACCGCGGTACCTCATCGCGGCATCAATGCGCTGCCGGCCGTGAGCGCGGTCATCGCAAGAAACAATTGGGAAGTCCCCGAACTGCACCTCGAATCGGGGCGGCTCGACGAGGTATTCCGGTCGCTGACTCAGCCGCATGCCGGCGGCGCTGCGGCAAGATCATCCGTCATCACGGAAGGAGCGCCGGTTTGACCAAGGTTTCGGTGATTTTCCGGCGCGAATTGCGCAGCTATTTTGCGACCCCGCTGGCCTATGTCTTCATCGTGATTTTTCTGGCGCTGGCCGCCGTGTTCACGTTTCAGGTGGGCGGCCTTTTCGAACGCGGTCAAGCGGATCTGCAGCCGTTTTTCCGCTGGCATCCCTGGCTGTATCTCGTTCTCATTCCTGCCATCTCCATGCGCCTGTGGGCCGAGGAGCGCAACAGCGGCAGCATCGAATTGCTGATGACGCTGCCGGTCACCCTGTGGCAGGCCGTGGTTGGAAAATTTCTTGCCGCCTGGTGTTTCGCGGGCGTTGCACTGTTGCTGACATTTCCGGTCTGGATAACGATCAATTATCTCGGCCGGCCGGACAACGGCGCCATCATCGCCGCCTACTTCGGCAGCTTCCTCATGGCAGGCGGTTTTCTGTCCATCGGCATGTGCCTGTCCGCGGCAACGCGAAACCAGGTGATCGCCTTCATCACCGCGGCGTTGGTCGGATTCATCTTCCTCCTCGCGGGGTTCCCGCTGGTGTTGGATTTCGTCCGCGGCGTGATGCCCCAGACCGTGGTCGATGCCATCGCGAGTTTGAGTTTTTTCACGCACTTCGAAGCCATCTCCAAGGGAGTCATCGATTTGCGCGATCTCGTCTACTTCGCGGCGTTGATCGGCTTTTGGCTGACGGCGACTGCCCTGGTGCTCGACATGAAAAAGGCGGAATAGGTGAACGGCAATCGTTGGAAAAGAACCGGCTTTGGCGTGGGCGGCTTGCTGGCTCTCGCCGTGCTCTTTTTAGGGGTCGTCATGCTGTCGAATGCGGGCCTGCGCGGCATGCGCTTGGACCTCACGCAGAACAAGCTGTACACGTTGACACCCGGCACCCAACAGGTGCTTGCCGAACTCAAGGAGCCGGTCAATCTGTATTATTATTTCTCGCGCGACGCGGCGGCGAAACAGTCGCCGCTCATCATGCCGTATGCCACCCGGGTCCGCGAATTCCTCGAGGAGATTGCGGCCCGCTCCGGCGGCAAGGTTCACTTACGGGTGATCGATCCGCAAGCGTTTTCCGAAGACGAAGATCGCGCCGCTGAGTTTGGCCTGCAATCGCTGCAGGCTGGCGGCGGCGATGCGCTGTATTTCGGCCTGGCCGGGACCAACTCGACCGACGGCCGTTCGGCCATCCCCAGCTTCCAAGCCGACCGCGAAGAATTCCTCGAATATGACGTTGCGAAACTCATCCACGAATTGGGCACGCCCAAGAAGCCGGTGATCGGCCTCATGAGTTCTTTGAACATGCAGGGTCAGTTCGATCCGATGTCGGGTCGGATGAGCGAGCCGTGGCCGATCCTGTCTCAAGTCCAGCAAATTTTCACCGTGCGCCCGTTGACGTCCGAAACCGATCACATCGATAAAGACGTCGATGTGCTGATGGTCGTTCATCCGAAGCACCTACCCACCAAGACGCTGTACGCCATCGATCAATTCGTCATGCGCGGCGGTAAAATGCTGCTGTTCGTCGATCCGAATTCCGGAGCCGACACCAGCGGGCAGGACCCGCAGAACCCTCTCGCCGGGGCGATGGCCGACCATTCGTCGAATCTCGAACCGCTGCTGTCGGCGTGGGGGGTCAATTACGACGCAGGCAAAGTGATCGGCGACTTGGAGCGAGGGCTCGAAGTCCGTTCCAGCATGCAGGCGCCGCCAATGCGCCACATCGGCATCCTTGGGCTGCGCCACGCCGACATGAATCAAAAGGATGTCGTTACGACCTCGCTCGATGTGATCAACATGGCGTCCAGCGGCTCGCTGGCGGGCAAGCCGGGAGCCAAGACCACGCTCGAGCCGCTGTTGCTGAGTTCCACGAGCGCCGCACCCTTGCCCGCCGAGCGCTTCAATGCACTCTCCGATCCCTCGACTCTTCGTGACGGATTCAAACCCACCGGAACCCGCTACGCCCTCGCCGCGCGCGTGACCGGGCCGGTCGAATCGGCGTTTCCGCAAGGCGCGCCGGCGGATCAGAAGCCGGCCGCGGGTCCGCCGATCGCTCATTTGTCCAAGGCGGTTTCGCCGGCAAACATCGTCATCATTGCGGACACCGATCTGTTGATGGACTACATGTGGGTGCAGACCCGTGAGGTGTTCGGTCAAAAAATTGCTCAGGCGTTCGCGAACAATGGCGATCTCATCGCCAACATCCTCGACAACTTGAGCGGCAGTAGCGCCCTCATCAGCATCCGTGGCCGTGCCAGCTTTTCGCGGCCGTTCGAACGCGTGGAGGCCCTGCACCGCCTGGCCGACGACCGCTTGCGCAGCAAGGCCTTGGAACTGCAGTCCGAGCTTCAGCAGACCGAAGCCAAATTGACCGAGCTGCAAAGCAAGCGCAACGATCAGGCATCGCTCATGCTGTCCCCCGAACAGGAACAGGAAGTAAAGCGCTTCACCGCCGAGAAGGCGCGCGCGCGCAAGGAATTGCGCGAAACTCAGCGCGGCTTGAACGTCGACATCGACCGGCTCGAGTCCAGACTGAAAGTCATCAACATTGCCATTGCACCGCTGATCGTGGCTGTGGTTGGAGGATTTGTGTTGTCGCTGCGCCGCCGCCGTAAGTCGCGAGGGTCGTCCCAAACGAGACTCGCGCCCGGCGAGACGACCTCGACATGAGTCGGCAACGCTTTGTCCTTCTGCTGATTGCAGCACTCGTAGTGATATCGGGAGCCTTGTATTTGAGCGCCCGGCGCAATCTGCCGCGTGAGACGCAGGGCGTCGCGTTGTTGCCTTCACTCGCGAACGACGTGAACGCGGTTACCGCCGTGACCGTGCGCAAGGGCAGCGCGACGCCGACGTTGACCGTGCATAAGGCGGGCAACCAGTGGTCGGTGGCGGAACGCGCCGATTACCCCGCGGATGTCGTGAAGCTGCGCAAGCTGCTGCTGTCGCTGCGCGATGCCAGGATCGTGGAGGAGAAAACGTCCGACCCGGCGCGATTCGCAAGCATCGGCGTCGAGGATCCGGTCGAGCCCGCGGCGGCGGGCGCCGAGGTCACCGTGGTTGGCCCCAGTGAAAAGCACTCGGTGATCGTGGGCAAATCGGTGGGCGACGGTAATTTCGTTCGGCGCGTCGGCGAGAATCGGAGTTACAGCGTGGAGCCGGCAATCACCCTCGAAACCGAGCCCCGATTCTGGATAGATTCGCGCCTGATCGACGTGCCCGTTGCGCTCATTCAAAGTATCGAGGTCAAACCAGCCGCCGGCACAGCCTTTAGCATTCATCGCCTGAACCCGGCGGATAACACGTTCAGGCTCGACGGCGTGCCGGCGGGCCGTAAACCCTTGGATGGACATGCCCTCGCGCCGGCGCCGACGACATTCGCCGGCCTCACGGCCGAAGATGTCTCACCCTCGGGCAGCATCGATTTCGGCCAGTCGTCCCAAGCGATCGTGACCCTCACGGATGGCAATATCATTACCCTGACGGGAACCGCCATCGCCGACAAACACTGGATTCAGGTGAAATCGAACAAGGACGCGGCATTGACGGCGAAAACCCTCGGGCGCGCCTTCGAAATAGCCAGCTACCGATACGACGCCATTTTCAAGCCCGTGGAGCAATTGCTGGTGCCGAAAGAGCCGGCCGCGGTGAAAGGCGCGCCAGCGGCCAAAGGCGCGCCCGCGCCGAAAGGCTCATCCGCCGCGCCATCGCCACCTAAAAAACAAGCGCCCGCCACGGCGCCGTGATTAGCGCGGGGTTCGGCAGACGTTTCGCGGCGCTGATCTACGACGGTTTCCTGCTGCTGGCGCTGCTCATGATATTCACCGCGGCGTCCCTGGTATTCACGCGGGGGCACTTGGCGGTCACCCGAGAGTCGTCAGGCGGGTGGTTCTATGCCTACCGTGCGGGGGAAGTCGGGGTGATTGCCGCGTACTACATCGTCAACTGGATGCACAGCGGCCAGACATTGGGAATGCGCGCGTGGCGACTGCGTACCGTGAGCGACACGGGCGGGCCAATCCGCGGACGTGCTGCGGTCCTGCGGTTTATTTGCGGATTCTTGGCGTGGCCGCCGGCCGCACTCGGCGTTCTATGGCTGTACCTCGATCCCGACCATCTCGCCATACACGATCGACTGTCGAGGACCCGCGTGGTTCGGCTACGCGCCCCGGACTAGCGCGTTCGTGAGATGGCAACGACCGTACACAAGCCCACGACGGCGGTCGGTAACCAGCCGACGACCACGGGATTCAGCCCGAACAGCTGGCCGCCTTTCTCGACCATGCCGGTTATCAAGAAGAAAACGACTCCGAGCAACACGCCGATTACGGTGCGTGCGCCGGCGCCGGTGGTGCGCAAGGGCCCGAATACGAACGGCAACGCGAGCAGCGTCACCACGATGACCGCGAACAAGCGGGCTATGCGCGACCAGAAGCCGATTTCGTAGGAGGCCGTGCCCAGGTTGTTGCGCCGTAGATGGTCTATGTAGGACGCAAGCCCGCGCAGCGTCAAGAGGTCCGGATCAGTCGCCGCCAATCCTAAGAAATCCGGATTGACGGACGATGTCATGTTGATTTCCGGCACGACTTCACTTTCGATTTTATCCTTGCTGAAGCGCGTGGTCGACACATTGTGCAGACGCCAGTGACCCGGATCCGCCACCGATATGCGCTCCGCGCGCTTCACCGAACGCAAGCGGTTGGCACCATCCAACTCGAACAGCGACACGCCCCCGAATGCTTGGTCGACCTCGCCGGTCTGCACCCGAAGTATCAAGTTGCCGTCCTTGACCCAGGCGCTCGAGGACCCGGCGAAGCTGATGTCCGCCAGCTTGCTCGTGGTCTTCTCGCGTTTGGCCAGCTGAGCCATGGGCGGAGCGATGTACTCGCCAATTCCATACATCGCGACCGCCATGGTGAGACCCGCGAGGCCGACCGGCCAGGCGATACGCCACACCGATACCCCGGATGCACGCGTGACGACGAGTTCGCTTCCCGAGGCCAGATTTCCCAGCCCCATCAGCGCCCCGATCAAGGCGCCGATCGGCAGCAGCTCGAACGCCTGTTCGGGTAAATTGAGGAACGTGAACAGCAGCGCATCGCCCGCACTGTAGTTGCCGATGCCGATGTCGCCTTGTTGACTGATGAAAAGGAACAGTGCGCCCAATGTCATCAGCACAGCCAGCGCCATGCCAGTGTAAATCAGCACGGTTCGATACAAATATCGATCGAGCGTGTTCACGCTTTATTCGACTCGCGAAATACGAGATAGAGGCCCAATGCCAAGACGGCCAAGTGCACCCACCACACGCCGATGACGGGCGGCAGATCGCCTTTTTCCACCCATACTTTGGCCGCCGACAGCAAATTCGAGTACACGAAGTACACCACGATGGCGAAGCCGACGCGAGCATAGCGGCCCTGCCGCGGGCGCAGCCGGCTCAACGGTACGGCGACCAGGGTCAACACCAGCGCCATCAAGGGGCTCGAAGCGCGGGATTGCAGTTGTGCGACGTCCGAAGCGGCATGAGGCCCGCGCAACAGTTCGCGCGTCGGTTTGGTATCCGGATCCTGCGGCCCGACCGTATCCGCCGGCGTCGAGATCGGAATGCCGTGCTCGCGGAACTCGATGACTCGAAAGTCGCTTTGACCCGGCACACCCTCATAGCGGCGGCCGTTGAACAGCGTAACGAAGTGCATGCCGTTCGCGGCGGCCTTGGAATAGGTCGCGGTGTCCGCCAGCGCCAACTCGATTTGCCCGGCGGACTCGCGCCGGACAAAGACGTTGTGCAAGACCCCCTCCTGATCCACGCGCTCCGCGTAGAAAACCGCTTCGCCGCCGCTGAAGGAGCGGAAACGTCCGGCGTCCAGCTGGCCGAACTGCGCCTCTTTGATCGCCGACTGCCGCAGCAACTGCACCTGCTGGTCGGCGCGCGGCACTTGCACGAAGGACAGCCATGCCAGTCCCACGGCAATCACCGCTGCAAATATGAACAGCGGCGGAAGCAATCGCGCCGGCGCGAAACCGCAGGCCTGCAGAGCCGCCATCTCGCTGTCGTGGTACATGCGCCCGAGCGTGAGTACCACCGAGAGCAACAGGCCGACCGGTACGATGACGGACAGATTCATCACGGCGCCCAGGGCAATCAAATCGAAGACCACGTGCCGGCCATACTGATTGTCGGCGGCCTGACCGAGAACCCTTGCCAATTGATTGGAAACCAGAATGGCGACCAAAACACCGGTTACGGCGAGCCAAGTTTGCACGACTTCGCGCAGCACATATCGTTGAACCGTCCATTTCATGGGCGTTGAGCTTAGAGCCTTCGCAATTATCTAGTAAACTATTTAGTGATATGAGCATTCAGGCTGAGGACAAATAAGGAGTTTCGGATATGGAATTCAACGCCATTGTCGATGTCAAGGCGCGCGACGCCGCGGACTGCGCGGTCGTGGGCGTCTACGAGCAAGGTGATTTGGGCATCGCCGCTCGCCACATCGACGCACAGATCGGCGGCCTGATCGGCAATCTGCACGGCAGCGGCGATTTTGCCGGCAAACTCGGCGACACCCTGCTGCTGCCGCTTCCCGCCGGTGCGGCTTCGGCTCGGGTACTTTTGATCGGATTGGGGCTGCGGACCGGATTTGGCCGTAAGCAATACCGCAAGGCGCTGCTGGCCGCGGCTCAGGCGCTCGGGAAAACCGGTGCAACGGGCGCCATCGTGTATCTGGCCCTCGAGGAAGTTGCCGACCTCGATGTGGTGTACCGCGCACGCGTGGTCGCGGAAGTGTTCTGCGTCCAGGGCTACAAGATTCCCGATCTTAAGACGGGCTCCGCCCCCAAGTCGCCGAAACTCGCCGTCGTCAATGTTGCCGCGGAGAATGCACGCGCGGCGAAAGCGGCCGCGGAGGGTCTTCGGTTGGGCGCCGCCATCGGCAGCGGCATCGCACTGGCTCGGGACCTGGCGAATCTACCGCCTAATGTGTGCACCCCCACCTACATCGGGACCCGGGCGCTGCAACTGGCGAAGCAATGGCCCAGAGTCAAAACCAAGGTTGTCGATGAAAGCGGCATCAAAGCCCTCAAGATGGGGGCATTTCTCGCGGTCACCCAGGGCTCGGACCAGCCGCCGCGACTGATCGTGTGCGAATACCGCGGCGCCAAGAAAAGCGTCGCGCCGATCTGCCTCGTCGGCAAGGGCATCACGTTCGATTCAGGCGGAATTTCCCTCAAGGATCCGCCTGCCATGGATGAGATGAAATTCGACATGAGCGGCGCTGCCACCGTCTTGGGCACGTTGCGTGCGGTGGCCGAGCTTGGATTGCCCATCAACCTCGTCGTCGTCATCGCCTCGTGCGAGAACATGCCGAGCGGGGGCGCCATCAAGCCCTCGGACATCGTTACGACCATGTCCGGTCAAACAGTTGAAATTCTCAATACCGACGCCGAAGGTCGCTTGGTTCTCTGCGACGCCATCACCTACAGCCGCCGCTTCAAACCGGCTGCGGTCATCGACGTCGCGACATTGACCGGCGCCTGCATCATCGCGCTCGGCAATCATTTCAGCGGCTTGATGAGCAATGACGAAGCTCTGGGGAATGAACTCTCGGCGGCCGGCGTACGTGCCGATGATCGCGCTTGGGCGCTGCCCATCGGCGACGAATACGTCGATCAATTAAAGAGCAACTTCGCCGATATCGCGAACGTGGGCGGCCGCGAGGGCGGCGCAAGCACGGCCGCTTCCTTCCTGTGGAAATTCGCCAAGGACCTCAAGTGGGCGCATTTGGACGTGGCCGGCACGGCGTGGCTCGGCGGCTCGCAAAAAGGCAGCACCGGCCGTCCCGTGCCTCTGCTCGTCGATTTCCTGATCCATCGCGGCGGCGCGAAATGACCGAACGCGTGGACTTTTATGTCCTGAAAACCTCGACGGCAAAGGAGCGTTGGACTTTTGCCTGCCGGCTCACGGAGAAAGCCTATCTGCGCGATTTGAAGGTGGTGCTGGTGAGCGAAACTGCTGACGATGCCCGGGTTATCGACGAGTTGCTGTGGACCTTCAATGAGCGCTCGTTCGTACCGCATGACATTCTGAGAGATCAGCCATCTTTCGATGCCTCGACCCCGGTACGACTGACCTTCGACCTTGACGCCGTAGAGGCTGCCGATCTGCTGGTGAACTTGAGCGGCAGCCTACCGGCCCGATTGGAACGATTCTCGAGAATCGCCGAAATCATCGACGGCGACGATGAGAGGCGCCGTTTGGGCCGCGAAAGGTTCAAAGCCTATCGCGAGCTCAAGTTGCCGGTCGAAACACATCAGTTGGACGCCGTCGCGGGCGCCTGATGACCCATGAACACTGAATCGCATGATCCGCGCGACATACCGATTCTCACCGAGGCGATCGAGAAGGACGGCCGCGAGTATGCTTTTTTCGATGCCAAGGCCGTGCATGCCGCCGTGGTGACGGAGACGCTGAATTTGGCCGATTCTTTATTGCATCAGGCGGCCAAGGACATCGAAGCGACTCTGTTCGAGCGCGTCTTCGATCAACTGCGGGCGCAGCTCCCGGAGCTCGTGGATCGCGTATTGCGCCAGCATGCTGCGGCGAAAATTCCCGCAGAACCGGGGCAATTGAGCAAGGATGGATAAAGCGTTTTCGCCCGGCGATATCGAATCACGGATCTACGCGCAGTGGGAAGCCTCGGGATATTTCACGCCCAGCGGCCATGGTCCGGCCTATTCCATCGTTATCCCACCGCCCAATGTCACCGGCACGCTGCACATGGGCCACGCCTTTCAA
>Ga0137412_10003164_pt1 | contig 13143 bp, 14 predicted proteins | sample CZODoug2_1_16fun_FD_122160 | JGI IMG/M metagenome (GOLD analysis project Ga0137412, IMG submission 122160) | Vadose zone soil fungal communities from Angelo Coast Range Reserve, California, USA - CZODoug2_1_16fungal (Hybrid Assembly) | ecosystem: Environmental > Terrestrial > Soil > Vadose zone... | reverse complement strand
GCCAGGGCGGCCTCATCGCGAAAATAAATGACGGCGCGCGCACGACTGAAATCCGCACGCCGATCACCGGCCGCATTCGTTCGCTTTCCGTCGTGACCGGAGCCGCTGCCGCGGCCGGCGCGGAAGTTGCCACCATCGATCCCGGCTCAGAGCAAGTCTGGGAAGCGCTCCGCGCTCTTTACCTGGTCGGCCAACTCGACGATCTGCCGGCGATCCGCGCTTACGAGCGCAACGTCCCCTAAATCCCCGACCGCCTGCGCGAGCAAGCTGTGCTCACCGAAAAAGCCATCCAGTCTCGCGCCAAGTAATCCGATTAGCGCAACATACTCCGCGGCTACAAAGGAATCGGGCTCACCGAGAAAGCCATTCTGTCTCGCGCCACGTAATCCGACTGGCGCAGCATGCTGCGCCGCTACAACGGAATGAGTCGTGCCGTGGCTACTGAGTCGCGCTTATGTTTTTCAGCGGTCCGCCTCAATAGCTCATCGCGCCTACGACTTTTTCTACTTCGGCGATGTCGACCATCACTATGGCATCCCAGGGGCAGCCGTCCAGGAAGGATCCGTCGGGGCCTTTGCTTAGGCACTTCTTGCATCCGATGCACAGGATGGGATCGATCTGGATGCGCCCAAACGGATAATTATCCTCGTCGGGCACCCAGAACATGCAGTCTTCCACCGGGCAATACTCCACGCACGCGGGAGAACCGGCACAGCCGGTGCAGCACTCGGTGATGACAGCAAGTTCTTTTGGTTTTTTCTTGCGCGCGGTGGTGATCCCTTTGGAGCGAGGCTCGTGCTTTTGCTCGTCGGGCACCATCCCGGGGGCTTTCGCTGCTTCACGCTCGGCGGCCATGGGCCTCGGGTATCCTCTTGGTCACCATCGTTTTATCACACATGTACTGAACAGGGTAGCTTCACGGTCCCCGCTGGCATCCGGTGCTTCAGGTGACTTGGCCCGCCTTTATCCCACGCGCGTGCAGGGGAAACGCTTCCCGATGTTCGTGCGGTAGTAGTCATCTCGCGAGGGCGCGTGCATGAATTCGTCATACATCTTGGTGGGAACGTTGAAGAATTCGTACACGCCGCCATTCGAGAATTTTAGTTCGAGGGTGCCACGACTGTCTGCATCTTCGTGGTATCCGACTTCGAGTATGCCTTGCGAGGAAACCGGGATCCGATTCATTTGTTGAGAGCCCCCTTTCGTTGCGGCGACTCTTCCCGCGGCCGGTTTTGGGGACCGTCCGGTCACAGCCTTTGTCTTTACCCTAGTGTTCGGCCTAATCTCCCTGGGCTGTGCAGCGCGATTCGTCGCCCGAATAATGCTCCAACAGCCGGATTCTAATGCAAAGTTCCGTTCGTAACTATCGAATTCTTTGATTCCTCTGAAGAAGCTGCGGCCACCTAGGCCAGCGTGACTGAGTCGGTGGTTAACCATAATTTGGATCCCACACCCCGGTGGTTTTGTATAAATATGAATACAAAGAAGTTGTGGGAAAAGGGATTTGTAAGTGCGTGAAAACAGAGAACGTTGCAAATCGATGCGCGACGAGGAGGGATTTGTAAGTTGATGAAAATAAAGGGGCGACAAAAAAGGCAAATGGGGACGCAGAGGCGCGGAGATGTCGCAGAGGTACCCCACACCCCCGGTGTTTTGCACAAAGAGTCCGCAAGCTATTGAAAACAAACGAGGCGAGCGTCGAAAAGAGTGCAAAGAGAGAAAAAGAGTCCGCAAGAGTGTGAGAACACGGGACTTGCTGGAGAGGCAGGGAGCGCCGCGAGAAAGAAGCGGCTGAAATGATGCGGAGGCGAGGGTCGGGCAGAAGGAAAAATCATTAGCGAGCGCTGGCGGGTGCATTGTGGTTGGCGCTGGGTTCGCGGGCTCGACGGGAGATTCCTTCTTGCGTTTCGTCGGCTTCGCCTCAAAGTTGGCGAGCATGTAAGCCGCAGCGCTTAGTCGCCGCAGCGACCAGGCTTCATCGACAAGATACGGCGTGGGGTACGCCAGGACAACTGGTCGGAGGGACGGTTTGGGTGCAGGTGGCTGATTTTTTCCGCGGAAGATGGAGTGTGCGCGTCACACCCTGGTTCATCGCCAGATGTTGCAGCTTGTTCTTCACCTGCGCGCGAATGCGGACCAGATCGCGGTGCGCTACGATCCCCAAACTTACCAGGAGTTGGTCGAGGTGGGGGCATTTCTGGAAGCCACAAGGCGGCGCACAAGTTGCAGGTGGGTGTAATACGTTGGGAGAAGCCTTCTTGGCTTTAACTCTGCCGTAGATGCGCAATGGATTGCACAAATTCGGGCGGTCGTGCTGCTGCTACGTCCTTTGCCATCAGAGAGATGGGACTGGCAAAGGAATTGCGGGATTGGTTACGGCATTTACCGCCTTCGAGATGCGTTTCGCCTCGCGAGGGGATTGGATTTATGAGAATTAGATTTAGAGCGACAGGAATTGCATTTGGCATTTTGCTGACGCTTCTGCTGTTGCAACCACCTGCGAAGGCAGATTCATACACGTTTTCGTTTCAATCCATTCAAGGATCAGGACCAGGCTTCGGAATAACGCCGCCGGGTTCTACAGCTAGTGGTAGCGGAGTGTTTGATGCGAGCCCGCAGTGCACGCAAAACGGCACCTATGGCTCTTACACGGTGACCTCATTACAGGGTCAGGTTGCTGTGAACGGTCAGTCATCTGCTATGGGATTCACGTTTGGTGACCCTTGCACGAATTTCGTCTCTCCCGCCGGAGTGCTGGAAGGCATTATAGGACACGGTATAATTTCGTTCACGGCCTATGCTCAACATTGGGAACTTTATGCCGTGAACGTCACCAATCCTTTCCCTTTTTATCTGTGGGATATCGACGCTAACACCGCATGGCCCATCACGATGACGTCTAGCCCGGTCAGCACGCCGGAGCCGTCTACGCTGCTGTTCCTCAGCATCGGTCTGCTAGGCTTAATGGGATTGACACTTCTCAAGAATCGACTCGGTTAAACCTCCACCCCGCGCTATTCGCCGGCAAGCGTTGGAACCGCGGCTATGGTGTCCAGCTACGGGTAGAACGACTGGTTCAGGAACGGGCCGGATCCATACGCTGAATGCGACCACTACGGACTTGGCAGGAAATACGGCAACCGCAGCGGCTCGATACGTCGTCCCTAAAACAAGTCAGGACCGCTTACCGACACGAACAAGCAATCGAAGACAATGTCGCTGATTCCTTGAACTCATTCAACTTGAGCATTCAAACTAATCAGGAGCTAGCCGCCGCTGACCGGAGGAAGCCCTTCAGCAACGTCAAACTCTATTTCGTAGAGACCCTTTTTCCCTTTCGGTCCCTTAATCTGTTGAGCGTAGACCAATAACTTTTTGTCGTCTGAAAGGCGCAGCCGCTCCTCAATTTCCAATCTGTAGCCCCGAAAGATGTGAATTTCTAGAGTCACCAAAGTCTCTCCCTCTGAGGTACTCATCGAGGCCATACCGTCTCCGTCCGCCTTAAAACTCCCGCTGCCGGTACGGGCAGTTGCAAACCCTGCCCCCGTACGAGCAGCCCATTCTTCGCCGCGCTTTTTAAAACGTTCTTCCACGCGTTTGCGCATCACCTCCACATCAATGGGTGGCTTTGGCGGCCAAGTTTGATAGTTCTGTAGAACGCGCTCGGTCGAATCGAGCGCGGCTTCGGGCAGCGTATCAATGAGTTCGTGCAGGGATTCTCGGTTCGGCATGACCGCTCCTTACCAAAGGCACTTCAGGCCCCTGTTATTATCAAATAGAATCGCGCCAAAACCACTTGTCCGGTTTCCCGACTTATCGGGCATCTAGCCGTGAAGCTGGATTTTAGAACGCATCGCGCTCCCATAACTACTTATGCAATTTTCGCCATCGTCGTCACCAGGACCTGCGAACACCGAGCTATTCTTCTACCTCAATGAGTGCAACTCCGATTCTCGACCTTATTGAGACACCACCTAAGCCGCCGCAGACAAAACGCCTCGTATTGGTGATTGCAGGCCTTGTGGGCGTGTTACTTGGGATGGCTCCAATTATGTACCCGCGTTACTTTGCAGGTTTCAATGGTTTCCTGTTCTTGCCAGCACTCTATGTGACGGTAGCTGTTCATGAAGTAGGACACCTTCTAGCTGGCAGAATCGTTGGCATGCGCCCTGGCGCGGTCGTGATTGGTGGAATCTCTATTTTCAAATCGGGGCAACGTTGGCTAATCCGGTTCGATTATCGGCGCATGTTCTCTGGCGGTCTTGCGAAGGTGCTGCCTGAAAAGGGCGATTTTCGGCCCGCATCTTTCCGATGGATGGTGGCAGGTGGGCCGTTAGCAAGCATTCTGTTCACGGCAGTGTGCGGTCTGATGGAGCTTAGGTATGGTCCCGGCCTTTGGGGGACGACAGCCACCCTCTTTTGGATGGGGCTGCTGACTGCAGTCGGCCCACTGGTGCCTGCTTCGAGGGGGCTGAATAAGTCAGACGGTGCCCGGCTTTGGATACTGGCGCGACGACCGGAGCAGGCCCGGGCGTGGATGGCATTGTACGCGCTACAGACTGAGGAGACTAACGGAGTACGTCCTCGCGACTGGGACGCGGAACTTGTCGCGCAGATGTTATTGGCAGAGCCCTCGTCGGGCGAGTATCCCTATATTCAGTTGCTGGCCTTTTATCGCCAAATGGACCAGAGGAAAGAGCAGGTCGCACTTGAACATCTGGAGAAGGTCTTAGCCACTTCTGGAAATATTACGAAGGTTTTTCGGCAATGTATTTTTCTGGAAGCTGCATCGAGTAGTGCATTGTCGCGAGGAAATGTCTCCCAGGCTCGCACCTGGGTGGAACGGGCAGGTAAGGTCAAGGAGCCAGTATCGACGGACAACGCTGAAGCTGTGATTGCTATCCGCGAAGGGCGACATGAGGATGCTGTTCGATTCTTGGCAGCGGCACGCGCTCGTATCGAGCGGCTTAAGCTAGATTCAGGCCTCGCCCGATTTGCAAAGGAACAACTCGCTGAATACGCGGAGAATCTGTAAGAGCGTTGCGACCGATGTGCAGGTCTAGTGCCTGGTAAACGCGCAAACCGGATAAGTGAAATCGAGCTAAAACCATATGTCCGGTTACCCGACTAATCAGGAGTGTCTCGTTCTAACTTCTCAAGAGCGCGGAGGGCTGAGGCGCGCATAGTCAAACTGTTGTCAGCTAGTGCGTCTTTCAACGGAGGGATGGCTGATTTATCGCCAATTTCTCCCAACGACCAAGGAACGACCTCCTTGACGTCTTCGTCCTTGAGCAAGGCAACGAGAACGGGAACTGCCCGCACATCCTTCAGATCCCCAAAAAGGTGCGCGGCGTAGTAACGGTCCGCACGAATTTGTCGCGCGGGACTCGGGTGTCCCGCGCTGTCGATCTCGAACACGGCCCGTTTGGGCGAACGGTCCTCCAGAATAGCGTGGATAACCTGAAACCCCTGATCATCGCCGAGTCTTGCGAAAACGAACGCCGCGTTGCCTCTGCGGCGCATGTCCTCACATCGGAGCCAGGGTTCAAGCCGTGGAAGCACACTCTTGTCATGAAGCGCGACAATCTTCTTGGCCACGTCAAATTGCTTCCAGAATACCGTCGTGTTCTCGAACTGCTCAAGAAGGCCGCCGACAGGCCCGCTTCGATACTGGGCTCTCCGAGCGAAAAGTGTGAACAGGAGACACGTGCTAGCCAGCAAGGCTTTGCAGATAACACCAAACGCCATACTGAGGACTCCTGCAGTGTTCGAAGCGAATTCTACGATGCCTCCAAGTCACCGCAAAGCTGCTTCTTTCTGAAGATTCCTGCTAAACGCGCTTACCAGACAGGTGGAATAAAGGGAAAGCCCCTTCGACGCTCGCGTTCAAAACATCACATATTGCACAGCAGACGACAAGAGAAGTACCCTAATTGGGGGTGCTTATGTACATCGCACTGTGCATAGGATGTTTGGCCGCCTTTATCGTCGGGACCGCCATACGATTTGGTATGTTGGCAGGATTGTTGAGTAGAACTGGTGTGTTGCCCGAAAACTGGCGCTGCTGGATGTACGACATGAAGAGCCCCAACCCCAAACAGTAGAAGTTCCGCGCAGATAGCGTTCACCTCGTTATCTGGGTACTGCAATCCTAGGTTCGTTCTGCACAAACCGTCGCGAACACTCTCAACTCTGACTCAACTCCCGCGTAAAGGAGAAATTCCATTAAAAGAATCAGAGCAATTCTGTTGGTAGGTGTAATCGCACTCGGGTTGGCAGGAGCGGCACGCGCGAGTTCGTCATGTTGCGCGTCCGTAGACTGCTGTGGTTCCTGCTCCGGATGTGAATAGTAGGTAGGAGGGTAGTGTAAGCGGGAGGCGCGGGTGGCAGTCTAGCTCGCGCCTCTTTGCGTTCACGCAGATGCAGACGAAGGGTTATGGTACGGTGAGGAACAGGCCGAGGAGAAAACCCCCACCCTCAAAAACCGAGGGTGGGGCACCCAGCTCAGGGGAAACCTGCCCTACAGAGCATGGTGAGAATTTGCCAGACGAAGGGTTATGGTACGGCGAGGAACAGTGCCGAGGAGAAAACCCCACCCTCAAAAACCGAGGGTGGGGCACCCAGCTCAGGGTAAACCTGCCCTACAGAGCATGGTGAGAATTTGCACGGCCTTCGGACCAGGCGCGCTGAAGCGACGCCTCTACAAGAGTGAAACAAATGGATTAGCGATCGTGACCGTCGTTTTGCTCTTCGTGTTCTTTGGCGTTGACGGTCATGCGCATCCAGGGATGGATGCAGCATTGGAACTTGGCGTTTTGTCCCTCGCGCAGGAGGGGGCCGGTTGCGTTCGTATTTGCAGGGACAAAGACATTTTCTGGACTTGGAGGTTGTGGCACGAGCTGGCCGTTTACCAAGCGCGCGCACTCCGGAGCGGGAACAGGGTTGCCGGATGCGGCGTTGAGGGGAGCAACAAATCCGCCACCGAATTCCCGGACGCGGGTAAATGTGTGTGTTTCGCCGCCGAGATTCTGGAGCATGATGCTGAGGCCGTCTTCACTCGCGGCGCGATCGGGAACAAAGCGCCAGGCCCCAACGGACTTTTCGGCACCGAGTTCGGCCTGAAAACCAGGGAGGGTGATCACTCCAGCCGAAAGAGGAGTAGCGGTGCGCACACATCCGATCGCCGCGAAAGTGACGGGATCGCAATAGTCGCGGAGATGAACATTCAGGAGTCCGGGCTGGTCCTCACGAGCGTGTGGGGAGGGAAGGGCGATGCCGAAGAAGGCCACGCCAATAATCAGGAATCGATACATCCATGCTGTCATTATTTCCTCCAAAGTTGAAAATGAAATTGCTGTAAATCAATGGGCCATTCGTTAATTTTTGGTTTTCGTTCAACGATCGTCGTCATCTTCACCGGGGACACGCACTTGTCCTCGAATTTCGCCAGCCGGGAATTTCGTGGAGTGAACGTTCACGTAAGTAACTCCGGAGTGGATGGCTTCGAGGACTTTGGAAAATTCGCCGGGAGCAATACCCTGTCCGTTGGGGCCGATGACGTCGGCGGCGGTAACAGTGCCGGTGACGGTTCCACCGCGAGTTGGGCAAGTGCGCGGAGAGTGTGAGGGATTGGAGTTATCGCAGAAGAAGATCATGACGCCGCCGGCCACGTTTTTCTGACCAAGATGGATATGGGCGAACAGGGAATCGGCAACTAGACCTGAATACGTCAGTTCGAAGGTGATGGAGTCTCCGTTGACGGTGGCGCGGAACGAACCGGAAGCGGGAGTGGAATTGGCGGGAGTTTCATTGAACCCTTTCAGTGTGGCCCGGAGCTTGTGGGATTCTTCGTCAGCATTGACCGCAACGACCGGTACAGCCATGTAGATAGCTAGAACAGCGACAACAGCGAGGCATTTCGTTTTCATATGCAGACCTCCTCTTTTTTTAGAACTGCGAGCAACATTCGAGAACGAGCGGAAACCGACTTACGCGTGGAATTCTATTAAAAGCACGGTTAGGGCTGGCTGGCACAGGGCCCGCTCTTGCATTGGCGACGGCTCCTTTGCTTGAGCGCGACGATAAACTAGCAAGGGCGGAAGCGGCGAGATGTCAAAGCGATGTCAAGTTGATGCAAAAAACGTGTCGCCAGCAGTGCGGAACAGAACGAACGGCGCTATCTCCCTGTGGAACTAGGGATCGCAGATGTTAGAACGGATATATGCATTTGCTTGCTGTGATTGAACAACGGTTGCGAGTAATGGCTGCGGCTTACTGCAGCGAGGCTACTTTCGCGCGCACCTTTTGCAGGACCGACGGCGGCAGCGGGGCGTAGCCTTGGGCTTGGGCGATTTCTTGCCCGGAGGCATAGACCCAACTTAAATATTCTTTGACCGCATGGCTGCGCTGCGAGTCTTGCGGATGCGCCGGCACGTAAAACCAGGTGAAGCTCGCAATCGGATAGCTCTCCTTGCCTGGGGGGTTGGTCAGCGAAGTGCGAAAGTCGTTGGTCATTTTGGAGTCCATCGCCTGAGCTGCATCACCAATGCTTTTCATCGAAGGCTTCACAAACTCTCCAGCCGCGTTGCGAATTCGCGCGACGGATAGACCGGATTTATCTCCACAGCGAAGCTCGGCATAGGCGATGGCCCCTGGCGTCTGGGCGGCGTTGGCCAACAAATCCTGACATCGGCTAAACGCGGCGCCCACCGGCCACTTGGGCGAAACATCGGTTCCGACCTTGGCGCGGAATTCAGGGCTGAGCTTAGACAGGAAATCGGAAAAAATGTAGTTCGACCCTTTTCCGTCGGTGCGGTGCAGAACCTTGATAGGTAAATCGGGAAGCTTGCTTTCGGGATTCAGCTTGGCGATCTCCGGGTCGCGCCAAGACGTTGTTTTGCCAAGGTAGATATTGGCAAGGACCGGCCCTGAAAGGCGGATGCCTGCGAGATCACCCGGCAAGTTATAGAAAACCGCAATGCCAACGAGTACAGAGGGCAATTCCACGGTCGGGTGCGCCGCTGCTTTCAACTGCTTTTCGGGAATGGGCGCATCGCCGCCGCCAAGATCTCCGGTTCCGGAGAGAATGTTTTTGGCACTTTCGCTGGTCCCCACGGGGAGGTAGCGAACCTGTGTTTCAGCGTGCAGCTTGTGGTACTCATCTCCCCACAACACGTAGAGAGGCTCCGGCATGGTCGAGCCAGTGGTAACCAGCACCATCTGCGTTTGCGCACGGCCTTGCGCGGACAAAATTGTCAAAGAGATAGCCAGCAATGAGGCGGTGCGGGACAAAACCATCGCAAATGCTCCAGCTGTGGGTGCCAGAACGAGAGACTTACGCATGAGCGCCCCCTCTTTGGTACCGATTGTAAAGCAACGAATGGATCCGAAACGGGAATGTTGGACGATTCCTTCGCGGTTGTTTCCTAAGGATGGCTGTGGCGGGCAGCCGGGGAAAGGGAGAACCGGACGGTAAATCGTTGCCTACGGAGGAGGATTTAGGGCTACATGCTTGCTGGTATTGAATTTAAGTGGCAAATCGCAGAACCTAGCCAAATGTGTAAGATACCCTACATTGCGGGTCCGAATATTCTCGGCCGACTGCGAGGGGCACGATAGTATGCCCAAGTGGGTCGCGTATTGTCCGGAATGTGACCACTGTTCCCCGTTCAGGAAAATTGATATTTCAACGCTTGATTTGGCCGCTCCAAAGCTAAAAAAACCCGTGCTGCCTGCTGGTGGTGAAAGTTGGCTCTGTCCTATTTGCAAGCGGCAGACACGGGTGAGAGATTGCGACCTTACTTACAGCCACGCAGCGTAATGAGGATCGAGAGCCGCTATATTTGGTCGGCAGACGCACCGGTTTCGCATCCCCCAGTGCACTTCTAAAAAGACCACGATATCCCTGAGTGCCCTATATTTTCATGCTCGTTGGCGACCCATTACCAATGTACCAGTACGTTGCCGCCAGGCATCTGAGGGAACTCGATGCGAATTTTGATTGCCGACGATCATGAAGTCATCAGGAGAGGTGTGGCCAGAGTTCTTCAATCTCGCGGCGATGTTGAAGAGTACGCGGAGGCCACGAACGGTGAAGAAGCGGTCGAGAAAGCGTTGGAATGGAAGCCGGACTTGATCCTTCTGGATATCCAGATGCCGCTACTCGATGGCTTTGCCGTGGCCAGGAAAATCAAACAGCAGGAGCCTGGCATTTCTATCCTCTTTTTTTCAATTTACGACACGGACGAAATACTGGAAGAAGCCCGGTCGGTAGGGGACGGGTTCCTGTTGAAAGAAAAAATTGTAGAGATGCTGCCGAATGCTGTAGATGCGCTACTTCGCAAGCAGCGGTTCTTTCCATTGGATAATCAGACGGAGCCAGCGGTCTGAATTCTGATTTCTCAGCTCGGACTTCGCAGCACAATTTAATGGAGATGTGAGTCGGGCCGGTCGGATGATTGTCCGTCAGGCTTGATGAATAACCTTCTGCCGGTGGTTTGGCTGAAAATGAAATATTCACCAGGAATAACGGCAGCCAATTCGAGTACGCGCGCTTTGGCGGCATCCACATCGAGGCACACGCCGAGCCATTTGACGGAGCCATCGGCTTCGGTTCGGAAGAGATCGAAAGGGGCTAACATTACAGGTATACCGACTAGGTTAAGACGTACCACTTAAACTTGCGGGTGTCTATCCAATACGCGACAGATCGGAGCAATACGCGACAGATCGGAAAGCCGGCTTCTCAGGTCACCGCTGCATGGTTGCTTACGGGCAGCACGGCAGAAACAGACGGGCGGGTTCAGATAGAGCGCGAGCGAAGCATGCTGGAGATCATGGCGATCTGGCCGGCATGCCAGACAGTGTGTTGCACCGTTCCTTCAAACAAAACTTCGTACGGATAGTCGCGGCCGGGAACCTGCTTGGCCAAATCCTCGGCGGAAGAATTGCGAAGCCGCTTTTCCAGGAGGTCGCGGCTTTGGTTCCAGCGGGCGACTAGTTCGTTCCAAGGGATTGCAGGCTCGGCCCAATCTTTTTCGGGATCCCAACGGGGCAAGGGATGCGTTTCGGACGTGCGGCGCGCCCGCTCGTTCCAGAGAAGCAAGTGCTGAAGCAGCGCGGAAATGGAGTGCGTGCCGGGAACTGGAGGCGAGGTGGCAAGCTCCGGCGAGATTTGCGCTAACAAATCGGCGAGGGGAGGTCCGTACCAAGCGTCTTTTAGGGTTACGGCGCGGTAGGCATCGGCGATTCGTTGAGTTTGGTTCATGGGGCTTCAAGGAGACGCGGGATGTTTCGGCGTACCTGGGGAATAGTTTACCCGGGGACCGGGGGCTGTCGTCGACAGGAAAAAGAGCCCGCTATCGCAGATGGGAGTTCGAGTTTCAGGGCTGAGGCTTGTTGCCTTTGCTGGCTTGGATGAGCCATTTTTGGAGAACCGCGGAGAAGTACGGCTTTACGCCACGAAAGGCGAGGCCTAAGCCCATGTTGGGCTGGGAAAAAATGACGGTTGCGTCGGCTTCAAAGAAGTCCGAGCCCACGAAAATCTTCACGAGTACGTGTGTTCCTTTTTGCAGCGGCGAGAATTCCAAATAGCATCCGTGCAGACTGAGTTCTTTAACTTGCGTCAAAATGCGGCCGGCGTTCTCGGGATGTAGTTCGGCGCGGGCTTCAAAGGGCCACCTAATGAGGCGTGGTTGTTCATCCATCGGCGCGATTTTCCCAGCGTGGCCATCGTAGATAACCCACATATTTGGCCTATCCGGCCCAAGCTGTAGATTGGGAATAGAGTTGTGGCAAATAGCCTCAACCGACGCGTTTTGCCTGCGCACAAGAGGGATGGTCTGTGCTTCTCCCGACATAAGCGGCGGCGAAAGAGTACTCTTTGACGGGCGTAAGGGCTTGCACAGGAGAGCTATCGACATGAGCAGTGAGGCGAAAGTTGCTGGGCACTATGGGCAGGGACGATTGGAAGAGTTGATCCTGGGCGCGGTGGCTCGGGAGGGGAAGGATCCGGAAAACCTTACGGCGGGCGATCTGGCCGCGGTGGACGAATTTCACGTGGGCGGGCTGGAGGCTACGCAAGATTTGGCCAGGCAGATGGAGCTGCGCGCGGGGATGCGGCTGCTCGATGTGGGGAGCGGGATTGGCGGGCCGGCACGCTACTTTGCGGGAGAACACGGCTGCAGAGTTACGGGGATCGACTTGACGGAAGAGTTTGTGCGCGTGGCCGGGAATTTGACGAAGCGCACAAAGTTGGATGGTTTGGCGGAATTTCGGCAAGGAAGCGCTTTGGAGATGCCGTTTGAGCAGGGCGCGTTCGACGGGGCATACATGATTCACGTGGGGATGAACATTGCGGACAAAGCAGGCATTTTTCGGGAAGTGCGGCGGGTGGTGAAGGCGGAGGCAGTGTTCACGATATTCGATATCATGAGCACCGCGGACGGGCGCGCCGGGGCTGGGCGGGCTGAAGCGGGCGCGATTCGCTATCCGGTGCCGTGGGCGTTGAGCGAAGAGACAAGTTTTGTGGGAACCCGGGAAGAGTATCGCGAGGCGCTACAGAAGGCTGGATTCGAGGTTGTGCGGGAGCGGGGACGCGCGGCGTTTGGGATTGAGTTTACGGAGCGGGTGGTGGCGCGAATGGCCCAAGGCGGCGCGCCGGGACTTGGGCTACACCTGCTGATGGGCGAAAAGACGCCCATTATGATCGGCAATATCCTGGCAATGATGAAAGAAGGCGTTTTGGAGCCGGTGGAACTGCAGGCTCGCGCGGTGTGAGAATGTTTGCGGTGTTTATGGGATCGGGTCGGCCTCCGTTTTGTCCGGGGGAGTGCGTTTGTTGTCGAGTTTCGCGCCGAATTTTTTGTCGGTGAGCGTGCGCACGATATCGGAAACCACCTCAGTTATGGCCGGCGGTGGCTGCGTGGCGCGTGCTCGCTTGCCAGGGGGTTTCTTGCGGCGCTTCTTCGATTTTCTCTTAACCATAACTCAGCGTGCGCGGGTTGGCGAGAAATGCAATACGTGGGCTGACTGAAAATAGCGATTACCGCGACAGTAATTTTGGCGGGACGGGCACTGTAGGGACCGAGAGTGGTCTCGGCGAGAGTCTCAACCCCTCTGAATCACGCTCGCAGATCTGGGCAA
>Ga0137412_10003163_pt1 | contig 13144 bp, 12 predicted proteins | sample CZODoug2_1_16fun_FD_122160 | JGI IMG/M metagenome (GOLD analysis project Ga0137412, IMG submission 122160) | Vadose zone soil fungal communities from Angelo Coast Range Reserve, California, USA - CZODoug2_1_16fungal (Hybrid Assembly) | ecosystem: Environmental > Terrestrial > Soil > Vadose zone... | reverse complement strand
CGTCCATCACGCTGATCGAAGGCAGACCCTGCCGTTGTCCCAGGGCGAAATCGTTGGGGTCGTGCGCCGGCGTCACCTTCACCGCGCCGGTACCGAAATCGCGGCTCACCCAGCTGTCGGTCACCACGGGAATCTCGCGTCCGGTCAGCGGCAGGCGGAGCATCTTGCCGTGCAGGTGAGCGTAGCGCTCATCGTCGGGATGAACGGCAACGGCAACGTCACCCAGCATGGTCTCAGGCCGCGTAGTCGCCACGGTGACAAATCCGTCTTCACCCACAACTGGGTAGCGGATCTCCCACAGCTTGCCCTGCTGCTCCTCGTGGATCACTTCCAGATCGGAAATAGCGGTCTGGCAGCGGGGGCACCAGTTGACGATATAAGCCCCGCGATAGATGAGCCCCTGCTCATGCAGCCGAACGAAGGCCTCGCGCACGGCCAGCGAGCGGGGCCCGTCCATGGTGAAGTACTCGCGTGACCAGTCGACGCTGGTCCCCAGGCGCCGCATCTGGTCGAGGATGGCAGCCCCGTAGTGCTGCTTCCACTGCCAGACCCGTTCAACAAAGGCCTCGCGCCCTAATTGCTGGCGCGTTTTGTGCTCTTCGGCGAGCTGGCGCTCCACCATCAACTGGGTCGCGATGCCGGCGTGGTCGGTGCCCGGAATCCAAAGGGCCAGGTCCCCACACATGCGCCGCCACCGGGTGAGGATGTCCATCTCGGTGTGTTCCAGCATGTGTCCCATGTGCAGCCGCCCGGTAACGTTGGGTGGAGGCAGCAGCATGGTGAAGACAGGACGGTCAGACACACTGGCAGCGTCTGCAGCGTGTGGCTGGTCAAACAGCGCCTCTTCGACCCAGTAGGCCGCCCATCGGGCTTCGATCGCGGCCGGGTCATAGGCTTTTGGAAGATCACGGGGCATGGGGGGCGTCTTCTTTCAACACCTCGGCATCATCCTGAACGTGCTAAAAGCGGAGAATGCTCTAGAACGGGTTGAGTTTGTCGAGGCCCTTCTTTTTCTTGTGTTTGCTGGAAGACTCGTCGCTCGAGTCAAACTTGGGCGCGGGCGTCTTCTTCTTTTTGGCATTCGTGGCAGCGCCCGCATCGGTGCCGGTTTGCACCTGCGCAGCGTTATGCACGTCGTTGGTTTGTGGCGGAGCGTCGGCCGGCTTCTCTACCGGAGGCAGCGGCTTGTTGTCGGTCGGACCGACTGTAGCTAATCCACCCGGGTTTTGTGCACCCGGAACGCCGGCAGCCGCAGCAGCAGCAGCTGCACCCTCTGGAGTTACAGCGGGCCCCACCGGCACGCCGGAAGTGGGCGGGGTCGAGTTCGCTGGAGCCTGTCCAGCGCTATTCTGCCCCGTGCTAATAATTTCGGCGCCAATCGCCGGTCCGCCAGTGTTAGCTGCGGGTGCTCCGCTAGGCGCACCCTGCACGTTCTCCAATTGCAGCGTCGAGCCAGAGGCCTCCGCTGGAGCGGCAGCCGCGTTAGCCGCCGGGGCAGCGCCCGCCGGGGATACTGCCGGCAGCTGCTGATTGTTGAGCGCCGCGGTGAAAAGGGCTGTGTCGCGTTTGCGAACATCGGGCGCCGTCACCTGCGGACGATCGGTCAGCGTAGGTTCCCCGATGCGGGCAGCGTTCACCGTGACTGGGCCACGCTTGATCAGCAGCAGGGCGCGGTCCTTGAACGTGATCCCGGTACGGCTCTGCTCTTCCGCTTCACTCTCGGCGAGTTCTTCCTTGGTCGGCTCGGGGACCGGGCGATTCAGCGCGATCAGGCGCTCACGCGCATCTTCCACGTGTGCCGCCATGGAGTAGTGCGTGACCACGCGGGAGTAGGCATCCGCAGCCTGGTCATCATAGGCCTTCATGAGTTCCTGCTTGGCCTTGGGATTGAGCTGCTGCAGGCCCTGCACGTAGCGGGCTTCGGCGGCATACGCGTCACCCAGCCCGATCAACGCCAGGTCGCTGTGGCTATAAAGCGGGTAGCTGTCGGTAACGGTCTGCAGGCGGGCGATGGTCGCTGCCCAGTTTTCGTGGGTGGAGTAAAAACTGCCCACCTGGTATTGGCGCTCAGCCTGGACTTCCTGCACTTCCCGCAGACGCTGCTTGGCTCGGGGCACAAACGTCGAATCGGGGAACTGCTGGATCATGTTCCGGTATTCCTGCTCCGCTTGCTGGGCATTCTTGGGATCGCGGTCAGGTTTTTCCATCTGCATGTAGTAAATGTCGGCGACCTTCATCTGCGCTTCGGCCGCTTCCGGCGTATTGGGGAAGAAGGTGATGAAGTCCTTATACTCAGCTTCTGCCTGGGTCAGGGCGGCGGTGCCCCCCTCTTTGAACCAGCTATCGCCGACCAGCAACTTCGCGCGCATCTGGTATTCGGATTCCGGGTAGGTGTTCAGAAGGGTCTGCAAATCCAAACGGGCCACATCAAACTTGCCCTTTTTCATGGCAATGAGGGCCTTGTCGAAGAGCTCTTTATCGGGCTGCTTGGAAGCATGGCCAGCCATCGGGTTTTCGGGGGTCGGTGTGGTCGCCGGTTTGGATTGCTTGAAGATGCCGAACTGAGCGCATGCGGGGAGAGCGCAAAGAAGACACAGGATAGAGAGCCGGGATAGAAAACGTTGCATAGCACCTCATGGGCAAGAGCTCGGCCAGGAGCCAGAATCGTGACCGGAAGTGGTGCCCCGCCACTGCCGTCCGCATTACTTACTTACTTAATGTTAAATGGCGGCGGCCTGCCTGGAATGGAAATTTTGCCCATTCCGGCTCTGTTCGGCCTCTCGGGCCATTTTAAGCAGCGCCCGGGCTTCTTTTTCCGGGTGCCCGGAATCGTAAACGGCGCTCCCAGCTACCAGCAAATCCGCCCCCGCCTCGACCACCGAGGCAATCGTGTCGTGGGCCACGCCTCCATCGACCTCGATCCTGAAGTTGAGTCCCAGTTCCGCCCTCAGGTCCACCAGCCGGCGGATCTTATCCAGCGAAAAAGGGATGAACTTTTGACCCCCAAAACCCGGGTTAACACTCATCACAAGCACGTGATGGACCATAGGCAGGATGTCGAGCAGAAAATCCACCCGGGTGGCCGGATTGATGACCACGGCCGGTTCCATGTCATGTTGCGCGATCAACTGCAGGGTGCGGTGCAGGTGCCGGCAAGCTTCATAATGCACGGCGATCCAGTCCGCCCCGGCTTGGGCAAATTCCTCAATGAAATCGTCAGGATTCTCGATCATCAAGTGGCAATCCAGCGGCAGGCTGGTGACCTTACGGAGGGACTTGACCACCGGAGGCCCCATCGTCAGGTTGGGGACAAAGTGGCCGTCCATAATGTCGATGTGAATGACAGAGCCACCGCCGCGCTCGGCAGCCTCAATTTCCAAGGCCAGCTTCGAGAAATCGGCAGAGAGGATGGATGGCACCAATTCAACCATGATGACCCCTCGATGCTTCTCAGTGTACAGGAGTCAGATGAAGGCAAAGCCGGGGCGGACTCCTGAGAAAATCGCTGGACGCCCAGCAGTTGATCGGTGTGGAAGTGTGCGCCTTAAGCGCCCTATGCGCCTTATGTGTGGAAGTGTGCGCCTTAAGCGCCCTAAGGCTCCGATGTTGATTGCGAGAGACCGATTGTTGGGCTGCCCCCAGATTTCCTGTAGACCTTACTGGCGTTGGCGAACTCCATGCGGCTTTCCTTGATGAAAGCCGCACACGCGGACGTTGGTGGGACCCCGAGACAGGAAATCCGGGTCGCCCATCATTTTCGGCCCAGGTACGCTTTGGCGAACCTGGGGCACCCGTCCTGATCCTTTCTATATTTGTTTCAGGTTGATAGTCAGAGGTTTAGTGCTGTGGTATCCCGGTGGTGTGTAAGGCGAGAGAGAAATTGCAGAGCCGGGCTCAGCCTCAGGCGTGCCATTGGATCGGGGGTTTTGCCAGTTCTTCCGGGTTGGCGCTATGAGCCCGCGCCGCGACTCGGGAAATAGCGCGCAGCAAAGGCTTGCGAGGAACCTCGCCGTTCACTCCAGCAAACACCAGTTCTCCGGTAGAACGCCCAGCCGGCCGATAATACCATTGCGTGAACAGCGACAGGTGGTCGGACAAGGTCTGTGCGGAAACAGTCTTGGGCGCCGATTGAGCCAGCGCACCTAACGCCCCCTCCAGCCGCGACTCCAGCACATCCTTCGCCGGCAACGCAGCAACCGCATCCAAGGGAACGGGTTCCAAAGCCACGGGGTGAGCGAAGAGGGAACTGGACCCCGAGCGCTCATTCGCCAGCCGCATACCGGCGATGGAATAAAGCGCCGGGCCACTCCAAACCCCACGCCGCAGAGCAAACAGCGCCACGTGCCCAGGCTCCGCGGATGGCTGCACCAGGATGCCGCTCAACTCCGCCAGCGGCCGGACCGCCTCGCTCACCAGGTGGGCAACGCCTTGTACCTTCTGCATTCGCTGATGAATCGTCGCGGCTCGCTCAAACTCCATCGCCTCTGAAGCCGCGTTGCGCTCCCCTTCCAACTTGCTGATCATGGATCCGCCGCGCGTTGCCAAAAAAGCAAAAACCTCACTCGCTTCTTGCTGATAACGTTCGTCGGAGCACCCTTTGAAACATGGCGCAAGGCACATCTTCATCTCCGAATAAACACATCCGGGAAACGCCGGATCCGGCTTGAGCTCCTCGCTACAACGGCGCAGTAAAAACAGGTTCAGCATCTCATCCGCATATCGTTCAGCCGCCGCACGCGAAGGGAACGGACCAAAAAGGGCATTCGCCGCCGTCTTGCTGATTTTCGAAGTGGCATAAACCCGCGGATAGGCGTTATCGACCGACATGCGAAGAAAAGCCGGAGGCCGAAGGCGCAACCGCTTCTGCGCCCGTTGACCAAAGGCGCGCAACGAAGCCTGGTACAGGCACAGCGAAGACTCGAATTCAGACCCGGTGACCGTGTACTCAATCTGGTCGACCAGGTGCGCGAGCTGCAGCCGCCGGCTCGTCGCACCGCCCTGGGGTCCACGCAAAAACCGCATCAGGCGACGGCGAAGATTGGGCGTCTTGCTCAGGTAGGGCTCGGCCACGGGATCAGCGGCACAGAGCGCAAACACGGCCGGAGCCTCAGGGAGGCCGCTCAGGCTAGCGCTGGGGTCGGCCGGATCGAAGTGGATCGAATGAGTGAGACCGGCTCTCATAAGACAGAGCGATTATTCCCCGGCGATGGTCATTCCGTCGATGCGCAAAGTTGGGGAGGCCACTGCTCCCCGGAATTCGAGGTCGTCAGCGATGGCGGTGACGTTGTTCAGCATCTCCTTCAGATTGCCGGCAATGGTGACCTCCTCGACCGCGAAGGTCAGCTCTCCATTCTCAATCCACAAACCCGCCGCGCCGCGAGAGTAGTCGCCGGTCACCATGTTGACGCCAAACCCCATCAGCTCGGTGATGTAGAAGCCGGCTTTCACGCCGGCAAGCAGCTGCTGCGGGGAGACAGAACCTTTCTCCAGAAACAGGTTGCCGCCGCCGATGCCGGGGGTTCCCGCCAAACCGCGGGAGGCATTGCCTGTGCTCGGCATGTTGAGTTTGCGCCCGGTGTAGGTATTCAGCAGGTAGTTCTTCAGCACGCCGTTCTCGACAATCACCGTGCGCCGCGTGGGCAACCCTTCGCCGTCGAAGGGTGCGGTGCCGAACAGTCCTGGCAGGGTGCCGTCATCAATGACGGTTACATTCTCGCTGGCGACCTTCTGGCCAAGTTGATTGTTCCAGAAGGAGGCGCCGCGATAGATACTGTCTCCATTGGCAGCTTCGAAAATATTGCCAATGAGCGAGCGCGCGATTTCCGGAGCAAAGACGATAGGCACCTGCTGCGTCGAAACCCGGCGGCCATTCAGCCGGCGCAGTGTCCGCCGGGCCGCCTCGGCCCCGATACTCTCCGGAGAATCCAGCTTGGCCAGTGTGCGGGCGCTCGAAAACCAGTAATCGCGCTGCATGCCGCCCTTTTCTGTCTCTGCGATCGGCATGGCGGAAAGGGAGCAATAGGAGCGGCGATACTCGCCTGCGAAGCCGCGCGAATTGGCCATCACCTTGTGTCCGGTAGCCGCATCGAAGCTGCCGCCGTCGCTCTTCGTCAATCGGGGATCCGCGGAGAGAGCCGCTGCCTCTGCGCGCCGTGCATACTCGATCCGCTCTGCCGTAGGCAGGGAATACACGTCGTCGTAATAAAGGCCGAGCTCTCCCGTGAGCCGGCCCATAGCGTTCGGTTCGGGCAAGCCGGCGAAGGGATCCTGCGAGGTGACGCGAGCCAGATCGATGGCCCCGGAAACCAGGTGAGCCAGGCCGCCCTCGGAGAAGTCGCTGGTGGAAGTATTGGCGGTACGATACGCTCCGCTGGATCCGAGAAACACCCGCAGACCGATCCCGCGCGCGCCCGATTCCTTCAGGGTTTCCACCTGGCCAAGGCGCACGACGGTGGAGAATTCGTCACCTTCGCGGATCACTACTTCCGCTTCCGTGGCGCCCGCCCGCAGCGCGCGCTCCACTACATCCGCCGCAAGCTGCTGCATGTTGATCGTGTTTTCGGCTGCCGGTATGGGAGTTGCTGTAGACATTATCTGGCCGTACCGCCCACCGTCATCCGGTCCAACTTGATCGTGGGCATACCCACGCCGACGGGCACGCTCTGTCCGTCTTTGCCGCAAGTACCGATGCCTTCATCGAGAGCGAGATCGTTACCTACCATGGATACATATTTCAGCGCTTCCGGCCCGTTGCCGATCAGCGTGGCGTCGCGTACCGGAGCCGTGATCTTGCCGTCCTCAATCAGGTAAGCTTCCGAGGCGGAGAAGACGAACTTGCCGCTGGTGATATCCACCTGGCCGCCGCCGAAGTTTACCGCATATAGCCCCCGCTTTACGCTGCGCACAATATCCTCCGGGCTGTCTTCGCCGGAGAGCATATAGGTATTCGTCATGCGCGGCATGGGAATGTGCTGATAGCTTTCGCGGCGCCCGTTGCCGGTATCCGCCATGCCCATGAGGCGGGCAGAAAGCTTATCGCTGAGGTAGCCCTTGAGGATGCCGTTTTCGATCAGCACGGTTTCCTGCGTGGGCGAGCCCTCGTCGTCGACATTCAACGATCCCCGGCGCGAAGGCATGGTGCCGTTGTCGACCACCGTCACCTTCGCGCTGGCGACCTGTTGCCCGATAAGGCCGGCAAAGGCCGAGGTCTTCTTGCGGTTGAAATCCGCTTCGAGACCGTGGCCCACCGCTTCATGCAGCAGAACCCCCGGCCAGCCCGGTCCCAGAACCACTTCCATGTCGCCTGCCGGAGCAGGAACGGCATTGAGTTGCAAAATCGCCTGCCGGGCAGCTTCCAGGGCGAAGTGTTCGGGCGACTTGTCGCCCTCGAAGAAGTTGATCTCTACCCGGCCACCGCCGCCAGAGCCACCGCGGGAGCTCTTCGATCCATCGCGCGCAATGACGTAGCAATTCAAGCGGGCAAGCGGCTGCGTATCGTGAGCGAAGGTTCCATCCGACGCGGCGATCAGGATGTGCCGCATCTCGTCGTTGAAACCGGCGCGCACCTGGACGATTCGCGGATCATAAGCCCGGGCAGCGCGGTCTGCCCGCATCACTAGTTCGAGCTTGGGAGCGATTCCCGCATCGGCATCGGCCGCAGAGATGGGGTAGAGGCTGGCTTTTGGAGTTTCGCGGAAGCCCGCAACCTGTTGCCGGCTGGGCCCATCGGCGATGAGGGCGGCGGTGCGCGCGGCACGCATGAGCCTATCCGCCGAAAGGTCATCAGTATACGCATAGCCGGTGCGGTCCCCGGAGCAAACGCGAATACCGCATCCCGCGCTTACGCCCTGGCTGGCGGATTTGACCAGTGATTCATCAACTGAAATGGAAGTCGAAGCGATGGACTCAAAGTACAAGTCGGCGAAATCGCCGCCCGCGGAAAGGGCCTCGCCGAGACACCGCTCGATGAGACGCCCGGTTAGTCCAAACCTTTGAAAGAAGTGGAGTTCATGTTCGGGAAAGTTCATCGGCGGCCCAACGAATCGATATTCACCATACCGTTATTCTAGTCCGCGCCGGAAGGCAGGTAAACAGCCACCGCCGCGTGGCCGGCGGTTATGCGCCTTGCAGTCTCAACAGGCTGCGGGCAAATGCTTTATACGAAGGGCACGGCTTCAGCCGTGCCACAAAAACCTGCGCCTTGACGGCTTCAGCCGCTGAGGTACGCTTTTTTGCCGCTGTTTCCGAGCGACTGAGCAGGGGCAATGACAGAAAAGCGTACCTCAGGGGCTAAAGCCCTCATCAATCGATTTTTTATACGGCACGGCTGAACCCGTGCCCTTCGTACAAAGCCATTGCCCACAGCCTGTTGAGACCAGCGCCTATTTGGTGAAGATATCGTGATCCTGGTCGTAGTGCTTTTCGGTCTTCCCGGCTTTTTCGGCAGCTTGCTCAGCGGTGCGATCGACCTTCTTGTCTTGCCCCGTCTTCGCAGTATGAAATTCTTCCGTGCTCGGTGGTTTTTCGGTACGAGTTTGATTGGGCATTGTTTGCTCTCCCTAAAGGAATGGATGCCCACGCCGCCGGTGCAGTTATCCGCTATGCTGTTTGGGCTGTCCGAAAGGGGAATCTCTATGAGAATCGCGGTCACGTTCCTCGCAGCCTTGCTCTATTGGGTCCCCGGGGCAGCAGCCCAGGGCCAGAAGGATCAATTTGTGCATGCAGTTTGGGTCTGGAGGACACCCATTCTCCTCGACCTGCCCGCCCGTGGCGAGGCGCTGCGCGACTTCTGCCGATCCAACCAGATCAATGAGGTTTACTTATCGTTCACTTCGCAAAACAGCGCCGAGCCGGAACAACGGGAGATCGAGAAGCTCATTGAACTTCTGCACAAATCGCACATCCGGGTCGAGGCTCTGCTCTCCGGCGCTGATGCTGACCAGCCGGGTACGCATCGCGACAAGCTGATGGGCCACGTGAATGAAGTGGTGACCTTTAATCGCGAACATGCTCATCAGCGGTTTGACGGCATCCACCTCGACATAGAGCCCCAACAGCGGCAGGAGAACAAAGGGCCGGGAAACCTGGGATTCTTACCGGACCTGCTCGACACCTATCGGGCAGTGCTCGCGGTGGCGCAGCAGAACCAGATGACGGTGAACGCCGACATCTCCAACAAATTTCTCAAGGCTGATGCGAGTCAGCGTCAAGCGCTGTTGTCCTCTTTGCCACGCTTCACGCTGATGCTTTATGCGCTGAGCAGTCCAGGTGATGGGCAGAGCACCGCGGCCCAGGAAGACAAACTTCGCCAGACCAGCACGAAGTTTATGGATGCGGCGTATCAGGGAATCAGCGGAGACAATCTTGCGAAACTGGCCATAGGCCTGCGCACTGCTGATTATCAACAGCAGCTTCCCGACATGCTCAAAGTCGTCGAGAATACTTTATCCGCAAACCCGCACTTCCTGGGCTGGGCCTGGCACTCGTATAACGATGTAACTGATGCTGCAAAATAGGACAAACGTACGATACGATTGGTATAAATACGCGTGACGTATAGCATAAATTGAGCTTTGAGTGGTTAGACGAGGCGAATGGGCCATCGAACGTGGAGATAGTGGACTACCACTGACAGGGGGAAAGATGAAAGCGATCCATCCTGGGGAACATCTTGCCGAGGAACTGAGAGAGATGGGCATGAGCGCCGCCGAGCTCTCGCGTCAGCTCAAAGTCCCGACAAATCGCGTTACGCAGATCTTGAACGGGCGCAGGTCCATCACGGGCGACACAGCTTTACGGCTTGCGCACTTTTTCGGCACCAGCGCGGAGTTCTGGCTGAATTTACAGAGCCTCTATGAGATCAGGCTCGCTCAGAAAAAATCGGGCGCGGCAATCAAGGCCCTGCCAACGATCAATGATCTTTCATCCGACGACATCCGGCCTGCTGCTTCTTAAACCTCTCAAGCAATCTCACCGCTCACGAAGGGCATGGTACAGGGTAACCTTTCCGTCGGCGACCGCGGCAACGTAGCGGCGATCCACGAGAAATTGCATAACCTTCTGGCCCTCTCGCGCCAACTTTGCCCAACGGGAGTTTGTGCTGGGGTTTTGCTCCACGCCACGGAAGGTTGTTTCCCCGAACTTGAAATCCACTTCGCGCAATTTAGACTGGCTCGTGCGACGGATTGGATAACTTGCATCGCCGAGTGTTACCGTCTTTGCGTTCACTGCGAACGCTTGTTGCCAGACGGACACGACAGTTTCTTCCAGGTTCATGGCTAAGCCTCACCGGTCAACTCGTTCAGTCTTTTCATGAGAAACCGCCGTGCTGCTTCCGGCCCTGCCAGCGCGAGCGCTCTTTCATAGGATGCACGAGCTTCCGCCGTTTTCCCCAGCCGCCGGCATAGATCCGCTCGGGCCGAGTGGGCGAGGTGGTAGTCTGCCAGGTCGCCGCGCGCCAGGATGTTATCGACCAGCGTGAGACCAGCCAAAGGGCCATCCCGCATGGCAACCGCCACCGCGCGATTCAGCTCCACCACCGGGGAAGGGCTCGCCCTCTGCAGCAAATCGTAAAGTTCAACGATCCGCGTCCAGTTGGTCGCAGCCGCCGAGGATGCACCCGCGTGTACTGCTGCGATCGCTGCCTGTAGCGTGTAGGGACCGACAGGACGCGACGAAAGCGCGAGCTCTATAAGCGCAATACCTTCATGGATGAGATCCCGATTCCAGCGCGACCGGTCCTGCTCGTCCAGAAGCACCACTTCGCCCGTGGGTGAAGTACGCGTACTGCGCCGCGACTCGTGCAGCAACATCAGAGCCAGCAGACCCCGCGCTTCCGGTTCCGGCAACAACTCAACCAGCAGCCGCCCCAGGCGGATAGCTTCGCCGGAGAGATCCGCGCGGGTCAGCGACTCGCCCGAAGAAGCCGAGTAGCCCTCCGTGAATACGAGGTACACCACCTGGAGTACGGCCTCCAGCCGCTGCGCCAGATCGGCGTGTGACGGCACTTCATAGGGAATGCGCGCATCGCGTATTTTCGTTTTGGCGCGCACAATCCGTTTGGCAATCGTGGGCGCGCCGGTCAGGAATGCGCGCCCGATTTCTTCCGTGGTGAGCCCGCAAACTTCTCGAAGCGTTAACGCGATCTGCGCGTCTGGCGGCAATGCCGGATGACAACAGGTGAAGATCAGCCGCAGTCGATCGTCTTCGACGCTTTGCTCGTCCCATTCTTCTGGCTTGAAGGATGGCCCCATTGGCTGCTGAGGAAGATCTTCGAGCGATGTATCAAACCTTGCGCGTCTCCGCATTGCGTCAATGGCTTTAAATCGCCCGGTCGACACCAGCCAGGCGCGAGGATTGGCCGGCACGCCTTTCTGCGGCCACTGTTCTATCGCCGCGGCGAATGCGTCGTGCATGGCCTCTTCGGCCCGATCAAAGTCACCCAGCAGGTGGATGAGCGTGGCCAGAACGCGACGCGATTCTGAGCGATAGACGTCGTCCACGGTTTGGCCCACGTCTTCCATCCCCTTCGGTAACCCCATCGTGAACCCCGATCGCATCCATCCTATCTGGCTTGGTTTGGGGTGGAGCGAAAGTGCAGATCCCCGGGCTGCGCTTCGCTTGGCATAACAAAAGGGAGACGGTGTTCCCATGACCCATCGGCTGCGGGGATCCCAGGTCTCAAAACCGAGACCTGGGGCACCCATCGATACTTTCCGACACAGATAGGCCGCCGACGAGTGGCACTAGTTCCTATGCTCGCATCCGCATTCCGGCTCCGCAGACGGGTCGGCCACGAAGCGTCCTCCTGCATCGACAAAACCGGCAGCATCATACCGGTCATGGTGCCGCACCCAATCACCGAGATTGTGATGTGGACCGTTTTCGTTCCGGCCTTTCGGAGTCAGGTCGAGATACATATAGGTGGTGTCCACCATTTCATCGCCCCGTCCGAAAGTGGAGTAGGTGTGAAATATCTCGCCCGCCGGACTCCTGTGGAACACACTTAAACCCGATGCTTCCTCGCTGACGAAATCGCGAACCTCATAATTGTAGGTAACTCTCCCGGTGGCAATTTCCTCCTTCTTGAACGACACTTGGTAGTCGTAGTTAAAGTCGCTGCCAAACGACGAAAGCCAAGGGAAACGCCAGCCCATCCGTTTCCTGAAAGCCTCGATCTCGGCCAACGGCGCTCGCGAAACAGTGACAAACGATACGTCGTGATGCTGAAGGTGGACGAGCGCGCCATCGACGGGGTCAGAGCGGAAGGAGCAGCCCACACAGCCTTCCTTCCACCCCGGACCGAACATGAAATGAGAGACGATCAGCTGACTCCGATCTTCAAACAGATCCGTCAGGCTCCGCTGCCCTTGCGGGCCGTCGAAGAAATAATCTTTTTCGACCCTGACCCACGGCAGCTCACGCCGCTGCCGGTCAACCTCATCGCGTTGACGTGTTAGCTGTTTTTCCTTAACCAACAATTCCTTGCGGGCGGCGAGCCATTCGCCACGCGAGACGACGTTCGGGTGCTCTATTTGACTGGTAATCATGGCGCAATCTCTCCTTAGCCTGGGGTGATACGACTGTTGCTATGCGCGCCAGCAATGCTTTGACGGCGCTGGACGGCGTCGCTGCTGCGACGGCCACGGCTATCACTGAAATGCAATCAGGACACATCGATCTCCTCCTAACGGCTTCATTTACTGGTGCTGGCGACGAGTTCCTTGATGGGGCGCACTTCGATGGCCCCAAGCCGAATGACCGGAATCTTTGAGGCCAGTTGGATCGCCTCATTCAGGTCCTTAGCCTCGATCAGGATGAAGCCGCCGATCTGTTCGTTGGTTTCCGCAAAAGGCCCGTCGGTCACCGACACTTTGCCGTTGCGAATTCGCACGGTGGTGGCGGCGTTGACGGACTCGAGCGCCTGGGCGGCGATAAAGTGGCCACGATCTTTGAGACTTTGGTCATAGGCGAGGCTCTCGTCGGTCAAGGCCTGCGACGCGCTTTCAGACATCGCTTCCAGGACCTTTTCGTCAATAGCGACCATGCACAGGTATTTCATTTTGTCCCTCCACCAGATAGTCGTTCAGGAGGGCACAAAATGGACAAACCCACTTTTATTTTTTTGAAGCAGGGACTACTCAGC